>BNJU01003999.1_pt1 | contig 104034 bp, 136 predicted proteins | sample 8539281 | NCBI WGS metagenome assembly BNJU01 (sample SAMD00202456, study PRJDB9452) | human saliva metagenome | isolation source: human saliva | place: Japan | reverse complement strand
CTCCTTCACTATAATCACCATGTATTTCATATATCCCATCAGAAAACGAGCCTTTGGGCAAAGATAAAAGTTTTGTTTTAAAATAATCGACATGCTCTCTCGAAAATGATTCGCTAGCGTTAGGATCAAGAGAAGCAAAAATACAATCCAAATGAAGACTCACGGCTTTACTCTTCATTAAATTTTTAGGTCTAATATTATAAAAGCCAGCCGCTTCAAAGTCTCCATTATCACGATTCATGATTGCCTGTGAAAGAATAGTAGCGTAGATTTTTTCTCTAGATACTGGTTCAAATTTATAACTATAATCATATGTCACTTGTCTATCAAATAGTTTATTAATTTTATTGGCAACGTCTTTTTTGATTTTATCTTCTTCTCGTTGAAAACCTGGTCTCATTTTATAAACATCTAACAAGAAGCTAAATTCGTTAAATTTAACAGTATCAAACAAGTCTTTTTCTTTGTCATTGAGCAATGCTTCGATCTTTGTAGATAACGGAGGATAAAAATCTGAAATATGCTCACCATTAGATTCCCGTATATCTGCTCTAAGATTCTTATCTAAAAAATATCCATCAGAAAATCTCTCAGTATAATTCACTTCAACAACAGTACCGTGAAATGCTTCAATTTCTTTATATGTCCTAACTACTTTTACATTACCTTTAAGACCAAGTGATTTAAATCCTTGTACGACATTATTATTCCACTGATGTCCTTTCCCAAAAGAAGTCAACACAATAAAGAAAATTAAATTTACAATGGCAACTATTCCGATAATTATATAATTTTTCGACTTCATGTCACTGTGCCTCCCTCTATATTAATTTAGCTTTCAAGGTCCCCTCATTCCATAACTCGAACTCTTCTAAAATCATTATACTATATATAGACATTCTTCACTCATCTTCTTCAAATGAAAAATGTCACCAGATTAATAGGAACTGACTATCGAAAGTGAAATTTAAGTAAAACATCCTAGTCTCACATCCTTATAATTTTCAATTCTACTACTTTTTTATTTTGGAAGAATTAGCACCTAGTCTTTAACCGTAAAAAAACACTTTGCAAACTGCAAAGCGTTTTCTTTTATAATCTTCTGTCTAGTAATGTTGAGTAACTCTACTATAACGGATTCATTCCTTTTTGTGTTTACACAACTTATTTTACACTACCTACCAGTAGTGCCTATCGTCTTAAGAGGGCTATGTTTTAAATAAAGTTTGGATAGAGGATTAGTCTTTGTTTATCTGTCGGCAAAGACTAGCGCATTATTCTGCTACAAAAAACAAGTTTCTCTTCAGATTTTATTGCAGTTTGTTTAGACATAAAAAAACAAGACTCTATGAGAATCTTGTTTCTTTGTCTAATTAAGCTTTGTTTGCTGAACCGAATACGTCGATACGTTCTTCAACAGCTTCTGTAATAGCTTCGAAACCTGGTTTCAAGAATTTACGTGGGTCGAAGAGTTTCTTCTTGTCGTATTCTGCTTCATTTGCTTCGTATTCAGCAACAAATTTACGTGTTGCGTTAGCAAATGCGATTTGACATTCAGTGTTAACGTTAACTTTAGCAACACCAAGTTTGATAGCTGCTTGGATTTGATCGTCAGGAATACCTGATCCACCGTGCAATACGATTGGGAAGTTAGGAACAGCTTCTGTCAATTTTTGCAAGTGGTCAAGGTGAAGTCCGCTCCAGTTTTCTGGGTAAGGACCATGGATGTTACCGATACCTGCTGCAAGGAAGTCGATACCAGTTGCAACCATAGCTTTAGCATCTTCGATTGGTGCCAATTCACCATCACCGATGATACCATCTTCTTCACCACCGATTGTACCAACTTCAGCTTCAACTGATACACCGTTAGCGTGTGCAAATTCAACAACTTTAGCTGCTTTTTCAAGGTTTTCTTCAACTGGAAGGTGTGAACCGTCAAACATAACTGAAGTGTAACCTACACGGATACATTCCAAAGCATCATTGTAGTGACCGTGGTCAAGGTGAATAGCAACTGGTACAGTAATACCCATTGATTCAACCAATTCTTCGATAAGAACTTTACACAATTTGTAACCACCCATGTACTTAGCTGCACCCATAGAAGTTTGGATAAGTACTGGAGCTTGTTTAGCTTCTGCTGCACGCAAGATAGCTTGAGTCCACTCAAGGTTGTTTGTGTTAAATCCACCAACTGCGTAACCATTATCACGAGCTGCTTGGACAAATTTCTGCTGAAACGATTGCCATTATAAAGGCCTCCTATATTTTTTTGGGTTTGAACCCGTTTACAAGTTTATTCTATCACAATTAGACTCAAAAAACTAGCTTTTCTACAATTTGTAAGCGTTTTGATTTTTTAATACAAAAAAACCAGTCATCTGACTGGTTACTCTGCGGAAAGAGGGACTTGAACCCTCACGACCTAAAGCGGTCACAGGATCCTTAGTCCTGCGCGTCTGCCAATTCCGCCATTTCCGCTAACAACATTAGTTATTATATCAAGATTGACAACTTGTGTCAATACTTTTTTTGAAAGTTTTTATAACTTTCTCTTGTCTCTTTCGAAACAACTACTATATAATACCATTTATTGTTTACTGACGTCAATACTTTTTTGCCTTTTTTTAAATTTTTTAGCAAAAGTTATCTATTATATCTTTTATCAAAGATTAACCTAAACTCTTATTCAGTTTATCTAATTTCTCTCTAAGGGGAGCTAAGTAGACTTCTTCTCCAAAACCACGCGATTTTAAGCCATCCTCAGCACAAGCCAATAACGATTCTGTCAAAGGTAAAATCATTTTGAGGTCTGTAGCAGAAATATCTTTTTTCGAAAATAAACGACGAATTCTAGGAAAATCATAGTCAAATGCTTCAAAAAAAGGTGAGTCATTCAAAATATTTTCCAGATTTTCCAAATTGACTAAAAGACCAAGGTGAAAGGCTACTGGTGCAAAGGTTAATGAGAAAGGTTGGGTACAAACACTGCGAAACTCAATCGTCCCTCGTGTCGTTAAATCTTGGAATTGATAAGAACGGTGAGTCTTAAAATCTTCCTCACTTGGCTCAATAGTGACTACTTTGCCATGAATAGAGTGTGCTTTGACAGATGACGTACTTAGATAGTCTTTAGCACGTATTGGTTCAAAATAGTAGGTTTCATCACCACGCTTAGCAGTAAAAATGGCTGTCTCAGACAAGTAAGAAAAATAGTCATCTTCGCTCTTAAACACCTTAGGAAATACCCCTGCATTTTCCTCAAACACACCATGCATGGAATTCTCCCAGAAAACATCACGGGAAAGCGCTAAATCCCAATCAGAACCCCAAAATTCAGAGTTTGCCAATAATACTGCCTTGGGTCCCTCTATTTGATTAAAAGCATTTAAAACCCTTAAATAGGACGTTTTTGAAACATCTAACTGTACCTGACTCCCACAGATGAAAGAACCATATTCTGGATAATCATGAAAGAAAGGATCCTTCTTTGCTTTAGATAACTCGAGAAAATCCATAAGCATCTCATAACGAGGAGATTTAACAGGTCTGTTGTCATTTTTTACCCAGTTTGGATTCACTCCCCAACCTTGCAACTCATGATTATGATTCTGCAGATAAGGTTGGATTATACCGAGGTAAGTATCCAAACGTTCCTCAACCTCAGAGATTCTTTCAGCCTTTGCAAAAGCAAACTCAATCGTATTGTAGGAGACTTCAAAAAGAATCATATCTCCAGAAGCTTTATCGATAAGCTGAATAGGATTATTATCAGAATCATACTTATCAGCTTGAAAATCAAAATTATCCAAAAGATAGACTAGTAACTGTTTTGTAAGAGAGACATCTGTAGCATTACCACTCAAATTAACAACTGGGTATTCCAACTCAATCCCCACAAATAATTCGGGTTGCTCCTTAATTGGCTCATAGTACCTTTGCTTAAGCAGTTCCTTGGCTGTTGTCAAAATAATGTCCCCCTTTTTAAAATAAGCTTATTCCATTATATCAAAATATTCAGACGATTTATAGACAAAAAAACGCCTGCTTACGAAAAATAACCGTATTACCTTTCGTAAACAAGCGTTACATGCTTATTTATTCCCATTTTTATGATGAGTGTTCCCGCTAGGCGTATGCCCAGCGGTAGACCAGAGCTAGACTAAGAAAAGCTAAGCTATTCCATCATCATAACACTCAACAAAATTGATAAAAATTAAACAAGTTCGATGATTGCCATTGGGGCAGCATCGCCACGACGTGGTTCTGTTTTAAGGATACGAGTGTATCCACCGTTACGTTCAGCATAACGAGGTGCGATTTCTGAGAAAAGTTTTTGAAGAGCAGTTGTTGATGTATATTTATCAGTTGCTTCATCATAGCTTTCAGATGCAATTTCGTTACGTACAAATGCAGCTGCTTGACGACGTGCGTGCAAATCACCACGTTTACCAAGAGTGATCATTTTTTTTCAACTGTTTTACGGATTTCTTTTAGCACGTGCTTCAGTTGTAACGATTGCTTCGTTAATGATAAGATCTGTAGTCAAATCACGAAGAACCGCTTTACGTTGTGAGCTTGTGCGTCCAAGTTTACGGTAAGCCATGTTATCCTCCTATATTATTATTTATCGTTTTTTTGAGTCCAAGTCCAAGATCAGCCAACTTAACTTTGACTTCTTCAAGAGATTTACGACCTAGGTTACGGACTTTCATCATTTCAGGCTCAGTTTTTTCTGTCAAATCATGAACGGTATTAATACCGGCACGTTTCAAACAGTTATATGAGCGTACAGACAAATCAAGTTCTTCGATGGTACGGTCAAGCACCTTTTCATCGTTCACTTTTTTTCAGTTTCTTTCATTACATCAGTAGCTTTAGCAACATCAGTAAGGTCAGTAAACAAGTTCAAGTGTTCAATCAAAACGCGAGCCGAGAGACCGAGGGCATCTTCAGGGATGATTGTTCCGTTTGTCATGATTTCGATTGTCAATTTATCAAAACCATCATTGCTACCTACACGGGCAGGTTCAACTTGATAATTGACTTTTTTCACTGGTGTGTAGATTGAATCTACAGCCAATGTTCCCACTGGTGCATCGTCTTTCTTGTTTTCATCTGCTGGAACATAACCACGGTTTGTAGCTACTGTCATAGTCGCTTTCAAAGAAGCGCCGTCAGCGATAGTGAAAAGATAATGATCAGGGTTAACAATTTCAATGTCGCTATCAGTCAAGATGTCTCCAGCAGTAACTTCAGCTGGACCTTGGACATCAAGTTCAATTGTCTTTTCGTCTTCGACGTAAGATTTTACAGCAAGTCCTTTAATATTAAGGATGATTTGCATCACGTCTTCACGGACGCCTGGTACGGTATCAAATTCGTGGAGTACTCCATCAATCTTAATTGATGTTACGGCAGCACCTGGAAGTGATGACAAAAGTACACGACGAAGAGAGTTACCCAAAGTTGTACCATAACCACGTTCTAGTGGTTCGATGACAAATTTGCCGTAATCTTTATTTTCATCAATTTTTGTTATTATTGGTTTTTCAAACTCAATCATTTATTATACTCCCTCGAAACGAACCTTGTGTACTATTGTTATTAAAGATTACACACGACGACGTTTTGGAGGACGACAACCATTATGTGGTACAGGTGTTACATCACGGATTGCTGTTACTTCAAGACCTGCAGCAGCAAGAGCACGGATAGCAGACTCACGACCTGAACCAGGACCTTTAACAGTTACTTCAACTGTTTTAAGACCATGTTCTTGTGCAGATTTAGCAGCAGCTTCTGAAGCCATTTGTGCAGCAAATGGTGTAGATTTACGAGAACCTTTGAAACCAAGAGCACCAGCTGATGACCATGCTACAGCGTTACCATGCACATCTGTAATCATAACAATAGTGTTATTGAAAGTAGCGTGAATGTGAGCAATACCAGATTCGATATTCTTTTTCACACGACGTTTACGTGTTGGTTTAGCCAATGTTTTTACCTCCTATTTTATTTTAATTATTTTTTCTTACCTGCAATCGCAACAGCTTTACCTTTACGAGTGCGGGCATTGTTTTTAGTGTTTTGTCCACGGACAGGAAGTCCACGACGGTGACGGATACCACGGTATGAACCGATTTCCATCAAACGTTTGATGTTAAGGTTAACTTCACGACGAAGGTCACCTTCAACTTTGATTGCATCCACTTCGCGACGGATAGCGTCTTCTTGATCATTTGTCAAATCTTTAACGCGGATGTCTTCAGAAACGCCTGCAGCAGCCAAGATTTTCTTAGATGTTGCAAGTCCGATACCGTATACGTAAGTAAGTGAAATTACTACACGTTTATCGTTTGGAATGTCAACTCCAGCAATACGAGCCATGATTTCTCCTTTCTATATTATCCTTGACGTTGTTTGTGTTTGGATTTGTTGGACAAATTACCATAACACGACCGTTACGACGAATAACTTTACAGTATTCGCAAATTGGTTTAACCGATGGTCTTACCTTCATGTTTCAATCCCTCCAATTATTTCGATTATTTAAAGCGGTATGTGATGCGTCCACGTGTCAAATCATAAGGACTCATTTCAACAGTCACACGGTCACCGACCAAAATACGAATGTAGTTTTTACGGATTTTACCAGAAACTGTCGCCAAAATTTGGTGTCCATTTTCCAATTCAACAGTAAACATAGCATTAGGCATAGTTTCTACAACTTTACCTTCAATTTCAATCACGTCTTCTTTTGCCACGCAAAAGTACCCCCTAAAATTTCGATTTGATTTCCTCTGAGCACAGAGGTAACAATTATAAGTCAGACTAAAGTATTATAACATGCTTAAGTCTGATACGCAAGTAAGATTATATAATTATTTAATTGCTGCAATCGCTTTTTAACATCAGCGAATACATCGTCGATATCTTGGTTACCTTGAATATCTGATACAAGACCAAGCTCACGGTAATGTGCAATAATTGGCTCACCTTGAGCAATATTCACATCCAAGCGGCGTTTCACTGTTTCTGGTTTGTCATCTTCACGTTGGTAATAGTCTTCTTCCTTGTAGTCAGCTGGTGGGTTGAATACTTTATGGTAAGTTTCACCTGTTTCGCGGTGAATAATACGACCACTCAAGCGTTCAAGAAGGCAAGATGGATCCACTTCGATATTGATTACTCCATCAAGCTCCAAACCAAGATCAACCAAGATTTGATCCAAGGAATGAGCTTGTTCGATTGTGCGAGGAAAACCATCCAAAAGGAATCCTTTTTCCTTAATGTCGTCTTGAGCCAAACGCTCTTTAACGATTCCGTTTGTTACTTCATCTGGTACCAATTCACCTTTATCGATGAATGATTTGGCCAAAACACCCATTTCAGTTTGGTTAGCCATAGCAGCACGGAACATATCACCAGTTGAGATGTGAGCTACACCAAATTCTTCAACAATTTTTGCAGCTTGAGTCCCTTTACCAGCACCTGGTAGACCCATAATTAAAAGATTCATCTTACGAACTCCTTATTTTTGTTTTCAAATAACTCTATCAAGGTTTTAACACATTGGTAGAGTTATCAAAAAACAAAAGAGAAGGGACAGAAAGTAACCTTTCTTTCCCTCTCAATTGTTCATGAGAAGACTTAGTCTTCAAGATTCATAAATCCAACGTACTGACGTTTCAATAGGTAACCTTCGAGTTGTTTCATACCTTCGATACCAGTTGAAATCAAGATCAAGAGAGATGTACCACCAAGCGCGATTGAGCTTGTAAGGTGCATAAATTGTTGAGCCGCAATTGGAGCCAATGAAATAAACGCGAGAAATACAGCCCCGATTGTTGCCAATCTCTTAAGCAATGAAGACATGTACTTTTCAGTCTCACGACCTGGACGAACACTAGGAATGTAAGACCCATTCTTTTGAAGATTTTCAGCAGTTTTTTCAGGATTTACTTGGACAAATGTGTAGAAGAATGAGAACAAGATAATCAATATCGCGTAAGTAATCATTCCACTAGGTGTATTATACGAGAGTAGTCCTTGTAAGTGTGATAACCATGTAACCTTCGAGAAGAATGGAAGAATAGTACTAGGAATTGTTGTAATCGAGCTAGCAAAGATAACGGGAATAACACCAGCTGGATTAACTTTCAATGGAAGGTAAGAACTCGTTGGAGCCCCTTGAACCAATTTAGTATATTGAATTGGAATTTGATATTCTGCCTGTTGAACAAATGTCGTAAAGAAGACAATCGCCAAACCTACCACAATTAGCAAAGCAACTATGATATATGAACGAGTCAATTCTCCTGAACGAACGTTGACAAAGAAATCCTCGTAAATTGTTGAGAACATTTGGAATAGAAGCAATGATCCCTGAAAAGATAATCATTGACACACCATTACCAAAACCTTTATCTGTGATTTGTTCACCAAGCCATGTCACAATTATGCTACCAGCAGTTAGAATTGTCCCAATCAATAGGTAGGTTGAAACATTTGGTGTTTTAACCAATGAAATTGATGAGAGAGTATTAAAACTTGCTGTAATACCAATCGATTGAACAAAGGCTAAAACAAGAGTAATATAGCGAGTCGCTTGGTTCAATTTACGACGACCAACTTCCCCTTGTTTGCCCCACTCTACAAATTTTGGATAAATATCCATCTGCAAAAGTTGGACAATGATTGATGCTGTAATGTAAGGACTAACCCCCATCGAGAAGATAGAGAAGTTATTCATGGCATTACCAGACACCAAGTTAAGCATGTTCAAGAAAGGTAAATCACTTAATTGTTTCAAACTTTCCGCATTGATACCAGGAACTGTTACATGAGTCCCTACACGAAAAACGAAAATAATGAAGATTGTAAATAAAATCTTATTACGAACGTTTTTGACTTTCAATGCGTCTTTTAATAGTTTAAAGAACATAATGAGTTACCCCTCATTAGATGACTTCGATTGAACCACCTTTAGCAGTGATAGCTGCTTCAGCAGATTTTGAGAATTTAGCTGCTTTAACAGTCAATTTCTTAGTCAATTCGCCGTTACCAAGAACTTTAACGCCTGATTTTTCAGCACGAACGATTCCAGCTTCTTTAAGAACTGCTGGAGTTACTTCTGTACCATCTTCAAAGACGTTCAATTGATCAAGGTTTACAAGTGCGTATTCTTTAGCGTTGATGTTAGTGAATCCACGTTTTGGAAGACGACGGAACAATGGAGTTTGTCCACCTTCAAATCCTGGACGTACGCCACCACCGCTACGAGCTTTTTTTGACCTTTTTGACCACGGCCTGAAGTTTTACCGTTACCAGATGAAGTACCACGACCTACACGGTTACGGACTTTACGAGAACCTTCAGCAGGTTTCAATTCATGAAGTTTCATTATTATTTTCTCCTCTTTTTTTGTAAAATGCTAGCGCCTCTAACCAAGTAAGGTAGCTCAATTAGAAACTCGCCTATACATGAAATTCAGTTTAAGTCGCAAGGAAACCCTCACGACTTAAATCAATTTTTATTTAACGTCTTCTACAGTTACCAAGTGAGATACTGCGTTGACCATACCACGGATAGCAGCGTTGTCTTCTTTAACAACTGAGCTATTCAATTTACCAAGTCCAAGAGCAACAACTGTTTTACGTTGTTCTGGTTTGCGTCCGATTGGAGACTTAGTCAAAGTAATTTTAATTTGAGCCATTGTTATCTCCTTTCTTATGCCAAGTCAGATACTGAGATGCCACGAAGAGCCGCAACTTCTTCAGCACGTTTAAGTTGTTTCAATCCTTCAACAGTCGCACGAACGATGTTGATTGGAGTGTTTGAACCGAGTGATTTAGATGTTACATCAGCAACACCAGCCAATTCGATGACGGCACGAACTGCACCACCAGCGGCAACCCCAGCCCCTTCAACAGCTGGTTTCAACAATACTTTTCGCTCCACCAAATTCTGAACGAACTTCGTGAGGAATAGTTGTACCAACCATAGGAACTTCGATAAGGTTTTTCTTAGCTGCTTCAACTGCTTTACGGATAGCTTCTGGAACCTCTTGAGATTTACCAGTACCAAATCCTACGCGACCATTACGGTCACCAACAACAACAAGAGCAGCAAAACGCATGTTGCGTCCACCTTTTACAACTTTAGTAACACGGTTGATAGCAACTACGCGTTCTTCAAGTTCTACTGCATTATCTTTAAATGCCATTATTAAGTGTCCTCCCTATTAGAATTTCAATCCGTTTTCACGAGCTGAGTCAGCCAAAGCTTTAACACGTCCGTGATAGAGATATCCACCGCGGTCAAACACCACTTCAGAAATACCTTTAGCTACTGCGCGTTCAGCAACAAGTTTACCGACAACAACGGCTTGTTCTGTTTTAGTTCCTTTAGAAACTTCTTTATCAAGAGTTGATGCACTTGCGAGCGTTACACCCGCTACGTCATCAATAACTTGAGCGTAGATGCCTGTATTAGAACGGAAAATGTTCAAACGTGGGCGATCAGCAGTTCCAGAGAGTTTTCCGCGAACGCGACGGTGGCGTTTTTGGCGGAGTTTGTTTTTATCTGGTTTCGAAATCACAATTTTCACCTCTTAATTATAATGCTTGCTCATGAGAGCTTTTGGTAAAGAGACAATCCAAAAAGAATTGCCACAAGGATAAAATCCTATTATTTACCAGTTTTACCTTCTTTACGACGTACGTATTCACCAACGTAACGGATACCTTTACCTTTGTAAGGTTCTGGTGAACGAAGGCTACGGATGTAAGCAGCTGTTTGACCAACAACTTCTTTGTTAATACCACTTACAACGATTGAAGTTGCAGATGGTACTTCAAAAGTAATACCTTCTGGAGCTTCAACTTCGTCTTGGTGAGATTTACCAACTGAAAGAACAAGTTTTGTTCCTTGGAGTTGCGCACGATATCCGACACCGCGCATTTCAAGTTCTTTTTTTGAAACCTTCAGAAACACCAACAACCATGTTGTTCAAGTTTGCACGTGAAGTACCGTGGATTGTTTTGTTTTCTTTTGAGTCGTTTGGACGGTGAAGTGTAACTTCATTGCCTTCAACTTTGATTTCAATGTTTTTGTTAAACTCACGAGTGAGTTCGCCTTTAGGTCCTTTAACAGTAACAACGTTATCGTTGTTTGTTACTTCAACACCAGCAGGCAAAGTAATAACTTTATTACCAATACGTGACATAGTATTTAATTCTCCTGTTAGATTATCAAGCCACAAAGTGACTAGTTTTCACGGGGATGAGTTTCATCGAATATAATCAACGAAACTCGCACAAATCATTTGAGATAAGTGCTTAGTATCAGCTTCTTACCAAACGTAAGCGATAACTTCTCCACCAACGTTCTTTGACGAGCTTCTTTGTCAGTCAAAAGACCTTCTGAAGTAGAGATGATCGCGATTCCAAGTCCGTTAAGAACTTTAGGAACATCTTCACGTTTAGAGTAAACACGAAGACCTGGTTTTGAGATACGTTTCAAGTTAGTGATAACACGTTCACCGTTTTGTCCGTATTTCAAGAATACGCGGATGATACCTTGTTTGTCATCTTCGATAACTTCAACGTTTTTTACGAAACCTTCACGTTTAAGGATTTCAGCGATACCTTTTTTAATGTTTGATGCAGGTACTTCAAGTACTTCGTGTTTAGCTTGGTTAGCGTTACGAATACGTGTCAAGAAATCTGCAATTGGGTCAGTCATAACCATTTTATATTTTTCTCCTCTTACTAGTAGTTTGAATAATTCACTTGCTAGTTAATGATTGAGCTAGGCTCAGATTGTGTTTAATACAATCAAATTAGGTAAAACTAAATTGATTGTACCATGTTTTTACCAAGAAGCTTTGGTAACACCTGGAATTTGACCTTTGTAAGCCAATTCACGGAAGCAAACACGGCAAAGTTTAAATTTGCGATAAACTGAGTGTGGACGTCCACAACGTTCGCAACGAGTGTAAGCTTGCGTAGAGAACTTCGCAGGGCGTTTGTTCTTAGCAATCATTGATTTTTAGCCAATTTATTTACCTCCTAGATTATTTTTGCAAAAAGGCATTCCAAGGCCTTTAAGCAATTCACGACCTTCTTCGTCAGTGTTAGCAGTAGTTACGATAACGATATCCATACCACGTACTTTATCAACATCGTCGAAGTTGATTTCTGGGAAGATAAGTTGTTCTTTAACACCAAGTGTGTAGTTACCACGTCCATCAAAATGATTTAGTTGGAACACCATGGAAGTCACGAACACGTGGAAGTGATACTGATACCAATTTATCCAAGAATTCGTACATGCGTTCACCACGAAGGGTAACTTTAGCACCGATCGCTACACCTTCACGAAGACGGAAGCCAGCGATTGATTTCTTAGCTTTAGTAATCAATGGTTTTTGACCTGAAATAAGTGCCAACTCAGCAGCAGCTTTTTTTCAAGAGTTTTAGCGTTGTTTACAGCTTCACCAACACCCATGTTGATAACGATTTTATCAACTTTTGGCACAGCCATAACTGAAGAATAGTTAAATTTTTTTCAGTCAAAGCTGGAATTACTTCGTTAGTGTATTTTTTTCTTTAAGACGGTTAGCCATTTAATACTTTCTCCTTTCCTTCGTGATTAGTCAAGCACTACGCCTGATTTTTTTGTTGTAACGAACTTTTTTTGCCGTCAACAACTTTTGTAACCTACACGTCCAGCTACACCGTTCTTGTCAAGAACTTGAACGTTTGAAGCATGGATTGGTGCTTCTTTTTCCACGATAGCACCTTGAGGGTTTTCAGCTGATGGTTTTTGGTGTTTTTTGATGATTGCAACACCTTCAACAACAACTTTGTTTACTTTTGGAAGAGCTTTAAGAACTACTGCTTCAGTTCCTTTGTCTTTACCAGCAATAACGCGAACTTTATCGCCTTTTTACAAACATTTGAGTATTTCTCCTATTATTTCTTACGCCCTAATGGGCACCCTGACTATATCAGGGGACTAAGTTTGTGTTAATTCAGATTAAAAGTACTTCTGGCGCCAAAGATACGATACGCATGTATCCACCTTCACGCAATTCACGTGCAACAGGGCCAAAGATACGAGTTCCACGAGGAGTTTTGTCATCGCGGATGATTACTGCAGCGTTGTCATCAAACTTGATGTATGAACCGTCTGGACGGCGAGCACCAGTTTTTGTACGAACGATAACAGCTTTAACAACATCACCTTTTTTAACAGCTCCACCTGGTGTAGCTTGTTTTAACAGTTGCAACGATAACGTCGCCGATGTTAGCGAATTTACGTCCTGAACCACCAAGAACTTTGATAGTCAAGATTTCACGAGCACCGCTATTATCAGCAACTTTTAAGCGACTTTCTTGTTGAATCATTTCAATTGTCTCCTTTTAGTTTTATTAGATAATAACAGCTTCTTCCACAACTTCTACAAGACGGAAGCGTTTTGTAGCTGAAAGTGGGCGAGTTTCCATGATACGAACGATATCGCCTTCTTTAGCAACGTTGTTTTCATCATGTGCTTTGTATTTTTTAGAATAGTTGATACGTTTACCATAGACTGGGTGGTTACGTTTAGTTTCAACTACAACTGTGATTGTTTTATCCATCTTGTCAGATACTACGCGTCCAACAAGGGTTTTACGTTGATTACGTTCCATTATTAGAATTGCTCCTTTCCCAATCTATTATTTGATTTCAGATTGCACAGTTTTAACACGTGCAATTTGTTTTTTCACTTCGTTCAAACGGGCAGTTTGATCAAGTTGACCTGCTGCAGCTTGGAAACGAAGGTCGAAAAGTTCTTTCTTAAGTTCGTTTTCTTTTTTAGCAAGCTCTTCTTGAGACAAGCCACGAAGCTCAGCAACAAACTTTTTGATTTCTTCAAGTTTCATGTCTTCTCCTTATTCTGCTTCACGTTTCACGAATTTACATTTAACTGGCAATTTGTGGCTAGCAAGACGAAGTGCTTCACGTGCAACTTCTTCAGAAACACCTGCGATTTCGAACATTACTTTACCACGTTTAACTGGTGCTACCCAACCTTCAGGTGCCCCTTTACCAGAACCCATACGTACACCGATAGCTTTAGCAGTGTATGATTTGTGTGGGAAGATCTTGATCCAAACCTTACCACCACGTTTCATGTAACGAGTCATGGCAATACGAGCAGCCTCGATTTGACGGTTTGTGATCCAGTGGCTAGTTGTAGCTTGAAGACCGTATTCACCGAATGATACTTCTTTACCACCTTTAGCCTCACCGCGCATTTTTCCACGGAATTCACGACGGTGTTTAACACGTTTAGGTACTAACATTTGTTATTTGCCTCCTTTAGTGTTTTTACGAGCTGGAAGAACTTCTCCACGGTAGATCCAAACTTTAACACCAAGTTTACCGTAAGTTGTGTCAGCTTCTTCCCAAGCGTAATCGATATCAGCGCGAAGTGTGTGAAGTGGAACTGTACCTTCAGAGTATCCTTCTGCACGGGCGATATCTGCACCGTTCAAACGACCTGATACTTGAGTTTTGATTCCTTTAGCTCCAGCACGCATTGCACGTTGGATAGCTTGTTTTTGTGCACGACGGAAAGCAACACGTTGCTCAAGTTGACGAGCAATTGTTTCACCAACAAGGTGAGCGTCCAAATCAGGTTTCTTGATTTCAACGATGTTGATGTGTACTTGTTTTCCAGTCAATTTGTTAAGTTGAGCGCGAAGAGCGTCAACGTTTGATCCACCTTTACCGATAACCATACCTGGTTTAGCAGTGTGAAGTGAAACAATAACTTTGTTTACAGCACGTTCGATTTCAATAGTTGAAACTGAAGCGTCTGCAAGTTCTTTTTGAATGAATTTGCGGATTGCCAAATCTTCGTGAAGGTAATCTGCGTATTCTTTTTCAGCATACCATTTCGCATCCCAGTCACGGATGATCCCGACACGCATACCAATTGGATGTACTTTTTGACCCACGAGTTTACCTCCTTATTTTTCTGACACAACTACAGTTACGTGAGTTGTGCGTTTGTTGATTGGTGAAGCTGAACCTTTCGCACGTGGACGGAAACGTTTCATTGTTGGTCCTTCGTTTGCGAATGTTTCAGATACTACCAAGTTAGCTTTTTCCAAACCAAAGTTGTTTTCTGCGTTAGCGATAGCAGAGTTAAGAGTTTTCTCAACAATGCGTGCTGCTTTGTTTGGAGTGAATTTCAAGATTGCGATTGCATCAGCAACGTTCTTACCACGGATAAGATCAAGAACAAGACGTGTTTTACGAGGTGAAACACGCACTGTACGAGCCATTGCTTTAGCTGAAGTAATTTCTGCCATTGTGTCCTCCTCCTATTAACGACGTGTTTTCTTATCGTCAGCTGCGTGACCTTTGTAAGTACGAGTTGGTGCAAATTCACCAAGTTTGTGACCTACCATGTCTTCTTGGATGTAAACAGGAACGTGTTTACGTCCATCATAAACTGCGATAGTGTATCCGATGAAACTTGGGAAAATCGTTGAACGACGTGACCAAGTTTTAATTACTTTTTTCTTTTCGTCATTTGCTTGAGCTTCAACTTTTTTCATCAAATGCTCATCGACGAAAGGTCCTTTTTTAAGACTACGTCCCATTTTGTAGTTTTCTCCTTTAAATTGAATGTACCACAGCGGCTTGCACTAAGAAGCGCTACCGAGTTGGCGGATGTTATGTGCTAAGCGACTAAATTATTTTTCGTTACGACGACGAACGATAAGTTTGTCAGATTTAGCTTTCTTGTTACGAGTTTTAAGACCAAGCGCAGGTTTACCCCATGGAGTAGATGGCGCTTTACGTCCAACTGGTGCTTTACCTTCACCACCACCGTGTGGGTGATCGTTAGGGTTCATTACAGAACCACGAACTGTTGGGCGAATACCTTTCCAGCGATTACGGCCGGCTTTACCAAGGTTGATAAGTGATTGTTGTTCGTTACCTACAGTACCGATAGTTGCACGACATGTACCAAGAACCATACGAACTTCGCCAGATTGAAGACGAACAAGTACGTATTTACCTTCTTGACCCAAAACTTGAGCAGAAGCACCAGCGGCACGGATAAGTTCAGCACCTTTACCTGGTTGAAGCTCAATGTTGTGGATAACTGTACCAACTGGGATGTTTGCAAGTGGAAGAGCGTTACCAATCTTGATATCCGCATCTGGACCTGAAACGATACGTTGACCTACTTCAAGACCTTTAGGTGCGATGATGTAAAGCTTTAACCCCGTCAGTGTAGTGTACAAGAGCGATGTTTGCAGTACGGTTTGGATCATACTCAATTGTTTTAACAACTGCTTCAACGCCATCTTTGTTACGTTTGAAGTCAATCAAACGGTAGTGACGTTTGTGTCCGCCACCTTGGTGACGTACAGTGATACGACCGTTGTTGTTACGACCAGCTTTGTTCTTAAGAGAAACAAGCAATGATTTTTCAGGAGTGCTTGTAGTGATTTCTGCGAAATCCAAAGAAGTCATGTTACGACGGCCATTTGTCGTTGGTTTATAAACTTTAATACCCACGTTAATTTCTCCTTTGATTATTCAGCTTCAGCTGCAAACAACTCGATTGCTTTAGAATCAGCTGTAAGAGTGATGATAGCTTTTTTAGTTTTTGAAGTGAAACCAGTGTAACGTCCAACACGTTTTTGTTTTGGTTTAACAGTTACAGTGTTCACGCTAGCAACTTTAACACCTTCAAATGCAGCTTCAACTGCTTGTTTGATCAAGAGTTTGTGTGCACGTGTATCAACTTCGAAAGTGTATTTTCCTGCTTCAAGAGCAACCATAGATTTCTCAGTGATAACAGGTTTTTTGATTACGTCATACAAATTCATTATGCAAGAACCTCCTCGATTGATGAGATAGCTTCTTTAGTAACAAGAAGTTTATCTGCGTTTACGATGTCAAGTACACTTGCAGTTGCAGGAGTTGCAACAGTTACGTTTGCAAGGTTACGTGCTGAAAGTTCAGCGAATTTGTTTCCTTCTTCAACGATAACAAGTACTTTAGAATCGATGCTAAGAGCTGAAAGAACGTTTGCGAATTCAGCAGTTTTTGGAGCTGCAAATGAAAGAGCTTCAACCGCTACAAATTTATCTTCTGCAACTTTAGCTGAGTAAACAGATTTCAATGCAAGGCGACGAACTTTTTGAGGAAGTTTGTATCCGTATGAACGTGGAGTTGGTCCGAAGACAACACCACCACCACGCCATTGTGGTGAGCGGATAGAACCTTGACGAGCACGTCCAGTTCCTTTTTGACGCCATGGTTTACGTCCACCACCTGATACTGCTGAACGGTTTTTTTAACCGCGTGAGTACCTTGGCGAAGGCTAGCACGTTGGCTGATTACGACATCAAATACTACTGATTCGTTTGGTTCGATACCGAAGATAGCGTCGTTAAGTTCAACTGTGCTAACTTCTTTACCAGTTTGGTCAAATAGTTTTACGTTTGCCATTTTTAACTGATTTCTCCTTTCTTATTATTTAGCAGCTTTAACTGCTGATTTGATAGTGATAAGAGATTTCTTAGCACCTGGTACGTTACCTTTGATAAGGATAACGTTTTTCTCTGGGATAACTTGTACAACTTCAAGGTTTTGAATTGTCACACGGTTGCCACCCATACGTCCTGCCAAGTGTTTGTTTTTGAAAACACGGTTAGGCGCAACAGGTCCCATTGAACCTGGACGACGGTGGTAACGAGAACCGTGAGCCATAGGTCCGCGTGATTGACCGTGGCGTTTGATAACACCTTGGAAACCTTTACCTTTTGAAGTACCAGTTACGTCAACAACATCTCCAGCTTCGAATGTGTCAACAGTGATTTCTGATCCAACTTCCAAGCCTTCAATGTTTTTGAATTCACGAATGAAGCGCTTAGGAGCTGTGTTAGCTTTCGCTACGTGGCCTTTGGCAGGTTTGTTGCTCAATACTTCGCGTTTGTCGTCAAAACCAACTTGAACTGCTTCGTAACCGTCTGTTTCAACAGTCTTAACTTGAAGCACAACGTTTGGAGTAGCTTCGATGACAGTAACAGGGATAAATTCACCTGCTTCAGTGAAGATTTGAGTCATTCCCACTTTTTTCCCTAAGATTCCTTTTGTCATGAGAAAATATTTCCTTTACTTTATTGTTTTTTCAAAAAGTTTTTTATGAGCGTTTTTTATGCTCAAAAAAGTTTTTAACGAGCGTTTTTTATGCTCAATGAATCAAGCTTTTAATTAAAGTTTGATTTCTACGTTCACACCACTTGGAAGATCAAGTTTCATCAAAGCGTCAACTGTTTTTTGAGTTGGGTTGATGATGTCGATAAGACGTTTGTGTGTACGCATTTCAAATTGTTCGCGAGAATCTTTATATTTGTGAGTCGCACGAATAATTGTGTAGAGACTACGTTCAGTTGGAAGTGGAACTGGCCCAGCAACTGTCGCACCTGTGCGAGTTGCAGTTTCTACGATTTTTTCAGCCGCTGTATCAAGCGTACGGTGTTCGTAAGCTTTCAAACGGATACGAATTTTTTTGTTTGCCATTTTTCTCCTCTTTCGTCTATTTAAGATAATAGGCTAGCTCCTCAAGAAAACCAACACGGATTGCGTGGCAGTGCAACCAGGCGTGTCGCAACCTCTTGTATCATAGCTAAGCGCTGTATTTACAGCACCATAATATAATAACAAAAGAACCTACTCATTGCAAGGGATTTTTTAAGTTTTTTTCTTTTTCTTTATTTTATTTTTTGCCTAAACAAAAAAATCCATCTTCGATGGATTTTTTATCAACTCTCTTGAGTGTAGTCGTACCCCATGTGTTCATAGGCTTTAACCGTTGCAACACGACCTGTTCGTGTACGCATAATAAATCCCTTTTGAATTAGATAGGGTTCATACATATCTTCTACCGTTTCTCGCTCTTCAGCAATATTAACTGACAAGGTACCTAGACCAACTGGTCCCCCACCATACATTTCAATCATGGTGCGGAGAATTTTTGGTCGACATAATCTAGTCCTTCATGGTCCACATCCAACATAGTCAACGCCTTGTCTGCAATCTTATCATCAATGATGCCATCACCCATGATTTGTGCATAGTCTCTCACGCGCTTAAGTAGGCGGTTAGCAATACGAGGCGTCCCACGGCTACGACGTGCTAGCTCTAGAGCAGCTTCAGGTGTTATAGTCATGTCAAAGATTTCTGAAGTACGTTCAATAATTTCCTTCAAATCTGGTAGCTCATAATATTCCATATGACCATTAATCCCAAAGCGAGCCCTCAATGGATTTGACAACATACCTGCTCGAGTAGTTGCACCTACTAATGTGAAAGGTGGTAACTCTAGATGGACACTACGACTTGTTTCGCCCGCACCAATCATGATATCGATGTAGTAATCTTCCATAGCACTATAAAGAACTTCTTCCACTGCCATTGGCATCCGGTGAATCTCATCAATAAATAAGATATCACCTGGCTCCAAGTCATTGAGTATAGCAACTAAATCACCAGCCTTTTCAATTGCTGGCCCAGACGTCTGCTTTAAATTGACGCCCATCTCATTAGCTATCACAAAAGCCATAGTTGTTTTCCCCAAACCTGGAGGACCAAACAAAAGAGTATGATCTAGGGCTTCATCACGAAGTTTAGCTGCCTCTATAAAAATCTTTAATTGGTCTTTAACCTTATCTTGACCAATGTATTCCTTAAAGTACTGTGGACGAAGGGTACGCTCAACATACTCTTCATCTCCTAGTAAATCATTATCTAATATTCTTGCCATAGGCTTATTTTAGCACAAAACAAAAAATGCAGTCAAAATTTGTCCATAAAGAAAGAAGACAAGACTTGCCTTCTCTTTTAATTATTTCTTACCACCCTTAACTGGTGCCTTATCAGCTTTCTCTATAGCTTCTTTAATTGTCTTAGTATAGAGTTTAGCACCACGGTTAATTGAGTCGCTATCGGATCCAAAGTGAACCCCATCTGTACCATTCCAGATAGAAATATTTTCTTTAGCCACTTGATACCAGTCAGCAACTGTCACAAAGTCATATTTCTCCGCCATCTCTAACTCATACTTGCGTAACTGAAGCAAAGATTGGGCCTCATTACCAGATTTACTACCATTATATGGTGTCACAAAGATAATATGGTGACCCTTAGGTAAATTCTTGATGATTTTATTAATAACGCCTTTATAGTCGTCAATCTCATTAACACCACCAGCAATGACAACATCCTTAGCAAGAGCATTACTGTCCGCGTAATCTTTAAGCAAATCGTTGATTGTTGATAGGTTACGACTGACTACTGCATCTATAGCGACATTATCAATACTTGATTCCAGCTGATCTTTTGATCTAAGAGCTACGGAGTCCCCTAAAATTGTCACTCCCTTATTCACACCAAATGAAGTAGCCTGACTGTTCTCCGCATTTGTACGCGTCAATTTCATCTTAGTTTGAGCTTGCGACAAACCCATTAGCTTCTAAATCTTTCTCAAAGTTCCCTACAGCCGGCGCAAAGAGAAAATAAGCACTGTAATTAAGGTGAGACCACTAAATACATAAAGCACAATATGTCGGTACGGCGTCAAGTCTAGGTCTATTCCAAAGAGACTGGCCTTTCTTCCTGCAATAAATGGCTCTATTATATAGTAGGAAAGTGTCGCAAAAACAATTGACAGAATCGTTGTCAGAATGACTGCAATAATATTATTGGTCAATTGACTAAAAGATAATATATAGTGGCCAGTGAAAAAGATAGACACTATAACTGATCTCTGCCAGATAACTAATAAGAGCAGGCTCTGATTTTCCAGGCAATTTCTCATGGAGGACACGGGCAGAGTAAATCATAACAGCCGTGAACAAACTTGCCAAAACAAAACCAAATAGGTAGGTGATGCGTTCCTCAAAATGAAGGACTAAGCCTAACAATACGAGCAAGGCAAAACTCCCTGCCATATAAAGGACTGTCTTTTTCAGAGTCCAAAGACGTATATTTTTCTTGAACCTAGCGGTCGTTTCATACACACCTGAAAGTGTCGCAAAGAGCGAGCCTAGGAAGAATGGATAGGCATGCGTAATTGATGAGAAATATAAGCGAGAAAAACTATCAACAAAGAAAGCACTAATAAACATTGATAAGAAGCTCACCATAAAGCAAGCAAGAGATACCATAAAGACTAGGCCTCTAAATTGATTTTGATGTTTGACACGCTTAGCTAGGAACCAAAGCAAGGCACCCCAAAGAATATAATAGTGAACCTCAATAGCCAGACTCCATGTATGGAGGTAAATATGCTGGTTAAACTGGTTCTCGTAATTTCCTCCAGTCAGAATCTCATAATAGTTAGTTACAAAACCGATAACAGAGGTAATTTGACGTCCAATACCTGCAATAAAATCATTTCGAACCAAGAGTGCCAAAGGGGTACAGATAAGCACCATCAACACAAGTGGTGGTACGATCCGGTAGAAGCGTCGTCGCATAAAACCAAGGTAATCAATGCGATGCGTCCGAGATACCTCATCGATCAAAAGCGCTGTAATCAAATACCCTGAGAAGGTAAAGAAGACATCAACACCGATGAAGCCCCCAGGAAGAATACTTGGGAAGAAATGATAGATCAGAACCAAAAATAGTCCTGTCACACGAATATAAGAAAACCAGTTAATTCTCATCCTTTAAAAATCCCCTGTTTAAATTTTCCTTTGTAGGTAACCTTATTTTCAGTAGTCAATTTTCCTTGGCCATCGGCTTGGCCAGACTTGAACTCACCTTGATAAATCCAACCCTCATGAGATTTGAAGGTTCCTTGACCATTAAAGGAACCATTCTTAAATTCTCCTGTGTAGGTATCACCATTGTCATAGGTCAAAGTTCCTTGACCATTCAAACGGTGGTTCTGCATCTGACCTTTATAGGTAATCTTAGTCCCATCAATCTTGATAGAATGTTGCGTTTTTATAGTCACCAAAAACAAGGACAGGGCACATAAAATAATAACCCCTACTGTGATACGCTCAAATTGATTTCGGTCAATATCAATATTTTTAAAATCAAAATCCTTTAGTTGTTTAAAATTCATTGTCTATCCTTAATCCACTGTAACCAGTCTCGACAACCTGCAGTTACCAATTTATATGTTTCTTCAAAGTCACCTGTGTACCATGGGTCTGGCACTCCATCAGGTCTGAAAAGCTTGATTTTATCGTCATAATGCCCTGCAGATATCTGTAGAAGATCCTCAACATTTGACTCATCCATTCCCACAACTAGATCAAAGAACTCAAAATCAGCCTGACTAATCTGCTGTGAGCCCTTGGAAGAGTCAAAAGAAATAGCATATTTCCTTAAATCTTTTGGGTACCTTGATGAACTGGATTTCCATGCTCCCATGAAGATGTCGCGCGACTTTCGATATGCAAAGACTTTCCTTGGTCCAGCTCTTTCATCACAAATTCTGCCATTGGGCTACGACAAATATTCCCCAGACAAACAAATACAATCTTCTTCATTATTCACCTCTTGCCCAAAGCTATTAAGAGATATGCTCACTTATTTTCTTTGTCAAAATTACGAACACACTTTTAAATCATGAAAGTAGGTTCTCATTAATTTTCATTTAATCAATCCATATTATACCGAAAAACTAATCAAATAGAAAGGTTTCTCTCCTAATCATATCGAAAAATTAGTAACCTTTTTTAATAGTTGCAACATTCATATTAATCCATAAGTTTAAGGCGTGAGAAAAGAGAACCTAGTTTCCTAGATTCTCCTTTTGTTGGTTTTAGATATTTGACCAAACACTTTCAAGAATGTTTGTTTGTTCACGTCCTGGTCCTACAGAGAAAGTAGAGATACGTACACCTACCAATTCACCAACACGACGAACATAATTACGAGCATTTTCAGGAAGCTCATCTAAACTACGGCAACCTGTGATGTCTTCTTCCCAACCTGGCAATTCTTCATAGATTGGTTTACAGCGTTTCAATTGCTCAAGACTAGCTGGGTAGTAATCAATACGCTCACCATCAAGATCATAAGCTACACAAATTTTTTTACAGTGTCAAGACCTGAGAGAACATCGATACAGTTCAAGCTGAGGTTTGTGATACCTGATACACGACGGCTATGGCGCATCACCACTGAGTCAAACCATCCCACACGACGTGGACGTCCAGTTGTTGTTCCATATTCATGACCAACTTCACGGATACGTTCACCTACTTCATCAAATAACTCAGTTGGGAAAGGACCATCACCAACACGACTCGTATAGGCCTTACATACACCAACGACCTTGTTGATTTTAGATGGACCAACACCTGAACCGATTGTAACACCACCCGCAACTGGGTTTGATGACGTTACAAATGGGTAAGTACCTTGGTCAATATCAAGCATAACCCCTTGAGCTCCTTCAAAGAGGACACGTTTGCCTGCATCAAGAGCGTCGTTCAAGATTACAGATGTATCTGTGACATATTGCTTAATTTGTTGTCCATAAGCATAGTACTCTTCAAAAATCTCTTCGAATGATAATTCTTCAGATTCATACATCTTACTGAAAAGACGGTTTTTCTCAGCTAAGTTTGTTTTCAAACGATCAGCAAAGATTTCTTTGTCCAAAAGGTCTGCAATACGGATACCTACACGCGCAGCCTTATCCATATAGGCAGGACCAATACCTTTGTTAGTTGTACCAATCTTATTATCACCTTTAGCAGCTTCTTGCAGTTGATCAAGTTTAATATGGTACGGCAAGATAACGTGCGCACGGTCAGAAATACGAAGGCTCTCTGTTGACACACCTTCGGCATGAAGATATTCCAACTCTTTGACAAGTGATTTAGGATTGACCACTACACCGTTCCCGATAACAGAGATTTTCTCTGGGAAGAAATACCTGATGGAATCAAGTGCAATTTAAATTTCTTACCATCGATAACAATCGTGTGACCTGCATTGTCTCCACCTTGATAACGTGCGATCACTTCGGCATCTTGACTTAGGAAATCTGTAATTTTCCCTTTACCTTCATCACCCCACTGGGTACCCACAACAACTACTGATGTCATATTATTTTGATAACGGACAGCTCCACCTTTACGAGACTGTCCCCACCTTTCTTGAAAAACTTCACGGTGGGAATTTCACCCACAAGTTTTGCGTTACAGTTTATTATAGCAGAAAAAAGTCTATTTGTTCAACGTTGAAAGCGCTTCTTACAAAATATTCTGACAGTTATAGCTAAGATTGCAACTAGTTATTTACTATATCTTTTTTTTTATGAACTACCAGCTATCTTTATGTACTAAATATCTAGCTATTTAACCTGCTTCATATAATCATTTAACTGCCTTTTGATTCTTTAAAATAATTGTCTTGTCAGAATAATTTTTTTTAACAACTGCATTATATCGCTCTACATATTTTTTAGAACGTCCGTCTAATAAAATCCATTTCACAAATGCAAAATCAAATTTTTCATTACAGTCTTCTGCCATGCTAGGACGTGTCTTTCCCCTATATGTTAAATAACGCCTAAATGCCCGATAGAGACAATTAACTCTGTTAAAGTTGAAATAGACAATACAGTCAGCTTCCCTCATACGTTCTTCATAAAGACAGGCCGAGTAATTCCCTTCAATAATCCAATCACTTTGTAGCATAAATGTTGATATATCGTCAGTCATTTCATCAACTGTTCGCTCTTGCCAATTTGATGTGAAATGAATTTTATCTAAATGAAGAACCTCACAATTGTAGTGTTGACCTAAAAAAATTTGCCAAAGTCGACTTTCCAGAACCACTATAGCCAATGATTGCAATTTTTCAACTCATGTCTCCTTTTTTTCAATTCTGTTTCTTGACTATTATCATAACACAAAGCATATATCTTAGAAGAAATTATCATTTGGGAACAACTCTCGTTTAGACAAACAAGCACGTAAAGTTTCTGTTTAAAGTGAGTTCTTTCTTAGAAAAAAATAAAAAAAGAGACTTATAAATCAAGTCTCTTTTCGATATTAAGATGCCCCCTACAGGGCTCGAACCTGTGACCCATGGATTAAGAGTCCACTGCTCTACCAACTGAGCTAAGGAGGCTGGATGCTGTATTGGTACCGATGATCCACCGTTTGTATTGAACCCGCGACGTAAAAAAGCAGGTGGGCGACTCGCTACTAACTTCAGTTGCTTCTGGGTGAGCCAGCCTGCACACTGTTAATAGACCTCTGTCTCCCGATAATACAAAAATTAGTCGGTCAACACTTATATGTGGATTCGTATACCACAGCAATTTCTATGTTTTTATAATACCACTTTTGAAAATTATTGCAAGAGGAAAAATCAATTTTTTTGCAATCGTTTTCGTTGATTCCTCTCGTATTACCTAGATAACTTATCGATCCGTTCTTTATTAGCTCCAAGAGCTCTTTCATATTTCCCGGTTTCATTGGGTTGGAAATAATTCACACCTCTTAATTTATCCGGAAGATATTGTTGTTTGACCCACTTTTCAGGATAAGCATGGGGATACTTGTAATCTTGTGCATTGCCCAGTTCCTTGCTTCCAGCATAGTGTCCATCTCTCAAATGACGAGGAATAGGTAAATTCCCTGATTTTCTAAGGTCTGCCAAGGCAGCATCCATAGCCATATAAGCCGAATTCGACTTAGGAGATAAAGCTAAGTCAACAACTACATTGGCAATCAAAATTCGCGCCTCTGGGAAAACCTACTTTCTGTGCAGCTTCCAAAGCTGTAACCGTGTGAACTTGCGCATCAGGATTAGCTAAACCAATATCCTCGTACGCAATCACAGTCAAGCGTCGTGCTAGACTAGGGAGATCTCCTGCTTCAACCAAACGTGCTGCATAGTGAAGACTGGCATTAACATCAGAGCCTCGAATAGATTTTTGCAAAGCAGAAAGTACATCATAGTGTCCATCACCGTCTTTATCCATGGTGATATAGCTACGTTGTAAACTATTTTCCACTGTATCTAAAGTAATATGGCGAAGCCCATCTTCTGAAGCTGGCGTCGACATGACAGCTAAATCTAAGGAATTATAAGCCGAACGTAAATCACCATTAGTAGCCGTAGCAATAAAATCTAGAGCATCCTCATCTAACTGGACATCAAAGTCAAAGCCACGCTCCTTATCCTCTAGAACACCCTAGGATAGCTTCCTAATATCCTCATTAGAGAGTGGTTCCAACTCAAATATTTGTACACGACTACGGATGGCTGGTGTGACAGAAAAAAACGGATTCTCCGTTGTAGCCCCTAATCATGATAATATTGCCATTCTCTAAGAGTGGCAATAAAAAGTCTTGTTTAGCTTTATCCAAACGATGAATCTCATCTAGAAGCAGAACTAAGCCACCTGAAAATTTAGCCTCTTCCGCAATTTCCTGCAGGCGTTTCTTGCTATCAACAGTAGCATTAAAGGTTCTAAAAGCAAATTTTGTTGTTCCTGCAATAGCACTAGCTATTGAGGTCTTCCCGATTCCTGGTGGTCCGTAGAGAATCATTGACGACAGCATATTCGCTTCTACCATACGGCGAATAATTTTACCTTCACCAACCAAATGCTTCTGACCAATCACCTCTGAAATTGTACGTGGACGCATGCGTAGAGCAAGATTATCTGGCATCTTCTCTCCTTTTTTAACTGATTTTTTCTTATTATAATAAGCATATACTATTTTGTTATAAAAAGAAATTATAAATAGTTCTTGTCAAACCTAAATTCTTATGATAGAATGTTTTGGTATGTGGTGCTAGCACATCCGTAATAAATTCTACCTAGGAGGAAAACACGAAATGGCTAAAGTATGTTACTTTACAGGACGTAAAACTGTTTCTGGAAACAACCGTTCACACGCTATGAACAAAACTAAACGTGCCGTTAAACCTAACCTTCAAAAAGTTACTATCCTTGTTGATGGTAAACCTAAAAAAGTTTGGGCTTCAGCTCGTGCGCTTAAATCTGGTAAAGTTGAACGCGTTTAATCTTATTGGATATTAAGAGAGATGACTCCAGTCGTCTCTTTTTTTGTTCATCGTCTTTCCCTTTTGGCTATACTTATGTTATAATAAAGAACTAACAGATAATTCTTATAGAAAGAAGGTGTCAGTATGGGATTTACAGATGAAACTGTTCGTTTCAACCTAGACGACGGTAGCAAAGATGAAATCAGTAATACTTTGACAAATGTCTACCGTTCGTTGGCTGAGAAAGGTTATAATCCTATCAACCAAATTGTCGGTTATGTTCTGAGCGGTGACCCTGCTTATGTTCCGCGTTATAATGACGCCCGTAACCAGATTCGTAAATACGAACGTGATGAAATCGTTGAAGAACTCGTTCGCTATTATCTTAAAGGAAATGGAATTGACCTCTAATGCGAGTAATGGGACTTGATGTTGGCTCAAAAACAGTAGGAGTTGCGATTAGTGATCCCCTCGGTTTTACAGCCCAAGGCGTTGAAATTATCAAAATTGACGAGGAGGCTGAAGAGTTTGGTTTCGACCGACTAGGCGAGCTCGTTAAAGAATATAAGGTAGAAAAATTTGTTGTTGGTCTTCCTAAAAATATGAATAACACTGAAGGACCACGTGTTGAGGCAAGCAAAGCCTATGGTGACAAAATCAAGGAAATCTTTGGAATTCCTGTAGATTACCAAGACGAACGCTTGACAACTGTTCAAGCCGAGCGTATGTTGGTTGAACAAGCAGATGTCAGCCGTGGTAAACGTAAAAAAGTTATTGATAAATTAGCTGCCCAACTTATTCTACAAAACTACCTCGATCGAATGTTTTAAGAAAGTGTAATAGAGACCTAATAGTCAAGTGACAATCTAGTAAACTGCCAAGCAAATATACTAGATTTCCTCACTATTCAGTGCTCTCTACAAAAAGGAGAACAATATGTCACACAATCACGACCACAACCATGATCATGAAGTCATCACTTTAGTAGACGAACAAGGAAATGAAACACTTTTTGAAATCTTGTTGACTATTGATGGACGCGAAGAATTTGGTAAAAACTATGTTCTTTTGGTACCAGCTGGTGCTGAAGAAGATGCTAACGGAGAAATTGAAATCCAAGCATACTCATTCACTGAAAATGAAGACGGTACTGAAGGCGACCTTCAACCAATCCCTGAAGATTCAGATGCTGAATGGGATATGATTGAAGAAGTTTTCAATAGCTTCATCGACGAAAACTAAAAAATATTCAATGCCATAGGCAAAGAAATGACTTGTTAAAAAGAGATTGGGATATTGTATCTCAGTCTCTTTTTTAGATATTATTTTCTTAAATGTAAGAAATTAGAGGAAAATTGACTAAATGGTATTATCTGATATACTTTAAATAAGACAATTAGGGGATACGACCCTTTTATTTATAACTTTCCAAATGTCAACAAAGGAGTTTAATTGTGAGTCCATATAACGAAGACAATACTTTAGATTCAAGTGGCTACCAAGGTTATCATCGAAGCCACCATCGCTCTCATACACAAGATAATCAATCCGAAAAGATTGAAGTGACAATTCAGGGACATACAGAAGAATCAAATTCGTCTCAAATAGAGAAAAAAACTAAAATTTCACTTCCATGGAAGCATAAAGGCCATATCCTGATTCTCAGTTTGATTTTGAGTATTTTTAGTATATCAGTGCCCTGCTTTACAGACTTTTGCCAATAATATACAGTCTCAAAACCTTTACATTGCAAAAATGTTTTGCCAATGGTAGCTTACCCTACTCTGACTTTTTTGCGACAGGCGGCTTCTTTTATTACTTACTAGTTTCTCTGGCTTTCCGTTTAGGATCAACTCTTTGGCTGATTCCTATTCAATTCCTTAGCTACTATCTTTCTGGAAGTTACCTTTACAAGACTGTCATGCACATGACAAATAAGAAGGAAATTGCCACTCTAATTAGTATTATTTTCTATGTTACTAATGGAACACTTGGTTTTGGAGGGCTCTACCCTATCCAATTTGCTATGCCTTTTGTCCTAGGTGCCATCTTCTTCTTAACTCGTTACTTTGCGGGTCACAGTCGTGATGAAGCCTTTATTCTTTACGGCTTCGCTGGCACTGCGGGAGCTCTTTTTGAAGCTCGAACTCTTATTTTCTGGATATTGTCACTTGTGACAATCTTCGTTTACAACCTTGTCAACAAGCACTTTGCTCGTGGTTTTTATCAAGTTCTTTGTATTATTTTTGGTAACATTCTAGTATTGTATCTATGTCTTTACTTTATCCTAAATTTACAAATTACATCGGACTATATTAACCAAGTTTTGGTTTACAACTTTACACAACTTGCTGTAGAAAAAAATGACTTTCTACTTACGTTAGCTTACCAAAGTTTTGCTGTTATAGGCTCTGGATTACTTATTGGTGCACTGACTACAAGCAACCACCTTCTTGGCGATGCTAAAGATAAGAGTATCAAGTGGGTACTACTCCTTAGTTTTATCTTTACAGTGGTTTACAGCTTGTTCTCTCAAAGTTTTGGGCTTTACAGTATTCTCAACATCGTACCTTATGGTCTAGTCTTGACAGCACTTTCTTTAGATGATGCTATTAAAAAGAGAGCAGAGCGAACTTCTCACCGACGTCGTAATGGTAACCAGATTCACACACTTAAAGTTTTTGGTATATTCCTTAGTCGTAATTACTTCTTACCTATTGCAGTCTTTGCATTTGCTTTCGCGATGCCAATCATTATGTTCCTATTTAATTTAGGAAATAATACTGAACGTAGTACTGTTGCAAATTACCTCGCTAAAAATACTAAGAAGGATGAAACTATCTACGTTTACGATTCATCAGCAAAAATTTATTTGGAAAGCGGTCGTAAAGCAGCCTCACAATTTGTTCTTCCAGAACTTAACACAGCTAAATCTAGTCATCAGAAAGCTCTCTCAGATACTATTATCCAAGATTCAGCACAATATATCGTTGTCCAACAAGATACACAACTACCTTCTGATGTTAAATCTACACTTTCAAAAAACTATAAAAAAGCCCCTGTAAAAGGCGTTGAACGATACACTGTTTACGTCCTAAAATAGGTCGAAAAATCAATATATAGTGGTTGAGATAAAAATATACCACAATATATTGATTTTTTTTTGCCTAGTGCTATAATTAGTAGCGAGGTGATTTTTAGATGATTACATTAGAAAAAGAAAAGGTTACAATCAACCCTGATATCAAAGTCATCAAACGTGATGGTCGTATGGTTGTCTTTGATTCAAGTAAAATATATGAGGCTATCCTAAAAGCAAGTGAGGCTATTACACCTATCACACCCTTGATTGAAGCAAAGTTGGAGGGAATTGCCAACCGTATTGTTGCTGAAATCAATGACCGCTTCACTCAAAATATCAAAATATATGAAATCCAAAGCATAGTAGAGCACGAGTTACTCGAAGCTAACGAATATGCTATCGCTCAAGAATATATCAACTATCGTACCAAACGTGATTTTGAACGTTCTCAGGCTACTGACATCAATTTCACCATTAGTAAACTTGTTAATAAAGACCAGGCTGTTGTTCATGAAAATGCTAATAAAGATAGCGATCTTTACAATACACAACGTGATTTAACCGCAGGAATTGTCGGAAAATCTGTAGGACTTAAGATGCTTCCTCCACACGTGGCAAATGCTCATCAAAAGGGAGATATCCATTTCCACGATTTAGACTACAGCCCTTACACACCTATGACCAACTGTTGTTTGATTGACTTCAAAGGCATGTTGGCAAATGGTTTTAAAATTGGTAACGCTGAAGTTGAAAGTCCTAAATCCATTCAAACTGCAACAGCACAAATTTCACAAATCATCGCAAATGTTGCCTCTAGTCAATATGGTGGCTGTACTGCAGACCGTATCGATGAGTTTTTAGCTCCTTACGCAGAACTTAACTACAAAAAACACTTAGCTGATGCTAAAGAGTGGGTAGCTGAAGAAAAACGTGAAGACTATGCACGCGCCAAAACGCGTAAAGATATCTACGATGCTATGCAATCTCTTGAATACGAGATTAAATACGCTTTTTCACTTCGAACGGACAAACTCCCTTTACCTCTCTCGGTTTTCGGTTTAGGGACAAACTGGTTTGAGCGTGAAATCCAAAAGGCTATCCTACAAGTTCGTATTTTAGGACTTGGCTCCGAACACCGTACAGCCATTTTCCCTAAACTCATTTTTACCTTAAAACGTGGACTTAACTTAGAGCCTAGCTCACCTAACTACGATATTAAAGCAACTAGCTCTTGAATGTGCAACAAAGCGTATGTATCCAGATGTCCTGTCATATGACAAAAATCGTTGAATTGACAGGTTCCTTTAAAGGCTCCCTATGGGATGTCGTTCCTTCCTCCAGGGGTGGAAAGGATGAAAATGGTGTTGAAGTTAATTCTGGACGAATGAATCTGGGTGTTGTAACCCTTAATCTTCCCTCGAATTGCCCTAGAATCTAAAGGGAGACCAAGATAAATTTTGGGAAATTTTTGAAGAAAGAATAGGGAATTGCCAAAGATGCACTCTGTCTACCGAGTTGAACGTGTCAAAAGAAGCTACACCTGCTAATGCACCTATTCTTTATCAGTACGGGGCCTTTGGTCAACGTCTAGGTAAATTCGATAATGTAGATCAACTCTTTCAAACATCGTCGTGCAACTGTATCACTTGGTTATATTGGGCTTTATGAAGTAGCATCCGTTTTTTTATGGTAGCGATTGGGAGACTAATCTAGAAGCCAAGACATTTACTATAAATATCGTTAAAGCCATGAAAAATGCTTGTGAAAGTTGGTCTGACGAATATGACTATCATTTCTCTGTTTATTCAACACCATCAGAGAGTTTGACGGATCGTTTCTGTCGTTTGGATACTGAAAAAGTTCGGTGTCGTGACTGATATCACAGATAAAGAATATTACACCAACTCTTTCCACTACGATGTTCGTAAAAATCCAACACCATTTGAAAAATTAGAATTCGAAAAAGCTTACCCAGAAGCTGGCGCAACCGGTGGATTTATCCATTACTGCGAATATCCAGTTCTCCAGCAAAAATCCAAAGGCACTCGAAGCTGTCTGGGACTTTTGCTTATGACCGTGTCGGTTACCTTGGAACGAATACTCCAATCGATAAATGCTACAAGTGTGACTTTTGAAGGGGACTTTCACTCCCAACAGAACGTGGATTCATGTGTCCCTAACTGTGGCAACACAGATCCTAAAAACAGTTGATGTCGTCAAACGCACATGTGGTTATTTAGGAAATCCACAGGCTCGCCCTATGGTTAAAGGACGCCACAAAGAAATCTCTGCCCGAGTCAAACATATGAATGGTTCAACCATAAAAATATGAAGGTAAACACCTTTAATAAGACCTAGAATACATTATAATAAACTAGAAGCAGCTGGATGATACCTTCCAACTGCTTTTGCTTATTTCATTTTTAGAAAGGAATATAATGGGAAAAATATCAATTAGATTATAAAGGTATGCAACAAGTGGAACGTTACCACGAAAAAAATGCAACCGTCAAAAAACGATAAAAAAAGCACGTGTCCAAGCCCTTTTGAAAAAAGCTGGAAAGAAGAAATAATATGATCTTACGCCGACCGAGTCAAACAGATAAAGAAGCTATCTTAGATATGATGACTGAATTTGAAAGGGAGAAATCTTCCCATGATGGTGGATTTTGGAACCCCGACAATTTTGTTTATGAAGAGTGGCTAGAAGAAAATCTTCAAGCGGAAGCGGGACTAAATATTCCTGAAAACTGGGTTCCTGCTATCCAGCTAGTTAGTTTTGACGAAGCAGGCCATGCTCTTGGCTTTCTCAACCTTCGTCTCCGATTAAATGACTACTTACTAGAAAAAGGGGGCCATATCGGCTACTCTATCCGTCCATCCGAACGAGGAAAGGGTTATGCGAAAGAATCTCTCCGTCAAGGCTTACAAATAGCTAAAGAAAAGAATATTCATCGTGTTCTGGTCACTTGTAGTATCAAGAATCCTGCTAGCCGAGTTGTTATATTAGCCAACGGTGGTCAGTTGGAGGACATTCGCCATGAAACTGAGCGCTATTGGATAGATTTGGAGTAGAATCATGACATGGAATACACCAAAGCCACAGGAATGGAAGTCTGAAGAACTTAGCCTAGGACGCATTATTGACTACAAAGCTTTTAATTTCGTTGATGGTGAAGGCGTACGTAACTCCCTTTACGTATCTGGTTGCATGTTTCACTGTAAGGGATGCTATAACGCTGCCACCTGGTCCTTTAAGGCAGGAATTCCCTATACTAAAGAACTTGAAGAACAAATCATGAGGGATCTAGCTCAACCTTACGTGCAAGGTCTCACGCTACTTGGTGGTGAACCCTTCCTAAACACAGGAATTCTCATTCCCCTAGTCAAACGCATTCATAAGGAACTACCCGAAAAAGACATTTGGTCTTGGACTGGTTATACTTGGGAAGAGCTAATGCTTGAAACTCCTGATAAGCTAGAACTTCTTCATCTCGTTGACATTCTTGTAGATGGACGTTTTGACATTACTAAGAAGAACCTTATGCTCCAGTTTCGAGGATCATCTAATCAACGTATTATTGATGTCAAAAAATCTCTTGATCAAGGAAAGGTTGTTATCTGGGACAAGTTGAATGACGGTCAAAACAACTATGAGCAAGTCGATCGTAAAGACATGATATAAAAAAGTCTGAGTTTGTAACTCAGGCTTTTTTAACTTTCTTTACAAAAACCAATTCACTATCAGAAGATAAATCCTTACGATAGTAGAACTCATCAAAGGATAATTCTCGTAAGGCATCTATGGTTCGACAATTTTCCTTCATTACAGCTGTCAAAAAGGCTCCTCTAGCCTTTTTAGAAATCGTTGAATGTGTCTTAAGAAGGCCATTACGGTCTTCCATAAAACTAACTGTGAATAACTGCTTACGAAGACTTGGACTAAAGACATCTTCAAATTCATTTGAAAGTAAGGAAACAACTGAAACTTGACTTTCTTCTAAGAATTTATCATATTCAGAACGCCAGTAGTTTTTTAAGGACTGACCATTAACCTTAACCTTGGTATGAAAATCATGACGATGTTCCTGAATTGAATAAAAAGCTGGAATAATCCCATAAAAAGAAGATGTTATAAACACCTGTTGGCTTAAGAAATCTTTTTCACATGTGGATAAGTCACTACGTTTAATATGGCGATACATCAAGCCATTAAAAAGCTCTATTGCAGGATAGCTCCTTGCTTCTCCAGACAAAATTCTATCCCAGCGCTGCTTTTCTTTGCGAGCCTGCTCAGGTTTAATGTTATAAACTGTGGATAAGTCATCTGTGGATAATTTTGCCATTTCTTTGAGAATAGCCACACTCTTTTCAGAAATCTTCTGATACGGAACTTCATCAAGGGGCTTCATTTCTTTTGCGGTTGGAATTAAAAATCTAATCATACTGATATTGTAAAGTCAAGCAAGCATTTCGTCAAGAATTCTATCCAACAAAAAAGAAGCTAACGTTCGTCAACTTTCTTTTTTTGTTAGTCATCTAAATCAACAAAACGACCTAGAATATGTACATTTTCTGCAATGGAGACAAAGGCTTTAGGGTCTGCTTTTCTCATATAATGCTTGAAGTCAGTATACTCTTCACGCGTAATAATCGCCAATAATACGGCTTTCTTTTCGTGATTATATGTTCCTTCCGCATCATTAATCAACGTTACTCCACGGTGGAGTTTCTTCTGGATCATTCGTACAACTGGATCTGGATTACTTGTAACAATCATAGCCTGCATTTTCTTTTGTTTAGTGAAAATCGCATCCGTTACTCGACTAGAAACAAAAATCGTAACCATTGAATAGAGAGCGTATTTCCAACCAAAAAGTATACCTGCAAAAATCATGATAATCCCGTTGACAATCAAGGAGATATTCCCAACATCACGACCCGTTTTCTTACGAATAGTAAGACTGACGATATCTGTTCCTCCACTAGAGATACGTGATTTTAGACCGAAACCAATCCCTGTTCCCATGACCAGACCACCAAAAATAGCATTAATCAATGGATCCTCCGTTAAGGTCACATGAGGCATCGCCTGAATAAAAAGGGAGCTCATTGTTACCGTAATGAAGGTAAAGATGGTAAATTTGTGACCAATCTTATACCAAGCTAAAATCAAAAGTGGAATATTAATCGCATAGAAAGTCAATGATACTGGTATCTCAAACCCCAAAGTTCTAACACTCAATGCCGATAAAACCTGTGCCAAACCTGTTGCTCCACTGGAGTAAACATGTCCAGGTTGAAAAAAGAAATTAACGGCGATTGACGATAAGAGCCCGTAAAGTAAAGAAGCTGAGACTTTTTCAGTATATTTTTCACGGGAAATACTACGTGCAGCCTGCAAAATACCCATTTTCTTCGCAGACTTTTTCGCTACAAATTTAACATGTTTATGAAGAGGTGCTTTATTCATTTTCTAAATCTACATGAAGGGCAAGTTCTTCCAACTGTTTATCAGCCACAAGACTTGGAGCCTGAGTCATAGGATCTGATGCCTTATTATTTTTAGGGAAGGCAATCACTTCACGGATATTATCTTTACCTGCAAGAAGCATGACGAAGCGGTCGAGACCGATAGCCAAACCACCATGTGGTGGGAAACCATAGTCCATGGCTTCAAGAAGGAATCCAAATTGCTCATAGGCTGATTCTTCAGAGAAACCAAGGGCTTTCAACATACGTTCCTGTAGGTCTTTATGATTGATACGTAGACTACCCCCACCAAGCTCATAACCATTCAAGACAATATCATAAGCTACAGCACGTACCTTGGAAAGATCCCCTTCAAGCTCTGCTGCAGAATCTTCTGTTGGCAAAGTAAATGGGTGGTGAGCAGACATATAGCGTCCTTCTTCTTCAGACCACTCAAACATTGGCCAATCGACAACCCAAAGGAAGTTGAACTTAGTGTTGTCAATCATGTCAAGTTCTTTAGCAATTTGATTACGCAAAGCACCTAGTGTGTTGTTAGCGATTTCATGTGTATCTGCTACAAAAAGAACTAGATCATTCTCTTCAAGGTGTAAAGTATCTGTCAACTTATCTTCAATACTTGTCAAGAATTTAGCAACTGGACCTGCTAGAGCACCGTCAGTCATCTTAACCCAAGCAAGACCCTTAGCGCCAAATTGTTTGGCAAACTCTGTCAACTTGTCAATACTTTTACGTGAGTATTTGTCTGCATTTCCTTTGGCAACAATCGCCTTAACAGCTGGCGCCTCAGCAAACACTTTGAAGTCTACACCCTTGACAACCTCTGTCAAGTCTTGTAAAAGCATGTCAAAGCGTGTATCTGGCTTGTCAGAACCATAGTTATTCATGGCATCATCATAAGACATGCGTGGGAATGGTAGTGTAACTTCAATTCCTTTAGTTTCTTTCATAACCTTAGCAATCAAGCCTTCTGTAATATCTTGGATTTCTTGCTCATTAAGGAATGACGTTTCCAAGTCAACTTGTGTAAACTCAGGTTGACGGTCTCCACGCAAATCTTCATCACGGAAACACTTAACAATTTGATAATAACGGTCAAAACCAGCATTCATCAATAATTGTTTAGTGATTTGAGGACTTTGCGGAAGAGCATAAAAGTGACCTTGGCTAACACGGCTTGGAACCAAGTAATCACGAGCACCTTCTGGTGTAGATTTTGTCAACATTGGTGTTTCAACATCGATAAATTCCAAGTCATCAAGATAATTTCGGATGGCGTGAGTTACCTTGCACGGAGCTTAAAGTTTTCCAACATCTCTGGACGACGCAGATCCAAGTAGCGGTAACGCATACGTGTATCATCACTAGCCTCAACACCATCTTTGATTTCAAATGGTGTTGTTTTGGCAGTATTAAGGACTTTAAGGTCTTCAACTTTAAGTTCGACAGCACCTGTAGGCAAATTAGCATTAGCTTGTTCACGCGCTTCAACAGTTCCTGTTACTTCAATAACAAATTCACTACGCAAGCTCTCAGCTGTTTCAACAACATTAGCATCCGCATTTTCAGGGTTAACAACCAACTGCATCAAACCTTCACGGTCACGAAGATCGATAAAAATCAAACCTCCGAGATTACGACGGCGAGATACCCAACCTTTCAAAGTAATAGTAGTTCCAATGTGTTCACTACGAACACGTCCGGCATACATAGAACGTTCCATAAATACACTTCTTTCGTTAATTTTTTAGTCTTAACTATTATAGCAAAAAGCCCATCAAAACCCCCACCCATTTCAGGTTAGAATTTTAATAGACTTTCTTTTTATAAAAACTATTTGCCAAATTGTTTCAACAAATCACTAGTATCTACGTAATCTTCAGCAAACTCTTCAAAATCTTCAAAACGATAATCGGCTGTTTCTAAGTCAAGTAAACTATTCCAACGGAATCCGTAAACATCTTCAATGATAACACTAAGTTCATCAGTTTCCTCGTCTACCTGCCACCCCAAATAACGTTCCTGAGTTTCAAAACTCAAGACCACATCTTGACAATCTTGATGCCAAACTTGACCAAGTAATTGCTGGCACATCGCATGATCACTTGCAGTCTCATCATTGAACCAAGTAATGTCATGTTTATCAAGAAAGGCGATCAACTGCCAAAACTGTTGTTGGAAACGAATGGGCATACTACGATCAAAAGCCAAACTGAACTTTTCACTCCGTTTGAGCATATCAACTATACTAACCATATGCCTCCTACTTTTCTAACTGCTTGAGGACTGCTGCAAAGTTTTTAGTTAGCTCTTCGAAACTTACAGTAACTTCCTCACGAGTAGCATTATTTTTGACATTAACCTGACCTGACTCCACTTCACTCTCACCTAATGTGATAACCGTCTTGGCCTTGAAGGTATCTGCTGACTTAAATTGCGCCTTAATCTTACGTCCAAGGTAATCACGTTCAGCCTTAAATCCTTGATAGCGGATAGCTTGAATTAACTCAAGAGCTTTGCCATTGGCACCTGAACCAAGTACTGCAATGTACACATCCAGACTTTCTTCCTCCGGAAGCTCAATACCTTGTTTATCAAGAACCAAAAGCAAGCGTTCTAAACCAAGTCCAAAACCAAAACCAGCTGTTTCTGGACCACCGAAGTATTCAACCAAACTATCGTAACGACCGCCTGCACATATTGTCAATTCAGACTTATCAATAGTGGTAACAAATTCAAAAATCGTGTGGTTGTAGTAATCAAGACCACGTACCATATTAGTATCAATCACGTAAGGAATGTTAAGACTATCGAGCATAGTACGTACTTCGTCAAAGTGCGCTTGACTTTCTTCATCTAAATAATCAAGGATAGATGGAGCATTTTCAACTGCAACCTTATCTTCTTTTTCTTTTGAATCGAGCACTCGCAAAGGATTTCATCCAAACGACGTTGACTATCTTTTGACAAACTTTCACGCATTGGTGTCAAGTAGTCAATTAAGGCCTGACGATAAGCCAGACGACTCTCAGTATTTCCAAGGCTATTCAAATGAAGAGTAACATCCTTGATGCCAAGCGTATTAAAGAGTTGGTAAGTCATAGCAATGGTTTCAACATCTGTTGCTGGATTTTTTGATCCAAAGCACTCTACACCTAGTTGGTGGAACTCGCGCAAGCGTCCTGCTTGAGGACGTTCATAACGGAACATTGACCCAATATAATAAACTTTAACAGGTTTTTGAACCTCTGGCGCAAAGAGTTTGTTTTCTACATAAGAGCGTACAACTGGTGCTGTCCCTTCTGGACGAAGTGTAATATGACGGTCTCCCTTATCATGAAAATCATACATTTCCTTAGTAACGATGTCAGTTGTATCACCTACTGAACGTGAAATGACCTCGTAATGTTCAAACATAGGTGTACGAATTTCACCATAATTGTATTTCTTAAATGTTTCACGTGCAACATTTTCCACGTACTGCCATTTAGCACTATCCGCAGGTAAAATATCCTGCGTTCCCTTAGGTTTTTGAAGTTTCATAATGATGATACAGGCCTCAAATAGACCTGCCCTCCTTTTTCCGTTATTACAGATATAATCACTCTATTCTATCATAATTATACAGCTTTTGGGAAATGGTGGAGGATTTTTCAACGTAAGAAAGAAACAGACCTCTTTGCCTGCCACAATGATTAATCTTCCGTCCTGCCTCTTTATAGTTCATGACACTTCCTTTCTATATTCATAAAAAGAGAGAACAAGCTGAGCCTGTTCTCTGAACTTTCTCTATTATGACCAAACCTTATCAGTAATAGTTTTAATCAATTGCAATTTATTCCACTCGTCTTGCTCAGTCAAAATGTTACCTTCTTCAGTTGAGGCAAAACCACATTGAGTTGAAATCCCAAGGTTCTTAAGCGGTACAAGTTCAGCCGCTGCATGGATACGATCAATGACAGCATCTACATTTTCCAAGTTAGGATCCTTAGAAGTAATCACACCAAGTACCAATTCAACATGATCACGGTTATTCCAAATTGTTGGAAGTGGTGCGAAGCTACCTGAACGCGCATCATCATATTCCAAGAAGAAAATATCATAGTTCAATTGACCAAGATACTTAGCTACTGAATCATAGCCACCTTCAAAAAGGTACGTAGACTTAAAGTTCCCACGACAAATGTGAGTAGCCAAAGTCAAATCTTCTGGAAGACCTTTCAAAGCTTTATTGATAGTGTACACATCATCCTCAGCAATTTTTGCCAACTCAGCTGTTTTCTCAGGATTATTTTTTTCATTCTCAAACTGTTGAATCAAATAACCCCAAGTTGTATCATCCAATTGCACATAACGTGCACCCAAATCGTAGAAATGTTGGATGGTATCATGGTAAGCTTTAGCCAAATCATCAAGGAAATCAGTCCATGAATCATAGTAATCTGCATAGAGATCACTACGGTGGTCACGGTTAATGATGAGTGATGGGCTTGGAATAGTAACTTTTGGAGTGATTCCTTCAGGAGTCACTGATTTAAGATATTCAAAGTCGCGATAGAAGGGATGATTAGAATTTTCGGCAATTTTACCGTTGATACGAACGTTGGTTGTACGTGTCTTAGCACCATGGAATTTATATGAATCTTCTTGTTGGTAAGCTTCAAAACCAGTTAAATTCCATAGGAAATCAAGGTGCCACCAAGAACGACCAAATTCACCATCAGAAACTACTTGAAGACCATTTTCTACCTCATGGTGAACCAATTCCTTAACCAATTCATCTTGCACTTTCAGTAATTCTTCTTGCGAAATCTCACCATTAGCAAATTTTTCACGTGCTTCTTTTAGAGCCTGTGGACGAAGGTAAGAACCAACATGATCAAAATGATAATGTACTTTACTCATAGTTATTTACTCCTTTTTATTCTTTCACTTAACGTTATAATAAGCCTATTCTAGCACTTACCCTTATAGCTGTGAAATATGTAATTGCTATCAAAATCTATAACTTTTTAACTATATCTATTGATGAAAAGTTTTTGTCAAGTAACTTTACTTTACAAAAAGATATGTTATTCTGTTATAGTTGATTTAAAATCAAGAACATAAATATTAATTCGGAGGAAATAAAGAAATGGCAGTACCTGCACGTCACACTTCAAAAAGCGAAGAAAAAACAAACGTCGTACACACTACAAATTGACTGCTCCATCAGTACAATTTGACGAAACAACTGGAGATTACTCACGTTCTCACCGTGTATCACTTAAAGGATACTACAAAGGACGTAAAATCGCTAAAGCTAACGAAGCTAAATAATAGAAGGGAGATACCATGCGCGTAAATATTACACTTGAACACAAAGAATCTGGTGAACGCTTGTACCTTACTTCAAAAAACAAACGTAACACTCCAGACCGTCTTCAATTGAAGAAATACTCACCAAAATTGCGTAAACACGTAATCTTTACTGAGGTTAAATAATTGAATAGAAGCCATGAAAATCTTATTTTCATGGCTTTTTACTACCAAATATAACAGTTATTAGTTCTAGTCAAAAGAGCACAAAAACATAATAGGCTCTATTAATATCTTACTCCTCCTTCCTATCGCAGAGAATATACAATAAAGCGAAAAAGTCATTGTTCAATATAAAGTTTTACAACCTAGATAAAAAACTCGATATTTATTTTGAAAACAATGTTAGTAATACTCTAACTACCCATACATTAAGCCTTAAAGACCTACCCTGATACCCTATTTCAGAAATAGATTTTTACTTTTTACATACTCCTTTTGTAGCAAATAAACAATTTAATTAATAGTAAAAAAAGATCAACATATTACCGTTGATCTTTTATTTTTACTCTAAATCTTTCAGAATATCTGTAAATCTATGTGTAAACATAGCTGTCATCCCCATATATTTTCTGTCAAGTTTCTGTAAAAAGGAATATGACGTTCACTATACCCAAAATTGTATTTTTCTCTGTTTTTTACCAGGAAAAATGGGAAATCTTTCGCATCACTCAAGGTAGAAATCACTTTATAATAAATCGGTTCCTCTGTCAACAAAGTGTCAACATAAACTGTAAACAACCGTTTCACCTCTTCATTTGGATGAATATCCTCCCAATTTTCTATATTTATCTTTCCAACAAAGCAATGGATGGTTCTCCCCTGATGAATCAGATAATCAATCTCTCCCCAAATGTCAATTTGATCAGGACTTAAGTTTAGTTCCTCACACGTTTCTCGTATAGCAGCTTCTTGAAAAGTCTCACCATCTTCGACACGGCCACCAGGAAAAGAGACCTCACCTGGTTGAGAAATATGCTCACTTCGTACTTGGTAAAGGATTTGATACTTATCAGTTTTTACATCATATATCAAGGGTAAAAGCACTGCATAGCGTCCTTTCTCCCCTAGTGGCTTTGGCTCGTAATGAGCTAGTTTATCTTTAATAGTCATAAGAACTCCTTGATTTCATATTATCATAAAAAAGGAGATAGCCCCATTATGTAAAATTTTTATATATAAAATATTGACATATCTTTCTAAAAGAGATACACTCTATATGTAAAAATAATTATATATAATTTTTTTATACATATCTAAAAGCAAAGGAGCACACTATGTATTTTCCAACATCGTCAATCCTGATAGAGTTCCTAATACTAGCTATTATCGATAGAGAAGACTCTTATGGCTATGAGATTAGTCAAACCATAAAGCTTGTAGCTAATATCAAGGAGTCAACACTTTATCCTATTTTAAAAAAGCTTGAAAAAGCAGGCTATATGACCACCTATAGCCAAGCGTATCAAGGGCGTAAACGTAAATATTACAGTATTACCCAGGAGGGAAAAGAGCAACTTCAATTTCTTAATGAAGAATGGTTAACCTATAAAGAAACTCTGGATGGTATTGTAGAAGGGAGATTAAGACATGACAAGGACTGAATATATAGCCAAATTAACAAAATATCTACGAAAATTACCACAACAGGACTACGAAGAAGCTATAGAATATTTCATGGAATATTTTGAAGAGGCTGGACCTGAGAATGAAGCTCGGGTTATTGCGGAACTGGGTACACCTAAGGAAGCCGCACATGAAGTCATTAGTCGTCTTCTAGAAGAAAAGATTGTTGAGGACAAGAGCAGCTTACGCAATAAAACAGCTATCCTTTGGATTGCGATTCTAGCTGTTTTAGCCAGTCCAGTCGCCTTACCAATTCTACTATTCTTCTTAGCTATGATAATGACACTTCTTATGATTATTTTCGCAGTTATAGTGACTGCCTTAGCTCTTACTTTTGCTTTACTCATTAGTGGTATTTACACTTTCTTTACAAGCTTCTCTCTCTTAAGTGTTTCACTAGCTTCAACACTGTTTGGAGGAGGTCTAGGTCTATTGATGTTTGGAGGAGCACTCTTACTACTTTTGATTTCGTTTGAAATCTGTAAACTTATTGTAAAGCTAATTACCCTATTAATTAAATGGCTCATCAAGAAAGGAAGAAAATCATGAAAACTTGGAAAAAGATCATCCTCGGAGTGTCTCTTATCTCTCTATTTTTAGGAGGAGGATTCGTAGCTTGGGGGTATAGCCAAGGTGGCTTGACAGATTTACAAAATCAAACTAAAAGTGAGCAAGATTATGTCAAGAAAGAAGTTGATGACTTCAATAAAATTGATATTAAAAGTAGTAACTACAATGTACTTATTAAAACAGGAAACGTTGACAAGGCTACTCTTTCTTACTACCAAAAAGCAAAAACTCCAATTGACACATCTGTAAAGGATGGTCAATTGACTATCAATGATAACAACTCTAAATTAGATTCAACTTCTAACAAACATATTAACTTTTTCGGATTAAAAGATTTAGTGAGGCTTTCTACTCTCAACGAGGAAGTCAGAAAGAAAACCATTATCATTACACTCCCTAAAAAACAAACGATTGATTTTTTAAAGGTTGATTTAGCAACTGGAAATCTAGATTTAAGTAATAGCACCATCAAACAATCAGATATCAATCTAAATGTAGGGGACCTAACTTTTACTAAAATGATTGTCAGCAACCTAAAAGCTAACCTTGATGTTGGTAGTGTTGATAGTAATCATACACTTTTTACTAACTCAGATTTATCTATTGCAATGGGAGATTACTCCGGAGATAACCTAATTTTCAATGGTCACAATAAACTTGATGTTACATCTGGTGATATTGAACTAGCTCTTAAAGATTACACGCTCAATGTTCAAGCCGATAGTCATTCAGGAGAGGTAGACATCACAAATAGCCTTAAAATCTCAAAGGATAACTCACTAACCATTACCTCAGACCTCGGTGATATAACTGTTGAATAACATAAAAAGCCAGCTCACATTAGAGCTGGCCTTTAGTTTATTCATTTTCAGACTTTGGTCTATAAATAATAATACCTACAACTACAAAAATAAGTAAGAAAATGAATAACATACGTACTTGATCTGAGATCTGTCCTGTCATTGAAATAGTTTGACGAAGACCTGATACCGAGTAGGACATTGGTAAGAATGTTTGGATGACCTTAAAGAACTTAGGACTAAGTTCAATTGGATAAGTCCCTGCACTAGACCCTAGTTGCAAAAGCAGCATAATCATGGAAGCAAATGCGCCATATCTATCATTCCAACCTACAAGGGCTGTAACTAGCGCCATTAAAGTACATGCTGCAAGGAGAATCATACCAAATGTAGCTAATGGATGATTTGGTTCAACTCCCACAAATCGAATGGCAATATAAAGCGCAATAGCAGCCATAGTTGTAATAATACCATTGATAAGTAACTTATTCTTAGCCCAATCAAAACGGCCCGTAAATTTTCTTCCTGTCAAGCTCTTAGCAAAGATAACATTAGTTGAAAGAGCGACAACCATAAGAGAAACAGAAATCATATATGGAGCCATTCCCACACCATTAGTGTCAACCTTATCCTTATCAGTTTTCTTCTCTTTGAGCGGAGCACTCACCATTTTTGCATTGTCTGAGTTTACAGAAACAAGAGAGAGTTGCTGATTAGCTTTGTTTAATGAATCAGATAATGTAGAAAGGTTAGTTGACAGACTTGTCAAACCATTTGTTAAGGTGTTTCCTCCAGTTGCTAATTGTTGAGCACCTGCATTGAGAGCACTTGTACCACTTTGAAGAGTAGAAAAACCAGTCATTAAACTACTACTGTTAGCATCTAGAGTTTGAGCACCGCCGGCAATCGTTGACACAGCACCAGTATAAGTTGACAAACCATTTGAAAGTGCGCTTGCACCTGTTGCTAGAGTACTTTGAGCGGTTGACACACCTGATGCCACTTGAGTTGCTCCTGGTGATAATTGATTGACAAGTACTGAATTGACATTAGCAATATTAGCTTGCATTGATGATACCGTTGATGAAGCTACAGGAAGAAGTGCATTCGCCGAACTGGCAATGCCTGAAATAGATGTTTGTAGAGAAGCTAAACTACTTGAATCTCCGCTATTAGTTGTTGTCGTACCTGTTAAGCTAGATAAAGCAGTTGACATACTTGACACATCAGATGCAATAGTTGAAGCATAACTACTAGCTGTAGATCCTGCATTACTAATTGCCGATGTAATCTCTGCTTGTTGATCTGCAGTCAAGCTTTGATAAGCAGCTGTTCCTTGTACCGCAGCCAAATCATTTGCTTTATCAGTTGCACTAGCTGTAGCTATAGAGCTAGCTGCAGAAGAAATATTTGAAAGATAAGTCGCTATTGAACTTGTATCTACTGATGTTGTTGATGTTCCACTTGGTAATGATGTGTTACTTACCGCTGTATTAAGATTTTGAATTGCTGTATTTAAATCAGTTAAATTAGTTGACAAGGTTGACAACTGTGCTTGCTGTTCTTCAGATAAACTTGTTGCCGTAGCCATTTGACTGAGTGCAGTTGACAAAGAATCTGCACCAGTAACTAAGGTACTCATAGCATCTGCTCCTGATACAAATTGACCTGCAGCAGAATTAACAGCCTCAGAGTTAGCGTTTAACTGTGACAAAGCACCTGACAAAGTTGACACACCTGAAGTATAGGCAGATGCACCTGAACTCAAGGTATCAACACCTGTAGCCAATGTCTGTGTAGAACCAGCAAGAGTTCCTAAACCACTTGATAAAGTCTGACTCCCAGACTGAAGTGCGCCTGCACCTGCATATAATTGACTAGCTCCATTCGCCGCAGTTCCCATACCACCCTGAAGTTGAGACATACTCTAAAGACAGCTCCAACATAAGTTGACGTAATATTTTTAGAAACGGTATCCTTTAACTTAGACATGGCAGAATCGCTCATTTTTGAAGAAACGAAGCTATGCCCTGCTGTTGTCTGATAAGAAATTTCAAGTTTCTTAGGATCATTTGTCAAAAGACTTGCTGCATTACTTGAGAGATTTTCTGGAAAAGTGATTACCATATAGTAATCACCATCATCAATTCCTTTTTTGGCTTCATTTTCAGTCACAAAATGATAGTCTAGATTTTTATTTTTAGACATATTGTCTACCATGTCATGACCAATATCTAGAGTTTTATTCTGGAAACTAGCGCTCTTATCTTTGTTCACTACGGCTACTGGTAGATGCTTTACATTTCCATAAGGATTCCACATAGAAGATAAAAAGATTAGATTATATAAAGCGGGTATCAATGAGACACCAATAATAGTTATCCAGAGCTTTGGACTTTTAAGAAGCGCCTTTAATTCTGCTAACATATTTCTCCTTTTTAGACATTGTGTTTATTTTTATGATATAATCAATTATAAACTCATTTACATGAAAATCAATGTTAAACAATTAGTTTTTGGACACATAGTCTAAAAGTGTATAAAAGGAGATTTGTATGTCAAAAGATCAAAGGCGAGCTCAAACTAAAAAAGCTCTTTTAGATGCTTTAGTAATATGCTTAAAAAACCAAGATTTCAATGATATTACTACCATTCGTCTGGTTCAAACAGCTGGGATTAGCCGTTCGAGTTTTTATACCCACTACAAAGATAAGTATGAAATGATTGATAGTTATCAGAAAGAGCTTTTCCATAAACTAGAGTATATCTTCGATAAATACGAAGGAAAGAAGGAGGGAGCCTTCCTCGAAATCTTTGAATTTCTTACTCGTGAAAAACTCCTGTCAGCTCTATTGTCTACCAATGGATCAAAAGAAATTCAAGATTTTCTAATACATAAACTTCAGCGTATGATAGCTGAGGACTTCATTGTCCCTAGTGCTGAAGAAAGATCTCTAAAAGGATTTGAGAAAGACTATGCCAGTATTTATTTTGCGCACGCTATTTTTGGTGCTTGTCAAGCCTGGATAAATAAAGGAAAAAAAGAATCACCCCGAGAAATGACAGACTTTTCTTCTACGATTTATTCCACAATAAAAATCACTTCAAAAGCATAAAAAAGCTGCAAACCATTTCAATAGTTAAAGCAGCTTTTTTCTTTTACAATAAAATCCTTAAAATAAGGAAATGATAAGTGAAAGCAAGGTCAAAGATTGCGGGTCCACCTTGCGTTAAAATAATTTTCTTATTTGGCAGTTATAGCACCATAAATAGCAGCAAAGAAAACATTGAGTACAAAAACAGTTACAAGTAGCTGACTACTTGTGAAAATCCCATACAAGAGGAATACAGCAATCAAACCATTGTAAATCCCTTGATTTTTAAATAAGTTTGTAACAGAATCACGTTGAAGTTCTTCTTTACTCATATTGAAAACACGACTAGTCGTGTCTGAATGTGTCGCAAAAGTTTCCAAATACATGATATAGAGATGCTCCAAAGCAACAATCCCAGCTAAGATCAGTGTAATAATAGACATAGTAGCCTCCTTCTTAAATAACTTTGACAGTATATCAAAAGTAAACTTTTAAAACAACATATTTACTTCATACAATTTGAAATATGGTAAAATAAAGAATGAAAGAGAGGTTCTTATGACAAAGACAGAAGTAATCCAACGTCTCCAAAAAGATTTGGGAATTCCTAGATTTCAGGCTTATATAGAGGATAAAGATTACTCCGAAGAGGAGTACGACCAACTAAAAAAAGATTTTGAAAGCTACTTCACCAACTACGTTTCAAACGTTTCAGCAGATTTTGAAGGCGGATTGGATAATAAATAATTTATACCTCAAAATCATCTATCATCATGTTACGAATCCCTTAGTCACTTTGTATCAGACTAGGGGTCTTTTTAATATTCGAAAACAAAAAGCCGTCTCATTCTATGAAATAGCTTTAGGAAACTTGTAACTGAACAAACCTAGAAATCAATGATTTAAGACAAACAAAAAAGCCCATAACAACGGGCTTTTTGCAAAATGAATCTTTAAAATTAAAGCATTTTGTTGTAGAATTCAACGACAAGTGCTTCGTTGATTTCTGGGTTGATTTCATCACGTTCTGGAAGACGTGTCAATGAACCTTCAAGTTTTTCAGCATCGAATGATACAAATGCTGGACGTCCGATAGTAGCTTCTACTGCTTCAAGGATAGCAGGAACTTTAGCTGATTTTTCACGAACTGAGATTACTTGACCAACTTCAACGCGGTATGATGGGATATCAACACGTTTACCGTCAACAAGGATGTGACCGTGGTTTACGAATTGACGTGCTTGACGACGAGTAGTTGCAAGACCGAGACGATAAACAACGTTGTCAAGACGACGTTCCAAAAGAACCATAAAGTTGAAACCAAGTGTTCCACCTTTAACTTTAGTAGCTTGTACGAACAAGTTACGGAATTGTTTTTCACCCAAACCGTATGAGAAACGAAGTTTTTGTTTCTCAGCCAATTGCAAACCGTACTCTGAAAGTTTTGAACGGTTGTTTGGACCGTGTTGACCTGGTACGTAGTTACGACGTGCCAATTCTTTACCTGTGCCTGTAAGTGAGAAACCAAGGCGACGTGATTGTTTCCATGATGGACCTGTATAACGTGACATTAATAATGTCCTCCTATAAAAAAATATTTTTAGGAAATAACGTTTTAGATAAACCTGATTCGTTCAGAAAGACTTCGCCCAAACAGCAAAGGTTACTTTTCTAGCCGACTTCCTGTTGACGAGCTTCATTTTATCCTGCTATTATTTCACATACCTAAATATTTTACCACGAAAAAAAGCCCAAGTAAAGGCTTTTTTTCTTATTTATTTTTCGATTTCAGCTTGTTCCTCAGGACTCAAATAACGAATGAGAGTCTTCTCAGTCAAAATATCTGAATAAGTGTAAGATTCAACATAACTATTATTAATAGCTCCTGCTTGGGAACTGAAGTCTTGATATTCAACAATAAACAATGATGGATAAACTTCTGTCAATTGACCAATTTTATTCTTTTCACGTTTACGCCCATTCTCTAGGGTCAATTCTACTAGCTGACCTTCATGTGACTTAATAGCTTCCTTGATGTTTTTCATCTTAGCAACATCTGCAAATGCATCACTCATATATATCTCCTTAAATCTGAAAATTATGATTCCTCAAACTGAGCAATCGATGAAAATTTATTGTATTCTTTTTGGAATAGTAACTTGACTGTTCCACGCGCACCAGCACGATTTTTTTCTAGGATAACTTCGATGGTATTATCTTCAATCGCATTTTCTGGTTCTTCACCCTCTTTTCGGTAGTAATCATCACGATACAAGAAGGCGACAATATCGGCATCCTGCTCGATAGATCCTGACTCACGGATATCAGATAAGACTGGACGTTTGTCCTGACGTTGTTCAACCCCACGAGATAACTGACTCAAGGCAATTACAGGAACTTTGAGCTCCTTGGCCAGGATTTTTAACTGTCTTGAAATATCTGAAACCTCTTGTTGGCGATTTTCTGGTCGCGTACCTGTAATCAACTGCAAGTAGTCAATCACAATAAGACCAAGACCACCCTCTACTTCTTGTGACAATTTACGGGACCGTGCACGAATCTCAGTAATCTTTATACCAGGGGTATCATCTATGTAAATCGGTGCCTCAGCCAGTGCTCCTTGAGCAATCATAACATTATTCCAATCTTGCTCTGTCAATTGACCTGTACGTAAAGCATGAGAATCAATCATCCCTTCAGCTGCCAACATACGATCAACCAAGCTTTCTGCACCCATCTCTAATGAAAAGACTGCAACAGCTTTATTTTGCTTGGTGCCAACATTCTGAGCAATGTTCAACACAAAGGCTGTTTTACCAACTGCGGGGCGAGCTGCTAAAATAATTAATTGATCAGGGTGTAAACCTGTTGTAATCTTGTCAAGGTCACGGAAACCTGTTGGTAATCCAGTAACATCTGATGTTTGCTGGGAACGCATCTCCAAAGTATTAAAATTAACGTCAAGAACTTCAGATATTTTGCGGAAACCACTACGATTACTATGCTCTGAAACATCAACCAAGGCTTTCTCAGCATTCGCAATAATTTCATCAGATTCCGTTGCGCCCTCATATGCTTGGTTGACAGTCTCTGTCAGCCTATTTATAATACGTCGAAGCATGGCTTTCTCAGCCACAATCTTAGCATAGTACTCAGCATTTGCGGATGTTGGGACACTATTGACCAAATCTACAAGATAAGAAATACCCCCTATATTTTGGAGGTCATCTTGGTCATCTAAAATGGTACGTACTGTCGTGGCATCAATGGCATCATTTCGATCCGACAGCGTTACCATTGCTTTAAAAATGACACGATGGGAATACTTGTAAAAGTCGTCTGCTTCGATAAATTCTCGAACTGTAATCAACTTTTCTGGGTTAATGAGAATAGCCCCTAGAACAGACTGTTCCGCTACTAAATCATGAGGTTGTACTCGTAATTCTTGAGCCTCTGCCACAATTATTCCCTCCTTTACAAGATTTACTTATAGTGTCAACGAATTACTCAGCACTATTTTTGATGTTAAGTTTAATTTGTGCGCTAACTTCTTTATGAAGCTTTACAGGAACCTCAATCAGACCAATCGCACGAATAGGATGTTCAAGTTCAATATGACGTTTATCAACTTTTATACCAAATTGTTTTTGAAGTCCTTCTGCAATCTTTTTGGCTGTAATTGAACCAAAAGTACGTCCGTCTGGTCCGACCTTCTCAGTAAATTGAAGACGATTTTCTTCTTTTTCAAGTTGCTCTTTAACTTGCTTCGCTTCAGCCAACAACTCTGCTGCATGTTTTTCTTCAGATTTTTGCTTGCCTTTCAACTCACCGATAGCTTGGTTTGTCGCTTCCTTAGCAAGATTCTTTTTAATCAAGAAGTTTTGAGCATAACCTGATGGTACTTCTTTAATTTCGCCTTTTTTACCTTTACCTTTAACGTCTTGTAAGAAAATAACTTTCATTTTAGTCCTCCTTGGGAGCCAATTCTCCCATAATAGTTTCAATCAATTTATTTTTTGCTTGAGCAACACTACAGTCTCGCAATTGGCAGGCCGCTAAGTTGAAATGGCCTCCACCACCCATTTTCTCCATAATACGTTGTACATTAATCGTTTTATGACTTCGAGCAGAGATATTCACAGTAGAATCGCTTGTCCTAGCGACAACAAAAGTTGCTTCGATACCTGCCATGGCAAGCATCGTATCTGCTGCCTTAGAAATCACAACATTATTATAACATTTAGGATTATCACCTGAGGCAACAATGATATCATCTGTAATACGTTCACCTGCTAGAATTAGCTCATTGATACGTCGATACTCTTCAAAATCAGTAGCAGAGATTGTTTGGATTTCTCCACTGTCACTTCCTAAACTACGTAGATAAGAGGCGACATCAAAGGTTCTACTAGTCACACGAGTTGAGAAATTTTTAGTATCTAGCATGATACCTGCCATAAGGATAGAGGCTTGGATTTTACTCAAACGTTCTGGGGCACCTTGGAATTGCAACAACTCCGTAACCAATTCACAGGCTGAGCTTGCCCCACTTTCAATAAAGGTCAAAACAGCATTTTCAGGAAAATCGTCATCTCGACGGTGATGATCTACCACAATAACTTCATTAAATCGATCATAAAAATCCTTAGACAAAGTTAAATTGATTTTAGAATGGTCAACCATAATTAGTAATGACTGTTGGTTGACTAACTCTTCAGCCTCTGAAAGTGTAACAAGAGGTGATTGACCATCTTCTTTTAAGCGTTCGACCGCACGCTCAATATCTGCATTCATAGCCGTATCATCGTAAACAGCATAGCTTTTTCGAACAATTTGACTGGCAAAATGAGCCATACCGACAGTTGCCCCTAGAGCATCCATATCGAGATTCTTATGTCCGACAACAAACACTTTTTCGACTGTTTTCAACTTATCAGAGATTGCAGTCATCATGGCCCTTGTTCTTGTACGAGAACGTTTTACTGTTGAAACAGAACCTCCTCCAAAATAAAGAAGTTCCTTGTGATCATCGTTTTCCTTGACAACAGCTTGATCTCCACCGCGAACTAGTGCGATATTCAGATTCTGCAAGGCAACCTGACCGATTTGATCATGCTTAAGCGTACCGAACGAAATTCCCATGCTCAAAGTCAGTGGTAAACCACGCTCTTGAGCCTGCTGACGGAAGTCATCCAAGACTGAAACTTTTGATCCATGAATTCTGTCAAAACACTGTAGTTGGTGAAGAAATAAAAACGATCGCCTTCAATACGTCGATAATGAATATGCTTGGCCTTAGCAAACTCAGAAATAAACCCTGCCACAAATGTATTGATTTTTGAAACATCGGCATCGGGTAAACTTCCCGTCACATCGTCATAGTTATCAACTGAAATAATCCCGATAACAGGACGAGTCATATTTGGATCAGCATTTTCATCTTGATCATAAACATTGTCAATAAAATATGTCAACTTATTGTCAAAATCCACAAAAGCGGCATATTTATTGTCACCAACGGTTATCACATTCGAAGGGGAACCTTTTCGTTTCTGGGAAATAAAATCCGCAATCAACTGTTTATTGAAATTTCCATTTTCATCCGAAAGTACTAGCTTCGCATAGGGGTTGAACCATTCAATATGATCGTTCTCATCAAAAGTAATAACCCCAACAGGCATCTTTCCGAGAAGGGTCTTTAAAGAATCTTCAACATCCTGATTCAGTTCATCTAATTGCTCTATTTCTAAGGACTCATATGTTGTCTTTTGGTAATGCAATAAGGCAACAACTACTACCATAATAATAAAAAGCGCAAAAATGAGTGCAGACTCCGATTTTAGTACGCGAACAAAAATAGTAGCAATTCCAAAAAGAATTAGCCCAATCATTACAAGATGAATCGTTGCAAAGTGAAATCTTTTCATATAAAACCTCTTAATCTAACAATTATAACATAAAAAAGCCTTAATTAAAAGGCTTTTAAACGTGTTAGCACCGTTAGTCTACTTTCCTGCGGGCCTTATTATTACCTTCAAGATAAACCATCAGAATTGAGATATCTGCTGGGTTGACCCCTGAAATACGACTCGCTTGACCAATGGTCTCAGGATTGATTTTCTTAAATTTTTGACGAGCTTCGGTAGCAATGGAATCAATAGCATCCCAATCAATATTTTTTGGAATCCTCTTTTCTTCCATACGTTTCATCTTAGCTACTTGATCCAAAGCTTTATTAATATAACCTTCATACTTGATTTCGGTCTCAAGCAACTCTATAATCTTAGCGTCCAAATCTTCTGCAGCTGGGCCCACAAACTGAGTAGCTGTGGCGTAATCAATCTCTGGTCTACGCATAAACTCTTTAGCTGTCATGGCATCTGTCAATGGCTTAAAGCCTAGAGCTTGAATTTTTTCATTCGTTTCTTTAATAGGTTTTAATTTTTCTTTTGACAGACGTGTCAACTCGCTGTCAAACTGATTTTTCTTAATTTCAAAGATACTCCAACGTTCATCGTCAACCAAACCAACTTCTCGACCAATAGGTGTCAAGCGCATGTCAGCATTATCATGACGTAATATGAGACGATACTCTGCGCGTGATGTCAATAAACGATATGGCTCCAAGGTTCCTTTTGTGACAAGATCGTCAATCATTACACCAATATAGGCATCACTACGTTTGAGAATAAGTTCAGGTTTACCTTGAACTTTAAGAGCCGCATTGATACCAGCAACTAGACCTTGACCTGCTGCCTCCTCGTATCCAGAAGTTCCGTTGGTCTGTCCTGCTGTAAAGAGACCTGAAATCAACTTCGTTTCAAGTGTTGCACGTAGTTGATGAGGGAGCACGATATCATATTCAATCGCATAACCAGTTCGCATCATCTCTGCCTTTTCGAGACCTTTAATTGAGTGAATCAACTCTTTTTGAACATCTTCTGGCAGACTAGTTGACAGGCCTTGCACATAGACTTCCTCAGTCTCTCTTCCTTCAGGTTCAAGGAAAAGTTGATGGCGATTCTTATCGGCAAATCGGACAATTTTATCTTCGATTGATGGACAATAACGAGGTCCTACACCCTTGACAATACCTGAAAACATTGGGGCACGGTGTAAATTGTTATTGATAATATCGTGGCTCTCTTGATTCGTATAAGTTAGCCAACAAGGAATTTGATCCTGAAGATAATCTTCATCCTTCGACAAGAATGAAAAATGATTCGGCTTTTCGTCACCTGGTTGAATTTCAGTTTCTTCATAATTAATTGATGATGCCTTGACACGAGGAGGGGTACCTGTTTTAAATCTTCCTATTTCAAGGCCAAGATCCCTCAAGTTATCTGCCAATGTAACAGATGCAAGACTGTTATTAGGACCTGAAGAATATTTGAGCTCACCTAGGATAATTTCACCACGCAAAGCTGTTCCTGTTGTGACAACAACCGCTTTAGCTCCATATTTTTGATTTGTGGCTGTTCTTACACCAACTACCTTACCATCTTCAACAAGAATTTCATCAACCATGGACTGACGGAGAGTCAGGTTTTCCTGACGCTCAACTGTATGCTTCATTGTCATAGCATACAAGGCTTTATCGGCTTGTGCACGTAAAGCTCTGACAGCAGGTCCCTTACCGGTATTCAACATTTTCATCTGAATATAAGTTTTATCAATATTTTTTTACCCATCTCTCCACCAAGGGCATCAATCTCACGGACAACAATCCCCTTGGCAGATCCCCCAATAGAAGGATTACATGGCATAAAAAGCCAACATCTCTAGGTTAATAGTCGCTAATAAAACCTTACATCCCATGCGGGCTGCAGCTAAGCTAGCTTCCACACCAGCGTGACCAGCACCAACAACAATTACATCAAAATTTTCATCAAACTCGTAAGACATTTTTTAGATTTATGCAGTGATTTACAATCAGCTGCCCATCCTTTCTTTGTTTTTTCCTACAAAAATAGCCAAAACTCCAGAAAACTGTACGCAAAAACGCACAATTCTCATGAGCTTTGACCATCATGACTATTGTTAAAATTATTTTATCAAATCAAATCATTTTGTCAATGCAAATCACTGTTTGAGCAAGGTCTGCACACTGACGATAATCATCTGTATACCTATGGAAAATAGTAAAAGTCCCATCATTTTCGTTATAATTTTCATCAAATTTTCTCCCAAGAAGCCTGCAATTTGTTTTGCACTTCTTAACAGGAGATAAGTGATGACACATAGTAGAGCAAAAGCAACTACGGTTATCAGTTGATTCTGCAAACCTCCATTAGCCAGACTTAAAGCAGTTGTAATTGTACCTGGTCCTGCAAAAAGTGGCATTGCAAGAGGAGAAATAGCAATAGACATTGGATCTGAATTTACTGCTTGCTGCTCCATTCCTTTATAGCTAGGTGAATGATTACCATTAATCATATGGTAACCGATAACAGCCACTAATATTCCGCCAGCAATTCTGAAAGAAACAATTGTAATTCCAAATACTTTAAAAATGAAATCTCCTGAAAAGATAAAAACAGTTATAATAACAAAGGCAATCAAAAGACTCCTAAAAGCAATTTTTCGTGAAATTTTTTGACTATCATCTGCTACTAAAGCCATGTAAGCAGGAAGATTTGAAATTGGGTTCATTATAGCGAAATAGCGAAAAATGCCATAAATGCATAAAAAAATTGTGAACTCATCGTTTTTACTCAACTCCAGTTAGATATACTGACAAACTTTTCCGTCTTTATACGCTTGGTCAATAATACCGCCGCCCAAACATTCCTGACCATCATAGAAAACAACGGCTTGACCTGGTGTAATAGCACGCTGAGGTTCAGCAAAAATCACCTCTGCTTTATCACCTTTAACCTTTACAGTAACTTTACTATCAGGTTGACGATAACGGAATTTTGCTGTGCACTCCATTTCAAATTCTTCTGGCATATCTCGAGTAAAGTGAATCATTGAAGCGTCAAGAGAAGTTGACATCAACGACTCATGGTGGAAACCTTGACCCACGTAAAGAATATTTTTAGAAAGATCTTTCCCTACTACAAACCAAGGAGCATTATCTCCGCCTTTTTGGCCACCAATACCCATACCACCACGTTGACCAATAGTGTAATACATGAGTCCGTTGTGTTCGCCCATATCACGACCATCGACAGTCATCATACGACCTTTTTGAGCTGGTAAGTATTGACTAAGAAACTCTTTAAAGTTTTTCTCACCAATAAAACATATTCCTGTTGAATCTTTTTTCTTGGCTGTTGCAAGACCTGTACGTTCAGCAATCTCACGAACTTCTGGCTTTTGTAGATGTCCTAAAGGAAACATCGTTTTCTGCAACTGCTCTTGCGAAAGTTGACTAAGGAAGTAGGTTTGATCTTTATTGTTATCTGCACCACGCAACATATGGACAATGCCGTCTTCATCGCGAACAACTTGAGCGTAATGTCCTGTAGCCACATAATCCGCTCCCAATGTCATCGCATAATCTAAGAAAGCCTTAAACTTGATTTCCTTATTACACATAACGTCTGGATTAGGGGTACGGCCTGCACGGTACTCTGCTAAGAAATACTCAAATACACGATCCCAGTACTCTTTTTCAAAGTTGACAGAGTAATAGGGGATACCAATCTGATCAGCTACTGCTGCTACATCTTTATAATCTTCGGTTGCTGTACACACACCAAATTCATCTGTGTCATCCCAGTTTTTCATGAAAACACCGATTACATCATAACCTTGCTCTTTTAAAAGTAAGGCTGTTACTGATGAATCAACGCCACCACTCATACCGACAACAACACGTGTTTTTGAATTATCAGTCATAGATAACTCCTCCCATCAAATAAAAATTAACATAGACTTGAAGGGTCTAGTTATTCAAATATCGATTTGAAGGTCGATTTTGAAGCGTAAAAGCACGCAAGCTTAATTATATCATGATTAAAGAATAATGCAAAAAGGTTGCCACTAGGCAACCTTATGTATTCTTATTTTTGTGTAAAGCCACTGTAAAGCTATCATTCCTAAAACTACCAAGGGAGTCAAGACAGCTACAAGTAGCCATTGGGGTTCACGATAGCTTAAAATCAGTTTATTCTGTCCTCTTTGTGATACAACGGTTGGTGTTCCAATCGTTGACAAGCTGTAATCATCCTTATCAAGTTCATTATCATTTAGCGTCAAGATGGAATCTTTATAGACAACTATCGGTAGATTCAGTTTCTCCCCTTCAGCAGCCTGCCAAGTTAATACAAGATAACCATCCTCGAGTAGCTTTTCTGCCTTCTGATTCGTAACGATATTTTCGTAATAAAGATCGTAAGTGTTCTGCTTACCTATTGTCCCATAAATAGGTACGTAATCTGGTGTGGGTTTGACAACTAAATTTAAAAACTGTGACAAGTCACTGTCATTCATGGTAAGACTTATCGTCTGATAATCTCCTTCAACGTAAGTATGTTTAACAATGGAAATAAGTTCACCATCTTGTGCCGCAGTTTTTACACGATCGGTAGTATCCATCATGTTCTGAATAAGACCAACACCCGCAAAGGCAAAGAGTAAAACAGCAATACTTTTTCGCCAGTTTACAAATCGCGTGACCGTTAACCCCGTAATTGCTAAAAGTAAAATAGTGGCAGGAACAAAGAATCTAAATGGAAATTGAATCAGTTCAGCAAATGTATTTCCATTTTCTACTAGATACTGCCACGGAAAAAGACCTGTCGATAAGAAGAAGAAAATAAAATAAATAAAGTGCAGTATTTTTTTCCATCTAGCAAATTTCTTCCAATTCAAAACAGCGTAAAGAAACTGTAAAATGAGTAACACCATTAATGAAATTGGGGTATATAGCCAGTATCTTGCTGTCCCATCTATCCCATTCTTACCAATTTCTCTATTTATAAATGGATCTAAGAGATGATTAGTCCCTCTCAAATATAGGAGTACTAACCAGACATTGACAGTCAGTAAGAGGAACAGAATGACTGCTATACCTACTTGAACGAAGGTTTCCTTTTTCTTAGCGATAGGAGACTTTACAAAAGTGTAAAGATAAAAAGGAAGATACATCATCACTAATATCAAAGCACTAAGTACGTGAACCTGAAAAATCAATGCTATAGACAAGGCAAGTCTAATTGGTTCTACTTTTTGATAAAAGACATAGTGAATTGCTGGAATAAAACAAAAAGGTAGTAAAGCCGCTCCCCAACTAGAGAAACCCTGACGCATCGTCCAGTATTGGATAGAGAATGTTGTCGCATAGAGTAAACCTAGTGACAAGGCAATGTTTGTCTTAACTTTACACTGCTTGAGCAAGGCATACATTGAGGACTCAGCTAGTATATGTAGTAATACCCTTGACACAATCTGATAACGAAACCAGGTGCCACTTATTAAAATAAGCCCTCCTTGTAAATAGGCAAAAAAAGGACCGTAAAGAGCATTGACAATGCGGCCTGACTGTTGGAATCCATATAAAGATAAAAAGTAAGAAAGGTTACCATTTTTTAGTTGCATAGCAGCTTCATAGAACCTGTTATAGTGAAAGATGGAATCTGAACCTAAAATGACTTTTCTTGTAAATAGTTGTGGTGTAACCAATAATACAGCAAAAGCTATAATAATCAGAGAAACCCACAACTTTTCTCTTGATTTAAAAATTTGTTTCATTGCTATACCTTTCATTCCTATTATAACAAAAAGGCCATACCCTACCTAGTAATAACAAGTAGCTCTATAAAACAGATTACCTACATCCAAATAAAAAAGCTGAGAGTACGCTCCCAACTTCTATTAATAGGCTCTATAATTTCTGTAGTGGGTAAAACTACTGTAGAGATTATAGAGCTTTTTGAATGCAGACAAAAAGTCCCATAAGAACTATAATGAAAAGCAACCAAACAATCATTAGGAAGAACTCATGAGACTTATTAAGAATACCACAGAATTAATCGGAATTAAAGACCAAAATATCAATATTTCACTTGTTTTTGAAACTGATACTCATATCGAGATTCAAGCAAAACTCGATTCCCCTGCACCATCATGTCCTCATTGCCATGGAAAGATGATCAAGTACGACTTTCAAAAGCCTTCTAAAATCCCTCTTCTTGAGCAAGCTGGAACTCCAACACTACTACGTCTGAAAAAACGTCGTTTCCAGTGTAAAAGTTGTAGACGAGTCACGGTAGCTGAGACATCTATCGTTGAGAAAAACTGCCAAATCTCCAATCTAGTCCGACAAAAGGTTACACAACTCCTAACTGAGAAGGTGGCATTAACGGATATTGCCAGAAGACTTCGCGTGTCAACGTCCACTGTCTATCGTAAACTCGACCAGTTTACTTTCAAGGAACACTATGACAAACTCCCAGCTATTATGTCCTGGGATGAGTTTGGGTTCAAGAAAGGGAAATTGGCTTTTGTTGCGCAGAACTATGAGACAAACAAACTCATAACCATCCTTGATAATCGCTGCCAAACTACTATACGAAACTACTTTTTGAAGTATCCATTGAAAGTCCGACAACAGGTACAGTTTATCACGATGGATATGTCTGGAGCTTATATTCCACTGGCTCGCAAGCTCTTTCCAAACGCCAAAATCGTTCTTGATCGATTTCACATTATTCAGCACCTTGGTCGAGCCTTTTTAAAGACAAGAATCGCTATTATGAACCAGTTCGATAAGAAATCACTACCCTATCGAGCCTTGAAAAATCACTGGCGACTCTTTCAAAAGGACAGCCGTAAGCTATCGCTCAACTCTTTCTATTCAAAGACCTTCCGACAAACTTTAGTACCACATGAAATCATTGAGAAGACATTGGTCTTTTCAGAAGAGCTCGCTAATGCCTACAAACTTTATCAGCTTTTGCTTTTTCACTTTCAGGAGAAGAGGGTAGATGAGTTTTTGAGTTAATAGAGGAGAACATGAGCAAGGTCAATCACTACTTTCAAACGGTCTTTAGGACTTTTCTTAGACACAAGCAATACATCAAGAATGCGCTAGAAACTGACTATTCAAACGCGAAACTCGAAGCGACTAACAAGTTGATTAAAGACATCAAACGGTTGGGCTTCGGTTTTAGAAACTTCATCAACTTTAAGAAACGTGTCTTCATCACTCTAAACATAAAAAAAGAGAAGACCTATCAGGTCCTCTCTAGATGTTAGCTTTTCGTCACCCACTACAGTTGACAAAGAGCCTATTAATATTAGTAATTCCAAGCTGACAACCCTTGTGCGTTATAGGCATTCAAGGCTGATTGAATTTGATCCTCAACTGTTGCAGTAGAGCCCCATCCAGGCATTGTTTGAAAAAGACCTGATGCACCTGAACCATTTGCTGCAGTATGATCACCATTTGACTCACGCGCAATAATTGACTCCCAAGTTGACTGAGGAACACCAGTAGCTGCTGCCATCTGTGCCGCTGCATAGGAACCAACTTTTCCTGCAGTGTTCCCATTTGAGAGAACAACCGACCCGCTACCAGTTGCAGCAACCGAAGGAGCTGTTCCAGTATTTTGAGTCGACGTAGTATCAGTATTCGTTGAAGCAGCGCTTGTAGTAGTATCTGACTGAGACTTTTCAGCTGCTTCTACCGATTCTCCTGTTGCTTCTGACTGAGACTTACTTTCTTCAACCTTTTCTTTATTAGCTTTATTATCTTTGCTTGAACTAATTTCTGTTGTTTTAACTAAATCTGCTGTCGATTCTGACGTTGTTGATGCTGTTGAAGGTGTTGGGGTAACAGAATCTGAAAATGCATTAACCAACCCTTTATTAATTAGTGTAGAAAGTGATACTGCCAAAATGACAATAAAACTTGTTACAATTGCCACTGATACCGCCAATGATTTCTTCGCTGCTAATTTGATACGGCGTCCCTTATAACTTTTTTTAAACATAAATCCCTCCTAGTTAATTCTAGTTACATTCATCATAACTTAGTAATATTACTGCCGATTATTTGTATTATGTCTAATGTTACAATGATTTATCATTTTAATAAAAAAATGCCAAAAATCTGGCATTTTCCCCTTATTTGTATGAGATTTGACTAGTTTTCCTCATAAGTCAGTAATAATGATTTAGTACCAACCATTAGCATTCCAGAAAGCAAGAGCTGCTGTCCATGAACCATAACGGCTTGCTACATAATTGTCTGCTACCTTCTCTTGATTTCAGGAGACAAGTCTCCGTTCAAATATGATGAGGCTAATTGGTAACGTCCATAATATTGCCCATTTTGAGCTGTATAGCTACCGCTTGACTCACGTTGCGCGATTTCTTCTTTGGCAGCTGCCTCTGAAGAAGAAAGATTTGTATTGGTTGCTTGAGTATCTTCACTTTGTGTAGATTCTGTTGATTGTGTTGATTCAGCAGCTGCTTCTGTTGTAGCTGTTGTAGCTGAAGGTTCTGTAGTCTCTTCAGTTGTTTCATTAATTGTTAAGTTTTGACCAATAGAAATCTTATTGGCGTCTTGAATACCGTTTTTTGAAACGATTTCATCTACGGTCGTACCATTTTTCTTAGCAATAGCTGAAAGTGTATCGCCTTTTTGAACTGTGTAAGTTTCTGCATTAGCTAAAGCTGTTGCCCCAAGTGTTGCTACTGTAACAAGTCCAAAAAGACCTAATTTTTTAGTGTTAGATGTATTCTTTTTTTGCATGATGATGCTCCTTTATCTATTTATAGTCCAATCCATATTAGTCAAAGATTTTAAGTTGTTTTATTGTTTATGACTAATAGGTAAATCAACTGGCTTACTCTATATAGGGATTTCTCAATCCAGACTAAGCTGAAGAACTATAACCATGTATCTATAATACCTTGGAAATATAACATCCCCTTGTTAGGGATATTAAAAATATTACAAGTAGGTTGGGATTAGACGAAAAAAGAACGCCTACGTTGGCGTCCATCTAAAACTTCTATGTCTTAAGACCTAGTTTTTATTTATCTCAACGAATTAACTCTTAAGATAAAAAAGCATTAATCCTAAAGCTAAAATAGCAATAATTGATATGTTATCTCGACTATTCCATGAAAGTCGACGATATTTTGTTCGTCCTTCACCACCTTGATAGCCTCGTGCTTCCATAGCAATCGCCAGAGCATCTGCTCGTTTAAAGCTTGATGCAAACAAAGGAATTAAAATAGGTATTATTGATCGTACCTTCTGAATAATATTTCCTTCACCAAAGTCAACACCACGCGCCTTTTGAGCATTCATAATACGAGTTGTATCATCCATCAAAGTTGGTACAAAACGTAGACTCAAAGATAGCATTAAACCAATTTCATGTGCTGGCACTTTGAAAATAGTAAGAGGTTTTAAAAGTGATTCAACTGCATCAGATAAACTTAAAGGTGTTGTCGTTAGAGTAAGTAGGGTGGAAAAACTAATAATGAGGATAAATCTAAGGAATATCATCCAACCTTGATTTAAACCGACTTCCGTAATCTTTAAAAAGCCGATAGACCAAAGCACACTCCCTTTTGTATTGAAGAAAACTTGAAATAGGGTAGAAAATAAAATAATCCAAATCATTGGTTTGATTCCACCTAAAAAGAAACCAAGTTTTATTTTAGACAAGAAAACCAAGAAAAGTGTAAATAAAGTTATTACAGCATAAGTTAAAGGATTATTAGCCCAAAAGATAATAACAATATAAATCAGCATGGCTAATAATTTACTTCTAGGGTCTAATCGGTGTATAAAAGAGTCCCCAACAATATAACGTCCAATAATTAACTTATCCATGCGACACCACCTCTACGAATTCCTTGATTGTAATAGGGAGACTTTCAAAGTGATAACCTTTTTCTTGTAGCTGTAGCGCAAACTCCGTTATTTTAGGAACACCTAACTGCTTTTCTTTAAGAAAAGTAACCTTTTGAAAAACATCTTTAGGAGCTCCCGACAACACTAGTTGCCCTTTTTCCATAACATTCACAGCTGTTGCATAATCGGCAACATCATCCATCAAGTGAGTTACTAAAACAATCGTCATTCCAGAAAGATGTAACTCCTTAAAGAGAGACATCAATTCCTTCCGGCCCTGTGGATCTAGACCAGCAGTCGGTTCATCCAGTACTAAAATATCTGGTTGCATAGCTAGAATCCCTGCGATGGCAACACGTCGCATTTGTCCCCCTGATAAATCAAAAGGATTCTGTCCATGAAACTCTTCTGGGAGTCCAACTAATTTTAGACTTTCAATAGCACGTTGTTCTGCTTCTTCCTTAGAAACTCCGAAATTTTGAGGTCCAAAGGCAACATCTTCTAAAACAGTTTCTGCAAATAACTGACTTTCTGGAAATTGAAAAACTAAACCTACCTTCTTACGAATTGGTTTTATGTCCTTATTCTTTGATTGACTGGTTATGATCGTATCATCAACGTGAACCTGACCACTAGTGGGTAAATAAAGGCCATTCAAGAGCTGCATAATAGTAGATTTACCACTTCCTGTATGTCCAATAAAGGCCGTATATGAACCATCTTTTATCGTCGTCGTCATATCAAAAAGGGCACGCCCCTCAAAAGGAGTACCCGCTTGATAGATATAACTTACATTTTTGAGAGAGATTCCCATAGTCGTTCTACCAATTCCTTTTCTGTCAGATAGTCTTCACAATCAATCAGACCTTTATTTCTTAGCTTTTGAGTTAATAATGCACTAAAAGGGATATCTAAACCTAAGTCAACCAACTCTGAGCCCCTACTAAATAGTTCACGAGGACTTGAAACAGACTCCACTTTACCTTTTTTCAAAACCAAAACACGGTCACTCAAAGCGACCTCATCGAGATCATGAGTAATTGATAAAACAGTCATTCCGTACTCTTTACGAATAGCTTTAATAGATTGAATCAATTCCTGGCGACCTTCCGGGTCAAGCATGCTAGTTGCCTCATCCAAAATCAAAATAGATGGTCTCATAGCTACAATACCTGCGATAGCCACACGTTGTTTTTGGCCTCCAGATAATCTAGATGGCTCTCTATCCTTAAATTCTGACATTCCCACAAATTCCAGAGCCTCTTGAACTCTTGAAGCCATTTCTTCATAGGGAACACCTTTATTTTCAAGACCGAAAGCAACATCATCTTCAACAGTTGCCCCAACAAATTGATTGTCTGGATTTTGAAAGACCATGCCAATCTTATCACGGATATCCCAGACATTGTCTTCTGTTAATTCTTGACCATCAACAATAATCTGCCCAGACTCTGCCACTAATAGTCCGTCAATAAGACGTGCTGTCGTGGATTTTCCAGAACCATTATGCCCTACAACGGATAACCATTCCCCACGTTTCACGTGAAACGATACATCATCAAGAATATAGGATGGTTGATCTTGATGATATTTAAACTTTAAATTTTTTATTTCAATCATTGATTTATCGTACTACTTGAAAGTATCCTTAAATAAGAAACCTGCACCTTTGAAATAATCATAGCCTGAGTAAATTGTAAAGAACAAAGCAATATAAAGCATAATTGTTCCTACAAAATGCAGATGACACAATAATAGAATAATAGATAACATCTGAGTCACTGTCTTAATCTTACCAGGCATAGCTGCAGCGAGAACTGTACCACCATTCTCCACTAATAAAAGACGAAGACCTGTGACTGCAAGCTCACGACAGATAATAACTGAAACCACCCAGGCTGGCGCTTGATTAATACCGACTAACATAATAAATGCTGACATCACTAGCATCTTATCTGCCAATGGATCTGCAAATTTCCCGAAATTAGTAACAACATGCCATTTTCGTGCCAAATAGCCATCTAAATAATCTGTAATACTGGCAATAGCGAAGACAACCGCAGCAGCAATATGCATGACATTACTTGACGCAAGTGATGTCATCAGTAAAAAGATAGGAATCAAAACAATTCTAGCAAGTGTCAATAAATTAGGTAAATTTTCTTTTTTAAACATTTCTTCTCGATTCTATTGGATTCTTAATGTGAGGTAGCTAGGTGTATTTTTATCTAATTGAGATAAATCAAGTGACTCCCCATTTACCTTTAGAGTTACTTTTGAAGATTGAGCAATAATAATTTGAGTTGGTTTAGTTTTACCAGAAAAATCTAAAGAGTATTTTGAATTTTTCGTTTTTGAAAGGAGGTAACTCTCTGAAGTATCTGAGTTATCTACTGAAAACCATGTGTCATCACTATCTTTTGATAACTCCACATCTAAAACTACTGAAGAATTTACATTGGAGAAATCAACCATTAGTTGATTACCTTGAGTTGTCGTTGTAACATTTGCCCCCGAAACGGTAACCTCAGAAATGCTTCGTGACGATTTAGCCTTACTAGCCGTCGACAGATGATTAACTGTAGAGATAGTATTTGGTTTTATCACTTGAGGTTGATTAGAAAGATGTCTAACAATAATATAACCTACTGAGCAGATGATAAGTAACGAAACCGCACTAAGCACTAGTAAAGGTAGATAGTTAGACTTTCTTTTTTCTTCACGTTTATGCTTTAAAAAGCGTGACATGGGAGCTTTAGCAGCTAAGGTATCTTCCTTACGTTCAACTGGTTTCTTCTCTTTTTTTAGTTTTTGCTCATTCTGTCTCTGCTCCTCAAACAGACGTTTTCCATCTAAACCAACCGAAGTGGCATACTTTTCAAGCGCCTCTTGCTGAATGTCCTCTGGCAAAGCCTTAAGTTGATCCATTTCCATAGCCAGAAGAAACTGGGCTTCGACTCCAGAAAATTTTTCTACATCATACAAACTTAACTCTTTCTTTATACGCGCTGCACGTAATTGCTCACCTAGAGAGTGTAACTTCATTTTTCCCCTTTCTAATATTCTTCTTTGTTTTCGTGTCTCTATTATAGCAAATAATCACTTATTTAGGGAAGACAACAAAATCGGTAATCTCCATATTTGAGAGATAGTGATTCAAAAAATCCTTCAACTCCTTGGAAGTAATGCTCATCAGTTCCTGACCAAAATCAAAGTATGTTTTATCATTCTCAAAATACGCTAAATATTGGCTCCCTAAATTCTGGATATTGTCTAGACTACGTAAAAATTCACCATACAAGGCTTTCTTTTGTAAATCCAATGCTTCTTCCGTCAACAATCGTTTTTATCTGCCGATGTCATCACTTGACGAATTAAACTTGACATACGGATAGGCTCTGCAGTGTCCATAGTCATAACGACAAATGAATATCGATTAGATACCTCGTATTCAATTGACACAGACTCGTCTATTTTTCCTTCAGCATACCAATTTTGATAATAAGGAGACGTCCAGCCAAACAGTAAATTGAACAATAACTGTACCAGTATATTTTCTCTCATACGATTATCAGTAAAAGGAACACTCTTAAAACCAATGGCTAGTTTTGAGATGAATATCTCCATTTGAAGACTATCTAATTTTTGGATATCTGACTCAATAGGGTGCTTTTCTTTCTCGACTATTCTCTCAGGTGGTGTAAACTTACTTTGTTTTTCATTGACAAGAGTGTAAATGTTTCCAACATCAAAATCGCCCACTAAGACGAGATGACAGTTTGCTGGCCTGTAAAAGCAATCAAAATTATCTTTTAAGTCCTTTACAGTAATTTCTTCAATGCTATCAACACTTCCAGCAATATCTTGTCCTAATATAGTATTAGGATACAAACTTTGTAAACAACCTAGATAAACTCTGTAGTCAGGATCATCCTGATACATATTTATCTCTTGTTCAATAATTCTTTTTTCATGATTGACAGCATCTTCAGAACTTGTAAAGCTCGATGTAAACTTTAATAAAAGCTCTAAAGACTCCTCAAAGTGGTCAAGGGTAGAAAAATAATATGTTGTCTTCTCCAATGTTGTAAAAGCATTGACATCAGCTCCAAGCTTGACAAAATCCAATGTCACATCCCTTCCCTGCTCATCCTCAAATAGCTTGTGTTCAAGAAAATGAGCAATACCTGCAGGGTAAGATTGTGACTCACCATCAATATAAAAGTGATTATCTAGCGCCCCAAAATTTGTTGACAAAAAGGCGACTTTTTCTACAAATCCTTTTTTCTTAATGATTGATAAAGACATACCATTATCTAAAATTGCTGAATAAACTTCTTCATCAATTTTTTGATAATAACGTTTCTTCAAAGCAGCCATTTTAAGACACTCCTTCTAAAAAGAACAAACTCTGTAGCTTAACTTGACGTGCTACACGGCAAACATCTTTTTTAGTAACCTTCTCAATCTCATCTAACCAATTCTCCAATGAAAGACTTTTATCGCCAAAAATCACCTTATTAAAACGTTGTTCCACTAATGTTAAGGCATGATCTTCAGAGAGTAGAGCATTCATTCGTATGATTTTTTTGGTTTGATTCAGGAGAGAGCTTGAAAAACGTCCTAATTTAATGTAATTCAATTCTCTACTAATTCCTCGCATAGCCTGATCTCTATTAGATTTTTCAATTCCAGCGTAAACTTCTAGTAAACCTGTAAAGATATCAAATTGGCTACTAATTGAATAAGCTAAGCCTTCCTTTTCTCGAAGTGTTGTAAACAAGGCTGAATGGGCAAATTCACCGAACATTGCATTGAATACAATTAAAGCAAAGTAATCTTTATCTCCATATTGACACGGAAATTGGTACCCTAGCTGTAAAATAGATTGACTACTCTGTCTAGGTTCTATCTTTTCTTTCACAACATTGACATAAGGTTGACTATAGCTAAACTGTAAATCAACTTGACGTCCTTCCAAAGGAAAACGATGTAAGCTTGGAGTACTTGATAATCATCAAATTCTCCAACCATAAAGATATCAATACGATCTCTTGTCAACATACTTTGAAATTCTTGATAAGCTGTAAACGAGGTCTCTGCTTCAACAAGTTCTGCTTGACCATATTTTGGAACTTTCAAGCCCTCATTTACAAAATAAAGCTCTCTTCCTTTAACTTCACTGTAATAGTAATTATTCTCCGTGTCAACATCCAGGTATGTCATTAAATTTTGTTTTTCTATGTCAAATACTTTATTTTGGTATTGAGCTACTCTTGACAGTGGCTTGTAAAGACACTCTTTCAAAAATCCTAGCACTTCCCAAAACAATCCATCATTCGTAGGGATAAAGGTATCTTTCAGATATGTCAACTCGATGTCAACGCTATGTGTCAATCCTTTAGTTGACACTCTAGTTGACAACTGTGTTCCATAAAGAAAAGCTAGTCTCTCTTTAAAAGACTGTACTGTTGGATACGTCTGATTGGCTGTAGCCAACATTTGTGAAACTAGGGCTCGTTTAGCAATTGTTTGTTTATTCAAAGATCCTGTCATTCGAAAAACAATACGATTAGTTTTATATTTTTGTGTTGGAATGAAGTGTACATAGACACCATCAGCAATTTTCATTGATAACCTCTAAAAAGTTTATGCTTCCAATTATACCATTTTTATGCTATCTTATCTCAAGAGAAAGTTGAGGTACTATGGAATATAAATTATTTGGTGAATACATCACACTGCAGGCACTTTTAAAAGAATTAAGTATCATTCATAGTGGAGGTGCTATAAAAGGTTTCTTGGCTAAGAATACCGTTTTATTCAACGGTGAGGATGAAAAACGTCGTGGAAAAAAACTTCGTTATGGAGATGTTATTACCATTCCGTCTGAGGAACTTGAAATAACGATTGTAGCTCCTACGACAAATGAAATTGAAGAACATCAAAAAGCAGTCGCTGAAAAAGCACGTGTTGCTGCCATTGTTAAAAAAATGAATCAGGATAATAAAAAGAAACAAAAAGCACATCCGTCAAAAGAAAGCAATAAAACTAAACGAAAACCCGTTCGTTTCCCAGGAACCTAACTATGTGGCTCGAAAAAATTGATATTCAACACTTTAGAAATTATACTGAAGCCTCTGTGAGCTTCTCACCTCATCTCAATATTTTTCTTGGTCGCAATGCCCAAGGAAAAACAAATATTCTTGAGGCCATCTATTTTCTAGCATTGACACGTAGTCATCGGACCCGTTCAGATAAAGAACTGATTCAATTTCAACAAAATACTCTCAAACTGAACGGCATCGTGCATCGTCATAGTGGGAAGCTACCTCTGGAAATCAGTTTATCTAATAAAGGACGCATAACAAAGGTTAACCACCTCAAACAAGCTAAATTATCCGATTATATCGGTCACATGACTGTGGTGCTATTTGCTCCTGAGGATTTACAACTTGTAAAAGGATCTCCAAGCCTGAGACGTAAATTTATAGATATTGATTTAGGACAGATTAAGCCTGTTTATCTCTCAGACTTATCAAGTTATAATCATGTACTCAAACAACGTAATGCTTATCTCAAATCTACTGACAATGTAGACATTAATTTCCTCTCAGTGTTAGATGAACAGCTTTCCGATTTTGGAACACGAGTTATCGAACATAGACTAGAATTTATCAAGCAATTAGAGGAGGAGGCAGATAGACATCATAGTAACCTCTCAAATCAGATAGAGCGCCTTAAAATCTCCTACGAATCTAATATCCCACTGGAAAATAACAAAGTTATTCGCGAATCATTTTTAACCACGTTAAAGCAAAATCACAAAAGAGATATCTTCAAAAAGAACACTGGTGTTGGTCCGCATAGGGATGATTTAACATTTTACATTAATGACATGAACGCATCTTTCGGTAGTCAGGGGCAGCAACGTAGTCTCATACTTTCTTTAAAAATGGCTGAGATTGCTCTGATAAAAAAAGTAACAGGTGAATTTCCTATTCTTCTCCTCGATGATGTCATGAGTGAGCTTGACAATCACCGTCAACTTAAACTGTTAGAAAGTATTGACGAAGAGGTTCAAACCTTCATGACGACAACTTCACTTGATCATCTGAGTAACCTACCACCTGATTTAAAGACCTTCTTAGTTAAGAATGGTGATATTTATGAAAAACAAGTCGATTAAATGACTTGTTTTTCTATTTTTCGTGATTGACACATGTGACAAGCGTTACCCAATAAGCTGTAAATCATTTTCGCCTAAACCCTTTTATCAACAACCATAATCACGTAAATACGTTGTAAACTTATTGTAAATATCTCTGTAAACAAAAAGTACTTATCTGAGATAAGTACTTTTATGTTTATTAATGAGCTGAGTAGTTAGGCGCCTCGTTGGTAATTTGAACATCGTGAGGGTGACTTTCAATAAGTCCTGCACCTGACATTTCAACAAACTGAGCTTTGTCATGTAAAGCCTGAATATCTTCTGCACCTGTATAACCCATACCTGCACGGATACCGCCAATCAATTGGAATACAATATCAGCAGCAGAACCTTTATAAGCTACACGGCCTTCAATTCCTTCTGGAACAAGTTTATTCGCTTCATTAACTGCACCTTGGAAGTAACGATCGCTTGATCCCTTCTTCATCGCTGCAATTGATCCCATACCACGGTATGATTTATATTTACGACCTTGGAAATCTCAGTTTCACCTGGTGCTTCATCAGTACCAGCAAACATAGAACCAAGCATTACAGCATTACCACCTGCTGCAAGAGCTTTTACAATATCACCTGAGTATTTGATACCACCATCAGCAATAATTGTTTTTCCGTATTCACGCGCAACACTTGCAGCATCGTAAATAGCAGTGACTTGAGGAACACCTACACCCGCAACCACACGTGTTGTACAAATAGAACCTGGTCCGATACCTACTTTAACGACATCGACACCTGCTTCATAAAGTGCACGCGCACCTTCAGCTGTTGCAATATTTCCTGCAATCAAAGTACGATCTGGGAAGTGGGCACGAATTTCAGCAATTTTACGAAGAACACCTGCTGAATGACCATGTGCAGTATCAATGACAATAGCATCTGCGCCTGCTTCAAAGAGAGCTTCTGCACGTTCAAAGGTATCAGAAGTAACCCCTACAGCACCTGCGACCAAAAGACGACCGAATTCATCCTTAGCTGCATTAGGAAACTCGATAACTTTTTCGATGTCCTTAATAGTAATGAGTCCTGACAAACGACCTTCTTCATCAACTAGAGGTAGCTTTTCAATACGATGCTCATGAAGAATACTTTCAGCTGTTTCAAGATCTGTTCCAACTGGAGCAGTGACCAATTTTTCAGAAGTCATGTGTTCTGAAATTGGAGTATCGTAATTAGAGATAAAACGCATATCACGGTTTGTGATAATACCAACCAATTTACGATTTTCAAGTGTCTCAACAATTGGAACCCCTGAAATACGGTAACGTTGCATCAACTCTTCAGCTTCAGCAACTTTATTTTCAGGCGTTAAGAAGAATGGATCAATGATGACACCATTTTCAGAGCGCTTTACTTTTCGAACTTCTTCAGCTTGTTCCGCAATAGACATGTTTTTGTGAATGACACCCAAACCACCTGCACGAGCAATTGAGATAGCCATCTTACTATCTGTGACCGTATCCATGGCTGCAGTGATAATTGGGATATTTAATGTCAAATTTTTAGCCAATTTCGTCTTCAAGTTGACGTTGTTTGGTAGAACATGACTTTCCGCAGGAATAAGCAATACGTCATCAAAAGTGTAACCTTTTTTCAAGAATTTAGTGTCCCAATTTGACATTATAATCGTCCTCTTTTCTCAAAGTTTTGAGGTACAGAAACCCCAGTCTATTTTTTAATTGATAATATCATATCATGCTAAAATGATTTGTCAACAGATTTCGCATAAGATTCTAAGAAAACCTTTTTCCAAATAAAAATAGGACTCTAGATTATCTTGAGTCCCTACTTTTTATTTCTTAGAAATAATTAATTCCCATTGCTTCTTTTACTTCTGCCAATGTTTGTCCAGCAACTTCACGCGCTGCTTGACTACCTTTTTCAAGCATACGGAAAACTTCTCCCATATCCTTGGCATATTCTAAACGGCGTTCACGAATTGGAGCTAACTCACGTTCTAAGATTTCTAGAAGATAACGTTTTGTCTTCACATCTCCTAAACCACCTCGTTGATAATGTTCTTTCATTTCAGCAATTGTAGTAGCATCCTCTTTCGCGACCAAAGATATCAAGATAATGGAAAACCATGTTACCTTCAATTTGACCTGGATCTTCCACACGAATATGATTTGGATCCGTATACATGCTCATGACTTTTTTACGAACAGTATCTTCATCATCTGAAAGGAAGATTCCATTCCCCAAGGATTTAGACATTTTAGCATTACCATCTAGACCTGGAAGGCGCCCTGCAGCTTCATTTTCAGGGTAGATTCCCTCTGGCTCAACCAAAATATCACAATTATAAGTATGATTGAAGCTACGTGCAATTTCACGTGTCTGCTCAATCATTGGCTTTTGGTCATTACCTACAGGAACATAATTTGCTTTAAAGGCCGTGATATCAGCTGCCTGAGAAATTGGATAAACTAGAAATCCTGTTGGAATAGATTCTCCGAAGCCTTTTTGAGCAATTTCCGTCTTAACCGTTGGGTTACGCTCTAAACGTGCCAATGAAACTAGGTTCATGTAATACATAGTCAACTCAGCCAACTCAGGAATCTGACTTTGAATGAAAATAGTTGACTTAGCTGGATCCAAACCTACAGAGAGATAATCTAAAGCAACATTCCCAATCGATTCTTTAATGATTTCTGACTCTTTTGCGTGATCCGTAAGAGCTTGCTGATCAGCCAAGAAGACAAACATGTTATATTTATCTTCGTCTTGTAAAAGGACACGATTTTTTAAACTACCAACATAGTGTCCTAGATGAAGTTTCCCTGTTGGACGGTCTCCCGTCAAAATAATAGGTTTCGTCATATAATTACCTCTCTAATACAAAAAAATCCCCACGCAAAAACATGCGTGAGGGCGTTAATCACTTTTGATACGCGGTACCACCTCAGTTGATAACTCTTTCTGCAGCTATCATCTCAAACCTTCTCAACAAAGAAGTTGCACGATAAGGGGTGCCAAACCTAACGTTTATGTGTTCACGTTAATCGTCAATTCTCTTCAGCCCATTCATTCCACCTTCATACTGATTTTCAGCAACCACCAGCTCTCTATAAAAAAGGATAGAATTACTCTTCTGATGACTATTATTCTACATTGTTTTATCTATTTTTGTCAAGATTATGTTTCTAGTTTCACGTGAAACACAACCTCAGATACAACCAAAATAGTCATTACTTGACGGAAACTTAAAAAGACTTGATAATAAGAATATCATTTCTAGGAGATATTATATGAAACGTCGAATAATAGACATACTTTTAGTTACACTCGGTTCTTTTATTGCTGCGGTTGGCTATAACTCACTTTTAGTTAAGAATAATATTGCTTCAGGTGGTGTCGGAGGGCTAGCCATTAGTTTAAACGCCCTTTTTGGTTGGAATAATGCTAACTTCGTCTTAGCAACAACCATCCCTTTGTTAATTTTATGTTGGTGCTTTCTTGGCCGCGAAGTTCTCCTAAAAACCTTCTATGGGTCTCTTGTCTTCCCAACTTTTATTAAATTAACTGAGGGCTTACCTACACTCACCAAACAACCTTTGTTGGCTGCTATTTTTGGTGGGATTGTATTAGGGCTAGGACTAGGAATAGTCTTCTATGGAAATTCCTCAACTGGAGGAACTGGAATTATCACACAAATTCTCAACAAATATACGCCACTCCCACTAGGAATGGTACTACTTATTGTCGATGGAATCATTGTCGCAATCAGTGCTATTGCCTTTCCTCCTGATACTGTTATGTATTCCATTCTCTCACTTGGAGTTGTTTCTCTTACAATTGATAAAATGATGGTCGGACTCAATTCATCACGAAATCTTCTAATCATTTCGCAAAATAGTGAACAAATCCTAAACTACATCACTAGAGTGGCTGATCGAGGAGCAACAAAAATCCCAGTTCTTGGTGGACATACCGGACATGCACAAAATATGATTATGACTACCTTGTCAACTCATGAGGTTCCAAAAGTCCAAGAAGAAATCCAAAAAATAGATGAAACTGCCTTTATCGTCATTGTTCCTGCTTCTACAGTTATGGGACGTGGATTTAGCCTCCAAAAAGATTACCAAAGAGTTCCAAATGACTTTATTAATCCCTTGTAAAATCGATTGAAATAAAGTCTAATTTCTCGTAAAATAGTAGTTAAGAATAAAAATAAAGGATATTATATGCTTACTGTATCAGATGTATCGCTTCGTTTTAGCGATCGTAAACTTTTTGATGATGTTAACATTGCCTTCACGCCAGGTAATACTTATGGTCTTATCGGTGCTAATGGTGCTGGTAAATCTACTTTTTTGAAAATTTTAGCTGGTGATATCGAACCAACAACAGGACACATCTCTCTTGGTCCTGATGAACGTCTTTCTGTCCTTCGTCAGAACCACTTTGACTATGAAGAAGAACGCGTTATCGATGTTGTTATCATGGGTAATGAACGTCTCTACGATATCATGAAAGAAAAAGATGCCATCTACATGAAAGAAGATTTTTCAGATGAAGATGGTGTCCGTGCTGCTGAACTAGAAGGACTCTTTGCTGAATTAGGTGGTTGGGAAGCTGAAAGCGAAGCCTCACAATTGCTTCAGAATCTAAATATCTCAGAAGACCTTCACTATCAAAACATGAGTGAATTGGCTAATGGTGACAAGGTCAAGGTTCTCCTTGCAAAAGCACTCTTTGGTAAACCTGATGTACTTCTTCTTGACGAACCTACCAATGGTCTTGATATCCAGTCAATCTCTTGGCTTGAAGATTTCTTGATTGATTTTGAAAATACGGTCATTGTCGTATCCCATGACCGTCACTTCTTGAATAAGGTGTGTACGCATATGGCCGACCTTGACTTTGGTAAAATCAAACTCTATGTCGGTAACTATGACTTCTGGAAACAATCTTCAGAATTGGCTGCACGCTTGCAGGCTGACCGTAATGCCAAAGCAGAAGAAAAAATTAAGGAACTTCAAGAATTCGTTGCTCGTTTCTCTGCCAACGCTTCAAAATCTAAACAAGCGACTTCTCGTAAGAAAATGCTTGATAAAATTGAGCTAGAAGAAATCGTCCCATCAAGTCGTAAATACCCATTCATCAATTTCAAAGCAGAGCGTGAAATCGGTAATGACCTTCTAACAGTTGAAAATCTCACTGTTAAGATGGATGGTGAGACTATTCTTGACAATATTAGTTTCATCTTACGACCAGGAGATAAGACTGCCATCATCGGTCAAAACGATATTCAAACAACTGCATTGATTCGTGCTCTTGCCGGTGATATTGACTACGAAGGTACAATCAAATGGGGTGTTACTACTAGCCGTTCTTACCTTCCAAAAGACAATTCTAAAGACTTTGCATCCGGTGAATCAATTCTCGAATGGCTCCGTCAATTTGCCGAAAAAGGTGAAGATGACGATACCTTCTTGCGTGGATTCCTTGGGCGTATGCTCTTCTCAGGGGATGAGGTTAATAAATCTGTTAGTGTTCTCTCAGGGGGAGAAAAGGTACGTGTCATGCTTTCTAAACTCATGCTTTTGAAATCTAACGTCCTTCTTCTAGATGATCCTACTAATCACTTGGATTTGGAATCAATCTCAAGTCTGAATGATGGCGTCCGTGACTTCAAAGAGTCTGTTATCTTTGCCAGTCATGACCATGAATTTATCCAAACAATAGCGAACCACATCGTAGTTGTTTCTAAAAATGGGGTTATTGACCGTATTGATGAAACTTATGATGAGTTCCTTGAAAATGAAGAAGTGCAAGCTAAAGTCAAAGCACTATGGGCTGATTAAACTATAAAAAGATGCAGGTTGGGATATCCCAACCTGTCTTAGTATCATTATGACAAATAAAAAATACCATACGACTTTATTATTTTATCTGGCTGCTTTTTTCTTGCCAGTACTAATCATGATAGGGGTGCTGTATAGCCAAAAAATCTATCCTGGTAGTGAGCGGACTATTTTAACAAGTGATGGATTTCATCAGTATGTGATTTTTGCAACTGGACTTCGGAATATACTTCATGGAGATGGGAGCCTCTTTTACACCTTTACAAGTGGTCTAGGGCTTAATTTCTATGCTTTAACAAGCTATTACCTAGGTTCCTTCTTGTCTCCACTTTACTATTTCTTTACTGTCAACCAAATGGCCGATGCTTTTTATTATATAACACTACTTAAATTCGGGCTTATTGGGTTATCAGGAGCTTTTAGTTTTAAGCGGCTCTTTACAAAAGTGTCAAGAAGTTTCATCCTATGTCTTTCTACAGGATTTGCTTTGATGAGCTTCGCTACCAGTCAGTTAGAAATTAATACCTGGCTAGATGCCTTTATTCTAGCACCTCTAATCATATTAGGTTTACATCTCTTACTAAGATTCAATAAACGGGGCTTATACTTTTTTAGCCTAACCTGTCTTTTTATCCAAAATTACTATTTTGGTTATATGATGGCTATTTCCTAACCCTTTACACCATAGTACAATTGGTAACTATCAAGGGATGGAAGAGTAAGATTCTTCATTTCATAGACTTTGGAATTGTCTCTATACTCGCTGGTTTAAGTAGTGCTGTCATGTTACTACCTACACTACTTGACTTGACCACACATGGTGAAAAGTTTACAGGTGCGTCAAGTTTGTTGACAGAGTCCACCTATTATTTTGACTTCTTTGCGAAAAATCTCGTTGGAGTTTACGATACTACTAAATTTGGATCAATCCCTATGATCTATGTTGGAATCTTACCTTTGATTCTTTTTCTACTTTTCTTTATTAGTAGGGGAGTCAAGCTATCATTACGTATAGGTTATCTCCTATTAGTAGCTTTCTTTATCGCTAGCTTCTACTTACAGCCTCTTGATTTGTTTTGGCAAGGCATGCATGCACCCAACATGTTTCTCCATCGCTATTCTTGGCTCCTATCTCTCCTAATTGTTCTTTTGGCAGGAGAAACACTCAACCGAATTAAAAACTTTTCTTTTAAAAGACTCCTCCTATCTTTCTTAGGATTGAGTACCGCTTACTTACTAACTTGGATTTTCCAATCTCACTATAGCTTTATTGAATCTGTCTCCTGGCTATTAAGCTTAGCATTTCTTCTAGCCTATGCCATTCTATTTATTAGCTATTTTAGACAGCAAATTCCTGGGAGTGTTTTTCGCTGTTTCACCTTCTTATTCTGCATTTTTGAGCTTGCATTAAGTACTTACTATGTTGTTGGAGCTCTGGGAAATGAGTGGGTATTCCCAACTCGTGAAGGCTATCTACGAAATATGTCTGCCATTACAAAACTAGTTTCAGATACTAAGCAAGCGAATAAGACTTTTTACCGTACTGAAAGGTTAGAGGCTCAAACCGGTAACGACAGTATGAAATTCAACTATAATGGTATCTCTCAGTTTTCATCCATTCGAAATACTGCTTCAAGCTCAACACTCGATAGGTTAGGCTTCAAATCTGAAGGGACTAATTTAAACCTACGTTACCAAAATAACACCATTATCGCTGATAGTCTCTTCGGAATAAAATATAATTTATCGAACTTTGACCTTAATAAGTATGGTTTTAATCACGTAACTTCTGAAAAAACAATAGGGCTTTATCAAAATAATAATGCAAGCCAGCTTGCTATCTTAACTGATGGTATTTACAAGAATATTGACTTCACTGTCAATACGCTTGACAATCAAACTAGCTTGCTAAATGCTCTATCTGGACTTAACTTAACATATTTTAAACGAGCTCCATCTCAACTATTTGATCAAGATGCTAAGTCTTTGAATCAGCGCGTGGCTAAAAACGTTAGCAACTCGAATAAAGATTTTGTAACAATCACCTATCGAGTTATCGCTCCACCACATAGTCAACTCTATGTTAGTATTCCTAACATTTCTTGGTCCGATGACAATAACCACTCTCTGTCAATTACTGTAAATGGTGTGACAAGGAATCAAGTTACTGACAATACCTTTGATTTCTTCGATCTTGGCTACTTTGAAACAGAATCAATGGTTACCATCAAACTTAGTTTTCCTGGCAATAAAGCAATATCCTTTGATAATCCTAGTTTTTATGCCCTTGATACTCAAAACTATCAGATAGCTATGGATACTATTAATGAACGTGATAGCAAGGTTACGACGTCAAATAATAAAGTGTTCGTTGATTATAGTAGTAAAACGAATGCCTCACTATTCTTCACCATTCCATACGATAAGGGGTGGACAGCGACCATAAATCATAAAAAAGTTAAGATTCATAGAGCTCAAAAGGGGTTCATGAAAGTCGATGTCCCTAGTGGGAAAGGTAAAGTTGTTCTAACCTTCATTCCCTATGGTCTTAAGACAGGTTTATTGATTAGTCTATTGGCAAGTATCATATTTTGTTGCTACGCTTATTTCATCAGAAAAATAACCGTTATTCAAAACAGCTGATTATCTTAAATAAAATTAAATAGGTTTGGAACAATTGTTCCAGACCTATTTATCTTTGGGTACAAAAAAACTCAAGCTATACAACTTGAGGTGTCTTATCACTCCGCCAGTAGGACTCGAACCTACGACATCATGATTAACAGTCATGCGCTACTACCAACTGAGCTATGGCGGATAAAACTGCTAAGTAGCAAAAATAGTCCGTACGGGATTCGAACCCGTGTTACCGCCGTGAAAAGGCGGTGTCTTAACCCCTTGACCAACGGACCAAGTTCTGAGATTTTTATCTCGTTAACACTCTTATTATTATATCAGAGTATTCGATTTTGTCTATACTTTTTTTCAAAAAAAATATTAAATTTTGCTAAATTTATTCGAATTTTACGTTAGTTTTTATCTTGCTTTTACAAAGTATTGACATGTTGCTATATATTTTGTAAACTAATAGAGTTATTGGTCCCATAGCTCAGCTGGATAGAGCATTCGCCTTCTAAGCGAACGGTCGCAGGTTCGAATCCTGCTGGGATCAGATAAAAAAACGCAATCTAGAACCTCTAGTTGCGTTTTTCTTTTGCCTCGATAAATAGGAAATAATTTAAAACAAATAAGGGAAGCAAAGTCGTATATAGGCTGTATTCATGTAAATATTGAGCAAACCAAGTTGAGGCTGCAACTCCTACCATAAATGTAAAGATGATAATAGTAGTGTAAGAAGCTTGTTTAAGCACTTTGGGATCCCCCTCGTCAATAGCCCTGGCAACGGTTAAAGAGGTATTCGTAATATTACCAGTCATCATGAAGGAAGCATAATTTACCCCTCTGACGCGTTTAAAAATCCCTACCTGAAGAGAGGCAAAAAATGCCAAGCCCGCAATCGTAATAGTAGAATCAACGTAAGGTGTAATGATGGCGAGAATAGTCATCAAGAGAAAGGCAAGTCTAATCGCTTGCAAATGCCATCCCCATTTATGGTTAATGAGCCACTTCTTAACAAAAAAAACAAAAAACTGACCTAAAACAAAGAAAAAAATAGGTATCACATAGCTGAAAGCTCTTGCAATATGCCCCTCAACAAGATGAATAACCAAATAAAGGAGATTACCTGTCTGAATACTTGCAAATCGTCCGTCTTGAGTATTGTAAGTATAGGCATCAATGAAACCCCCTATATAACTTACTAGAGTTGCTACCCGTAATCCTTCAAAAACACGATAGGAGCGTTTTTTCATTCTGAACATGTCTGTTTCCTTCTTCTACTTATGGTAAGGACTTCCCTGCTGAATCATGAATGCGCGATAAATTTGTTCTACTAATACAAGGCGCATAAGCTGATGAGGGAACGTTAAGAGACCAAAACTCATTAATTGATTAGCCCTCTTTTTCACTGTAGGAGAGAGTCCCAAACTTCCCCCTATAATAAAAGTAATATCTGAATAGCCTCTAAGAGTCGCTTGCTCTAACTCTTTAGCAAATTGCTCTGAGGGAAATTGTTTTCCTTCAATAGCTAAGGCAATGACATAATCACGATCACCTACTTTAGCCAAGATACGCTGTCCCTCTTTGTCTAAGATAGCTTTATTTTCAGCTTCGCTTGCATTATCTGGCGTCTTTTCATCCGTTAATTCTATAGACTCAAATTTTGTAAAGCGTCCTAGTCGTTTGACATACTCCGCAATGCCATCTTTCAAATATTTTTCTTTCAATTTTCCAACGGTAATCAATTTAACTTTCATAGGCTTATTATAGCACATATCCACAATCTTTTAACACCTTATCCACACCTTTTTAGTGTCAAGCATCTATAGTTATCCCTATAAAATCGCTTTTTATCTACACTTTTTGAAACTTATCCACAGACTGTTGATAACTGTTCTTTAAAATCACTTTATGATATAATTAAGCTTACTTTGATATGCTTATCAAAAAGGAGGACTAAACGTGAAAAAATTTAACTGGAAAAAAATAGTAGCGCCAATTGCAATGCTTGTTATTGGCTTGCTCGGTGGTTTGCTAGGTGCCTTTATCCTACTAACAGCAGCAGGGGTATCTTTTACCAATTCAACAGATACAGGTGTTAAAACAGCTAAGACCGTATACAATAATACAACAGATACAACTAAAGCTGTTAAGAAAGTACAAAATGCCGTTGTTTCTGTCATCAATTACCAAGAAGGGTCATCATCAGATTCTCTAAATGAACTTTATGGCCGTATCTTTGGTGGAGATGATAGTTCTGATTCTAGTCAAGACAAATCAAAAGATTCTGATGGGTTGCAAGTCGCTGGTGAAGGTTCTGGAGTCATCTATAAAAAAGATGGGAAAGAGGCCTACATCGTAACTAACAACCACGTTGTCGATGGCGCTAAAAAACTTGAAATCATGCTTTCAGATGGATCAAAAATTACTGGTGAACTCGTTGGTAAAGATACTTACTCTGACCTAGCAGTTGTCAAAGTTTCTTCAGATAAAATTAAAACCGTAGCGGAATTTGCAGACTCAAACTCTCTCACAGTCGGTGAGAAGGCAATTGCTATCGGTAGCCCACTTGGTACCGAATACGCCAACTCAGTAACAGAGGGAATCGTTTCTAGCCTTAGCCGTACCGTAACTATGCAAACGACAATGGTGAAACTGTTTCAACAAATGCTATTCAAACAGATGCTGCCATTAACCCTGGTAACTCAGGTGGTGCCTTAGTCAATATCGAAGGACAAGTTATCGGTATTAACTCAAGTAAAATTTCATCAACGTCAGCAGTCGCTGGTAGCGCCGTTGAAGGTATGGGATTTGCCATTCCATCAAACGATGTTGTCGAAATCATCAATCAATTGGAAAAAGACGGTAAAGTTACACGACCAGCCCTAGGAATCTCAATGGCCGATCTTAATAGCCTTTCTAGCAGTGCAACTTCTAAATTAGATTTACCAGATGATGTGAAAGCTGGAGTTGTAGTCGGCAGCGTTCAAAAAGGTATGCCAGCTGACGGTAAACTTCAAGAAAATGATGTTATCACTGAAATTGACGGTAAGGAAATCAGCTCAAAAACTGATATTCAAACCAATCTTTACAGCCATAGTATTGGAGATACAATCAAGGTAACCTTCTATCGTGGTAAAGAGAAGAAAACTGAAGAACTTAAATTAACAAAATCTACAGAAGACTTGTCTGACTAAGTCATTGACAAATCTGTCAAAAGACCTTTACAATAATGTAAAGGTCCTTTTTTGGAAAGGAATAACATGCAAGAACAACTCAAAGCTTTACCTATTAGTGACATCTATCCCAATCCTTTTCAACCTCGTATAGAGTTCTCTGATGAAGAATTAGCGGAGCTAAGCCAATCGATTGCAGAAAATGGACTAATACAGCCAATCATTGTCCGAAAATCGGATATTATTGGTTATGAACTAATTGCTGGGGAAAGACGTTTACGTGCCTGTAAACGTCTAGGAATGACAGAAATCCCTGCAGTTGTAAAGGAAGTTACAGATCAAGAGAGTCGTAAACAAGCTATTATTGAAAATTTACAACGATCGAATCTCAATCCCATTGAAGAAGCAAAGGCCTATCGTAGTTTAATTAATGAGCTAGCTTATAGTCACGAGGAACTGGCGAAAGCTATGGGGAAATCCAGACCCTATATCAGTAACGCTCTTAGACTCCTCCAACTTCCCCAAGAGATACAGACAAGTATCGAAAATGGCAAACTGAGTCAAGGACATGCTAGAGCACTTTTAGCTGTTGAGGATACAAAAAAGCAACTAACTATCTATCATCAGGTCCTTACTGAAAAATGGTCTGTTCGTACCCTGGAAAAAAGACTTCAAGAACTTCCAAAAAAACAAAAATCAAAAAAAGATATTCATATAAAAGATAAAGAAAAAGAACTTGAAAAATCACTTGGTCTCCCCGTTACTCTTCGTTATCACAAAAATCACTCTGGAACTATTCAGATCCACTTTTCGACAGAAGAAGATTTTAACAGAATTATCAACAAGCTTATTTGACCTGTGAATTGAGGAGAAAAAAGAAACAAACTTATCCACATCATAAAATGGTTGCCCTCCCTTTATTTGAGAGGGTTTCTTTTTTTATTCACAACTTGTGGATAACTCTTGTGCACAATGTGAATTGCCTTTTTTTAGCTTGTGGATAACTTAAGGAACTTTTATCTCCGGACCTGTGGAAAACTTTTTTGTTTTATGATAGAATCAGAGAACAAGAATAAAGAAGGAGAATTGATGGAATGACCGAAAAAGAGCATTTTTTTTGGAATAAGCTCTTAGAGCTGGCCAAAGAGGAACTAACACAAGCCACTTTTGATTATTATGTCCTAGACACCAAGCTCATCAAAGTTCAAAATAACGTTGCTACAATTCTGCTTGAAGAAGTCAAAAAGCTATTCTGGGAAAAGAATATGCAATCTTTCATTTTGATGGCTGGTTTTGAAGCCTATAATAGTGAAATAAAAGTTGAGTACGTCTTTGACGAAGCGCTCATAAACGAGGCAAATTCAACTGTAGCAAATAATGACTTTGGTAATAAAAAGGAACAGCAGACCCCTGCTCTTCCTACATTGGACTCAGACTTAAATAGTAAGTATACATTTGATAATTTTATCCAAGGGGATGAAAATCGTTGGTCAGTTGCTGCATCTTTAGCTGTAGCTGATTCACCAGGAGCTACTTATAACCCTCTATTTATTTACGGAGGACCTGGTCTCGGGAAAACTCACTTGCTCAATGCCATTGGAAACAAGGTCTTACATGATAATCCTCAAGCACGCATTAAATACATTACTGCAGAGAATTTTATTAATGAATTTGTTGTACATATCCGTTTAGATAAAATGGACGAACTAAAACTTAAATATCGTCATCTGGACGTTCTCTTAATTGACGATATTCAATCATTGGCTAAAAAATCAACGCAAGCCACTCAAGAGGAATTCTTCAATACTTTCAATGTCCTTCACAATAATAACAAACAAATTGTCCTGACTAGCGACCGTAATCCAGATCAATTGAACGAGATGGAAGAGCGTCTTGTCACGCGCTTTAAATGGGGGTTAACCGTCAACATCACACCACCTGACTTTGAAACGCGAGTGGCCATTCTTACTAATAAGATTATGGACTATGATTATCATTTTCCTCCTGAAACAATTGAGTATTTAGCTGGCCAATTTGATTCAAATGTCCGTGACTTAGAAGGAGCCTTAAAAGATATTAGCTTAGTTGCCAATGTTCGCCAATTAGATACTATCACAGTTGAAGTAGCTGCTGAAGCCATTCGCGCACGTAAAATGGATGGTCCTAAGTTAACTCTTATTCCGATTGAGGATATCCAAACTGAGGTAGGAAAATTTTATAATGTCACTGTAAAAGAGATCAAGGCAACTAAACGAACACAAAATATTGTCTTGGCACGTCAGGTAGCCATGTATCTTGCGCGTGAAATGACTGATAACTCCCTTCCAAAAATTGGAAAAGAATTTGGCGGAAGAGATCACTCAACTGTCTTACATGCATACAATAAAATCAAAAATATGATTGCTCAAGATGACAGTTTACGCATTGAAATTGATACCATCAAAAACAAGATAAAATGACACTTGTGGATAACTATTAAAAATTATCCAAACTTTTCCACAGGCTGTGCACAAGTTTAAAGCCTTGATAAAACTATGTTTTGTAGACTTATGCACAGTGTCCACAAGACCTACTACTACTACTAAAATAATACTAATAAAATAAAGGAGCATCATGATTCAATTTGCGATTAATAAAGCTTATTTCTTACAAGCACTTCATACAACTCGCCGTGCTATTTCTTCTAAAAATGCTATCCCAATTCTATCAACGATTAAAATCGAAGTTACCAAAGATGGTATCTATTTGACAGGATCAAATGGGCAAATCTCAATTGAAAATAGTATCTCAGTTTCAGAAGAAAATGCAGGCCTATTAATTACGCAGCCAGGTAGTATCCTTTTGGAAGCAAACTTTTTCATTAATGTTGTCTCAAGCTTGCCTGATGTTACCCTTACTTTTGAAGAAATCGAACAATACCAAGTTTTACTGAAGAGTGGTAAATCAGAAATTACCTTGAAAGGGAAAGATGTCGAACAATATCCCCGTATTCAGGAAGTTGATAGCTTGACGCCATTACTCATGGACACAAAAGTGTTAAAATCTATCATTGCTGAAACTTCATTCGCAGCAAGCACACAAGAAAGTCGTCCAATTTTAACCGGTGTTCACTTGTTCTTTCAAATCATAAAGATCTCAAAGCTGTAGCAACTGACTCTCACCGTATGAGCCAACGCCAACTTGTTTTGGAGCATTCTGCAGATAACTTTGATGTTGTAATCCCAAGTCGCTCACTTAAAGAATTATCGGCAGTCTTTAGCGATGATATTGAAAACATAGAGGTTTTCTTCTCAGCAAATCAAATTCTATTCCGTAGTGAAACAATTTCTTTCTATACACGTCTACTTGAAGGAAATTATCCAGACACGAATCGTCTCTTGTCTGATTCATTTGAAACAGAAGTTGTTTTCGAGACAGCTAGCCTTCGTTCTGCTATGGAACGTTCATATTTGATTTCTAATGCTAGTCAAAGTGGTACCGTCAAACTCGAAATCATCAATGGCAGTGTCAGTGCCCATGTTAATTCACCAGAAGTCGGAAAGGTGAATGAGGATATTGATGTGCAAGATGTTTCTGGTAGTGATCTGGTCATTAGTTTCAACCCAACCTACCTAATAGATGCTTTGAAAGCTCTTAAGAGTGAGACTGTCCGTGTACGTTTCATTTCACCAGTGCGTCCATTTACTTTGACGCCAGCAGATGACAGTGAGAATTTTATTCAATTGATTACACCTGTAAGAACAAACTAAAATCGAAAAAGTTATCCACTGTGGATAACTTTTTTACTAGAAAGGGAGTTTATGTACCAAATTGGAAGTTTAGTTGAAATGAAAAAACCACATGCTTGTACCATCAAAGCAACAGGAAAAAAAGCTAATGAATGGGAAGTGACCCGTCTTGGGGCTGACATTAAGATCCGTTGTACGAATTGTGATCATGTGGTTATGATGAGTCGTCATGATTTCGAAAAGAAACTTAAGAAGGTTTTATAACAGACATTGGGGAGTCCGTATAAGGCGGTTCTTGTCTTTAGAAAATTAGTTTACTAGCAATATAAAAACTTTCTAGAGTCCCCAATCATCTTCTTTATAGCATTTTTTGCCTTGCTTTCCTTTTTATGATTCTCAAAGGGAAGTTGCCTATTTTTAACAATTTTTGTGTTATAATTAACTGAATTACTTTTTTATGGAGAAATAAATTAATGGCTTTAACAGCAGGTATCGTTGGTTTGCCAAACGTTGGTAAATCAACTCTTTTCAATGCAATTACAAAAGCGGGTGCGGAAGCTGCTAACTATCCTTTCGCGACAATTGATCCAAACGTCGGAATGGTTGAGGTACCAGATGAGCGTTTGACGAAACTGACTGAACTTATTACCCCTAAAAAGACTGTTCCAACCACATTTGAGTTCACAGATATTGCGGGTATCGTAAAAGGAGCATCAAAGGGTGAAGGTCTTGGAAATAAGTTCTTGGCGAACATTCGTGAAGTAGATGCGATTGTCCATGTGGTTCGTGCTTTCGATGATGAAAATGTTATGCGTGAACAAGGGCGTGAGGATGCCTTTGTAGATCCTATGGCTGATATCGATACAATCAACCTAGAATTGATTTTGGCTGACCTTGAATCAATTAACAAACGTTATGCGCGTGTCGAAAAAATTGCGCGTACACAAAAAGATAAAGATTCTGTGGCAGAGTTTAATATTCTTCAAAAGATTAAACCTGTTCTAGAAGATGGTAAGTCTGCACGTACGATTGATTTTACTGAGGAAGAGCAAAAAATTGTTAAGGGACTCTTCCTCTTGACAACAAAACCAGTACTTTATGTGGCTAACGTTGATGAAGACCAAGTCGCAAATCCTGATGATATTGATTATGTCAAACAAATTCGTGAGTTTGCAGCGACTGAAAATGCAGAAGTAGTTGTTATCTCGGCACGTGTTGAGGAAGAAATTTCTGAATTGGATGATGAAGACAAAGAAATGTTCTTGGAAGACCTTGGTTTGACAGAATCAGGAGTTGATAAACTGACACGCGCAGCCTATCATTTGCTTGGTCTAGGAACTTACTTTACTGCTGGTGAGAAAGAAGTGCGTGCTTGGACCTTTAAACGAGGCATCAAGGCTCCACAAGCAGCAGGAATTATCCACTCTGACTTCGAGAAAGGATTTATCCGTGCTGTAACCATGTCTTACGATGATCTCATTAAATATGGTTCTGAGAAAGCTGTTAAGGAAGCTGGTCGCCTTCGTGAAGAAGGAAAAGAATATGTTGTTCAAGATGGCGACATCATGGAATTCCGTTTCAATGTTTAGAAAATAAAAAATAGTGCACAAGGCTGAAAAGTATTTTTCAGTCCTTTTGCTGTTTATCAAAGAGGAGAAATAATGACAAAATTAGTAGTTGGCTTGGGAAATCCTGGTTCAAGATACCATGAGACACGTCACAATGTTGGTTTTATGGCCATTGACCTGATGGCTAAGGAACTAGGATTAACTTTTTCTGAAGAAAAGACCTTTAAGGCTGAAGTGACTTCGACCTTTTTAAATGGTGAGAAGGTTTATTTTGTGAAACCAACAACCTTTATGAATCTATCAGGTCTAGCTGTTAGAGCATTACTAGCTTATTACAATATTCCTATAGAGGATTTTATCGTCATTTACGATGACTTAGATATGGAAGTTGGAAAATTGCGCTTTCGTCAAAAAGGTTCAGCAGGTGGTCATAATGGGATTAAATCTATCATTGCTGAAACTGGCACTCAAGAATTTGACCGTATAAAAATTGGTATTGGTCGCCCACAGAAAGGAATGACGGTCGTTAATCATGTCCTTGGAAAATTTAGTGAAGATGATTATGCCACAATTTTACTGACTTTAGACAAGGTAGAGACGGCCCTAAATCATTACCTTAAAACAAATGATTTCGAAGACACTATGAGGCGTTATAATGGCTAATACCCTATTAGATCTTTTTGAGAAGAATCATCAATTGCTTGAGTGGCGTGATAAAGTAACCTTATTGAGTAGGCAGTTGGTCATGGGATTTTCTGGTTCCAGCAAGGCAGTTGTCATGGCATCTTCCCTTTCTGAGCAGGTTCCCAAGATCCTAATCGTTACTTCAACACAAAATGAAGCTGAGCAACTAACAGGAGATTTGTCAGCTATCTTAGGAGAGGATAAGGTTTATTCTTTTTTTGCAGATGATGTAGTAGCTGCAGAGTTTATCTTCGCTTCTCCAGAAAAGACCCATTCTCGTCTCGAAAGTCTTAACTTTTTAATAGATAAAGAGGCAAGTGGAATCTTGGTTACGAGTTTAGTTGGTACTAAGTTACATTTGCCGAATCCTGAGGTTTATAAAGACTCTCGCATTGACTTAACACTAGGGGAGGAACATGATTTAGAGGCTCTCAGTAAGCATCTGACTCATATTGGATACCAAAGGGTAGAGCAAGTTCTCTCACCTGGTGAGTTCAGTCGTAGAGGCGATATTTTAGATATTTATGAACTGACTGCAGAACTCCCCTACCGTTTAGAATTTTTTGGAGACGAGATTGATGGTATTCGTCAGTTTGATAGCGATAGTCAGAAATCTTTAGACAATTTAGAGCATGTTATCGTATCACCGGCAGATGATATTATCTTAACAAGAGAAGACTACCAACGTGCTGAGAAGGCCCTAGAAAGTGCGGTCTCAAAGGCAGAAGGTTCTCATAAGGCTTACCTTGAGGAGGTTCTGTCGGTTACGATTGATGGTTACCGTCATAAAGATTTGCGTAAGTTTTTATCTCTCTTTTATGATAAAGCTTACACCTTATTTGACTACCTTCCAAAGGAAGCTCCTGTATTCATTGATGATTTTCAAAAGATAGTGGACCGCAATGGACGTCTTGAGTTGGAGGTGGCTAATCTTTTAACTGAGGATCTTCACCAGGGCAAGTCTCTGAGTCATCTAAATTACTTAGTGGATTCATTTAAGACTTTACGTAACTATCAGCCAGCTAGTTTCTTTTCGAATTTTCATAAGGGATTGGGAAATCTTAAATTTGATAAGTTGTATCAATTCACGCAATACCCTATGCAGGAGTTCTTTAACCAGTTCCCACTTCTAGTTGATGAAATACATCGCTATACCAAGAATAAGGCAACAGTTATTTTACAAGTGGGGTCTGAGAAGCAGCTCAAATCTTTGAAGGAAACCTTGGAAGAATATGATTTAGATTTACCCCTTAGTAGTTTTGGAGATTTGATACCTCATAAGCCTCAGTTAGTCTTAGGTAACTTATCCAATGGTTTTTACTTTGCGGATGAAAAGCTTGTTCTTGTCACTGAACGTGAGATTTTTCATAAAAAAGTAAAACGTCGTGCGCGTGCCAGTCACGTTTCCAATGCTGAGCGTCTCAAAGATTACAATGAACTTGAAAAAGGTGACTATGTTGTACACCAGACTCATGGTATCGGGCAATTTAAAGGTATCGAGACTATTGAGATTAAAGGGGTGCATCGTGACTATTTGACCATCCAATATCAGGATGCTGCAACAATTTCTCTACCTGTTGAGCAGATTGAGAGTCTCTCTAAGTATGTGTCAGCGGACGGAAAAGAGCCTAAAATTAATAAACTCAATGATGGGCGTTTCCAAAAAACTAAACAAAAAGTAAGCAAGCAAGTAGAGGATATTGCCGATGATCTCTTAAAACTTTACGCTGAGCGTAGTCAACTCAAAGGTTTTGCTTTTTCGCCAGATGATGATAACCAAAGGGATTTCGAAGATGATTTTGCCTATGCTGAGACAGAGGATCAATTGCGTTCTATCAAGGAAATTAAGGCAGACATGGAGTCAGACAAACCCATGGATCGTCTCTTGGTGGGTGATGTTGGTTTTGGTAAGACAGAGGTAGCTATGCGTGCTGCCTTCAAGGCAGTCAACGATGGAAAGCAAGTTGCTATCCTAGTTCCTACAACAGTTCTTGCCCATCAGCACTATTTGAATTTTAAAGAACGTTTTGAAAATCATGCTGTTGAAGTAGATGAACTCAGTCGTTTTAGAAGTAAAAAAGAGCAAAATGAGACTATTGAAAATTTAGCTAAAGGGCGTATTGATATTATTATCGGTACCCACCGCCTGCTGTCCAAAGATGTTAAGTTTTCTGACTTAGGCTTGCTAGTAATTGATGAAGAACAACGTTTTGGCGTGAAGCATAAAGAGAAACTTAAGGAGTTGAAGGCTAGGGTTGATGTACTTACGCTAACTGCGACACCTATTCCTCGTACGCTTCATATGTCTATGTTAGGTATTCGTGATTTGTCGATTATTGAGACAGCACCTACCAACCGTTATCCAGTTCAAACTTATGTTATGGAAACCAATCCTGGTCTTATTCGAGAAGCGATATTAAGAGAGATGGACCGAGGCGGCCAGATTTTTTATGTTTATAATCGTGTTGAAACTATTGATCAAAAAGTTTCTGAACTACATGAGCTGGTCCCTGAAGCACGTATCGGATTTGTTCATGGTCAGATGAGTGAGGTTATGTTGGAGAATACCCTCTTGGATTTCTTGAATGGTGATTACGATGTTTTGGTAGCAACGACCATTATCGAGACAGGGATTGATATCTCCAACGTTAATACGCTCTTTATTGAGAATGCAGATCATATGGGCTTATCTACTCTTTATCAGTTGAGAGGTCGTGTGGGACGTAGTAATCGAATTGCTTATGCCTATCTCATGTATCGTCCTGATAAAGTGTTGACGGAAGTCTCTGAGAAGCGATTGGATGCTATTAAGGGCTTTACAGAACTGGGATCAGGTTTCAAAATTGCCATGCGTGATTTATCAATTCGTGGTGCCGGGAATATTCTTGGAGCTTCTCAAAGTGGTTTCATCGACTCAGTCGGGTTCGAAATGTACTCGCAACTCTTGGAAGAGGCTATCAATAAACGTCAAGGTAAAACTCAAGTTCGCCGTAAAGGAAATGCAGAGTTCAATCTTCAGATTGATGCTTACCTCCCTTCTGACTATATTTCTGACGAGCGCCAAAAAATTGAAATTTATAAGCGTATTCGAGAAATTGAGAATCAGAAAGACTATCAAGACCTTCAAGATGAGCTTATTGACCGCTTTGGAGAATATCCAGACCAAGTTGCCTATCTCATTGAGATTGGTCTGGTTAAGGCCTATTTGGATGCTGCCTTTGCAGAATTAGTCGAGCGTAAGAACGATACTATTATTGTTCGTTTCGAAAAAGCTTCTCTTAAATTCTTCTTGACTCAAGACTATTTCGAAGCCATCTCTAAAACGCATTTAAAAGCAAAAATCAGTGATAACCAAGGGAAAGTAGAGATTACTTTTGATGTTCGTAACAAGAAAGACTATGAGATTCTTGAAGAATTAAAAATTTTTGGACAGACATTTATGGAAATCAAAGAACGTAAAGAAAAAAAAGAAGCTTAAGGAAAGTTTAAGTAAGTCTCTCTATACTATAAAATATCCTAAAACTTTTCTTTTTCATAAATCTCCTGAGAGGGTCGACTAGTGTTGATCCTCTTATTTTTGTACTTGAAAAGGCTTTAGTCACCTCTTTTCTCAAAAAAATGCTATCATAGAAGAGATATCCTAACGAAAAGGAAACAGTAACATTGAGATTAGACAAATATTTAAAAGTATCACGAATTATCAAACGCCGTCCAGTTGCTAAAGAAGTAGCTGATAAAGGACGTATAAAAGTAAATGGAGTACTCGCTAAGTCATCTACAGATTTAAAAATTGGTGACCAAGTGGAAGTTCGTTTTGGAAATAAACTTTTAACTGTCCGTGTTTTAGAAATGAAAGACAGTACTAAAAAAGAAGATGCGGCAAAAATGTACGAGATTATAAGTGAAACAAGGATTGAAGCAGATGAGCAAGAAGCCTAATATTGTACAGCTTACGAACGATTACATTGATAATGCCAATCAAGAGCAACGATTAGAGCGTGCCGAACACGAACAAAGGAATCGCTTTATGGGGTGGATTCTCTTTGTGGTTGTTTTACTCTTTATCTTGCCAACCTATAATCTGGTTGAGACCTATATGAATATCAAACAGCAAGAGAAGGAAGTCTTGTCGCTTCAGAAAGACTATGATAAATTGTCAGATCAGACAAAGGAACGAAAGGATTTGGCTAAGAAACTTAAGGATGATGCTTTCGCTGAGAAATATGCGCGTGCTAAGTACTATTATTCACGTGAAGGAGAGTCAATCTATCCTGTACCAAGCTTATTACCCTAATGAAAGATTTACTAAAAAAACTGTAGAAACTTTTTTTAACCTATTCAGAAGCCAAGTTAGAGGAACTATCAGAAAAAAATCAGCAACTTAAAAACGGAATTACCGAGGAAAGAGGAGGTGAAGAAGCAAGCATGAAAAAGCTCTTAATAGCTGCAACTGTTGTGCTTGTATCTTCTAGTCCTCTAGTCCTACTTCCTATGGAGAAGGAGCTAACTCTGACCCCAAAAACAGGTCCAAAAATTGACTCAAAAATACGACAGCTAGCTTTGACTCAATTTAAACAGATTCCTAAAAAAATCCAAGAACGATAACAACTATCCTAACTTACAAGAACAAGGATTTAACAGAATTTAAAACCAGTATCCAAGCGGATACCAAACTATCGATTTCTGCTATTTTTTGGAATGCTAAAGGTGAGCCTGTTTTCCAACTTCAAGATGGTGATTATGTAGCCGCTAGTCAGAAATCAATTGTAGACGACAGTATCTATAATCGAAAAACCAGTAGATATGACCTTCTGGACTAAAGATGGTTTAACGGTATACAAAGAACCTTACGTTTTAGGAACTGAAAAAGCTGACTCCAAACTCGCTAGTTTTAAACCCATTAAGGTTAGCCAAGCAGCTCAGACGCATGCAGGGACCTACTATTTGGTAGACGGAGAGGGTGGATTAACGCTTCTGATTTGTCAACGACTGACAATCGCATCGAGGCTGTTCAAAAAGTCCTTAATGAGAAGTATAACAATCAAGAGCGCATCTCAGTTTATGTTAAACAGCTTGATACGGACCGAGTAGCTGCTATCAATGACGAAAAAAGCATGTATGCAGCAAGCGTAGCCAAGCTTGGAGTACTTTATTATGCACAGGAACGTCTGTCTCAAAAAAAATTATCATTATCAGATGAGTATCAATATACCTCAGCTGTAAATGGTTTTCCAGGTGCCTATGATCCAGATGGTTCTGGAAAGATTAGTAAGATGCCTGATGATAAGAATTATAGCTTGGAAAATCTGTTAAAGGCTGTAGCCCAAAACTCAGATAATGTAGCGACAAATATATTAGGTTATTATGTAACTAATCAGTATGACAAGGCCTTCCAAAAATCAGTAGATAAAGCCGCAGCGACTTCGTGGAATATGGATAAAAAGGAGTTGACTGCTAGAGCCGCAGGGTACTTTGATGGAGGCTGTTTATAGACAAAATGGAGATATTATCAATTATCTTTCAAGTACGGACTATGATGGCGAACGTATTTCCAAAAACATTGATGTTCCTGTCGCTCATAAAATTGGTGATGCCTACGACTTTAAACATGACGTCGCTATTGTTTATGCAGATTCTCCCTTTATTCTATCGATTTTTACGGATAAAGAGGGCTATGACAAAATCACCTCAATTGCAGATGATGTTTATGGAATTTTAAAATAATGACACAAAAATTGTTGCAAATGATGCAAGCCAAGGGTTATTTTAACCAGCACAAGAAAATTTTAGTAGCAGTATCAGGTGGAGCAGACTCTATGAGTTTGCTGCACTTTTTGTATAACCATCAAAAAGATTTGGATATTCAGTTGGGGATTGCTCACGTTAACCATAAACAACGACAAGAGTCGGAGCATGAAGAAGCATATTTACGTCATTGGGCAAAGGAACATAAGGTCCCTTTTCACTATAGTGCCTTCTCAGGAAAGTTTTCAGAAAATGCCGCCCGTACCTTTCGATATGAGTTTTTTAAGCGAGTCATGAAAGATTATGATTACTCTGCTCTTGTGACAGCCCATCATGCAGATGATCAGGCAGAGACGATTTTTATGAGACTGTTGAGAGGAAGTCGTTTAAGACACCTGACAGGAATTTCAGCTATCAGACCATTTGGCACTGGTCAGATTATTCGTCCCTTTTTGCATCTTACGAAAGATCAGCTTCCCGTAACTTTCCATTTTGAAGATAGGAGTAATACGTCACTAGCCTATCTTCGGAATCGTATCAGACTGACCTATCTTCCTACCTTATCTCAGGAAAATCCTAAATTTAAGGAACACCTTTGTCTTTTAGCCGAGGAGATTGGTCTTATGAAGCAAGCTCTAGAGGAGTTAACAAAGGATATTACTATCACTGATTTATCTGTTTTTCAGCAACAGTCAGATGCTGTCCAGCTCTTTCTTCTTCAGAACTATTTAGATACCTTTCCTGATTTACAGCTTTCTAAAGGCCAATTTAATCAATTGATAAGTTATCTAAGGAAAAATGTTTCAGGAAAGATCCCCCTAAAAAATGGTTACGAACTAGTAAAAACACAGACTTCTTTCCTTATAAGGAAAGAAGAGGCTATCTCTTTATCCCCTCCTTGTCTCTTAGAATTTGGAAAATCTGTTGAGTTTGAGGATTATACCTTGACTTTTTCAGAATTCAATGACGTTTCTAACGCAGATACTATTAGTATTTGGTCAGATTCTCCCATAGTGATTCGTCATAGAAAAGAAGGCGACAAGATTGACCTTGGTAGTCACCATAAAAAATTAAGACGACTATTTATAGACAATAAGATTTTAGAGAAGGATCGTCAAAAAGCCATTATAGGAGAACAAGATGATCAGATTATTTTTCTTTATGTTGCTGGGCGTCTCTATTTGAAAAAAAGACCTGAAAATGCTATACTTTATGGCACTGTAGTCATTTATAAGAATTTCTAATCAAATACCATGTTCAAATAACGATGATTGAAGTAAAAGTGGTATAATAACAGAATATTGACTTCGAGAAAGGGAACCCAAATGTTAGAAAAAGACATTAAAAAAGTCCTCTTTTCCCAAGAGGATATCGTAGCTAAAACTAAAGAACTAGGACAACAATTGACAGAGGATTATGCGGGGAAAAATCCTTTACTAGTCTGTGTTTTGAAAGGTGCTGTTCCATTTATGGCAGAACTTATCAAACATATCGACACCCATATTGAGATGGACTTTTATGGTCGTTTCTAGTTATGGTGGCGGAACTGTCAGCAGCGGTGAAGTAAAGATTCTTAAAGATGTTGACACTAATGTTGAAGGACGAGACATCATCTTTTATTGAAGATATCATTGATACAGGTCGTACGCTCCTTTATCTTCGAGATATGTTCAAGTACCGTAAAGCCAATTCAGTCAAAATCGCAACTCTTTTTGATAAACCAGAAGGTCGTGTTGTTGATATTGAGGCAGATTACGTATGTTACGATGTTCCTAATGAATTTATCGTTGGTTTCGGACTAGACTATGATGAAAAATACCGTAACCTCCCTTATGTCGGTGTCCTAAAAGAAGAAATTTATACAAAATAAGTAAAGGTCTAATTAATTTATGAATAATAAAAATAATAATGGCTTCTTACGGAACGCTTTTCTCTACATCATAGTTATTATTGCGGTTGTAACCGGAGTACAATACTTTGCAGGAGGAAGCCAAAGCCCAAGTCAACAATTGTCTTACACACAGTTGGTTAAGAAAATTGAAGATGGTAAGGTAAAATCTATCACTTATCAGCCAGACGGTAGTATCATTGAAGTTAAAGGTAGCTACAAAAAGGCCGAAAAGGTTGATACTGATCTTAGTCTACCATTTTTAGGTAGTGCATCATCAGAGACACGTAGCTTTACATCGACTGTGCTGCAGAATGAAACAACCATGCAGAAATTGCAGTCAGCATCAGAAGCAGCTGATGTTAATGTTAAAATGATACGTGAAAGTTCAAGTGGTGCTTGGATTTCATATCTTTTTAGTTACCTACCTTTGATTGGGATTGCTATTTTCTTCCTTTTCATGATGAACCAAGGTGGTAACCGCGGTGCAATGAATTTTGGCCGCAACCGTGCTAAGACTCAATCAAAAGAGAATATTAAAGTTCGTTTCACAGATGTGGCTGGTGCAGAAGAAGAAAAAGAAGAACTTGTAGAAGTCGTAGATTTCCTCAAAAATCCACGTAAATATAAAGCACTTGGTGCACGTATCCCTAAGGGTGTTCTCCTTGAAGGCCCTCCAGGGACAGGTAAAACTCTGCTTGCTAAAGCTGTTGCTGGTGAAGCAGATGTTCCTTTCTTTAGTATCTCAGGTTCTGATTTCGTAGAGATGTTTGTCGGTGTCGGAGCAAGTCGTGTTCGTAGTCTTTTTGAAGACGCTAAGAAGGCCGAACGTGCTATTATCTTTATTGATGAAATCGATGCGGTTGGCCGTCGTCGTGGTACTGGAATGGGCGGCGGTAACGACGAACGTGAACAAACCCTTAACCAACTGTTGATAGAAATGGATGGTTTTGATGGAAATGAGAATATCATTGTCATTGCTGCAACCAACCGCAGTGATGTTCTTGATCCAGCCCTCCTACGTCCAGGACGTTTTGACCGTAAAGTTCTTGTTGGTCGCCCAGATGTAAAAGGCCGAGAAGCTATCTTGAAAGTCCATGCCAAGAATAAACCATTGGCTGAAGATGTTGACCTTAAAGTTGTTGCTCAACAAACTCCAGGTTTTGTTGGAGCTGACTTAGAGATGTCTTGAATGAAGCAGCCCTAGTTGCCGCACGACGTAGTAAGACTAGAATTGATGCTAGTGATATCGACGAAGCAGAGGATCGTGTTATTGCTGGACCATCTAAGAAAGACCGCCAAGTTTCAGAACACGAACGTAAAGTTGTGGCTTACCATGAAGCAGGTCATACAATTGTTGGTTTAACACTTTCTAGCGCTCGTGATGTTCACAAGGTTACTATTGTTCCACGAGGTCGCGCAGGTGGTTATATGATTTCTCTACCAAAAGAGGATCAGATGTTGTCATCTAAAGATGAGCTAAAAGAACAATTGGCAGGACTTATGGGTGGACGTGTTGCAGAAGAAATTATTTTCAACGTTCAAACCTCAGGCGCTTCAAATGACTTTGAGCAAGCAACACAGTTAGCACGTGCAATGGTTACTGAATATGGTATGAGCGAAAAACTTGGACCAGTCCAATATGAAGGTAATCATGCGATGAATCCAGGACAATTTACGACAGATAAGTCTTACTCAGCTCATACAGCTCAACTTATTGACGAAGAAATTCGATCACTTTTAGTTGAGGCACATGACAAAGCAACTGAAATTATCAATGCAAACCGAGAAACACATGCTCTCATTGCAGAAGCTTTGCTTAAGTATGAAACACTTGATGCTGCACAAATCAAGTCAATTTATGAGACTGGTAAGATGCCGGAGGATTCTCTTGGAGATTCAGAAGAAGATAATCATGCCCTATCTTACGATGAAGTCAAAGAAAGAATTGAAAATAAAAATAAAGATGAAGAAGAGTAAGGAGTTTTACTCTTCTTTTTTTAGATAAATCGAGAGAAGAAATACTATTAAAAATATTATAAAAAGAAAAATTAAAATCAATACAGACCCTAACGATTTAGCAAACCGTCCTCTTCAGCCTCTTGAGTAATTCTCCAATATGGGCACGAGTGGAATCGAACCACCGACCTCACGCTTATCAGGCGTGCGCTCTAACCATCTGAGCTACGCGCCCAAGCAAATGCTTGGCTAAAATATCCAAATAAAGCGGGTGACGAGAATCGAACTCGCGACAACAGCTTGGAAGGCTGTAGTTTTACCACTAAACTACACCCGCTTAACAAAAATGGCGCGAGACGGAATCGAACCGCCGACACATGGAGCTTCAATCCATTGCTCTACCAACTGAGCTACTGAGCCATATTGCGGGAGCAGGATTTGAACCCTACGACCTTCGGGTTATGAGCCCGACGAGCTACCTAGCTGCTCCATCCCGCGTTAATTATAAGGAGGATGTGGGATTCGAACCCACGCACGCTTTTACACGCCTGACGGTTTTCAAGACCGTTCCCTTCAGCCGGACTTGGGTAATCCTCCAAATATTATAATTAATATATGGACCTTGTAGGACTCGAACCTACGACCGCTCGGTTATGAGCCGAGTGCTCTAACCAGTTGAGCTAAAGGTCCAAGAAATCCATATATATAGCGGCGAAGGGATCGAACCCCCTGACCTCCCTGGTATGAACCGGACGCTCTAGCCAGCTGAGCTACACCGCCATAAATCGGGAAGACAGGATTCGAACCTGCGACCCCTTGGTCCCAAACCAAGTGCTCTACCAAGCTGAGCTACTTCCCGATAAAATGCACCCTAGAGGAGTCGAACCTCTAACCGCCTGATTCGTAGTCAGGTACTCTATCCAGTTGAGCTAAGGGTGCTCATTATTATATTATGCCGAGGACCGGGATCGAACCGGTACGAAAGTTTCCTTTCGCAGGATTTTAAGTCCTGTGCGTCTGCCAGTTCCGCCACCCCGGCTCCTCAAGCGAACGACGGGATTCGAACCCGCGACCCCCACCTTGGCAAGGTGGTGTTCTACCACTGAACTACGTTCGCATTTTATGCCGGCTACATGACTTGAACACGCGACCCTCTGATTACAAATCAGATGCTCTACCAACTGAGCTAAGCCGGCTAACTTTTCTAATGCGGGTGAAGGGACTTGAACCCCCACGCCGTTAAGCGCCAGATCCTAAATCTGGTGCGTCTGCCAATTCCGCCACACCCGCATATATGACCCGTACTGGGCTCGAACCAGTGACCCATTGATTAAAAGTCAATTGCTCTACCAACTGAGCTAACGAGTCTCAAATATTTCTACTTTGAACGGTCCCTGACGGGAATCGAACCCGCGATCTTCGCCGTGACAGGGCGACGTGATAACCGCTACACCACGGGACCTATGGGAGTTAACGGGATCGAACCGCTGACCCTCTGCTTGTAAGGCAGATGCTCTCCCAGCTGAGCTAAACTCCCTATGCGCTAAGCGACTACCGTATCTAACAGGGGGCAACCCCCAACTACATCAGGCGTACTAGGGCTTAACTTCTGTGTTCGGCATGGGAACAGGTGTATCTCCTAGGCTATCGTCACTTAACTCTGAGTATTCTCAACTCAAAAATTGAATATCTATACTGTATCAAGAAACCAAATCGTTGTCAATATGTCTCAGTTACTTTCTTTGGATAAGTCCTCGAGCTATTAGTATTAGTCCGCTACATGTGTCACCACACTTCCACTTCTAACCTATCAACCTGATCATCTCTCAGGGCTCTTACTGATATAAAAATCATGGGAAATCTCATCTTGAGGTGGGCTTCACACTTAGATGCTTTCAGCGTTTATCCCTTCCCCTACATAGCTACCCAGCGATGCTCTTGGCAGAACAACTGGTACACCAGCGGTAAGTCCACTCTGGTCCTCTCGTACTAGGAGCAGATCCTCTCAAATTTCCTACGCCCGCGACGGATAGGGACCGAACTGTCTCACGACGTTCTGAACCCAGCTCGCGTGCCGCTTTAATGGGCGAACAGCCCAACCCTTGGGACCGACTACAGCCCCAGGATGCGACGAGCCGACATCGAGGTGCCAAACCTCCCTGTCGATGTGAACTCTGGGGGAGATAAGCCTGTTATCCCCAGGGTAGCTTTTTATCCGTTGAGCGATGGCCCTTCCATGCGGAACCACCGGATCACTAAGCCTCGATCTTTCGTCCCTGCTCGAGTTGTAACTCTCGCAGTCAAGCTCCCTTTATACCTTTACACTCTGCGAATGATTTCCAACCATTCTGAGGGAACCTTTGGGCGCCTCCGTTACCTTTTTAGGAGGCGACCGCCCCAGTCAAACTGCCCGTCAGACACTGTCTCCGATAGGGATAACCTATCTGGGTTAGAGTAGCCATAACACAAGGGTAGTATCCCAACAACGCCTCACTCGAAACTGGCGTCCCGAGGTCATAGGCTCCTACCTATCCTGTACATGTGGTACAGATACTCAATATCAAACTGCAGTAAAGCTCCATGGGGTCTTTCCGTCCTGTCGCGGGTAACCTGCATCTTCACAGGTACTAAAAATTTCACCGAGTCTCTCGTTGAGACAGTGCCCAAATCATTACGCCTTTTCGTGCGGGTCGGAACTTACCCGACAAGGAATTTCGCTACCTTAGGACCGTTATAGTTACGGCCGCCGTTTACTGGGGCTTCAATTCATACCTTCGCTATTGCTAAGCACCTCTTAACCTTCCAGCACCGGGCAGGCGTCACCCCCTATACATCATCTTACGATTTAGCAGAGAGCTGTGTTTTTGATAAACAGTTGCTTGGGCCTATTCACTGCGGCTGACCATAAGTCAGCGCCCCTTCTCCCGAAGTTACGGGGCCATTTTGCCGAGTTCCTTAACGAGAGTTCTCTCGCTCACCTGAGGCTACTCGCCCTCGACTACCTGTGTCGGTTTGCGGTACGGGTAGAGTATAATTAACGCTAGAAGCTTTTTCTCGGCAGTGTGACATCACTAACTTCGCTACTAAACTTCGCTCCCCATCACAGCTCAATGTTATAGATATAAGCATTTGACCCATATCACACCTCACTGCTTGGCCAGACACTTCCAATCGTCTGGTTTAGTTAGCCTACTGCGTCCCTCCATCACTATATACTCTAGTACAGGAATATCAACCTGTTGTCCATCGGATACACCTTTCGGTCTCTCCTTAGGTCCCGACTAACCCAGGGCGGACGAGCCTTCCCCTGGAAACCTTAGTCTTACGGTGGACAGGATTCTCACCTGTCTTTCGCCACTCATACCGGCATTCTCACTCTATGCGCTCCAGCACTCCTCACGGTACACCTTCTTCGCACATAGAACGCTCTCCCTACCATACCCTATAAAGGTATCCACAGCTTCGGTAATATGTTTTAGCCCCTGGTACATTTTTCGGCGCAGGGTCACTCGACTAGTGAGCTATTACGCACTCTTTTGAATGAATAGCTGCTTCTAAGCTAACATCCTAGTTGTCTGTGCAACCCCACATCCTTTTCCACTTAACATATTTTTGGGGACCTTAGCTGGTGGTCTGGGCTGTTTCCTTTCGACTACGGATCTTAGCACTCGCAGTCTGACTGCCGATTATATCTCGTTGGCATTCGGAGTTTATCTGAGATTGGTAATCCGGGATGGACCCCTCACCCAAACAGTGCTCTACCTCCAAGAGACTTAACATCGACGCTAGCCCTAAAGCTATTTCGGAGAGAACCAGCTATCTCCAAGTTCGTTTGGAATTTCTCCGCTACCCACAAGTCATCCAAGCACTTTTTCAACGTGCCCTGGTTCGGTCCTCCAGTGAGTTTTTACCTCACCTTCAACCTGCTCATGGGTAGGTCACATGGTTTCGGGTCCACGACATGATACTAATGCGCCCTATTAAGACTCGGTTTCCTACGGCTCCGTCTCTTCAACTTAACCTCGCATCATATCGTAACTCGCCGGTTCATTCTACAAAGGCACGCCTCACCCATTAACGGGCCTCGAACTTGTTGTAGGCACACGGTTTCAGGTTCTATTTCACTCCCTCCCGGGGTGCTTTTTCACCTTTCCCTCACGGTACTGGTTCACTATCGGTCACTAGAGAGTATTTAGGGTTGGGAGATGGTCCTCCCAGATTCCGACGAGATTTCTCGTGTCTCGCCGTACTCAGGATACTGCTAGGTATAAAGACTATTTCGAATACGAGGCTATTATCTCTTTGGCCCTACCTTCCCAGGTAGTTCTTCTATAATCTTTAAGTCCACGTTGCAGTCTCTACAACCCCGAAGAGTAAACTCTTCGGTTTGCCCTCTTGCTGCTTTCTGCTCGCCGCTACTAAGGCAATCGCTTTTGCTTTCCTTCCTGCAGCTACTTAGATGTTTCAGTTCACTGCGTCTTCCTCTACATTACCTTAACAGTAATGAGTGACAGGCATTACCTGCCGGGTTCCCCCATTCGGACATCTCTGGATCATTGCTCACTTACAGCTCCCCAAAGCATTTCGTCGTTAGTCACGTCCTTCATCGGCTTCTAGTGCCAAGGCATCCACCGTGCGCCCTTATTAACTTAACCTTATTTTGGTCTTTCGACCTAACTCATTAAATATTCACAGCGTTTCGGTTTATTTTCTTGTTACTATCTATATGTAATTTAATTACATATGGAATTTGATATAGATATTCAATTTTCAATGGACAATACTTGAATCTTTCGATTCAATGGAGCCTAAGGGATCGAACTGCTGACCTCCTGCGTGCAAAGCAGGCGCTCTCCCAGCTGAGCTAAGGCCCCACAAGACCTCTCAAAACTAAATAAGAAACTCAAGTACATTCCGTTTTTTTCCTTAGAAAGGAGGGTGATCCAGCCGCACCTTCCGATACGGCTACCTTGTTACGACTTCACCCCAATCATCTATCCCACCTTAGGCGGCTGGCTCCAAAAGGTTACCTCACCGACTTCGGGTGTTACAAACTCGTGGTGTGACGGGCGGTGTGTACAAGGCCCGGGAACGTATTCACCGCGGCGTGCTGATCCGCGATTACTAGCGATTCCGACTTCATGTAGGCGAGTTGCAGCCTACAATCCGAACTGAGATTGGCTTTTAAGAGATTAGCTTGCCGTCACCGACTCGCAACTCGTTGTACCAACCATTGTAGCACGTGTGTAGCCCAGGTCATAAGGGGCATGATGATTTGACGTCATCCCCACCTTCCTCCGGTTTATTACCGGCAGTCTCGCCAGAGTGCCCAACTGAATGATGGCAACCAACAATAGGGGTTGCGCTCGTTGCGGGACTTAACCCAACATCTCACGACACGAGCTGACGACAACCATGCACCACCTGTCACCGATGTACCGAAGTAACTTTCTATCTCTAGAAATAGCATCGGGATGTCAAGACCTGGTAAGGTTCTTCGCGTTGCTTCGAATTAAACCACATGCTCCACCGCCTGTGCGGGCCCCCGTCAATTCCTTTTGAGTTTCAACCTTGCGGTCGTACTCCCCAGGCGGAGTGCTTAATGCGTTAGCTGCGGCACTGAATCCCGGAAAGGATCCAACACCCAGCACTCATCGTTTACGGCGTGGACTACCAGGGTATCTAATCCTGTTCGCTCCCCACGCTTTCGAGCCCTCAGCGTCAGTTACAGACCAGAGAGCCGCTTTCGCCACCGGTGTTCCTCCACATATCTACGCATTTCACCGCCACACATGGAATTCCACTCTCCCTTCTGCACTCAAGTTTGACAGTTTCCAAAGCGAACTATGGTTGAGCCACAGCCTTTAACTTCAGACTTATCAAACCGCCTGCGCTCGCTTTTACGCCCAATAAATCCGGACAACGCTCGGGACCCTACGTATTACCGCGGCTGCTGGCACGTAGTTAGCCGTCCCTTTCTGGTAAGCTACCGTCACAGTGTGAACTTTCCACTCTCACACTCGTTCTTGACTTACAACAGAGCTTTACGATCCGAAAACCTTCTTCACTCACGCGGCGTTGCTCGGTCAGGGTTGCCCCCATTGCCGAAGATTCCCTACTGCTGCCTCCTGTAGGAGTCTGGGCCGTGTCTCAGTCCCAGTGTGGCTGATCACCCTCTCAGGTCGGCTATGTATCGTCGCCTCAGGTGAGCCGTTACCTCACCTACTAGCTAATACAACGCAGGTCCATCTTGTAGTGGAGCACTTTGCTCTTTCAAATAAATGACATGTGTCATCCATTGTTATGCGGTATTAGCTATCGTTTCCAATAGTTATCCCCCGCTACAAGGCAGGTTACCTACGCGTTACTCACCCGTTCGCAACTCATCCAAGAAGAGCAAGCTCCTCTCTTCAGCGTTCTACTTGCATGTATTAGGCACGCCGCCAGCGTTCGTCCTGAGCCAGGATCAAACTCTCATTAAAAACTTTTAATAATTGTTCGAGCGTTAACTCATTACCGTCGTCTGACGATTTATTCTTGTAAATTGACAGGTTATAATTCTTCTATCATAACCCTGCACTTGGTTTCTTATTCAGTTCTCAAAGGTCTTTTGTCTCTCTTAAGACAACTTCTATATTCTAGCAAATCTAGAATGCCTTGTCAACACTTTTTTTGAAGTTTTTTTACTTT
>BNJU01002138.1_pt1 | contig 104128 bp, 119 predicted proteins | sample 8539281 | NCBI WGS metagenome assembly BNJU01 (sample SAMD00202456, study PRJDB9452) | human saliva metagenome | isolation source: human saliva | place: Japan | reverse complement strand
AAACTTACCTCCGTCTTATAATGCTTCGTCGCCTTTAAGAACTTTGTGAAAATGTCTTTGGTCCGTAGCTTCTATGTCGCAAAATTAGTATTCTTGCCTTTACTTCTCTAAAAAAACAGTTTTATGATTTTTTTCTTATATTCTTTTACTACTCTTTCTACCTGCTCTTCCAACTGTTCTCTATCCGGAATATATAGCGTATATTTAGAAGCAAAAATCTGGTTAGATAAACTGCCAAGTGCATATTCCGCCTGTATACTATCCTTGCTCGTACAAAGAATAATCCCGATAGGTTCATTATCCATTTCATCATTCACTTCGGCTTTATAGTAGTTCAGATACATATTAAGCTGTCCCACTGCTTCAGGCATTAACTTAGCTGTCTTAAGTTCAATAAGCACATAGCTTCTTAGGATTTTATTGTAAAATACCATATCAACATAATAATGGATATTTCCAAGTGTTACCCTTTGCTGTGAACCTACATACATAAACCCTTTGCCAAGTTCAAGTAAGAATTTTTTTCAATATGAGTTACAAGTGCTTTTTTTCTAAATCACTTTCCATAATCGGTTTTTCTTCAGGTAATCCTAAAAATTCAAAGACATAAGGATCTTTTATGATATCCTTTGGAGTGGCTATTTCATTTCCCTTTAGAGCTAGATCTAATATTTTTTTCTTTATTTTCATCCCCACTTGATAGCAATAATCTCTCAAATAACGATGTATTTATTTGTCTTTTTAATTCCTTACGGACCAATTTGCATTGACAGTTTCTTTTTCGTAAAAGTTACGCTTATTCTTATCCTCAATAGTCAATAATTCACAATAATGAGACCAACTCAATTTAACAGACAGTGTCTGTTGAATTTCATATTCTTGATAGAATCTCCTCATAAACTGTAGATTAGAAACCGAAAAATCCACGCCCAAATTCTTTAGTCAGCATTTTTAGACAAATCTTTCAGTAAAGTTTTTCCCATACCCAGCCCTATCTGAATGACCTTGCTCATCTTCTACAATAATTCTCCCTATTTCCCAATAGGTTTTTACCAATATATTATTGACTTGCTTCGCTACATCCGTTCTTGCATTCTCCATTAGCATTTTAATATTTGCATAAACATCTGCATGGAGATTGTTAACTAAATTATTCATAGACCTACCCCTCCCCTTTTAAGCTTACCTCCGTCTTATAATGCTTCGTCGCCTTTAGGAACTTCGTGAAAATGTCTTTCGTCCGCAGCTTCAATGTTGCAATATTGTGGCAGGGATGAGCACAGAGATACTCTTCTTTCATTAAATCTTTATCCACAAGAAGCTCCACCAAGTCCTCTTTATCATGCATTAAACCGAAGACAGAGGCCGATCCCGGAGTGCAGCCCAGTACCCGCTCCATTTCCTCCCCATCCGCAAAAGAAAGGTGTCCGCAGCCGATTGCTTTCGACAACTCTGCCGTCTTAAATACCTTCTCTCCCGGCATCATAAGAAGATAGTAAAAACTGTGCTTACTGTTCGTAAGAAAGAGATTCTTGCATACTCTTGCGGAAAATGCCTCTTCAATCACGGCGCAATCTTCCATCGTATGCGCTTCCGGATGATCCACCCTCTCATAAGAAATCCCCAGTTTATCCAGATAATCATAAACCGCAAGTTCCTTTTTGCTTCTTCCTTCACTTTTTTCCGGGCGTCCCTTCTCTACCGTTAAAGCCATGTTTCCCCCCTCTTCTTTTTCTCCAATGATTCTTTGCTTCATTTCACACTGCACTATTTAACAAGCCAAGATCCCTTCTTTTTAGATCCAATTCTGTCAATCAACCCCTCATCCAGCAATTCCTTCATTAACATTTGTACCGCTCTTCTTGATTTGTTCATCATTCCGGATAGTTCCGCTTGCGTTAATGAAGGATTTTCCTTAAGAAGCAACAATATATGCTCTCGATTCGTCATCATGCTTTTCTGTGCTTTATTCTGCGCTTTATTTTGCGCTTTATTTTGCGCTTTATCAAACGCATTCTTCCAAAAACATCCGCAAGAATTTTCCGGGCGTATAATCGCAGCTCTTTTTTTATTTAGTTATACATGAGATACCGCAGGCTTTGCGAGCGATACTCATTATGAATAAAAAATATCATAATTACGCATTATTTTCATTATAAGGCGTCATAGCAATTATACTTGTTCCTATCTTTTTATTTTTTTGCAGAAATATCATTCTATTCATTGTAAATACTTCCACTTTTCAGAAATATAGTTCTATAAATCTCATATTTTACCAATTTACAGAAGTATAATTCTGTACTACTATAAGAACAGGCTTGCAAAAATATATAAGAATAAGATTCTTACCTGCGCCGTCCTTTCTAGATCCTTTCTAAGTCTTTTTCAAGTAAAGCAAGCGGAGAAAAGGAGATTTATGTATTTAAGAGCACAGTATCTAAACAAGTTAATATCCTTTCGAGATACCGACTTCATTAAAAATTATTACCGGAGTTCGTCGTTCCGGGAAGTCTGTACTATTAAAAACAGTATAAGGAGTACCTAGAGAGCGAGAACGTTCCTTCTGACCATATTGTATACCTTAACTTGGAGGCCTATGCCTATCGAAACGTGCAGTCCAAGGAAGATTTAGGCACTTTACTGGAGCGTCTCTGTCCTGAAGACGGGAAAACTTTTTATCTTCTCATTGATGAGGTCCAATATGTCGATGCATGGCAAGAGGTCATCAACGGTTTTCGGGTAAGTTATAACTGCGATATAGTTCTTACCGGGTCTAACGCAAGGCTATTATCAGGAGAGTTAGCAAGCCTGCTTAGTGGGAGATATGTAGAAATCCCTGTATATCCTTTTTCCTTTCATGAGTTTCTGGAGGCGAAAGGAATTCCCCTAAATACACGAGAAACGGATATCGCCTATAAGGAATATGAAAAGTACGGAGGACTTCCCGGAGTTATTCTCTCCAACGAGGAGCTGAAGTCCGGTATTCTCTCAGGTATATATGACTCTATACTTTTAAATGATATTGCAAGCAGAGGAAATGTACGAGATACCTTCGCGCTAAAAAGAATCGTTTCTTTTTTAGCCGATAATGCCGGGCAGATGATCAGCAGCACAAAGATATCCAATCTTTTATCCCACGAGAAACTATCCATTTCCTATCATACTGTAGGAAAATATCTGGACTTACTACAGGAAGCCTTTTTGTTTTATGAAGCAATGCCTTATGATTTACGTGGAAAAGCTTACTTACGACAAAATGCAAAGTATTTTATGGTGGATCACGGTCTTAGAAACATAGCAGTAGGATTCGGGAAGGCAATTACGGAAATCGCTTGGAAAACATTGTCTTTATGGAATTGCTCCGTAGAGGCTATACCGTCGATGTCGGAAGACTTGAAGAGAAGGAGATTGACTTTATAGCAGAAAGAATGGAACTGTCGAGTATTACCAAGTCTGCTACCGACTACCAAGCAATACCCACGAAACGGATAATCTACTGCAAATTCCCGATAATCACAGAAAGGTACTGATTACAGGACGATATGAAGATAGCGGAAACATAAAGGGTATAGAACTCCTATATATAGTGGATTGGCTTACGGAGAGTAAATAAAGACTCCCCGATAAGCGGCTCATCCGGATGAAAAAAACAACAGCAAGAGCCCCCGGCGTAGAAATCTACGCCGAAGACTCTCTTCAATACCTCTGTAGCTAAAGACTAACCATCCCCCTGTAAAGGTATCACACATTTTGTTTCTTATATCCTATGCTTATCTATATGTAATAGGAAGCATTTGATACCCTTAGGCTTTCTTCTCTTTCTTTTTCTGTCCAATTCCCCAGAAGAATAAGGAACACATTGATGTAGCTGCAAACAGTCCGTATAGTGCCATAGAACTGCTGTCTCCCGTTGCGACTTTTCTGATTGCTCCAAAAACCGCAGGAACTTTCTGTATCGCTTTTACAGGATCAAAAGGTCTTACCTCTCCTTGCACTTCCGGAATCTTCGGAGTAGGCTGTGTCGGGTTAGGAGGTGTATTACCTCCGGGTGTAGTACCACCAGGAGGAGTATCTCCGCCACCGCCCGGATTCGGGCTTCTATTATACCGATTTGTAAAGATTACTTCTCCACTCTTTATTTCAGAATCCTTCTTTCCAACCCAATAAATCGCTTTCAAATATCCCGGCTTTTTCTCATCCTCAAAAACTTGTACGATTACAGTATACTCATCTCTACTCAGCTCTAAATTGTTCTTCGCTTCCGTAGTCTGTCTGATTTTATAGATTAAATCCTCTCCCTCTCTTGTCTTTTCAGTATACGTAATCTCAAATTTCACCTCGTGTTTCTGATTACTTCCAGATCCAACTTTTGCAATTTCGCTTGGACTTGGAAGAGGAGCATTTGGATTCTTCTTATCTGCTTCCATCTTTACACGATATGTCGTTTCTGGGGCATTCCCGGAGACATTGATCTCCACGGGAAACGTTAGTGTACATTGCCCCGTTGCCTGTGAAGCCATGCTCAGCCCTACCGAAAGGAAAAGCACAGCTGATAGAAGCTTGCCAGCCCTTATAAAAAACTCTTTCGCTCTCATCTCCGTTACTCCTCCCTTTATGGGTCAACTCTCACCATAACCACTGCTCGACCATTGGTTTCCAACGATACACAGGTGGATAGTGCCATCACCTGATCCGATTCTTTCATCCCAATATCCCTAAAATGTGTAGAATGCTCTTCAAGGTAATTTACAAGATTCATAATCTGTCCCTTTTTATCATCGACACTATAGATCATCCTGTCATAAGCATCACATTCTATTACGGCAAAAACTTCTAAGTTTCTTGCCCTTCCATCCGGTAAAAAAAGATGGCCTGTTCGGTTTTTTTCAAAATAGTCCTCTTTAAGAAACTCCATCACATCACCATACATAGCACCATTTTCAACATGATGTCCATAGGTTAACATATAGGAGTCACTGTAATCCGGCTTATTTTCAGCACTTAAAAATATAGCACCGGATAAGGCAAACTCTCCTGTAGCATCTTTGTTGACATACTCCATGTCATCTTCGCCCTGCACCATAGGGTAGTCAATGTGCGTTCCATCAAGAGTAATCCACCCCCTCGTATCCGGATTGATGGCCAAAAGCTCCTGCAAACTTAACCTAGTTTCTTCCGGATTATTTAAATCCGGTTTATACTTCAGAAATCCTTTACTTAGAAAGGCACCTGTCATGGTCACGTAGGTATCCCAAAGAGAATATCCTCCGTAGGACAGCATCGTCACCATAAGAATAATAGCAATATAAGACAACACCCTATCACCCAGCTTCGCGGCTCTCGCTGCTATGTTCATTCTCTGTCCTTTCCACTCCTTTTCCCTGTACACAGTGTGTACACCATAAACTTTGCATTTTTATCTTTTATTCAAAGTTTATAATCTACAAACCCTGTATTGCAGTATTCCCCCCGGGGAGGTTATCCCCGGGATTCATACTGATTCAAAATTTCCTATTCACTCACTAAGCTTGGAGAAGAAGATTTGTTTGCCCAGTAAGTTATTTGGAAAGATTTTGATGTGTGCTGTATAGAAGATTTGGAAATTATTCCTCTTCCTTCTTGCGATTTACAAATACTACACCCAAGCCACCTGCTACAGCAAGCATCATAGCATACGGAGCAACATTCATTACAATACCTGTCGGTGCAATAAAAGCTTTCTTGTTCTCTACTTCAACCTTTGCTTTATCGTTTATTAGAGTGAAAGCTCCCGTATTTTCAATATCATTGTCGTCAGCATCTTTAGCAGGTGCAATTGCAGAAAGATAAGTCTTATCTGTAGGACTTGTATTCTTAACAGTCATTACATACTCATTCTTGCCCTCTCGAATGATAACCTCATCATTTACAGTTAATCCATAGATATGGATACCATCTCCATGCTTTACTTTAAATCCTGTACTTTCAACATCAGCTGTAAGAGCAGTGAATCCTAAATTACTGTTACCAACCGGTTCAACATGGTACATTTCTGGAATATCTTTATTGTTCTCATCTTTCTGTACTGCTTTCTTATTTTTGGCTTGACTGTAACATAGAAATCGAAGTCTTTACTTCTGTCACCAAGTCCGGCTAATACAACATTCTTCGTAATCTCTACATCGTGTGTGGTATCGTTAGGATTAGGAACTGTTCCGCCGGGAGGTGTTACAGGAGGAATATCCGGATTATGAGGCGGATTATGCTTTCCGTAGTTGTTATTGATTTGGGTAACCTTCTGGCTTATTGCGTTATTCTCTGCATCCTTTACTGCAACAAATTCAGTAGCGAATTTGTCATTTCCTGCATCATCCTGATACTTAAATACATAAACCTTATATTCTGCCTTAGAATAGATAACGCCTTCGTATCCAGAATTCTCCTCTGTCAGCTTATAAACATATACACCGTTTTCTTTTCCTGCAAATGCATTTTTGTCAATTTGAACCTGAGATTTTTCCACGAAGTGTGCACCCTCAGCTCCATCAGTTTCTCCAAGATAGTCTGGATTTGGCTTAAAAGTTACCGGAGTAAGCTTTAAAGCGTCGGCAATACCTTCTTTAGTCTGCGCAGTTCTCTCAACTTCCTGTCCATTCACCTCTACCTTATATTTGTGCTCTCCCTCTGCCGGTGAGGTTTCAACCTTAAACTCAAAAGTTGTTGAAGGTGCTAAAGTCTTTCCATCAGTATGAACCACCTTAGGAAAATCACTAACCTTTTCAAAATTTGATGCCGCGAATGCAGGCACTGCCATTGACATTACCATCATTCCGGATAATGCCAGGGTTGCGAGTTTGTTCAAATTCTTTCTCATGTTTTCTCTCCCTTTTTAAAAATAGTAGAAACATTGTGTGATATATAAACAGAAGGTTGCGATCCTTCGATTTATTGTGCTGCTTGAAAACCTTATATTCTTTCTTATCCGGTCGATAATACTCGTGTCTAAACAAGTTCTCTTCCGATGCAGATGCATCTGCTGTTGGAGACACCGGAGTCGCCATTTCAACTCCTTTCGTCGATATTCGGTGCATCGAAGTTCTTTTCCAACTTTGTTCTTCTTCAGCAGCTGTATCTGCATCGGAAGAGATATGTTTATAAGGTTTTCCATGAACTTGCCAGTGGTTCTTATTGCGAAAGGATGTATTCTATCCTTTCTTTTTGTTGTCCAAAGCCTCTGTTGCAGTAGACTTTCTGTTCAGAAAAGAATATTAAATCTCTATTCTTTTCTTTTTCTTGATTGTGAGGTATACCCCCGCCATCGCTACAAATCCGAAGATACTGAGAAGATAAGGTGTTGTGTCTCTCGTTAAACCGGTAGGAATCGTAAAATTCGTAGGGTTTTCGAAGGTAATGATTTCTCCATTATACGGATCTTCAAGTGCTTCCATATACGTGAATTCATTATGATTTTTATCTTGCCCCGTTTCAGCTGTAATCGTACGACCGTTTCCTTGCCAATCAGACACTATCTTCGCTTTCCCATATCCCTCGCTTTTTCTTTTTCATAAACTTGGAAACGATAGTTTGGTTTTAAAGGAATCTGAATCGACTCTCCATCTCCAAGTTCAAAATAAATCGTATCCTCTTTAATTACTTTCGGGCTCGTAAGATTGATTGAAGCTTTGTTAATCTTAAACATAGAAGGATTTGCGTTTTTCGCATTCAATTCATTTATAATGGAGTCCTTTTCCGCTTTACTAAGCGACTGTCCCGTACCTCCGTCATGCTTTTTGATTACAAGGTGGAACTGAAACTTTTCCTTGGAAGATGCCGCAGGTTTTGCTATTCCTGTGACTACCTTCTTAACCGTAATCGTCTTCGGGTTATCCTTTTTTTCATAGCAGTTTGTAATTTTGAAGACATTGTCCGGTTTGCACGATTCCGATCTATCTAAGCTCTTAGGTCCAGACCAAATAATAATCGGATTTGCACTTTCGTCAACATTTTTAAGCTGATAGGCACTACCCGAAAGTTCAATCTTCTCTACAGCCCCTTCCGGTTTATTACAATACTCATAAACCATATATCTCTTGCTCGGAATAAGGTTGTCAACCGTGATTTTAAGCTGTGGAGCCTTCCCGCTTTCCTGTACTATCTTAAGTGTAACCTTGTGTTTAAGATTATCCGTTCCTTTAACTTCCGAGGTCACTCCATCTTTAAAGTTTGCCGGTTCCGTCCACCACGAATCGGCGTTCAAGTTAAGTTCAAGAAGAGGAATAAATTCAGAATTTTTTGCCCAAACGAATTTAATTCATTGAATTTCTCCACCTCTACTATAAACTTCAGCTGCTTTTAGTACCTTCTTTCCGAAATCCGTTATCTTTCCGCTACTGTCATCAAAAAGTTTTGTTCCTTCCAGACCCGAGAAAGTTTTTTCGATAATCAGAGAGCCTTTACTGATAATCGGCTTGTTATACTCTTTAGTCTGTGGAGAACCTTCCGAACCGTCCGGTTTTTTGGTCTTATACGTAATGTCCGCATACTCATTCGTAAACAGACCATGCTTATGCGCTGAAGAATTGAACTTGCTATCCGGTTCTCCATCCTCATGGTACCCCCGATGCAGATAAGTCTGATAAATGTCATTTAAATCCGTTCTGGCATCACCTTCATCGGTATATCCCGAGCCGCTTTCAAACGACTTCTTCGCTTCTTCCGTAGGTTCTACCTTAGCCACCATGCGGATGTCGTATCCTGCCGGTAAAGCGAAATCTTCAGGAACTGTCTCTAAGGTGAGAAGCCATCTTTCTCCGTCATAGATCAGTCCTTGTATACCGGTATCCCTAGCAGACACTTTTTGCCTTTATCTCGAAACGTTCTAAGCCAGCTTCTTCATTTCAGCCGGTTCAAGAACCTTATCAACTTCGACTGCCTGCCCATTTTCATTCGGTATCATCTTAACCAGTTGTCCGATTACATCCGGCTCACCGTCGTCCTTCATGATCGGCTGAACATAATTTGTCAGAACGTCTCGGATTACGATGTTTTGAACATGGTTTCTCGCTACTCGCTCAAATATATGCTGGAAAGCTGAAGCTAACTTTTCTTCAGAGGAAGCATCAAAGCACTTATACCTTACATTTTCTGCCAAAGCTTTTTCTCTTCTGTCAGGATGTTTTTTCTCATCGTAGTTTTCACCCGTTCTGTGCTTACCGTCTTCATCATAGTACTGCCCCATGGCAAAGTCATTCAGGTACTTCCAATTAGTTTTTGCTCCTACACCAATGCTATAGAACGCATCTATATTGGTCAACTTGCTAAGTTCCCCTCTAGCTTGATTTAATGCAGGAAAATTTATACTGTATCCATTGCCGTAACTCCATCCCTCTTGATAACTCCTACGAATGATATAATAATCAGAATCATTATACCGATGCGTATCCTCAAAAAAATATAATTATATTGCTTCCCTTCCTTTTTCTTTTCCTTTTCTGTTTTCTTTGGAATTGTAGCAAACTTGGGATTTCCACCGGCAATAAACACGACAATCTTTTCCGCATCTTCTCTTACTTTGGAATTTTCATTAGTTAAACCGTCTTTGTCGGCAATTTCATACTCCGTGCCATCTCTCAAAAGAGTTTTCACATTTTTCATTGCTGATGCATAGTTTTCTCCACTAACGGTTCTCTTATCCTTGTTATTAAAGGTGCTATTCCTTTCATCCAGAGCATCTAGCTTATCAAAAATGTCCTTAAGATTTTTGGTGAAACCCATAACATGTTTTGTATCATTATAGGCTTTGTCATTTACATTAAATCCGCTACTCATTCCATCATAATCAGTAGCTTCATCAAGCCACACTTTGGCGCTTCCTTTATCACCTTTATACTCTCCAACTATATTGATGTCCTTGTTCCCTTGCTCATCTTTTTCCTCGCCGCCAAGTATTGCATTGGTATTCTTGTAATGAGAGTCAAAAGAATCATACCTCGCTCTAACCCCATCATCAACTATGTTGCCAAAACCTTTGTCTCCATCCATGGTGACAAGTGCATAACGTACATCACTATCTGATTGCGAAAGTCTCTCAATGAACTTTTTAATTTCATTCTTTACTTTGGTTGACTTAGCGCTATCCTTATCTTTTACATAATCCTCCTCACTTAGCTTCTTTAACTTTTCGTTAAAGCCAAAGTCTGTAGCCATTACAGCAGTATTGTCATAAACAAAAACAATATCCAATTCTTGTTTATTATTGCTATCCTCTTTCACCTGCCCGGTAAGCGTCAAATCATAAGTTCCATCCAAATTATCTTTGATAAACTTCTCATTGCTTAGAATGGGGGAAATATCTTTCTCTTTAGACTTATTCTTTTTTTGTTTTCAGTTCATATATAAAATAGAAATCAGTATACGCACATCCCCATGTGAATTCGGTGTAATACTCTCCTTTAGGATTTAAAGAATTCCACCTAAACTTAGATTTATCTATGGAAATTATTTCCATCCCTTTATAATATACATCTTGTCCATTTTTACGCACAGATCCTTCTTTCAGCTCAGGCATGCTGTATAAGAGCACCGGCATACTCTCTACTTTGTCCTCCAATATCTTTGAACTCAAAGTTTTCAAACGTTTTATACGCAATAGAATTAGCCAAATCACCCTTTTTATAATAAGTCGGATTATTAGACGAATTATTTCCTATTTGGTCCTCCCATTTAGTAATCTTTTCATAGACAGTTGGACCAATTTCCTTAAAATTCTTATCTACATAATGAAAGCGTATTCCATAGAACACCGACGGATTGCACTGCCATGTCACAATATACGCAGAAAATGCACTAACAACAAACTCTTTTGTTACTATTTCCTTTTTCTCTGATAAGTTGACTTCTCTTTCCAACTTCTTTAGAGCTTCACTATAGACAGTCTGTTTCTTTTGTAAATTCCCCTCTAAAGACTTCTCATCATCTTCTGGTTCAGCAATTGCAGCCAGCTCTTCTGCTTTCTTTTCAAGTTCAGCACGAACAACCGTCTCCACCATTTTCACCTTACCGCTGTCCTTATCCTCTACGATATGGTGAATCGCAATTGTATCCGCATTTGCTTCTTCGGGAACAGCCTTCTTGTCAAAGGTAAGACGAACGGAAACAGGATTCTTCGGCTCTATTTCCTTTGTTTCATCCTCTTTGCTTACGAAGCGGATGTCTAAAGCATCGGAGCCTTCATAAATGGAATGCTCTTTCATTGCTTCGACTTGCTCTTGGCTAAGCTTCTCGCCTTCTTTTTCAGCTTCTTCCTGCTTAAGAAGTCGATTTGCCTTAAGAACAACTTCCTGTGTATTTCCTTCTTCGTCTGCGAATGCATCTTCATCGTAGAACACTTCAACAGTTACGAAGTCTTTGATTTCTACGTTCTGTGTCTTTCTTCCAAGCTCATTTAAGCTATACTGTGCTAATCTTGCAGTTTCCAGTTCTCCCAAGAACTCTTCATAGTGACTGATCACTTCTTGTAAGAAGCCGGTGAAGTTCTCTTTCTTTTCCTTCACTGTTTCTGTAGCTTTACTTTCCGCTGCGGTTTCTTCTGTGACTTCAGTAGTATGCTCCTTGGTTTCAGCTGGTTCTTCTGCACCTCTGCTTCCGCAGTCTCTACTACTGTGCTTTCCAAAACCGTAGTTTCTTCACTACTACCTTCAGTAGAAACAAGGCTCACGGAAGAAGCTGCGCTTTCCGACTCACTCTCTTCTTTCTCTTCAGCACTTTCAGTCGCTTCTGTCTCAGTTCTTTCCTCTTCCGCTGTTGATTCTTTTGCTTCCGTGCTTGCCACGACCGTAGTCTCTGCCTGTGGCTTCTTCTCTTCTTTCTTCAACTTATCAAGGAAAGACTTGAAAAGCTGTGTCTTCGGGGATACGACTACCTTCGGGTATGTATTCCCATCCACAGAAAGCTGGAAGCTGATTCTGTGATCCGCCTTATTCTTATAAAGGAAGGTGATTAACTCACTTCCTGTCAGCTCTGTATTTCTTTCCGTTTTTTCGATATTGCTGTCAGACGCAAGAGCTTCCTCCGCTCCGCTTTCCTCTTCTTTCTCAACTGCCGACTTTGTTTCTTCCTGCTTAGTCTCCGGGAAGAGCTGTGACAACTGGCTGTTTCCATCATAAAGAAGCAAGCTTTCTTTGCTTTCTTTTCTTACGAGTCTCTCAAGGTCCTTCGCATCTCTTTCTACAAAAACCTGTAATCCGGCTTCTTCTTCAGCAAGGCTCTCAGAAAGTCCTTCGGAAATGCTGTCTAGCGGAATCTCATAGACTTCTTTCTCGGAAGAGAATATCTCTGCATACTCTTTCTGCAAGTCCTCGTCCCCGCTGTAGCCCTGCAAAGCCGCAGCTTCTACTCGATCTCCCTTTTCGATGGCTTCTTTCGCCGCTCTTCTTATATCTTCGCCAAGCAGTTGAACCTTCACCTGCGTGCCGGAGACGGAGATCTCGTTCGTCTGTTCTTTTTCTTCCTGCTCTGCTCTTCCGGAAATGGTAAGACCATGATAACCGGTGAACAAAAGACAAGCTATCAAGAGCATAGAAAGCTTCTGCTTCATGCCCTTGTTCATTTGTGCAATATAATCCCTATTATTTTTCTTCATCGCCATCGCCTACCTCTTCGCATTTTCCATACCATACAAAATAGTAAGAAAGTCAATCTTTCCGCATGAATACAGAAAGGCTCGATGTAGTGGGCGTTCCTTCACTGTAACTCTACTTTATTTAAAAATCAAATCCCTCTGATTGCTTCTTTTTCCAAGCAATGCGTATCCTGCTTTAAATTCTATCAGTGGCATTTTCTTTTTCAATAGACCTTGCTTAAGAGGGGTTCAAAATGTAATAGAATCGGTTTTTCCCGTTTTTGATTCCGTTTTTTTCACTTTTCAATTGGCAATTGTGACGATTTTTAAGAATTATGATTTTTTTGTTTGTTTATAATTTTTTTAAACTAAAAAAAGACGAAATATTTTCTTAGTTTTTCCCTTTGAAATCCCTGCTCAACTTTCTTTCGAGGTTAAAAAGACATATCGTGCAGGCTATAGTTCAGCCTGAACGATATGTCTGAAGTTCCAATACATACTTTTCTTTTTAGCTTTGAGCATCTATTCTGTGCAATGATTCCTTCATGTTGCAGTCTTCCCGCGACAATTCCCGGGTGAATTCCTATTGATTTAGCAAATTCGACTATCTCCTTATCCGAAATGAATCTTGTTGGAGCTAATCTTTTATACTCTACCGGGGGAATTAAATAGTTAGTTGCAAACTTATCTGCTTCTGTTTCTAGATTATTATTTATCTCTATCATTTCTTCCGCCGTACTGCTTACAAATACAGTTTTTATCTTTTGTTGAAGAACGTGCTTGATTTCATGAAATAGAGAAAACCAAAACTTATCTGCATCGAGTCCTCGATTATTCATTGCAAGCACGACCCTGTCCTCTGTTACCCACTTAACAGCACCATTTACTCCGGAATTCTTTAAATGTGGCAATAAAACAAATGCCACTCCACATTCGGAAAAAATTTCACGCATTCTTGGCAAGAATTCTTCCGGCTTTTGCACAGTCATACTTCTTAACTCCGGCAAATATCCTTTTAATTTTTCTGCATCATAGAGTTTAGTATCAATATTCTTCGAAATATTGATAGCTGTTTGAATCCAAGCCCTGAATTCATAATATTCTTTTTGCTGTTACGTGGTGAAGCAGTTCTGAAATTCACCAAAAAATCAGGCTGTAACATGATTCGCAAATCTGAGACCTTTAAAAAACAACATAAATTTGCTATCTGATCGATTATGCTTTTTACTTTCGGCAAACCAACGACTTCAACAAAATATTTATAATCTATTTCTTTTTATCACATCTTTCTGCGCGTCAATATCCTTCGCCTGTTCTATTTCAATCCGCTTTTTATCATAGGTATTTTGCAAATTCTGCCAAAGCTCTATGCTTGTTCCTGTCATTGCAGAAAGCTTCTTTGCTAAGTCATTAGAAATATTCGCCTGAGCATGAATTAACTGACTTAAAGTTTTTACTGTTGTTCCCATCCTTATCGCAAATTCAGCCTGACTAATGCCCATATCCTCAATAATATCTGCTATATAATATCCCGGGTGATATGCCACTATATCTTTATATTCATTTACATTATTCATAATGGTTCGACACCTCCGTTACCTTAACAAACTAAATCATCTCCTCCTTCCCTTGTTTTAATTACCTTTTTAGTAATAAAAATTATAATTCCATCCATGCTCAAAGTAAATACTTTTCAGTAATTACCACAAAAATCCCTATTAAATAAAAATCTCTGTTCAATAATTTTCCTCACCCATTTCCCGGAAAGCTATGCTATGATTTACTTTGATTTAAGCTCAATAAGGCACAATAACAATTCGTTTTCTATGCAAAGCGAAACGATGTTAAAGAGTAGAAAATAGCAAAGTAAATAGAAGAGATTTAAAAGGATAAGGAGAAAAAATGAATATTCAAGAAGAAAAGGCTTATATGAATTGACAATTTTAGAAGATAGATATCCGGTACTGAAAGCTGTTCATGATGAGGTATGGGAAGCATTTTCAATCATGCGGGATTCTTTTCTGAAGGGCGGAAAGCTGCTTCTCTGCGGTAACGGGGGGAGTTCTTCAGACAGTGACCACATCGTCGGAGAGCTGATGAAGGCCTTTTGTTCAAAAAGAAAAATCAAGCCTGAGCTTGCAACTCGTTTGAAAGAGCTTTACGGAGAGCAGGAGGCGGATTATTTTACTAAACACTTGGAGCAAGGGCTTCCCGCGATTTCCTTCAGTTCTCAGACCGCTCTTCATACCGCTTTCAGCAATGATCAGGATGAAGCTCTTTTTTATGCGCAGTGCCTTTTGGGATATGGAAAGAAAGAGGATGTTCTCTTCGGAATCAGCACTTCCGGAAATGCGAAGAATGTAGGATTCGCATTAAAGCTTGCTAAGGCCATGGGGATTCCAAGCATTTTACTAACCGGAAAAGATGGCGGGACGGGGAAAAACTTAGCCGACCTTTCCATCGTCGTACCTTCCGGGGAAACCTACCAGATTCAGGAGCTGCATCTTCCGATTTATCACTGTCTGTGCCTTATGCTGGAGCAGTATTTTTTTGGATAGCCTATAATATCGCTTTTACCGCATCTAAAAGTGTAGGAAAGTAAGAGAAATCTTGCTTTCCTTCTTTTTTGGGTCTCTCCAACTCTTCTTTTCCGTAGCCCGTTCCAAGAAGTATGGATTTTACACCGAACTCTGCTCCTGCCGTGCAGTCAAGGAGCTTGTCCCCGATCATATAAGAAGAGGAAAGCCAGTTCTTTCGCTCGGAAAGACTGCGGTTTTCTTCTTCCAGCTTCTTGTACTCCCTTTCTGTCAGCCGGTAGGCGCTTTGGATTGATTCGCCGATTTTGGGCTTTCGTATGGGGGCAAGAGCATCTTCTTTATTTCTCTCTCTTCCAAAAGCATATCCCATTCCGCCTGATAAAAGAGTCCCGTCTTCGGCTTTCTGCAAGAGCAGTCAGTATTGTACGGAGGGAGACCCTCCAAGTGATGAGGACAGTAGTAGATGCCTTGCAGGAAAATACCCTGTGTCTTAAGCTCCTCTCTCATATAACGGTGAAGCAGTTCTGCATCTTTCTCCGTATAATAGCCTCTTCCGATTCCTGCCTGATTCGTAATCACAACAAGTTGAAAGCCCTGTTCATAGAGAAGCTTCATGCCCTCCACCACTCCGGGCAGAAAGCGGAAGTCCTCCGCCCTGTGGAGATAGGAGACTTCTTCATTAATTGTTCCATCCCGATCTAAAAATACGGTTTTTTTCAGCATTCTGTCCTGCTTTCTTGCTCTATCGTCCCGTTCTCTATGTCTTTCCGGAACTGTGCGTAGTCTTCCGGTATCCCGATGTCCATAAAATAGCCGTCCGAGGGAATCGCCTGAAGATAGACTCCGTCCTTTAGCCATGCCGGGATGCAGTCATTTTCCAGACTCTGCTTTCCTTCGGGGATTTTCTCAATAAGGCTTTTTTGCATGACATAAATGCCCCCGTTGATTTCTCCGGGGCACGATGCTTCCGCCTGATCCGGAGACATTTTCTCATTCCAACGAAGAATCCGTCCGCTTTCATCCTTAAGGATTGCTCCGTAGCGGGAGATGTCCTCTATTTTTCTGCTGGCTATCGTCATGGCTGCCTTGTTCTTAAGCTGCTCTCTTAGCAAGCTTTCATAGTCCGTATGAAAATAGGTATCCGCATTTAAAACAAGGACATTTTCCGCAGAAACGTGGGAAAGAGCGTTTCTGATGGCTCCACCTGTTCCTAGGGGACTTTCCTCATAAGAATAGGATATGGATAGTCCATATTCCTCTCCGCTTTTAAAGTATGCCTCTATCTGCTCTCCCATATAGCCGAGAGCAAAAATCAGGTGCTTTACACCGCTCTTGGAAAGCATTTTCACAAGGTAATGAAGAAAGGGCTTCCCCGCTATATCCGCCATAGGCTTCGGGCGGTCGGAAACCACCGAACGAAGTCTCGTGCCGAGACCTCCGCATAAAAGAATTGCTTCCATAGATTTTTCCTAGCTCCTTCGTTCTTAACTATGCTGTGCTCGTATTATATTACTGTTTATCTATCACATAGGCTTTACAATCAGAGTATCAGCCATTTTCCATTCTTATTGGATCCTTCTCTTCTAATGATTTCCATTCTCCTTAGCTCTGCAAGGTATCTTTCTGCTGTTGGTCTTGATATGCCAAGCTGTATTGCAATCGAATCCGATGCTACTGAGGGACTCTCATTGATGATTTCAAGTAGTTTTTCTATTCTTTCTCGCTTCTTGACCGCTATATGAGATAGTTTGGATTTTATCACCTCATTTATTCCATCATTTTTGCCGTTTTCGGGATTTATCCCATCATTTATCCCATCATTTTTGCCGTTTTCGGGATTTATCCCATCATTTATCCCATCATTTTTGCCGTTTTCGGGATTTATCCCATCATTTATTCCATCATTTTCGCCTCTTAGGAGATTTATCCCATCATTTATTACCTCAGTTTTGCCTCTTAGGAGATTTATCCCATCATTTATTCCATCATTTTTGCCTCTTGGGCGATTTATCCCATCATTTATTCCATCATTTTCGCCTCTTGGGCGATTTATCCCATCATTTATCACCTCAGTTTCATCAATTCTTTTATCCTCTTCCATGCCTGAAATAAAATCAGGATGAACAAAGATTCTAGAAATAAAATAACTGTGTTCTTTATCTGTTTCAAACTCCGGTAGAGGTGATCCATTCCTTTTGATTGCATCCAATATTTTCTTGAATCCAGTATTTCTGCCTTCTGTAAGATGAAGTTCCTTAAGAAATTCTCCAATACGACGATTCCTGTATCTACGGTTAGAAACACGATAGTCCTTCAGTTGTTCACGAGTAACTGAGTAAACCGGTCCGGGATAGCTCACAATTTCAATTTTGTCTTCCTCTATTCTGACTTCTATTGGCTCTCGAACATCATATGCTTTATGATACACAGCATTTGCCAGTGCTTCCTCCAATGCCGCGTAAGGATAGTTATAGATGTGATCAGCCTCCGCTCTGTCGGGATGCTTAATGATTTTCCGCTGAATATAGTTATTACTGATATATCTCAAAGCATCTTTCAATTGCTGATCGAGTGGTCCCTTAAAGGTCTGCTCATCAATTTCGTCTCCTCCAAGTCCCTTGGGAAATGCCACAACATCAATCTGCGCATATGGAAAAAACTTCTCCGGCTCGTCAGAGAAGAACATCAATCCAACATTCTTCGGTTTTCGATACTCAGGCATAGTATTACAGATTCCCATGTCTTCACAAATTTTTTCCAACGGTCTGGAATCTAAATCTTTTACCATACTGCTTCCGACAGCAGAAAGGTACTGCCTAATCAGATTAATATTCAAATCCGTCATTTCTGCCTGATGATTTACACGATCATCAAACGGAACCTTGTTGGACAAAGAATAAAGCTCATTCAGTTCATGCTGAGAGGGCTTTACTGTGCTTGCCATCTTGCGAATAAAATATGTGCGTTCTTTCGATGCTACTGCCTTAGCTTTTAGATATGTAAAATTGTCCGGACTACTGTACGGTCTCACATCTCCACCCGGTGCCCATATTACAATGAGTGTTTTCCCTTGATATTCAATCGGTGCAACAACAGGGAGATAACGTGGCTGTATCAGATTGCATTTGTTTAGCAAATCCTTCATCATCTCATCTACCTGACTTATCGGTATTCCCTCGACCGGAAGTATGGGACGTCCATTCTTTTCTTTCACTCCAAGAACAATATAACCGCCACCCCAGTTATCAATGTCATTGGCAAAAGCACAAATGGTTTTCAGCGATGCTTCAGGCATCCAGCTTGTCTTAAATTCTATGCGTGCCCACTCGACCACATTTCCGGTCAAAAGTGTCTCTATATTTGTTGGAAGTCCCATTTCATCACCCCATTTTATTTTCGGAACCTTATACTCTTATTTTACATGAATCGATTCTTACAAATCGATAAGCTCATGCTCTTGAAGATTTTTTCCGGCTTTCAAATCAGCTACTCGTCTTTCGAGCATGGCAATATGTTCTTCGCTGTAAAATGGATCCACACCCAATCCAAAATCATCCTTTATCCCCTTAAATACCGCGTCCGGGGAGAAGTGCTCCTCGATATACTCTGTAGCTTTCTTCGAGTACTCCCGAATCCTCGGCAGGTTCTGGTAGAGCAGGACTCCTTCATCGGCAAATTTCCGCGGATCGTCCTCCACCACCATGACTTCCTTGGCATGGGGAATGCCCTCTGCCCCGCAGGAGGTGGTGAGCACTGCTGCTCCTTCGTGAAGTGCTTCTACAACCTTACCCTTTACCCCTGCACCATAGCGGAGCGGAACAATCACAAGACGGCTTTCCTGATAAAGCTCATGCAGTCTTTCATCACTCACAAAGCCGAGTACCTCGACTCCCTTTATTTTTTCCAAGTCTTTCACCTTGTCCGTAACATGGCTTCCTACTATACGGAACTTTAAGTCGGGTAGCTGTCTCTTCATAAAGGGCAGGACTTCTTCACAGAACCAAAGGACAGCATCTTCATTGGGCGGGTGGGCAAAGCCTCCTACAAAGAGGATACCCTCTCTTTCTTCTCCGATTTTCTCTACTGCTGCCGGCTTATCGAAGACATAGGCGGTAATAGCCTTTACCGGGATGCTGTCATCTATTTTATGGATTTCCTCCACTTCCAAAGAAGACGGATAATAGCTCATCTCCGCTTTTCCCATAACGGAAAACTCCATATTTTTAAAGTACTGGATTTCCTCCAAAAGCTCCGGTTTCTGCTCAAGTTCATACTCTCTTTGAAGTCGAAGGAAGTGCAGGTCGTGTCCGTAGAATATAATCTTCCAGGGGTATTTTCCTAATAAAGTCAATATATTTCGTTGCAATATGCGGACGATTGAGGTAAGCGATATCAATCATCTCCTTGTTTCGCTCCATCCAGTTCCAGATATCACCCTGCATCTTCGTGCCGTAAAGCACCTCGATTCCGAGCTCTTCTAAAGCGGAGGTATAGGGTTCTTCATGAAGGAAGTTATCGCCAAGGAATTTCACGATGACGCCCTTGTCTGTCAACATTTTCAGATATTGATAGGTCGTTTTTGAGCCGGCATCCTTGTCAAAAGTCGGAACATAGTGATCTACAAAGAGAACATAGCGTTTTCCCTGTCCCCGCTCTCTCGCACGAAACGGATTCGGGTTTCCGGTATTCACACTCTGCTTCTTCAGCTCTTCCTTCCACTTTTCCTTGAATTTCTCCTGATTTACTTTCTGATAGCGCTTTAAACCGCTACCCTCCACATCGGTTCCGTTCGAGATTCCCTCATAGTGAATAACCTTCGAGCATGGCTGATACAACACCTTAAACCCATGCTTTCTGACGGAGAAAGCGAGGTCGGAATCCTCACAGTAAGCCGGTGCAAAAAGCTCGTCAAAGCCCCCTATTTCCTTCCAAAGGGAAGTGCGAATGAGGATTGCGGCACCCGAGATGTAGTCCACTTCCTTCACATAATTGTATTCCGGATCATCCGGATTCTGTAGTCTTCCGTAGTTCCAGCCGGAGGCATCGGACCAGATGATTCCACCCGCCTCCTGCAGTCTTCCGTCCGGATAGACGAGCTTGGAACCCACCATACCGGCATCGGGGCGTCTTTCCATAAGCTCCACAAGGGAAGAAAGCCAGCCTTCGGTCACTTCCGTATCATTGTTTAAGAAGAAAATGTATTCTCCTCTTGCGACTTCCGCAGCCTGATTGCAATTCTTTAGGAAGCCCATATTTTCCTTGTTTCTGGCAATGACGAGGTTCTCGGAAAAGAGACGCAAATCTCTCGTTGCATCAGTAGAAACGTCATCTGCGATAATCACTTCGTATGGCGTTTCTTCCTGACTCGTATGGGCAAGAATCGATTGCAGGCAGCGATAGGTATAGTGAATCTGGTTATAACAGGGAATGACGATGCTGACCTTCGGCTGCTCTATTTTATCAAAACGGACTTTTTCCGCGCTCTACATATACTCTTTCCAATCTTAAAATGCCCCAAGATTCGATTTCTTCCGTCCGGAAGAAGATAAAGGAGTAAGGTTCTGATGGGATGCAGGAAGGTCTGTGCGATATAGTATAAAATCAGTCTTCTCTTACTATCCTCCGGGAAACGGCGATTAAAGGCGGAAGAGACTTTTCTTTTAATTCTGGAAAGAAGGCTCTGGTTCTTCTCAAAGTACGCCTTTTCCGTCTGAAGCTGTGCGATATCCCGTTCATGGGTAGTGATTACCTTTTCAAGGTTTCCTACATGCACTTGGGTAAGGCGGAGCACTTCTCTTTCTTTTCTTAGAGAGACATCCTTATCCTTGATATCCTCCTGTAGATGCGCGATAATCCGTTCCTTTTCCTGAATCTCTTCCTTTTGCTTTTGGAAGTTTTCGGGACTGAAGCGCTGGCTGCGATACGCCCAGACATTGCTCTCTTCGCTCTCTCCGTGCACTTCCTCCTGAAATTCCTGCTCCTTTTTCTCCATAAGAAGAAGCTCCGGCTTTCCCACGGAAAATAAACGGAAGAAGCTCTCCTCATCCTTATATCTTAGCTTTTTCTTTATAACTTTCATACCAGTAGTGAAGGATGCGGTACTGCAGGAAACTTCTCCGCTCCCTCCGGGAAAAACCCACTCGCAGTCGATGAGAACCGCATCATCGCCTGACATCAAAACATTTTCAAAAAGTAATCGTAGTTTGCAGGAGTAATCCACTCTTCTTCCGAGAAGAAGATCTCAAAGCTTCCGTGATTTCCTTAACCGGCGCTTTTTCCGTCCGTTATGAGCTCGCCAAGGATTTCGGAAATGCTCTTTCCCTTTAAGAAGGGGTACACAACATAAGAAAGAGAGTCCGAAGATTCGTAGGCTCTCCGAAACTGTTTTTCTTCCAAAACCCGGATCTTTCGATTCGCAAAAAAAGACTTCCATCCTCTTTCTTTTCTCGGGAAGGCTTTCGATATGCGGGTTTGCTTTCCTTTTGGATACTTTCCTTTAAAAACAAACTTTTCTCCCTTTTTATCGGAAAGAATCTCTGTTTTAATGGCATAGCAGGGCTTTCTACTCGCATTGTACTTAAGATAATTGCTTTATTGCTATGGATATCCTTCATTTCGGATATGCCGACATTATTTTTTCTGAAATAATACAAAAAGCAGGGTGCGAAATTCGGAAAAACGCCCTCTTCAGAAAGTGCGGCGATACTTCCGCTTTCTTCTCCTTCCTGCGGTAGCCTATCCTTGGTATAGAAATGAATCGGATAGTCCAAGGAAGGAAGCGGGAAATAAATCTGTCCTCGCTCTTCTCATAAATGCTTTTCAGATTTTTTTCCCGATTTCCTGCAATTCTTTTTAAAGCTTGTGTAGCTAAGTTCCTTCTCTATATAGCCGGTGCTTAGGCTTTCCAGACTTTTTTCATTTTGTACACCCAAAATGACCGCGCCGCCCGGAAGGAGCCATTTTTCCGAAAAGCTGAGGAGCATCTTCTCTATGGAATCTTGGAATAGAGTGAGGATACGCTTATTTAACGAAGGAATAAGGACATAGTCATACTGCCCTTCTTCTAAGCGAAGGGAGAGGCGCTTCACTCTCTTTTTTAGCTTGGAAGCAAAAAGCTCTTCCGACTCCTTATCACAAAGGAGGAGAACCTTTGCATCCTTCTCAAAGCCTCCCTCTGCCGGAAAGAAATTGATCCAATCCATCAGATTCCATTTATACTCTGCAAATGTCATGCTTTCGTGCCTTTCCAGAGCCACTTCGACCCATATCGTAAATCCCTGACTGTATTTTTTTATTGGACAGTACGGTGATGCTTGTGATGTCGTATTTTCTATCGTAAACGGTATGCTCTCCGCCTTCAAAGCCCGTACAGGAAATGGAAAGCAGATACTCTCCGCCCTGCAGGTTCATCTTTTGACTAAAGGAGCAGATATACTCGTCTCCCGCCTTTACAGCAGGGATATTTTCCCCTTCAAAAAGCGTATTGGTTCCGCTTAAGTCCATCCCCCGCTTATCCTTTATCGTAAAGGTGAAAATGGGAGCGGCTATCTCGTCATAGAATTGAATTCTCTCCCGAATGGTAAAGCGCTCTCCTTTTATGAGAATATTACTGAGCTTCCCGTCTTTGTCGAATATACCGAAGTCTACAATCTCCGCCTTTCCGTTTCCGTAGAGCTGTGCGGAAGGGTTAATGCTCATTTCGTCTTTCATAAGGCGCTCAGGCTTTTCACTGTCTTTTGCAGAGAAATCGGCTTTAAGGCGATCAACTTGTTGTTTTGTGTCTACCTGCTCGCCTGTGCAGGATTTCTGACCTACGTCGGGTTCGGTACTTGTGCCGGTGGCTTGTTTTTTGTCAGCTTCGCTGTCTGATCCGTGAAGCTCCTCACGGCTCTTCTCCGTATTTACTATCTTTCCATCCCCTAAGAAATCCTGCTCATCTACAAACTTCTCCGCAACCGGATTTTTTCCGGCAAGAATCTTCTTATATTGGTCAACCATCTGCCCGGGGAGACCTTCTCCTACCTTTTCTCCCTTGTTAAAGAGGATGACGCGGTCGCAATATTTCATAACGGAGCCAAGGTCATGCGTTACCATAAGAATGGTCGTGCCTTTTTTCTTCAGCTCGTCCATCCGATGGTAGCATTTTTGCTTGAAAGAAGACATCTCCGACCGAAAGCGCCCTCATCGACAATCAGAATCTCCGGATCAATGGAGATATACAGCGCAAAGGCCAGGCGCACAAACATTCCGCTGGAATAGGACTTCACCGGTTGGTACACGAAGTCTCCGATATCGGCAAAGTCTAAGATATCCGGGAGCTTCTTATCCATTTCCTCCTTGCTGATGCCCATCATGGTGCCGTTCATATAGATATTTTCTATACCGGTATAGTCCTGGTTAAAGCCGGCTCCCAGTTCAAGGAGAGCGCAAACCGTTCCCTTTGTTTCCACGCTACCGCTTGTCGGACTAAGTACTCCGGTAATAATCTTTAGCATCGTAGACTTTCCGGAACCGTTCGTTCCGATGATACCTACCGCTTCGCCTTTATTTACCGAAAAAGAAATATTTTGCAGGGCAAAGAAATCCTTATGATAGGATTTCTTTCGTATACTGATACTTTCCAATAATCGGTCTATAGGACGGTCATACAGACGATAGACCTTACTCACATTTTTTACGGAAATCAACTCTTCATTCACCGGTTTACTCTCCCCCTGGCTCTCTTACTTCACCCTCTATGGGCATTTGGGAAAATTATAGCATTCCCCGAGACTCTGGTCAAAGAAAAGTTTCGCTATCGCTACATAATCCAGCGCTTTCTTTCAAAGTTTTCTATTCCCGAAAAGTCTTACTCTTCCTTTTTCTTATTTACATTTCCACAATGCCATAGGATGATTACAAATGCGCTCTAGAATTTCCTCATCCTCAAAAAGTAATTCCGGTTTGTATTGTTTTTTTATGAACATTTCCATATACTCCATCTCTTTGTCTGTCAGTTTCATAAGGCGTTCTATATGCTCTTTTTGCAATTCTCTTTTTCTCTTCCAAGTCAAACTTATCCTTTGCAGATAAAACCGAAATAAATCTGATTTTATTTTTGAAAAAATAAGGCTATCTATAGCTGACACATCAAATCCTTTAATCACTTCTTTTGCGGAAATTGTGGCATAAAATAGGATGCATTTTCTAAACATATCCTTTTCATCTGAAAACAAGTTCATCTCAATCATGTTACAGTAATCATATAAATCTCTTGCAGCGGCTCTACTTATTAGTGCATTAGCTTTTGCAGCAAATATTTCCATTGCTGCGACAGTCCTAACCTTGAATGCATTTCCAAATAGAGTTGTTAAAATCACTCTATCTTCTGCAGGAAGTAAATGCGTCCTCAAGGAATAGTTGATTTCTATTTTTAACATATCATTATTGCCTGCTGCATTCGTATAATTATAGTGAAAAGCATCCAGGCTGTGGCTAAACCTAGATGCGCCAGACAAAAAATAACCCTGCTCCGCCATATAGCTTTTTAGCGTTTCTGTCAGTTGTTTTCTTTCGATTATAGTTTCTTCCCTCGTCAGATTCGGAATAAAATCCAGATCTATATCAACAGATAGTCTTGGAAGCCTGAAAACAGTCAGGTTGATAGCCGTCCCACCTTTAAGTAGCAAATGTTCACGCATATATGTCTGCGTATTTAGAAATTCCAGAATCTTAACCAGCCGAAGAACCTTTTCAAAGGTATCTCGAGTAAAGCCATGTGCACGAGCTTTTTCATCCAACGCTTTTCTATTATACTGTGGCATCTTCTATCCCTCCATTCTTCAATTTCTTCATATCCTTCGGATATACCAACTTCCACTCACCGGAGTAGGCGGGTTCGTTGATGCCGTTTGTTAGGTATCGCTTTGCATTTCCGCTCTTATTCTTACATACTTTTAAAAAGTTAGCGCTTACCCCCATCTCCAACTGATATTGTTCAAATATAAACCCTAGTTTCTGATATAAAAAGCTACTCCCATAAGCACTCAGATATTGTAATAACTTATCCTCATTAAGATTTTTAAAAGAGGTTACACACATAAGCACTTCTTCCAGCCCCTGCTATAAGGTTAAGATCTTTTGCGGAGTCCACTATCGTCCGCTCTTTATTCGTAATCCTGATGCCACCGCTAAAAATCCGGTGAATCTATGCCTTCATTTATCCCTTTTTTTACATAATGATATCTATACCCATCAAAGTCAAAGTCATGGAATCGTGTTTCGGAACCGACATAAATCTCATAGAAGACCTGATCTGTGATTCCATAATACTCAAAGGCTGTATGGTGAGATACATAAGAAGAAGACGTAATGGCAGATGCAATCTGAAACCGGTTCGCTACAGGTCCTCCATTTTCCCCACTCACACAGGTATATAATCCATTTCGAATTTTATAAACCATTTTTTTCTTTTCAGAAGTTTTCCCAATGCCACCCTTTGCGGTTCTTTTCGTTTGCATATAACGTATTCACTTCTTTCATAGAAAAACTGGATATTGAAGCAATTCATAGTATAAATTCATATCTTCACTCCATTTTGTTATTATAATGTTTTATTTTACACTATTTTTATAGGTTTTTTTGTACGCATTTTAAACCAATTGCTCGATTTAATTAGAAAACAGCTCCACTTTCGTGGAGCCGTTTCTTTAATCTACCCGGTATGGCAGCAATGCAATGTGTCTTGCACGCTTAATTGCTGTTGTAATTGCTCTCTGATGAGATGCACAGGTACCTGTGATTCTTCTGGGAAGAATCTTACTCTCTCGGAAAATGTACTTTCTGAGAGTTCCAACATCCTTATAATCTACCGGCTTAGACTTCTCACCGCAGAATGCACATACTTTCTTTCTGCTACGGAAGCCGCCAGCCTGTCTTGGTCTTGCTGCACCGCTTTTTATCTGACTTCTGAAAATGCCATGGCTTTCCTCCTTAAAATGGCAAGCTAAATCTTGCCCTCTTTCATCCTGAGGAAAACTTCCCAACCTAGGTGAAGGGGAGTCCCTCGTCCTCTACCCCATCAGGTATACTCATAAATCCTTCGCTTAGTCATCTGTTCCGCCCATAAACGGACTACTTGACTCTCTGGAATAGGAAGAGCTCCGCCTCCCTGTCCTTTGCTGTCTGCGAACTCCTGATCCTCCACAATGATGTCTGTGGTATAAACAGTCTGTCCGTCTTTGTTCTGGTAACTGCCGGTTTGAATGCTTCCGGAAACCAACATACGCATACCCTGATGCATATACTCTCGGCAAATTCCGCTTCTGTCCGAAGGACACGCAACGGATGAAGTCAGCAGTAGGCTGACCGTCGCCTTGGTTTCTTCTTCCTCTTCTATCCACCGCAAGCGTATATCTTGCGATAGCCAGCTTTATTCTCTCCTTGTGAATACCGAATCTCAGTGATCTCTTACCAATCTACCCATTAGGATAACTTTGTTCATCTTTACTCGCTTTCCGCTTGCTTATTCAGCCACAGTTTCTGCTGCAGTCTCCGTTGCCTTCGCCTCAGCTGCTTCTTCGGGCTTAACAACAAGATAACGGATTACCGGCTCCATGATACGAACCTCGGTTCTCGAGCTCGTTAGGAGTGTTTGCATCTCCCTGTGAACGGGATGAAATAGTAGTAGGCTTCCTTCATGTGCTGAATTTCATAAGCCAGTCTCTTCTTTTCCCCACTCTTCAATGTTCTCGGAAACAGTACCATTGTAACGGGTAATAAATCCCTTTAATCTTTTCAATGGCAGCTGCTCTCTTCATCATCGAGCTTTCGCACTGAGAACAACGCATAACTCATACTTGTTCATTCGCTTTTTACCTCCTTATGGTCTCTACCTTTCCTTTTGGAAAAAGCAAGGAATAGTGATACAGTCGCCTATTTTTAACAAAAACCAGTGCTTCCGCAAGCTAATTATTGATTTATTTTTTTGTTTTATTGCTCTATTTATTTTATTGTTTTTATTACTTTTATTGATTTTATTACTTTATTGATTTTATGTCTTTATTTGTTTTATTGCTTTTATTTGTTTTATTGCTTTATTTATTTTTGATTGTTTGTCTTGACTCTTCTTTTTGAATTATTATTTTAACTGCTTTTTGAATTCTATTTTGATTACTCTTTTATTCTTAACAAAGATAACTCGCGTAGCGTGCAGTATCTCGTTTATTTTTCGAATCAGATGTCATCCCTAAAGTACAACTTTTCTTTTTGAAAGTCTATGGAGAAGTTCTTCTTCGCCCTCTTCCGGATAGCCTGTATAGCGGCAGAAGAGCTCTTATTCAGAATCTTCATCATAATAACGGATGTTCCGGAAGCTCATCCTCTTCTGAGGAGAACCTGCTTCTTCCTCTCCTACTTAAGAGTTCTTCCGTAGGAATCGCATAAAGCTTGTAGTCCGACAGCTTTTCCGCTTTTAAAACATCCGCTTTTTCCGATAACAAAAGCTTCGTATCCTTTCCCGCTTTTTCTTCAGATTCTCTGAAAGTCTCCGGCTCATCCGTGATAAACTTCGCTACAGTCTGAAAGCCATAGGGCGTATAAATCTTCTCCATTACAGGAAGTAGGAAGCAGAAGGCTTCTCCTTCCTCCTTCAGGAGCTGAAAGCTATAGCTGAGCAGCTCCCCCATAATTCCCTGCTTTCTCTTATCTTTTCTCGTTGCCACCGCATAGATATAGCTCGCCGTGATTTCCTTTCCGAAAAAGGAGAGCTGAAAGGGATTTAAATGCAGCATAGCAATCACTACTCCGTCCTCTTCCATGGCAAGAATCCGTTTCGGTCTCTTCTTGTAATAAAAGTCCAGAAAGGCTTCCATGTCTTCCTGAAAAATCTCTCTATACAAGTCTTTTGTTCTCTCCTGCTCTTCCGGCGTATTAAGAAGCAGAATCTTCCTGCTCATACTGCATAACCTCTTCTTCAAACTTATCTACGACATAGTCTTCGTAACCCTGAAAGTCCTTTTGCACAAGCATGTATTTTCTTGCAAATCCGATAGGATTGTAGCTTTCCTTAGCCTTTCTTAAACCGGCAAGTCCCATATCATCCTCTCGGTTTACAAGCTTTGCCTGCGGGAATTCGTGAAGCAGGAACTCCTGGTTGATAACCTGATAAATACCCGGAATCTCCGGATTTCCTTTTTCTATAGAAATACAAGCCATCTCCTCTTTCGGATTATATGCGCCGATGGAAAAGGCTTCCAGCCTCCCGTCTACGAAGATTCCTCCGATATAATGGTCGATACTCATACAATTTTGTAAAACTTCATGGATACCCTTGATTTCGTACTCTAGGGTATCCTCTCCGTTTCCTTCTTCCTTTACACGGGACTGATACCATCGGTCCAGAAAAATCCCAGACCACCTGCTTCGTTACAACAGATGCTGCGATACTCCCAGCGTCCCTCATACTCCCTTTTTAAACTTGTTGACCAGATTTTTCTTCTTATGAAAACGCTTACCGGGAAGCGTTCTTAGCTCCTCCGCGTCATAGAGATAATCCTTAAAATCCTCCTCTTCTTTTACAAGATAGCGGGGGTTCTCCTCCAGAGTAAGGAACTTGATTGCCTCCTCGTCCGCAAGGTAGATCTTTAAGGGCTGTTTTAAAACTTCGTTGAAATATTCTTCAATTCTCTTAAAGTAAACGGAAGCGCCTCTTCGTCACAATACGGCATCGCCGTGTACTTTTTCTCCGTCTCTGTCCATCAGAAGAAAAAAAGAGCCTTGTCCTCTTCTTCGGCAATCAGAATATCACAATATTCCCGCCATAGATAACTATCGAGAGCACAGCTATCACAGGTTTTGTTCGGTCTTCGATAAAAATACGGAGCTATGCGCGTAGAATCCTCTACACGCATCTCTGAAAATTGCAATGCATTTGCATCTGCCATGAATCTTCGTTCCTTTCCTTTTGTACTGTAGTTCTCCTATTCTACCATAGATTGGGAAAAAGAAAAGGAAAAAGAACGCTTTTTCCTCCTTTCTTTATGCTTTTTAGCTTTCATCGGGAAGCATCTTCTCTGTAGACTCTCACCAATGATTTCACCCAATCTAGCATAGGAAAATGTACTTGAATAGCCCTCATATTCGGATAATATCCATATATGGATATGGTTTTCTTTGCCTCATCTCTGTAAAAAGGAAGATGACTTCCCTATGTTGTTCTATTTTTTTCTTTCTTCTTTCCCGATTCCGTATATATGATTCAACTCCTCCGTATACTCCCCTTTGTTCTTATACACTACAAGGGGAGGCAGAATCCGAAGCTCCACACCGGCATCCTTTACCGCCTCAAGAAGGAAGAGCTTTGCTTCTCCGTTTACATAGGAATGTACTGTCCTAAGTCTTTTTGGCTCGAGCTTATTTTCCCGTAATATGCTGATGATCTCCGCCATCCTCTTCGGGCGATGTACCAAAAAAAATTTCCCACCGGATTCCAAAGCAAAGCTTGCAGCCCTTGCCACATCCTGAAAACGGCACAAAATCTCATGCCTTGCAATAAGTTTTTTCGAGTCCGGGTTCTGCAGGTCCGACTGCATATAGGGCGGATTTGCCGTTACAATCTGATAGCGGTGAGAAAGCCGTTCTCCATTTTTCTTTCTTAGCTCCGTAATCTTACAGAGGTCACCCGTCAGCATTTCCATACGCTCTTCTTCCTGATTTAAGGCTATGGAACGCCTTGCCAGTTCTGCCGCCTCTTCCTGGATTTCCAGTCCGCAGATTTCCTCTGCTTCCGTCTTCGCGGCAAGGAGCAGGGGCACAATACCGTTTCCGGAACATAAATCCAAAACCCGATATCCCTTCTTTACGGATTCTTTGGCAAATGCGCTAAGCAGCACTGCGTCTATTCCATAACAAAAGGCTTCCGTATCCTGCACAATACGGTAGCCTTTTACATTGTAAGTCGTCGATTCTTTCCACAGCTTACTCCAAATCCATTTTTCCGGCGAGGCTTGAACTTTAAGTCTGAAACCGCATACTCTCTAAGTTCTTTCTCGTCCTCTTTTTCCAAATTCACAATCAGCTTCACTTTCTGGTTTAAGACGGAAACGGAAACCACTTCTCCTTTTAAGCCGTCTTTTGTCGTAACAAAATCTCCCAATGCGGGAAGCTTGGAGTTTAAGAAGTCGTAGACCTCTTCTTCATTTTTTAAACAGCACATCAGTCTTCCGCAGACCCCTGAGATACTGCTGGGGTTTAAGGAAAGCCCTTGGTCTTTGGCCATTTTGATGGAAACCGGTGCGAATTCGGAAAGGAAACTATGGCAGCAAAGCGGTCTTCCACATACACCAAAACCGCCAAGCAGCTTCGTTTCATCTCTCACTCCGACCTGCCTAAGCTCAATTCTTGTTCGGAAAATTGCCGCAAGATCCTTTACAAGAGCACGGAAATCCACTCTTCCCTCTGCAGTAAAAATAAAACAATGCCTTTCCTCTGTCGAAGGTATATTCTACATCAATAAGTTTCATTTCGCAACCGTGCTCTTTGATCTTCTCCTGACAAATCGCATATGCCTTTCTGCTCTTCCTTATGGTTCTCTTCGTATTTTAACCGGTCTTCTTCCGTTGCTTTTCGAATAATGTCCTTTAGCGGTGCAACAATTTTTTCCTCCGGCACTTCCTTATTTTCCAAAAGAATCTCTCCGTACTCGACTCCTCTGGAAGTTTCCACTATGGCATATTCTCCACGGGAAAAGTTGACTCCCTTGGGAGAAAAATAGTATACCTTTCCCGCTGTTCGAAACTTAACGCCAATTACTTCTGTCATATAGTAAAACTCCTATACCTCTTCACTTAAAAGAAAAAACAAATCCATTAACTGCAAGGAACTCTGCACATTATACAGCTTTCCTTCCTTATATCGTTCCATATACTCTCCCCATCGCCCCAAGGCTCTGAAGGAATATCGTTCTCCCATTTCCACAATATGCACGACAGCTTCTCTGCCGTATAAAAGCTTCGTATCTTTAGAGCATTTATAGCATAACACATCCCTTAAAATAATATCAAGAAAGCAAAATAAATCCTCGCTGTCCAACGTACTTAGCTCTTCGACAAATTTTTGCATTTCCAACTGACTCTTTCGATGGATTTCCCGCAAAAACGGGAGAAGCCTTGCCAGAATCGGGTTCTGCATGAGTGTCTCCCAACGCTTCTCTATATCCATCTCTCCGACAAATACTCTTACAACACGGCTTAAAACCGTAGGCAGAAGTCTTGTCGCATTCTTTGCAAGAAGAAGGATTATCACATGCTCCGGTGCCTCTTCCAAGGTCTTTAAAATCGCATTCTGCGCTTCTATAGTCATACTGTCGCTGTGCCAAATCAGATAGACCTTGTACTTCCCTTCTTTTGGCGATATCTCTACAGTCGCTTTCACATCCCGCCGAATCTGCTCTATTGAGATACTCCCCTTCTTTCCGCCTCCCTGTTTCTCCTCGAAATTCACAATAATGCAGTCCGGATGCTCTCCCTTTTGCACCCGGGCTGCAACATTTTCCTTATATTCTTTCGCGCTTGCAAAAGCCTTTTTTTCCTGAAAAATGCTCTTCTTCCGAAAAGCACGGTCGCAGCAAACTGCCCTGCCATCCTCTCCAGTTCTTCCTCTTCCTGCCCAAGCAAAAGATAAGCATTGTGAATTCTGCGGGTGGAGATTGTATATTGCTTCATTTTTTATTTTTCTCCAAATCTTTATCTTGCTGTAACAAATTGTAAGATATGCCCCGGCATGTTGAATCAGCGATTATATCCCGATATATTGAATCACCGATTGTATTCCGACATATTGAATTGAAATATCAGTCAAGGCTATGGAATAAGACATTCACGTAAATCCCCCAGTATTTCCTCAACACAGGCGGAAAGTTCGATATTTCGGTATCGTTTCTCAATTTCAGCTTCTTGCAGCTTTTCTTCAGAAAAGTCTTCGTCGTCTGCTTTAAAACGACGCTGAATTTCCTCCTCCGTCATCTTTCCTTTCCCTTCCTCCCGAAGAAGGGCTCTTTGTAGGCGGAGCTCTGTCGGTACTTCAATATAAATCGGAATAATATTTTCCTTTCCAAGCTTCTTCTTTAGCTGCAAATAGCTTTCCAAAGTCCCGATAGCCAGCATAGAAGCAGTATCGGTCAAATCTTCCTCCGCCTCAGTCCCTTTTTCATGATTCTTTGTTCCTGCAGAATCCGCTCCGCTTTTCCGTTTTTCCTCCGGTAATATTGTTCCATAGTACCATTTTCCAAAAACAGTGTCATAAACCCGGTATTCCGCCATTTCTCCGGAAGCAATATAGCCTAAGAATTCCTCTTTCGTGATAAAGTGGTACTCTTGTCCTTCTATTTCCCCCTCCCGCATAGGGCGGGTAGTATAGGGAATCAGCTGCTTCCAGTCCGTTCTCTCTAATAATTGATGGAAAAATGCTGTCCTTTCCGGAGGCTGATTTTCCCATAAGGTAATATATCATTCTGCTTTCCTTTTTATAATAACCGTAGAGCTAATCATCATAGAGCTAATAATTATAGAGCTATTAATCATATAAAAACATATGGAAAGGCTATAGAAAAACCATATAAAACCTATGATAAAACTATATGACCCCATGATAAAACTATGTACCCCATGATAAAACTATAGAGAAATTATGGTGAAACCACGCCGTACCTACTTCATCATCATCCCATGGTCTATTTCGTACCTTCTCCGATTACGGCATTGTCCGGGTTTTTCGTTCCTTGGCTGCTTTCTTTTTGTTTTTGATTTTTGCTTTCAAGGGTCGGAGACTCCCTATACTTTCCTTCTCTCCTTCCCTTCTTTCTCGCTTTTACTTTCCTTCGTTGTACTACTTTCCTTTGTCTTATCTTCCTTTTCTTTAGCCACTTCCGTAGTACTTTCCTTTTTGGCTTTTCTGCAGATTCCACAGTACTTTCTTTTTGTGCTTTCCGCTATGCTTTCCTTTTCTTTCTTTTTCGTTTCTTTCACTTCTTCGGTGATGACTCACCGCTTCCTTGGTCTGTTCTACGGAAGCCCTCGGCTTTCTTAGGGTTCGGTAGTGTAAAGCCGTAAATATTTTTTTGAAAAGAATAAAGCCTGCAACTATGGTTACTACAACAATAGAAAGAGCAAATAGCAAGCGGAGCACATCTCCGATAAAATTTGCTTCATCATCCACTCTTTTTCGTTTATTTCGTTGATCTTTCATAATATCTCCCCAAAATGAACTGTAATTTAACTATTTTATCATTCAAGAAGTTTTTTGTCTTGAAAGAAATGAATTTCTTCCAAGGAGATATGGATTAATTCCCTACAGAGATGCATTTTCACAAATTGAAATCCATTTCTCACAAATTGAAATGGATTTCTCCTGAAAAGATAAGCTCTCTTCACCGCTGTCCAGTTCTACTTTGAGTTCCCCTTTGGAGATATTTCGATAACCTTTCCCTGCAGTTCAACTCCATTTTCCTCAAAAATAAACCGTCTTTCCCAAAAACAAGATTCTTTTCTCGGTATTCTTTCAGGACCTCTCTTCATCGCAAATGGAAAAAAATAGTGATAAAGTATTGTTGCAATAAGAATATTACGGTCAAATTCTTTTGCATTTTTTTCTTCATCATAGCTGCCGAAAAGAGAGCCGGCAATATTCTCCAATTCCCTGGGGTATCCTTCTATGGGAGTAAATAGATTGATTCCGATTCCCATAATACAATATTCCAAGCTTGGACTTTGCTGCGCTGAACCGTTCTCCAATTTGAATGTCTGATCCGGATTCGCCGAAGTAGAATTTTCTTTCGTAAAATTCGAGTCTATCTTCGCAGTGAATGCACCGGAGCAAAACTTCCCTTCTGCAAGGATGCCACAAATTTTTTTTTCCCTGTGAAAAAAGGTCATTAACCCATTTAATGGATAAAGATATTCCGTAAAGCTCCTCTATTGCTCGTACTACAGCCACAGCTGCGTGTGTGTAATTAGTATAGCATTTCCTTGCTTATCTTTCGGTCTTGTAAATATAGAAAAATAAAGCCCCTTCTCCCTTGGGGAATAAAAGCTTTTTCCCTGCCGTCCCCTTCCTGCGGTCTGGTAATCCGTAAGAAAAACAGCCCCCTCAGGTAGTACTCCCTGTTTTAGAAAGTCTTTCATTTCTGAATTGGTAGAAACACTTTCTAATAAAAATATGGATTGACTGGTACTATCGGATTTGATTCTAAATCCACTTTATCTATATAATATTGCAGTATCATCTAAAACGAGCATTACGATTCTCCTACTCTTTCCAAACTTTCAATTTGCAATAAACCGGCATAGTATTCCTCCAGTTTAGAGAATAAACCTTATAATCCTTCAAAAATCTGCTTACGCTTCAGTTCTGCTCCGATTGCATCATAAAGATAATCATCCTCTTCTTTAATTGATGCAATATCCAGCTTCCTCCTCATCGAATTGCATCAAGAAAAACACCACCTATGTCCTCCGTAAAAACAACGGCAATCTTCTGCAGACTTTCTTTTACTTCTTCAGGCAAATTCTGAAACCGAGGATTAAAGAAAAATTTCTATATAGGAGTTTGCGCTGCACAGAACTCGCTTAGCAGACTCGCCTTCTTCTTTTATAAGCATATTGTTTATCCTTTCAGTCTATACTTGATTCCTTGGTCTATAATACGTGTTTTGTTAACATTTATCAATTCATCCGAAGTTCAAATCGCCTTCAGCCTTTATTTATCTAGCTGAAGAGCAGTTTTCATCAACCCGTTTTGTCCTATTAGCCATTATTGTATTTCTTAAGACTGCGTTTTTAATAAATAAAAAATCTCAAGGGCTATCCTTGAGATGATAAAATGACGCCAACGAGACTCGAACTCGTGATACCACCGTGAAAGGGTGGTGTCTTAACCGCTTGACCATGGCGCCAAACTCTTTAGCAGAGTGAAAGGCGAAGACCGGATTTGAACCGGTGATCAGGGTGTTGCAGACCCACGCCTTACCACTTGGCTACTTCGCCACACTTTTCTCGGTGAGAGAATAGTGAAACGCCTCCAGATGGACTCGAACCAACGACACCGCGGTTAACAGCCGCGTGCTCTACCGACTGAGCTATAGAGGCATAAATAAATATCCGTCAGAAAAGGATTATATCGAATAGGGTAAACCCTGTCAAGATAAATCCGCTTTGTCCCGAAGAACATTGCTAACTCTAGCAGTAAAACAAATCAATCAGACGCATTGGATAAGCCCTCGACCTATTAGTAACTGTCAGCTGAATGTATTACTACACTTACACCTCAGTCCTATCTACCTCGTTCTCTTCAAGGGGTCTTACTCTTACGATGGGATATCTCATCTTGAGGTTGGCTTCACGCTTAGATGCCTTCAGCGTTTATCCATTCCCAACTTGCCTACCCTGCGATGGGATTGATTCCCAACAGGTTCAGCAGAGGTCAGTCCATCCCGGTCCTCTCGTACTAAGGACAGATCCTCTCAAATATCCTACGCCCGCGCCGGATAGGGACCGAACTGTCTCACGACGTTCTGAACCCAGCTCGCGTACCGCTTTAATGGGCGAACAGCCCAACCCTTGGGACCGACTTCAGCCCCAGGATGCGATGAGCCGACATCGAGGTGCCAAACCTCCCCGTCGATGTGAACTCTGGGGAGATCAGCCTGTTATCCCTGTGGTAGCTTTTTATCCGTTGAGCGATGGCAATCCCACTTTCATACCACCGGATCACTAAGTCCGTATTTCTACTCTGCTTGGTCCGTCAACCTCGCAGTCAGGCTCCCTTATGCCTTTTACACTCTTTGGATGGTTTCCAACCATCCTGAGGGAACCTTTTGAGCGCCTCCGATACTCTTTTCGGAGGCGACCGCCCCAGTCAAACTCCCCACCTGACATTGTCCCTTGACCGGCTTACTACCTAAGGTTAGAAACCAATAACATAAGGGTGGTATCCCAACAGCGACTCTGATAATACCGAAGTACTATCTTCTCAGTCTCCCACCCTATCCTGTGCATACATTACCGAATCCCAGTATCAAGCTGGAGTAAAGCTCCATGGGGTCTTTCCGTCCCGGCGCGGGTAACCAGCATCTTCACTGGCACTTCAATTTCACCGGGTGCATTGTTGAGACAGCGCTCAAATCATTACGCCTTTTCGTGCGGGTCGGAACTTACCCTGACAAGGAATTTCGCTACCTTTAGGACCGTTATAGTTACTACCGCCGTTTACTGGGGCTTCAATTCAAAAGCTTCGCTTGCGCTAACCTCTCCTCTTAACCTTCCAGCACTGGGCAGGCGTCAGCCCATATACTTTACCTTACGGTTTCGCATAGACCTGTGTTTTTTTGCTAAACAGTTGCTTGAGCCTTTTCTCTGCAGTACCCAGTTGCTCGGGCACCCCTTCTCCCGAAGTTACGGGGTCATTTTTGCTGAGTTCCTTAACAATGCTTCTCCCGCCTACCTTTAGGATTCTCTCCTCATCTACCTGTGTCGGTTTGCGGTACGGGCTTACTAAACACTATAGCGGCTTTTTCTCGCCACAGAGTTAAAGAGCTTCTCACTTTTATTTCGATCCGCATCAGGTCTTCAGATTATGTAGCGGATTTTCCTACTACACTCCTACCTCCCTTGCACCGGTCTTCTCATTCCCGGCTCTCTCTTTCTCCATGTGTCCCCACATTTCTGATTTAGTAAGGTACTGGAATCTACACCAGTTGTCCATCGACTACGCGTCTCCGCCTCGCCTTAGTACTCCCGACTTACCCAGGGCAGATCAGCTTTTACCCTCGAAACCTTAGATATTCGACCGGAGGATTCTCACCTCCATCTCGCTACTCATTCCGGCATTCTCTTCAAAACAATCCACGGCTCCTTTCGGTACCGCTTCATCTCGTTTTCAATGCTCCTCTACCGATGTATAAAATACATCCCTAAGCTTCGGTGTCATGTTTTAGCCCCGTTAATTTTCGGCGCAGGACCTCTCGACTAGTGAGCTATTACGCACTCTTTGAATGTGTGGCTGCTTCTAAGCCAACATCCTAGTTGTCTATGAAATCCCACATCCTTTTACCACTTAACATGTACTTTGGGACCTTAGCTGTAGATCTGGGCTGTTTCCTTTTGACTACGGAATTTATATCCCTGCAGTCTGACTCCCGCTTATATCTTACCGCCATTCGGAGTTTGATATCTCTTGGTAGACTTTTGACGCCCCTCAAGAATTCAGTGCTCTACCTGCGAAAGACTTATCAGCGAGGCTAGCCCTAAAGCTATTTCGAGGAGAACCAGCTATCTCCGGGTTCGATTGGAATTTCTCCGCTATCCACACCCTCATCGCCACCCTTTTTCAACGGATGTGCGTTCGGACCTCCACCAAATTTTACTTTAGCTTCATCCCGGACATGGATAGGTCACCCGGTTTCGGGTCTATATTTACTGACTTAACGCCCTATTTAGACTTTGCTCTCGCTTCGGCTCCGGACCCAAAGTCCTTAACCTTGCCAGTAACTATAACTCGCCGGACCGTTCTACAAAAGTACGCGGTTCAGCTTGCGCTGTTCCACAGTTTGTAAACACAGGGTTTCAGGTTCTCTTTCACTCTCCCGGGGTCCTTTTTCACCTTTCCTTCACAGTACTAATCGCTATCGGTCACTGAGTAGTATTTAGCCTTGGGGTGGTCCCCCGTCTTCCTGCCAGGTTCCACGTGTCTGACAGTACTCTGGATACTGCTTAATCCTTTACGCTTCGTGTAAGGGGCTTTTCACCCTCTATGGCGCCTATTTCCATCGGCTTCCACTCACTTACAGATCTTTATGCAGTCTGAACCCCGAGGTGCACGCACTCGGTTTGGGCTCTTCCGATTTCGCTCGCCACTACTTTCGGAATCACGGTTGTTTTCTCTTCCTCCGCCTACTTAGATGTTTCAGTTCAGCGGGTTCCTCCGTACAGTTATGTATTGGCTGTACAGTACTAGAGGTCTTCTCAGTGGGTTTCCCCATTCAGATATCTGCGGATCAACTCGTATTTGCCAATCCCCGCAGCTTTTCGCAGCTTATCACGTCTTTCTTCGGCTCTCAGTGCCTCAGGCATTCACCCTATGCTCTTATTGCTTAACCAATTCTCCACTTGACTTCTCAAGTGTTTGAGATACTAGCGTGTATCTCTTTTTTTCTGATTGTGAAGAAGATTTCTTCTTACTCTCGATTGTTTGTACAAGTTTTTACCTTTGTACCCTCGGATGTCTTACTCTATTTACTAGAATAATTATTTTCTTTCGGATATTCACTTATCAATGTACATCGCAGCTTTCACTGCGAATGGAGATAAAGGGATTCGAACCCTTGACCCCCTGCTTGCAAGGCAGGTGCTCTCCAACTGAGCTATACCCCAAAGCTTTCGCTTTTTAATTTTTTTCAAAAAAATGTTTGGCACCCACCTATCTTCCCGTGCCGTTACCAGCAAAGTATTTTTCACTGTTTAAGTCTTAACCGTCGTGTTCAGGATGGGAACGGGTGTTTCTAAACGCATCAGCACCAAACAAGAATGAACTATTTATTGTTTTTATCAAAGATACTTTTTCGAATTGTTCCTCTATAAGGGTTTTCTCCGGCATCGGATTGCTGTCGAAAAACTTTTCTTCGAAAAGTAAACTCTTCGATCCCACCTTGTACACACCAAGTTTTCTTTATTAAACTTGGCGTTTCAAAAAAATCGAATAACACACAAACCCCTACTTTTTCCTTAGAAAGGAGTGATCCAGCCGCACCTTCCGATACGGCTACCTTGTTACGACTTCACCCCAGTCATCAGTCCTGCCTTCGGCAGCTCCTCTCTTGGGACACTGACTTCGGGCATTACCAACTCCCCATGGTGTGACGGGCGGTGTGTACAAGACCCGGGAACGTATTCACCGCAGCATGCTGATCTGCGATTACTAGCGATTCCAGCTTCGTGTAGTCGGGTTGCAGACTACAGTCCGAACTGAGACGTTATTTTTTTGAGATTTGCTTAAGGTCACCCTCTTGCTTCCCTTTGTTTACGCCATTGTAGCACGTGTAGCCCAAGTCATAAGGGCATGATGATTTGACGTCATCCCCGCCTTCCTCCAGAGTTATCCCTCGGCAGTCTAGTTAGAGTGCCCATCTTACTGCTGGCTACTAACTATAGGGGTTGCGCTCGTTGCGGGACTTAACCCAACATCTCACGACACGAGCTGACGACAACCATGCACCACCTGTCACCATTGCCCCTGAAGGGAAAAATGCATTACACACTCTGTCAATGGGATCTCAAGACTTGGTAAGGTTCTTCGCGTTGCTTCGAATTAAACCACATGCTCCACCGCTTGTGCGGGTCCCCGTCAATTCCTTTGAGTTTCATTCTTGCGAACGTACTCCCGGTGGAATACTTATTGCGTTAGCGACGGCACCGAGAAGCTTTGCCCCCGACACCCTAGTATTCATCGTTTACAGCGTGGACTACCGGGGTATCTAATCCTGTTTGATCCCCACGCTTTCGAGCCTCAACGTCAGTTATTGTCCAGTAAGCCGCCTCGCCTCCGGTGTTCTTCCTGATATCTACGCATTTCACCGCTACACCAGGAATTCCACTTACCTCTCCAACACTCTAGAACAACAGTTTCAAAGCAGTCCCCTGTGTTGAGCCCGGGGTTTTCACTTCAGACTTGCCATTCCGTCTACGCTCCCTTTACACCCAGTAAATCCGGATAACGCTTGCCCCCTACGTATTACCGCGGCTGCTGGCACGTAGTTAGCCGGGGCTTCTAGTCAGGTACTGTCATTATCTTCCCTGCTGATAGAGCTTTACATACCGAAATACTTCTTCACTCACGCGGCGTCGCTGCATCAGGGTTTCCCCATTGTGCAATATTCCCCACTGCTGCCTCCCCGTAGGAGTTTGGGACGTGTCTCAGTCCCACGTACTGGTCATCCTCTCAGATCGGCTACTGATCGTTGCTTTGGTAGGCTTTTACCCCTGCCAACTGGCTAATCAGACGCGGGTCCATCTTATGGCGATAAATCTTTTCACACTCTGCCATGCGGCAATGTGTGCTTATGCGGTATTAGCAGTGATTTCTCTCTGTTATCCCCTCCATAAGGCAGGTTACCCACGTGTTACTCACCCGTCCGCCACTAGATAACGCATCTTCCTACCGAAGCTTTCGATACGCATCTCGTTCGACTTGCATGTGTTAGGCACGCCGCCAGCGTTCATCCTGAGCCGTGATCGAACTCTCATATAAGGTAATGTTTTTATGAATAAAAACATCATTATCCGTTCTTCAAAACGGTTTGTTCAGTCCAAGTCAAAACGCGCTTAGCTTGTTTTTTTCCTTAATTACTGTTAAAGTTTGTTTTCGCTGCACATTTCTGTGCTTCTGAATTTTTCTCTGCCGGAATTCCGGCTTTTTGTTTCTCTTACTCAAGAAACTTTTTAAAGAATCTTCAGGGTCTGTGTATTATTCGATCTTTGATTTTCAAGGTACTTGCTATCTCTCGTTTGGAGCGACAGCCTGTGTATCTTAGCACTGCAGTTTCTGCTTGTCAACAAGAAATATGTATTATTTTCAGAAAAAGTTTTGACTCTTTTAAAAAGCTACAAGATATAGTTTCTCACTCATCCATATTTGGTGTTTTCTATTTTTTTATTTTCACTAATAGAATTCCATTTTTTTACCGATATACTTATTGTATCTTTAATCTCGTATCTTTTTGTATTCATTGATACTAGAATCAGGGAGTTGATGATATGGAATTTCCAAAAGAATTTTTTTGGATGAAGTCAGAGAGGGTTTCTATGTTCCGGCTATGATGAAGCGTGCATGGGCTGCTGAAATAGAAATTTTATTCGAAATAGATAAAAATATGCGAAAAGCATGGGCTTCATTATTGTATTGACTATGGCACTCTTTTGGGTGCTATTCGTCACCGGGGCTTTATTCCTTGGTTCGTGACTTCTGAAATAGATATAGAAAATCCGGAGGATGGGAAAGCGATTGTAAATGCGGAAAATTATATTGTGATGCCTGCTCTTGTTCATGCTGACTATGCCATATTGCAATCCGAAATGATTGTCAAACTGTATAAGGGAATTTTGGAAAAAGAAAGCGGAAAAGAATATGCGAAATACTGGGAAGACAAACTTCTCCCCTTGGGAATTCCCTTGTCGGATAATCGCCCTATTGGAGAGAATCCTGCTACTAAGAATATATGGAGTTATTTAAAGAAATTGATAATGGAACAAAAATATGAATCAAGTAGAATTTAATCCTCTAAACAACCACTAATTTAGGATTACTGCATATTTATAAAAAGGAGAAGGAACTTCATGATCAAAGTCATCACCTATGGTACCTATGATTTATTGCATGAGGGGCACCTTCGGCTATTAGAAAGAGCGAAGGCAATGGGAGATTACCTCATTGTAGGGGTAACCTCTGATAATTTTGATAAAAGCAGAGGAAAAAAATCAATGTCAAACAATCCTTGAGCGAGCGACTGGAAGCAGTAAAGAATACGGGTCTTGCTGATGAAATCATTGTCGAAGAATATGAAGGGACAGAAAATCGATGATATTCAAAAATATGGAGTCTCGATTTTTACCGTAGGGCTCAGACTGGCAAAGGTTATTTTTGATTATTTAAAGGAATATTGTGCAGTAATCTATCTCCCAAGAACAAATGGAGTATCCAGCAGTGAGCTCTGCACAGAAAACAGAAGATTAAACCTTGGGACTTGTGGAGGCTTTTGAAGAAAAATATACTGAACAAATACTATCAGGAAAGTACCTTTTGTAAACGAATTACTGTCTCTGCCCTTTTTAACTCAAGCCGTAGTAATGACGCTTCTATAAAGGGATTATGATGATTTTTTTAGAGGATTGCGACTGTGTCTATATCCTCTCCCATCCGCAAAGCCATTATAAAGAAATAAAGCATGCTGGAAAAAGGGAAAGCATGTTCTTTTGTGAACTCCCTCGATTGCCTTAAATAAAGAAAGAATGTGCGGAGCTTTACGCACTCGCAAATGAAAAACGGGACTGGTTCTTATGGATGCTATAAAACCGCCTACTCCAACGCCTATAATCGCTTGATTCTTCTTGTAAAATCAGGAAAAATCGGCAATGTTGTTTCCATCGATTCTACCTGTACAAGTATGCAAAGGGCTCAAATGATAAGAATCCGGAGAATGCATGGAACAGTATCTGTGCATGGGGGACCAACCGCCATGCTTCCTATTTTTTTCAACTCTTGAACTCTCCTTACGAGGAACAGATTCATTCTTTATTTGAGAAATGAAGAGCTGAAATATGACAGCTTTTACTAAAATTGACTTTAGTTTCCTGCCGCTACCGCTTCCATCAAGGTCGGGCGGGGAGTAAAAATCAGAGGGCGAGCTCGTTATTTCAGGAACAAAAGGCTAGTGTCTACGTTCCGGCTCCCTCGGTGGAAAACCGACTATTTTGAACTTCGCTTTCGAAGATCCAAATGAGAACCGTCGTTATTTCTATCCCTTTGAGGGTGAGGGAATTCGCCATCAGCTCCTTGCCTTTTCCAAATCCATTTTAGAGGGATGGAACGCCTCTGACATAAAAATCGGAAATTTCCATGAAAAATCAGTTCTGTGATGGAAGATTTTTATGAGGAGAGGAATATGAAAAAGCTCGCTGGAGCCAGCTAAAAAGGATTTTTATGGGAAAAGACAGGAGGTTTTATGGCATATGTTGTGTCTTTTCCTCCGAAATATCAGCTATCTCTTCCCTTCTCATAGAAACCTTATGTTCCATAAATTTATCGAGTTCCAGTTTAATAAGACTTGCTACAGGGGCAGCCAGAAGATTCCCAAGAATCCTCCCGTGCTGCCTCCTATAATGAGCGCAATAATAACCACCAAGCGGATGAAGATCAATATTTTGAGAAAGGAGCCTTGGGTTTATCACATTTCCGTCCATAGTCTGAATCACAAAAAAAGAGCTATGAGAGCCGGCAGAATCTTAGTAAAATCTCCATACACAAGACAAAACCAAGGCTGTCAGTCCATAGGCGATAAAAAGGACCAACATAGGGATCAGGTTCCCAAAAGCCGGTCAAAACACCGATGACAACAGCGTAGCGAACCTGCAAAACACTGAGACTGACGCTGACCAGCACTGCCATAATTGTGCCGTCAATAATCTGTCCGCGAAGATAGCCTGCAAATACACGGTCCGCATCTATAAAGAAACGACGGAGCTTTCTCCAATCTTCTTTTCTCCGAAAAGTAGACGAAAAAAATTCTTGCCCAGTAGGAAAGGATTTTTGTCCGTCCGCAAGAAAAATAGAGCGAAAAATATAATCCCAAAACCAAGGGTACTGAGTGCTCCCTGCCAAGCTTCCCAAGGAAGAAAATACGCTGTTTCCCATATTTTGAAAAACACCACTGCTTTTTGAAGCAAAAGCTGAACTGCTTCCTTTGCATCCTCTCCCCCATAGGCAGATTATCCCAGTCTAACGTAAAGATCGGAATAAAACTTTTCTATCGTAGAGGCAAAATCTTCAACGCCTTGGAACAGGTCCTCAAAGCGCAGAACCCGGATGCTTTTTTTGTTAGAGTGGAAAGGAGAAGAGATCCCAAAAATACAACTCCCAATATCAACAAGAGAAAGGTCATAAGAATGGAAATATTTTTGGCAAAGGCTCTGCTTCTTGATAGCAACGCATTTTTCGAAAGTATTCTTTTCAAAAAAATGGCAAATCGGACTTAGAAGATAGGCAATTGCAAAGCCGAGAAGCAAGGGCGAGATAACCTCGGGATGCCCAAGGAAATAGATTTTTGAAGGTGCACCCCCAGCTCCGGAAAAATGATCCAAAATACGAACTCCAAGATGATATAAAAGCGCCAGAACCAGAGCATAAAAAACAACTAAGGCATAGTTTTTGTTCCACAGATTTTTTTCCAATTCATTCCCTTACCTCTACATTAAGTATGTTCCTGCCGATTTTTTTAAAGGGAACTCTTTAGGATAAAAAGTGCACGGAAGGTTGAAACTACAACTTTCAACCAGTTTCTAAGCTACCTCCCTACACCTGTATTTCACCGGCTTATCTTAGCATTAAAAACTGACTGATAAGAAGATGTAAAAGTCACATATTTATATGTTTTTCAGTTTCGAAATCCATACTGTCCGCATATTCTTTCTATATAGTTCTTCATTTTTACTTAAATTTTAATTCGTTGAAATGCGCTTTATTTCTAGCTTTTATCGTAAAATGTGGATAAGTCCTCGATTTTTCTTTGAAAACACAAAAAAATCTTCGACTTATCCACAAGAATTACACTTTTACACATTGCCAGGGGTTTTTATCTTTTGTTTTTTTCCCTATTTTTTTCGATAAAGGAAAAGAAAAAGTTACGATATTCATACACCTCTAAAAATTTCCCAAGAAATTCTTTAAACGGAGATTTTCACTATTAAAGAGTTCTTCTGAATTTCCTTGGCAGAGCACTCTCCTTCTGCCATGAAAAGAATTTTGTCGGAAATCTCTGGCGAATCCCATCTCATGCGTCACGATGACCATCGCCATTTGCTCATTCTTTAAAGATCTCAATGAGCTCCAAAACCTCTCCGGTCAGCTCCGGATCAAGCGCCGAGGTCGGCTCATCAAAAAGAGAATCTTCGGTTCCAAGGCGAGCGCTCTGGCAATCGCTACCCTCTGTTTCTGCCCTCCCGAAAGAGAGTAGGGATATTGTCCCGCCTTATCCGAAAAGTCCCATTCTCTCTAATAATGCCATTCCTTTTTCTACGGCATAGGTCTTCTCTTTCTTTCTGCACATGAATGAGGGGATCGATGATATTTTCCAAAAACCGTCCAATGCGGGAAAAAGATTGAAGTTTTGAAACACCAAAGCCGAAAAAGAGCTTTCTGCCTGCTGCCTGTTTGCTGTATTCCAGCCTATAGAATCTCCCTCTTTCCGGAGTGACTCAGACTGTGCTTCTTTTGGAAAACCGTTTTTTTCCGTCATAAAGAATCGTTCCGGAATCCGCATTTTCCAAAAAGGTCGCAATCCGAAGCAGAGTGACTTTTCCGGAGCCTGACGTACTGATAATACTGAGCACCTCTCCTCCTTGCAACTGAGGTCGATGCCCTTTAAGATTTCCTCCCCGGAAAAAGCGCTTTTTATTCCCTTCATTTCCAATATTGCCATATTTTTCTGTTCCCCTTTTTCTACTCGCCTGCAAATGATGCATTATTATATTCTCTTCGCTTGCTATCCGATAATTACGCACTATCCTCTTCGCTTACCGCCTGCTAATGATGCCATTTCCATCCCGAATTTTTGATAACCTTCGCTTAAAACAAAGGGCGTTGCATCCCTATCACCCTATAGCTTTCTATTTTCCCTATTTGGCACTATAGTCAACTGTAATAGTCCAGTTTTTTTTTCGAAACGTTCCATAAGAAAGTCCACGATAAAAGTTAAAGATATAGTAGAGAATTCCCGCCATGATGAGGGGAGCATGGAACTTTGTGAAGAAGAAATCGCCTTCGCGGTCGTGAACATTTCCATCACCGAAATGGAAAAGGCGAGAGGTGTCCTTTACGAGCGTAATCACCTCATTCGTGATGGAGGGTAGAATATTTTTCCATACCTGCGGGAAAATGATGCGCAGGAAAGCCTGCCTTCTTGCTGTAGCCGAGAATTTCCGCCGCTTCCAGCTGTCCCTTTTGTCCATTGCCTCGGATTCCGGAGCGGTAAATCTCCGCAAAAGTAACCCCGCATAGTTTAGAACAAAACCGATATAGACTGCCATCATCCGGTAGCCCGGGTGGAGCTGGATTTTGAAAATGTAATAGGTACTGTAGTACACCACGAAAAAGCTGGAGCATAAGTGGTGTTCCGCGCATGATGGAAATATAGACCTTGGTGGCATTTTTGTAAAATCGGATTCCTGCTCATTCTGCCGAAAGAAAGTGATCAGCCCGAGCGGAAGGGAAAAAGAGAAGCGTAATCAGGAAGATGCTCAGGCTCACGCCAAGTCCTCCTAAAAGTTTAGATAAAATCACATACCACTGCATCTGCATTCCTCCCTCTTACCCTGTATCTCCCTATTTCGACCGCTCCCTGTTTCCCGTAAAATGCCTCTCTTCCGAGGATACCGTTCTTTTTAAATTAGTATCTTTACAATATATCATTCAAATCCGTCTACCGGACAAATTGGGATCCTCGTCTTTTTACTCCAAAACAAAAGCTGTCCTTTGCGCCGAACCATTTCTCCGTGATTTTATCTACGGTTCCGTCCGCCTTCATTTCCAAAAAGCGTCTTCTTTACTTTTTCAGCAAGCTCCGTATTGCCTTTCTTAAAAGCCGATTCCGTACTCTTCTGCGGAAAGGGTGTCCTTTAACAAGACAAAAAGGCTTATTCGCCGTTTTAATCTGATACTCCGCCACCACGGAGTCCATGCAAATGGCATCGCAGGCGCCGGTTTCCAAATCCATCATGGCGCTTTGGTAGTCTCCCACCTCCACTAAAGAGGAAAAGCTGTCCTTCAAGCTCTTATTTTCCTCACGGCTTAAAGCCTCTAAAGCCCGAAGAATCCTTCTGCACTTCAACCGTTTTTTTCCTACCAAGTCTGAAATGAGTGCTGATATTGCTGTCCGCTTTTACCACAAAGACCTGCTTTGTTTGCCATGTAAGGACTCGACAAAAGTATAGTTCTCTTCTCTGCCGTTCATACTGAAGCCGTTCCAGATGCAGTCAATATTTCCTGAGTTCAGCTCCAGATCCTTTCCGTCCCAGTTAATCGGTTTCGCCACAAACTTTAGGTTCAGGCGCTTTGCAACTTCCTCCGCCAGTTCCAAATCATAACCGGTGTAATCTTCCGTCCTCCGCCACAAATCCCGATGGGCGGAAACTCCTGATCAAATCCTACCGTAAAACTGCTCGACTGCTCCGCCTTTTTTCCACCGCAGGCGATCAAAACCAAGGCAGATAAAGCCAAGATTCCCAATACCAATGCGCTCGTCCATTTTCCTTTTCCACTTTCGCTTCCTTTTCCACTCACTTTTCCCCACATAGCCATTCTCTACTCCTCCCTTTAAATACTGTTTTGCTGCTACTTTGTTGCTGTTTTGTTGCTGTTTTGTTGCTGTTTTGTTGCTGTTTTATTGGTTTTCACTGGTTTTTACTTGTTGTTATTTTTCTTTGCCCTATTTTATAGTTTTTGCGGTTCATTCCGTTAAAAACTATTTCCTTTGTTTGTTTAGTGTGATAACACATTACTATACTAAAGTATTGCTGTCAAGAAAAAACTTTCGGTCTTTTCTCTCTTGCGATTCTTCCACATCACTCCCCGAAAGTTCTCTTTTCTATATTTTCTACACTATAATACCTCTACCTGACAAGAGCGTAGGGTTTCCAGCGCTGCCAAATGCTTCTCTTTTGTCACGCCCGCACAGCAGCTGCTGTCCACGGAAATAGGAATCTCCGGAAGAAAAGCTTTCAATAAAAGGGCATTCGATACCACACAAATATCCGTGCATAGACCGACGAGCTCTATGGAAGCTCTCTCCATACTGTCCTGCTGCCTGAAAAGCTCCCGCATAGATTCCGCTAATTGAAGGCTTCCGAAGCTTCCCTTTTCAAAGAAATGATCCGGAAGAATGAGTTCTTTAAGCATAGGATGCAGTCCCCAGCCTTCTGTCCCTTTGATACAGTGAGGCACAGGCAGCATTTTTCCCCTCCTGCGTGGATAAATAATCCTCTCCGTGCGTGTCCAGCGTGGCATAGACCATTTCCTTCGGGTAGGAAAGAATCTTCTCTTTGACTTTTTCTACAATCCCATGTGCTTCTTCCGTACCGAGAGAACCGTCAATAAAGTCCTTTTGCATATCTACCACAATCAGATAGCGCCGACTATTCCCCTGCTTCTCATTATTATTTTTTGATTGTTTTTCCATTTGAATGCTCCTCCGTTATGCTTTTTCCATTATGCTATTTCAGTGCGCTTTTTCTTTTTCTATATTACTCCACTTTTATTTTTCAAAAAGTCCCTCACAGCCCTCTGCAATATCTTCATAGCAGGCTTGGAATTCTCCGCTGTACCAAGGGTCGGAAATGGGATGAGGATAATCGGTATAATCTCCAAGAAGAGAAACTTTCCCTTCCGGATCCCCTCCGAAAAATGCGTTTCATGTTCTCCCTGATTCCGCTCGTCCATTCCGATGAAAAAAATCGTATTTTTCGTAGTCTTCTTTTGTAATTGGCAGGTTTTTTTGCTGCAGTCTATTCCAAGTCTATCCAGAATTTCCCGCACCGGAGGATAGACGGGATTACCCTGCTCATGATAGATTTCTTCCGTGGAAGTCGCTTTAGAGACTACGAGAAAGTCTTCTGTTCTTCCATTCTCCTCCACGATTCTTTTTTAAAGATAAATTCCGCCATGGGGCTTCGGCAGATATTGCCATGGCAGACGAAACAGATTTTTAGCATAGTGTTTTTTTCCCTCCTAAAAATGCCGTGGATTCTATTTCTATAGTCATCTCCTCAGCCGTTTTTCGAATTACTTATCAATATTTATGCCCAGTATACTCTGTAAGACCCATATTCAAAAAGACTCTCATAAGTGTAGAATTTCTTGACCTTACAATCGTATTTGATACGCAAATATTCTCGGCAGACGGGCTCCTTTTTCTATCGGAGCGTAACTTATTTGACTTTTTATAAACAGAAGGTCATATACGCCGGTATACACACTATGCCATCTTTCATGACCAGATTTCTTGGGTGAATAATATAACTCTCCCTATTCTTGCTTTTATATTTTTCATTAAATCTATTGAGAGAAGCTGTAGAATACTTTTTCCTGACTTTACCTCTATAGGATACATTTTATATTTCAACTTACTGTTATTGGATATAATGAAATCAATTTCTATATCATTACGGTGTTTTTCAAGTGAATAATGAGTATAAAAAGTACAATTTATGTCCATTTGCCACAAGCATCTGCGCTATGACGTTCTCATATAACATTCCCTCATTAATAGATAGTTTATCATTTAGAATCTGTGCATATACCTCACTCTCTAACAATTCGTTTTCATCAAATGCATGACTGAGCAAAAGTCCTGTATCCCCATATAGCACTTTTTTACATAAGTTCGTTCTTCATTGATTGAGAGTACCAACATTGGGATCATTACACAAAAACACTCGTTTGAAATCATAGAATCAGACAGCCAAAAAAGTTTCACTATATCGATCCGCATAACTGCCTTCCTGTATATTTTTTTGAATACGACACGTTTCTCATGCTGTGACAATAATCCGGGTATTTGATCAAAAAAATCGCAAAACCTTGCCACGATACTGTGCCTTAATCTTCATAATATCATTACGATACAATTTCAAAATATCCCGTTTTTCAGTATCCACTAAACTGAAGTTTTTATTTTCAATGTAAATGATAAGCGGTTTTTGGCATACCACCCACTAGCATATACTGCTTAAAAAGCATCATTGCATTATTATGCATACCTCTTTCCAAAGGTTCCCGCTTTTCAAAACAGTTTTTTATATAATTTAAAAGCTGTTCTTCTCCCAACGCCCAAGCAAACTCCTCAAAATCAAGCGGATACATGGTAATGCTTTCTCCTCTGATGGGATTACGATATCCTTAACATTTTCCTTGATGGATATCAACGAGCCAGTTTCTATATAATCGTATCTACCGTCAGCAACAAGGTACTTTATTGCAGCTCTTGCTTGTGGAAACATCTGTACTTCATCAAAAATCAGCACGGATTTTCTTTTGATAAGATGAACCCCATAGTAGGTGCTAAGCAGCATGAATAAATCATCAAGCGTATTCAGGTATTGATTGAAGTATTCTTCTACAACTTTATCCTTCTTTTGCAAAAATCTATAAGAATATACGATTCATATTCTTTCTTTGCAAAATTCTTCAACAATTGTAGATTTGCCAATACGCCCGGCGCCCTCCAGCATTATCGCTTTTGTTCCACCGCAGCCATTTTTTTCCACTCCAATAATTTGCTATAGATTTTTTTCTTTTTAAAATCATCCGATTCTCCTCACAGTTACAATCTACCTCACTGGGTGGATTTTTTTGATTATGCGCAGTGTTTATATATGGTATTTCTTTGATTATACGCACATTATATTGGAATTTTTGATTATGCGCAAGTATAACATTTTATTATTTTTATGATTATGCGCAGTTATCTTCATCTATACCCTTGCCACTATCATGGCAGATTAGGGACTTTCACCCTTTATACTACAGGAGACACAAAGAGACACGAAAAAAGCACTCTGCAACATGCAAAGTGCTCTTCTCATAAATAAATGGTGATACAGAATAGTTACTGCAAAGTATTCTTCATTTCCGATTATGCCTTCTTCGCAAAGCTGTAGGTATAAACAAATTCATCCGGGGTGTAGTTATCGAGCTTTACTCCATCAACCTCTGCATAAGGATAGCCGAAATCATTTAAAGCCTCTCCATCCTGCGCAGGATTCAAGCTAAGGTCTCTTCCCTCAGACAAAATCATTCTCTCCGCATCACAGTTTCCGAAGTAGTACTCCTGCTTCTCCTTGGTTTCAGCCTGATCCTTTGTCCAGTTGTTCTTTAAAACAGCCTTTAATACATCTGCTGCATCTGCGGAAACCCAGCCTGTGCCCTTTAAGTAAAATTCAGTCCAGCAATGCTGATTCTTCGTGATATCCTCCGCATTGATACGGATTCCGAAATGCTCTCTGGCAGGAATTCCGGATGCACGGCAAAGGGCTACAAACATGGAGTTGATATCGGTACATTTTCCGGACATAGTTGTGTCTAAAAGTGCACAAACATCTCCTTCTCCGCAGCCTTTTACACTCTCATCACGGTTCATGTTGGCAATAACCCAGTCATAGATAGCTCTAGCCTTCTCTAAATCTGTGGTCTTTCCTTCGGTAACTTCTGCAGCCTTATTCTTCACCTGATCATTTAAGGGAAGGTTCTTGGAAGGTTCCAGATACTTCTTCACATCCTCAGGAATCTCCGCCTTCTCATCCTCCTTTAATTCAGGGCTAATGATTTCTTCTCTCTTTACCTGTAAATCCAGCTTTACCACTCTATCGGCAGGCTCGGCATTTTCATCCCATTCCACATAGAGCATCTGATTGCCCCAGTCGTCCGTGTTCATTTCCGCCTTAGCATTTCCGGCATCATACTTTACATCTTCAACAGTCTGATACTCACTGCTTTGCGGGACAGGAATCCAAAGACGAACCTTCTTTCCCTTTTCATACTTGGATAAGTCTACGGTATTATTCACCGCTCCCTCTACCACCTTCTTTTCGGAAGCCTCCGCCTTTTCCGTCTCCTTCTCAGAGCTCTTCTCTGTCGCAGCAACAGATTCCGTGCTCTGCTCCGTTCCCTTTGCAGTTGTTTCTACATTGCTTGCCGACTTATTTCCACAGGCAGCCATCAGTATTCCAACTGTTCCCAAGAGCAACAGCAATTTTAAGCTTTTTTTCATTTTTTCCTCCTTAAGCCACTCTTTTAAAACTGTAACGGGGAAAGTATACGCCTATGGTGACCGGGATAGAAATTGATTCTTTCTATAAAAAAACAGCTATTTATTTTAAATCTGCATAAATCAAAAAAATCTTTCTCGAAGGGATATGATGATGAAGCTCCAAAAAAATGGTAAAATCTATCAGGATATTCCCGCTAGGCAGTTCAAAGGCATTTTCATTGCTAAGATAAGCTCCTTTCTTCCCCCGGTTCATAGATTCTGCGAAGCGCTTTCTGCCTAGCTAAAATCAGAACAAAACCGTACCAGTAAGGTAATTGTTCCGCCAATCGTAATGCACCATCGATAATCCAGTATCTCTCAAGAAAGCCCATCACTAAAGAAAAAGGCACTGCAGCCGGCTGTAACCAGAACCCCCGAAAGCATTGACTCGAGACCGGAGTCTCTCCGGAATATAAGTCTGCACGGCTGCGTTTCTTATGATGGCACTGTTACTCCCGAGAAAAACCGCATATTCCTCTATTCACAAGCATCAAAGGATAAGGAAGCCATAGCAAACACATATCCATCGCGGAATAGCTTTTGATAGACAAAAAAACACGAAACCGAATTTCTTCTTATCCGGAATTTTTAATTCGATATTGTAATGCACTGCCGATGGACCTTCCTATAAACTCCACCACGGAAAAATGCGGCATACATTGCCGCCGTGAAGCCCGGAAAAGTACGGAAAAAGCGATGAGAAGGGGAGAATAGGCACAGTCAACACCATTGTTCACCGCCATATATTCATAAAGACCTAAAAGACCGCGTTCTTTCTTTAAATACTGTACCGCCTCCCTGTATATCCGAGCCCCATGCCTTAAGAGAATAGGGTGCAGAATCATGACGTTCCGTTTCATCCAAACGAATAAAAGCTCTCCGTGATAGCGGCAAGAAGCGATAGTCCGCCCTGCGCAATCAGAATCCATGCCACACCGAACGTGTCCAAAAGCACTGCGGCAAACGGGGTCATAATCACCGTTAAAACCGGATAAAGCATGGAAGATACCGCGTAGCCCTGTTGCTCCGCGCCTTTCGGGATTAATTCCGGATAACATACTGGTGAATACCAACTCGTCTATCGATCCGAGACAGACTAGAAGCAAAGACAGCGCGAGATACCCGATGTAGGAAAAAGTCAAAAATAAGAGCCATAGTCCCATGCCGAAAATCAAAAAGGAATTTGCGACATCTCCCATGACCAGAAAGGTCTTTCTCGGAAGTCGATCCATAATAGGCGCAATGACGATAGGAATAAACAGGAAAGGAAGAAGCTGTATTGCGAGAATCAGAGCGGATGCCAAAGTGCTCCCGGTTTCATCGAAAACCCGGGAATGCCAGCGCAAAACCTCCTGCAATTCCCCCGATAGTACCCATCGTCGACGCAAGAATCACCAAGCTGAAATTTCGATTCCAAAGTTTTGTTGTTGTCATATTTCCCTCAGCAAATAATATCGTAATTCCCTGTTTCTTTGGATAAGGGGCTTATCCCTTATCCTTACTCTATTATATATGCTTTAATGAATAATAAGATAGTTCTTTTCTCACAATCGTATTATGAGTAAACCAAGATACCGCCCTCTCCTCGAGCGATACTCGTTAAGAATTATAATTCAATATTGTGATAATAAGGATAAAAATGAAATCGTAAGAATATGAAAATAGCACTTTCTATATCTTTTTCTCTGCTTTGTGATACTGTATAAAAGAAAATAAGGAAAGGAAAAAAATCATGAAAAATCCATAAATCCACCATCATTAGTCTCGCTTTTTTTAGCCGTCGTTTATCTTGTTATGCAGTGGAGAAAAAATATTGCATCCGTGGAGAAAAATAGTCGATCCATTTCAGAAACAGAGGGTAAAACAATAAAATCCGATAGAGAAAAAGATCAAAAAGAAGCAGAAACAAGTTCTGATAACTCATCTTCCGAAAACGATCTCAAAGCAGTTTACGCTTCCTATTTAACACTCTTAAAAGAAAAGCAAAAAGACATTGAAGCCTATACTTGGCAAATTTACGAAGAAAATCCCGTGGGAAGACATTTAAAGATGGAAACAAAGGGAATTGCCATTGCCGATGTTTACGGAGATAGTACGCCGGAGCTTCTCTTTATAGACGGAAGCCAATACGATGAGGAGGGAAATGCCATCCATGCAAACCTCCACATTTACAGCTTCCAAGACGGAAAGCCTGTGGAAATTACGAAGAAGGAAAATCTGGATTATCAGGTGGGTGGCGGCGCTGTTTACGATATTTTCCTGACAGAAAAAAATAAGCGTCTATATATCGAGCAAAGCGAATTCGATGCGAGGGACACGGAAGTGCTTTACCTTCTTTCCGCGTCAAGCAGCTTCCCTTTGGAGTGGGACAAGCAGGCAAGCTATAGCTATGATCCGGAAAAGAGTTTTGAAAATGATGCCACTTCTCCGCAACGTTCCGATGAAGAATTCATCCTCTATGATAAGCCTGTAGAAAAGACGGATTACTACGCTTTTAAAAAAAGAATTGAGGAAAAAAATCCGAAAAGTTTGATTAGTAACTTTGGAGGAGAAGAGAACAAAGAAAGTTCCGCCATGAGCTACAGTGAGGCTCTCTCCTTTTTGGAAAAAGCAAGTAGAATAATGCGATAGCAGAAGAACAGCAAGACAAAAATGAAAAGGCTTTCTTGCCCCCCACTCCAGAATCACTTTATCAGAAAATTGATAATGGAGAATTGGACTTTTTGCACTCCAAGAGATAGAAAAACCTTCGATGAGCGCATCATTCATCACTATTCGCTTCCTCCGGGAGTGACTTTCCGCCGTTCTCTAGAATCGTTAGCATTTCCCTCGGCGTCACCACATAGGGCTTCAGGGGGAAATGTTTGATGTTTCCGGTTACCAGATAAGCGTCACTGTCTTTTCTGGCTTCCATAGTGACCGCATAAAAGATTACGTCCTTCGGGTCGGGAAGGTTTTCCTCCAGCTTCTCCAGGTCAAGGAATACACCACGCATCCGGATCCCATCCGTCACGGTTTGGATATCCTCTTCCTTAAAGGGGAATTTCTTCCGCCGCAGCACCTCTTCGTATTCAGCCATGATTTCATCATTGAGGAGAGGAACAATGCTTCCTACAAGAGCCTGTTCCAGAACCGCTCCGGGCACGGAATCCCATCGAAGAAGAGCGGAAACCAATACATTGGTGTCTATCACTGCATATAGCTTCATACGTTATTTCCCATTCCTTACGGCTTCGATCTCCGCATTGATTTCATCCAGTGTCATGTCGGCTACACCGGCATTCTCCGCATCACTACTCATGCGCTTCATGGCAGCGACAGCTGCCGTCGCCTTATAGCTCTCTTCCGGCAAAATCATGCTGAATGGAATGCCGCGCACCTGCACAGAGCGAGTCAGGAACATGCGGATTGCCGTAGGCAAGTCAAGGTCGAGCTGAGAATATACATCGGAAGCTTCCTTCCGAAGGTTGTCGTCTATACGAAGCTGAAGTAATCCATTTGCCATGATTACACCTCCATTGAATTCTGCATTTGTTTGTAATGCAATCGTACTATACTTTTCTTAGTAAATCAAGTGAATTACAATCTCATGCAAGCAAGAGTTCCATGGTCACACCCGATCCTTCTTTCTTCTTCCACTAAAATCAGGTTCGGGATATAATAATCCCCGTCAAGCGCATACCGAATCTCGTTTTCGCTCTAAAATCAAGGCTTTGCAACCCTCGGTTGTCAAATTGACAAGCTCGCTTTCTTCTCTGCAACCGGGATTTTCGCTAGTATGGGAGCTGTAAAGACGGAATGAGCAAGAGCATTTTCCAAAGCGAAGATTCTTTCCTATCTTATAGAATACGCTCAACAAAAAGGCAGACGCAAAAAAGCTATTAAGAAGAAAGTGCAGCGGCTCGAACACAGCATCATAAAAGGAGTAGAGTATGATACTTGCAGACAAGATTATTGAATTAAGAAAGAAAAATGGCTGGTCTCAGGAGGACCTTGCAGAGAAGCTGGAGGTCAGCAGACAGTCCATTTCCAAATGGGAGGGTGCCCAGTCCGTTCCGGATATGAATAAGATTTTGAAGTTATCCGAGGTTTTTTCCGTAAGCACGGATTATCTCTTAAAAGATGAGATAGAGTTGGACATCCCGGGAGAAGCCCCAAAGGTTGATACGGACTCTTCCTTTAAAGAAGTTCCCGTTTCCATGGAGGAGGCCAATGCTTTTCTCGCGTACAAAAATCAGGCCGCTTCTCAAATTGCCTTAGGGGTATTGCTTTGTATCCTTTCCCCTAGCCTATTGATTGCTTTAGCTACCCTTCAGGAAAGTTCTCTTCTTCCGCTCTCAGAGGGAAAAGCAGTCGGTATCGGTGTGCTCTTCCTCTTCCTTTTGGTTGGCATTGCAGTGGCCTTATTTATCAAAAGCTCTATAGAAGGGGGACGTTTCCACTATATGGAAAAAGAGCTTCTAAATACCGCTTACGGGGTAAACGGTATGGTACAGGAGAAAAAATCCCGTTTTCAGGGGACCTATACTTCTCAGATGATTTTAGGTATTTTTCTTTGCATCATTGCCGTAAGTCCCATCTTCATCAGTATGATTCTCTACGGAGAAGATGATCTCCATACCGCTCTTGCGGTGCCCTTCCTCCTGCTTTTTTTGTGGGAGTCGGCGTATTTCTGATTGTTAAGACGAATATTATTTGGGGATTCCATGAATATGCTTTTTAGAGCAGGGAGAGTATAGAAGGGAGAAAAAGATGGATGAGCATAAAAATGAAACAGTAGGCCAAATTTACTGGTGCTCGGTAACAGCGATCTATCTGGGATATAGCTTTATTACCCGGCGTTGGGACATTAGCTGGATTGTCTGGCCTGTAGCCGGAGTGGGCTACGGTGCAGTATGCGGCATTGTTAATTCCTTTAGAACGAAGATTTAAAATCTTAAAAGAGTGGGTACAAAAGCCCCCACTCTTTTTTGTGTCCGAACTAGTTTTTTCTTTAAATCATCTTATTTTTATCTTTTCGATTATCCCTTATTGGAGTTCGGCATGCTTATATCTAATCTATACTCCGGCGTCCCTCCGTGCTCTTCTTGTCAGTCTGTTCCGCTTAAAGCACTCCTCGGTTTCCCTAGGCTCAAAGAAATGCTTTTCCTTATCCGCTAAGCATTGTTTGATCCTCTGATAATCCTCGAAAGAAGACAGCTCTCCTGTAAACAGTAGATAATCCCCTTTATAAATCGAGTCCAGAATCTTGGAGGTACTGTTTTTCTTATAGAAAGTAAAATGAGGATAAAAATGGATTCTGCTCCCGACTCCGTCGTGCAGCTGAAAATCCACGAAGCCGATTCCCGTATAGGGAATACTCCGGCTTTCTCCTTTTCGATAGTGTAGCACTATTTCCTCTTCATAAAATACGGCTTCCACAATATAGGATTGGAAGAAAAACTTATAAAGCTCCCGAAGAGCAACAAAACCACAAAGGAGAAGTAGTACAAAGATAAACCAAAGGCTACTGTCCCATCCCACCTGTGCGTAGAAGAAGAGAAAAAGCCCGGCGAAAAGCAACAAAACAAACAAAGCCGAAATAGGATTGGGAGAATAGTGCGTGATTTCCCAATGACAATTTCCATTTTCATCCTGGTAGGTATTCCTTTTCATCTTTAACTTTTAAAGGCCGGCCTTAAAAAACTCACAAAAAACCGCAAAGCCCCTTTTTCCTCTCCAATATTTGCCGAATCATCCAAAAAATCTCTATTAAATGCAGAGTTTACTTCATTGCTTCTCCCCACTCCTTCTCTTTAAATCCCACAAGGACTTTATCTCCATACAAAAAAATCGGTCTTTTCACAAGCATACCGTCTGTCGCAAGAAGTGCCTCCTGCTCCTCTTCTGTCATAGACGGGAGTTTATCCTTTAGCTCCATAGCTTTATATACAAGTCCGCTGGTATTGAAAAAACGCTTTAGAGGAAGTCCGGAGCGCTCCCGAATTTCGTGAATTTCCTTTGCGCTTAATTTCTCTTCTTTTATCGGGCGCTTCTGAAAAGAAACTCCCTCTGCCTTTAAAAAATCCTCCGCCTTCTTACAAGTTGAACAACGGTCATAGCCGATAAGTATATTCATATTTTCTCCTTTCAATTGAAATGAACTATTGACTGACTTCGGGAATTGACAAAGTTTATACGTTAGAGATATCGCAAGCTTTTTGCATGATAACTCGATACTCATTCTAAACAGAAGCATTTTACCCTATCTTGGTAAATTCCACAATCAATCGGACTCTTATAAAAGTTCCATCCATCTTATCCCTTACCCTTGAATATATCCTTATTAATATTGTAAACTTAGATGGTTGTTTTTAATAAAATCAAGACAAATAAGATAAAGAGGATAAACTATGACTGTCACTAAAAATAGAGTGCCCCAATTGCCATGGCCAGCTTGATATACCTGATGGATTAAAAGAAGGCTTCGTCAGCTGTAAATTTTGTAATACCAAGGTATACATCGAGCCGTATAAACCGAACATTACCCAGAATTTTAATATAAAGGAAGTGAATTACAATAAGCCCGGTGCCACCGTGCGTAATAACTCGAAGGAGCTCAATGTAATTGCGATTGTCGCCGCTCTCGGCATTCTTTCCACTGCTTTTCTGTTTGTTATTACCCTTCCCCTTCTTCGTTTTCGTTCTCCCGGAATTGTCAGCAATAAGGAAAGCTACCGAACGTCTCCGAAAGCGGATGTGATGAAAAGCTTTTCCGAAAAAGCCTTTTCCAAGCCGTTTTCAAAAATTACGGCGAAGGACTATGCTTCTTTACAGTACCTTGCGATCCGGAAGAAGAAGGATCCTTCTGACGGAGTGGATAAATGGTTTTTCTCTTATTCCACTTCCGTGGACGATTCCGGAAAGCCGGTCGAGGAGCATACTGCCTATCTTCCCGGAGCGGATTATCTGGATGAAGAGGATCTGCAGCCTTTCACCGGTTTGGTTTCTCTTTCCATCGGCTCCGGTTTTCGTTATTCCTATGATGATGGCAATGCCAATGATTTGCGTTGTCTCCCCAATCTGCAATTTTTTTCTACAGAATATAGTACTTTTGGCGAAATGGAAAGAACACTTCTAAATCCCGAGAAAATCCTCGGTCTTTCCGGCGTCAGTTTTTGTGACGAGTCAGTCTACAGTTATGATGACTCCAAGGCGAAGGATATTACAGATATTTACAAATCCTTCTCCTCTTTACAAGAGCTTTCCGTATCGGTAGATTCGAATTTTGAGCCGGGAATCAGTGTTCTTAGCTATTTTCCGAATCTGGAATACTTAGCTTTAAGAGTAGAAAGTGGTAGAGATGAGCCTCTGGACCTCTCTCCACTCTCCTCTTTAAGCAGTTGTAAAAGCTTATTTATAAACGGACCCTATTCGCAGTCTGTAGGAAATCTTAGTGTTCTATCCGGTATGCCGCAGATTGAGAATTTGGGAATTTCCAACATTCCGAATTTAAAGATCTACAGTTCGCGCAAAATATGCCGAAGCTGAAGTCGCTCCATCTCGTAAGTCTTCCGATTCTTTCATTGGACGGGCTTAGTAATATAAGTTCTTTAAACAGCCTTTACCTGGACTGTAGTAATCTGAAAAATGCCGATGCTCTGTCGAGCCTTACTTCTTTACAGACTTTGGGCTTTGCTTACCATAATTATGAGATTCCGGATTTACACGGCTTATCCGCTTTGGAAAATGCGGAGGTTTATTGTAATGACTTGGATAAAATCGCCGGTATGCCATCTCTTAAGAGTTTAACTATTCATAATAATTCACAGGAATATGAGGGAGACTTCCTCCGCGGCATGGATGCCTTAAGTGATTTAGTGATTGTCGGAAACGGCATTATAGGAGAGGTACAGCCTTCTTTAGGTCCGGCTTTACGGGAACTTCCCTCCCTGCAAAAGCTTACTTTCCGCGGAACTCCCATGGACAGTTACCAAGACTACAGCAGTTCTCTTTCCAATCTCGGTGTAAAGGAACTGTATTTTCTGCTCGAAGACGACAGCATCACGGCGGATAAGCCTCTTCTTCCCCTTTCCCCAAGTAAACTGGAGGACGATTATACGGTTCAGGTCTTAAATCTTTCCCTTGCTAAAATACAAATTTGGATGATGAAACAAGGAACTTCTATCCCAACGCGAAGGCCTATCTCTCCCATTTTAAGGCTCTGAAAAGGCTATACATTTCCGGAAATACGCTGGAGAACCTGGATTGCATAGAGGGGCTTACAACTCTTGAGGAGTTGGATATTTCGGAAAATTACATCTCTGATGTCTCCGCCCTCCGAAATTTCCCGAACTTAAAGAAAGTAAAGCTCTCCGGAAATCCCGTAGTGAATGCAGAGATGATACCGGATAGCGTAGAGATTGTTGCAAGCCTAGACTAAGTAGCGGACTGAAATGTCTAAATTGAAGTATGGATGTAAAGATATAAATGAAAAAGCTCCTTTAGTAAAATTCAACTAAAGGAGCTTTTTTATTGCACATCTCTTGCAAAGCGTGCGCTTGATTATTATTTCTTTAAACTTTGTTCTTTAATTCTATATTAGTTCTTCTTTGTTTCCGACTCTGTACTTGCAGCTTCTGTAGTACTTGCCGATGTTTCCTTCGTGCTGTTTCCGGCATCTTTTCCGATATCCATCTGTGTCTCATAAGGCACTTCCTGTTCTGTCACCTTAATTTTGGACTCGACATATTCCATTACCGCATTTCGGATGGCTGCCTCTTCTACAAGCTCCTTACCATACTGCTCTATTAACTTGATACGATTGGTCTCTTCCCCTGTGAGAGAGGACTCTGCCTCGGCAAGGCTGTCCAAAAGCGCATCTGTAGCACGAATATTCTGTTCATCAGCAAGCTTTCTCATAATGAAAAGCTGCTTTGCATAGGCTTCCGCATTTGCATAGGCATCTTCCTTGAACTGCTCTACGGTCTTTCCGGACATATTGATGACATCGGCTGCACTCATGCCGTATTGCTTGTACTGGTTTAACTGTGCATGGAGGATATATGCCTTTGCATACTCCAGGAATTTCTTGGAAAGCTCTACTTCTGTCTTGTCGGAAATCTGCTGAATCGCCTGATCCTGAATCTCAGAGTGATATGCAAATTCTTTTCTATTCTGCAGCTGTTCTCTGATTTGATCACGATAGCTCTCTACTGTCTCTGCGGTAGTACCTGCATAGTTCTTTACCCATTCATCCGTGAGCTCCGCCTGACGCTTTACTGCATTGACCGTAACCTCGAATTCCGCATCCTTTCCTGCCAAATCGGTATTTCCGTACTCTTTCGGAAATGTAACCTTAACAGTTACCTTTTCTCCTGCTTTTTTACCGATGAGCTGATCTTCAAAGCCCGGAATAAAACGTCCGGAACCAAGCTTCAAGTCCTGCTTTTCCGCCGTTCCGCCGTCAAACTTTACACCGTCAATAGAACCGCTGTAGTCAATATTAACCGTATCACCTTCCTTGGCTGCTTCGTCAACGGTGGTCAGATTCTCTTCCAAAGTCTGATTGATGGCATTGTCCACTTCTTCCTGAGTAACGTTCTCCATGGGTGCCACCGTAACAGAAATGGTGCTAAGATCCGGAAGAGTAATCTTGCCCATCTCGGAAACCTTCGGCTCTTCCGGGACAGTCATACTCTCCAGTTCCTTAATCTCCGGACTGTCCTCTGTTAAAGTGGACGGACTCGCCTTATCCGTTTCTGAAATTTCAGATTCGGACGCAGTGCTAGCCTTAGTGCTGTCCTCCGCCTTCTTTCCACAAGCTGCTGCAAATACCGCCATAGCCATAATCGCTGCTACGGCAAAAATCTTCTTTTTTCTCATAATACTCCTTACTCTATTTTTTTTGAAAAAGGAGAGAGGAAAATCCTATATTTTCCTCTCGTCTCTTCTCCTGCTCTGATTTTCTCCCGGTCCAAAACCGCGCTTTATCTGTTGAATGCCAAAAATGCTTTATAGGTATAGTAAACGTCCAGCTTTGCTGTAAGTTCAAAAGGCGCATGCATGGAGAGTACCGCCACACCTAAGTCTACGGTATCCACATCCATATTGCCCATAAACATAGCAATCGTTCCTCCGCCGCCTTCGTCCACCTTGCCAAGTTCACCGACCTGCCAAGCTACACCGGCATCCTCCATGTATCCGATAACCTTCTGCATGGTTTCCGCAGATGCATCGTTGGAACCGCCTTTTCCTCTTACACCGGTATATTTGGTAAGCACAGGTCCATGATTGAAAAAGGAGGAATTCTGCTTCTCATATACATCCGGGAACGTCGGATCATAGGCTGCATTTACATCGGAGGAAAGACAAATAGAATTCCGAAGAATATCTCTTACTCTTTCTCCCTCGCACTCTGCAAGATCTTCTACAAAATGCAGTAAAGCGTCAGACTCCATTCCCGTATTACCGGTGGATCCGATTTCTTCCTTATCTACCAGTGCAGTTAAAGAAGTATACTCCGGCTTTTTGCAATCAAATTCTGCCATAAGTGCTGTATAAGCACAAACCTTATCATCCTGTCCGTATGCACCGACCATAGAGCTGTCCAAACCTACGTCAACCGCCTTCTGTGCAGGCACAAGAGTTAACTCGGAACGCATAAAGTCTTTCTCGGTAATGCCGTACTTATCGTGCAAAATGGATAAAACCCTCAGCTTAAAAGCTTCCTTCACTTCCTTATCGTCTACCGGAAGAGATCCCAAAAGGATATTCAGCTCTTCTCCCTTAATACCCTCGTTCAGTTTTCTCTCGCCCTGTGCTCTTCCTAAGTGAGGCAAAAGGTCGGTAATCACCAGTACAGGATCGCCGGGCTTCTCTCCGAAATCCACATCGATTGCCTTTCCGTCAGCAAGCATGATTCTGCCGTGAAGGGCAAGGGGAATGGTAGTCCACTGGTACTTCTTGATTCCTCCATAATAGTGGGTCTTAAAGTATGCCAGCTCCTCTGTCTCATAGAGCGGATTCGGCTTTAAGTCGATTCTCGGAGAATCGATATGCGCAATATTGAAATGAATTCCTTCATTCAGGGGCTTCTTTCCGATGGTCACAAGATAAAGATTCTTTCCTCTGTTTACGTAATAGAACTTATCTCCCGTCTTTGCCTTTATGCCACGGCTAAAGGGCTTATACCCTGCCTTCTCCGCTAAAGCTACACTGTAGCTGACACATTCTCTCTCTATTTTGGAATGATCCAAAAAGGTTTTATAGCCCTCTGCAAATTCCATAGCCTTCTCTATATCTTTCGGGTTGTCCTTTGCAATATGCTTTGGCTTGAAAAACAACTTTTCTTCCAATTTTTGTCCTTCTGTCTTTCCCATAAAACATTCCCTCCTTTAAAATGAATTACTTCCCAGCAAGTTGGATTTATTCAAAAGCATTTTACCATTGTAACACTGCTATAGGAACAAAAAACTTGTTTTATCCTAGCTTCTTCTTGTGTTCTAAATGTGAAAACTTTCAAGCTTTTCTTAAAGAGTAAGAAAGTGCTATTTCAAAACATTTTCTACTTTACCATTCCAAAACGATTCAATGGCCAATAGCAGATATAGACCTTTGCCAGCATCTTCTCTCTTTTTACAAATTGATTTTCTCCCCAGAAGCGCGCATCCGCGGAGTTATTTCGGTTATCTCCCATCATAAAATAACAGTTATCCGGCACAGTCACATCAATCTCCGGGAATTGATTACCGTCTACAATCATAGGCTCCGGAAGATAATTTTCCTTTATCTCTTCCCCATTTACATAGACCGTTCCTACAGGAATCTTTCCGGAAGCAGACCGTACATTTAATTTTGTAATATAGCTTGCATCCACTTCACCGGTTTTCTTAATTTCAATATGATCCCCCGGCATACCGATAACTCGTTTTACATAATAAATCGGCTGATTCCGCTTATCTTCCCTACCGCAAAGAGGGCAGGTTCCGCGATCCGTCTCTCTATAGGTTTGTCCGTCATTTCTACATTTATAGCCATAAAGGAAATAGCGATATCGTTTCGCTTTACTTCTCCGAAGCGATACACCAAACGAGAGCCAAAGACCCGGCTCCCTGCCATAATGGTATTTTCCATGGATCCTGTAGGAATAGTGGAATTGGCGATGACGAAGTTATTCAATAAAAATGCGGCAATCCCCGCCACAAGGATAATTTTAATCCATTCGAAAAGCTCTCGTACAAAGCTCTGCGGTCTTTTTCTGCTGCTCCGCTTCTTATTCTGTACTTCTATCATTTTCCTTTTCCTCTCTATTGTTGCTTTTATAAATCCTTCTCAAAAAAATTCAGACAAAAAGTAAAACATGGGATTATGATTCTTCCGCTCGTCTCTGTTGTCCTTTTGTCATATATTCATGCTCTTCCTGTAACTCCTTATAAAGCTCTGCAAGGCTCCAGTTCCTGTTGTTTTCCGTTTCCATGCACTTTAAGTCTACTCTGATTCCCAGCTTTCTCAAATCCTGCAGGAAACTCCCCACCTCCTGGCTGCTGAAGCCGATAAATTTTAGAAGCTCAGCTTCCTCCGGAAGTGTACTTAACTCCTCCTCAGCTGCCGTCAAAATCTTTATTTTACGAATAAGAGCCAGATTTCTAAGCCCCCTTAGTTTATCGGCATCTTTTTTATTTATATAGAGTATTTTCTTCTCCATTTATCCTACTTTCTTTTTTTCATTATTTTTCTTCTAAGAAACGAATGATTCTCTCTATAATTTCTTCTCTTACGTCTTCATTTAAGACTTCGTGACGTAGTCCCGGATAAATACGAAGCTGCAAGTTTTTTTATTTCCGTACTCTTTTAAAAATGCCGTAAAGATAAGCAGGGACCTTCCCATACTCTCCCACAGGATCTGCTCCTCCTGAGACAAAGAAAAATAGGGATATCCTTCAGCTTTAAAATTTCCGAAATACGGTTCACCTTAATTAATTCTTCTATCAAATCTCTGTATGCCCCAAGGGAAAATCCTACCGTAAGCGGATCATCTATTTTCCGGCGTATTACTTCCGCTTTTGTGCAGATCCAATCCCCTAGGCTTTCCGGATTGTGAAGCCCCCGACAAAAAGTACTTTTAGCCATCAGGCGTCCTTCCGAACTGCCGTCCGCCTTTCCGCCCCTGCATTGCTTTCTGTAACTCCAAATAGCCTTTTTGACCCATGTAGAAGAGGACTGGGCCCGGCTGTACCGGAAAGAATTAAACCATTGACTTCTCCCGTATACTCTGCAGCATAATCTCTTGCTATAAAAGAGCCCATCGAGTGCCCGAAGAAAAAAAGCGGTAAGTTGGGAAACCATCTTTTTACCTGAATCAGCATCCTGTGTAAATCATGAAGAATGGCAGGAAATCCATCGTTATCTCCAAAATATCCGGGAATACTTGCGCTTCTCCCGTGCCCCTGAATATCCTGTGCACAGACTACATACCCTTCCTCCGCCAAAGCCTTAAAAAGGTAATTATACAATTCTGAATGTCCCTGCATTCCATGTATAACACAAACTATGCCTTTTTTAGTCTTGCATCTTTTCATTCTGCCAGAGGGTTTCATATATTTTTGCCAAGGCCGTTACTGGCCCTTCGATACCATACTCGTTTTTCCACTGTCTTCCTTTCCTGATCCTACTACAGGAATCTTTCCCTATTACCTGTTTCATAGTAGCAGATTGCAGGACGTCTTTCAAGAAAAGGAAAGGCTACTCCCCTTAAGGTTTAGCACTACATTTTCATAATATTTTAGGAAGGTTTTTCCCTTCCGAAGTTTTAAAATTCCCCCTATCTTTCTGTTTAAAAAGTCCCATGATTCTATTTATTTTATTATTGGAAGAATCATGTTATCATAGAAAAAGGAGTTTTTTTATCATTCATTATAGAGAGGAGGTTCCATGCTCATTTGTCCTATATGTGATTCTACATTGACAAATCGATTCTGCCCGCTGTGCAGAAAATTCGTGAAAGAGCCTTGGGTCTTGGATGATCATGTCTATATCAATCGTTCCCATTCCCTGCCGGATGACTTTTGTGAATATCATGGAAATGGACGTAAAACAACCTATCTGAACAGAACTGCGGAGAAAAAATCTCCTGTCATTTCTGCCCGGGTAAATCCTATGGCAAAAAGCCCGTCCCCTGTATTGCATCAGACGTCCGGAGTCTTATCGCAAAAAGCGAAAGTGTCCGGTATGAACGGTATAGCCGCGGATGCTTTTCACAGTGCTTTTATAAACCAAAGGCCAAACAATACCCAAAGGAAAAAGTAAAAAAGTTTAAAAACAGCGGTATTCTTCACTTCGACAAGTTTACGGAGGAATACGGAAATAACAGAAAGGATAGAAATTATGCCAATTATTGTTTTTTTAGTCGTATTACTGATTATTTTTCTCTCTACTATCCGTATCGTGCCCGAGGCATGTGCCATGGTTGTAGAACGTCTTGGAAGCTTCCACTCCGTATGGAGACCGGGTGTTCATATCCTGATTCCCTTTATGGACAGAATCGCAAAGCGCATTAACTTAAAGGAGCAAGTAGCCGATTTCCCGCCCCAGCCTGTTATCACAAAGGATAATGTCACGATGCGGATTGACTCCGTTGTCTTCTTTGTAATTACCGATCCGAAGCTTTATGCCTACGGTGTGGAAAATCCCATCGCTGCGATTGAAAACTTAACCGCTACTACGCTTCGTAATATTATCGGTTCTATGGACTTGGATACCACTCTGACCTCCCGTGATGAAATCAATACCCAGATGCGTTCCTTACTGGATGTGGCAACAGATCCCTGGGGAATTAAAGTAAACCGCGTAGAGTTAAAGAACATCCTTCCTCCCGATGCAATCCGTGAAGCCATGGAGAAGCAGATGAAGGCGGAGCGTGAAAAAAGAGAGTCCATTACTCTGGCAGAGGCAAAGAAGCAGTCTGCGGTCCTTACTGCAGAAGGTAATAAGCAGGCCGCTATCTTAAATGCGGAAGCCGATAAGCAGAAAACCATTCTTGCTGCCGAGGCACAGAAGGAAAAGGAAATCCGAGAGGCGGAAGGTAAAGCACAGGCTATTTTGGATGTACAAAGAGCGGAAGCGGAAGGGATTCGTTTACTCCGTGAAGCGCGTGCAGATGAGGCAGTGCTTCGAATTCGTGCTTTAGAAGCTTTTACCAAGGTTTCCAACGGTCGATCCACAAAGATTATTATTCCCTCCGACTTACAGAACATGAGCGGTTTAGTTAGTGCTTTAAGAGAAAGCAGCAGTCCCTTTGATGGAAAGGAAGAGCTTCCTTCTTCTGTGCAAAATACAACCGAAGGAAATACAGTTGCAACTTATCGCGATGAAATTCGAGATGAGGGCTAAGATATAGCATGATTAAAATTATCTTTTTTGATATTGACGGTACCCTTCGCCCCTTTGAAACGGGAGTGATTCCGGAGGCTACCAGGCTTGCTATAAAGAAAGCGCGGGAGGCAGGAATTTACTGTGCCATTGCAACCGGAAGGCATTGGGTGGAGATTTACAACGAAGGTCTTGTAGATGGCATGTATTTTGATGCCTTTGTGACCTTGGACGGGGGATACAGCTATATTTTAAACGAACAGAAAGCCAAAAAGCATTTTTTACTCAATCCGGGAAACAAGCCCAAGGAATATCAGTTCCTTATGGATATTCCGGAAGAGGAGCTTCCTTACTTTGATCCTAAGTTTGGCGAAGTGCTTTTACGGGAAGCAATCCCCCTCTTCCATGGTGAAACGTTTCCTTTCTCTTCTTAAAAAGCATCCATTTCCCGTTCTTTTTTTGGAGGAGCGACGTCTTTATGCAAACTTTATAAACGAGGATCTTTTACGCACTCTTGCCTATGTGCATACAGGAGTACCTCCTCTACTTCCCCTTTCGGAAGCGGAAAAAAACGAACAGCTGATGCTGATTCCTATTTTGCATCAAGATCAGGTTCCTCTCATAGAAGAAGCTCTTCCGGACTGTCACCTGATTCGTTGGTCTGATGGCATGTCCTTTGATATTGCCAAAAAAGATGTTTCCAAGATTCACGGTATTCGAAAAATTATCGAGCGATTAGGCATCTCCATAGACGAGGTTGCCGCTATCGGAGACGGTTGGAATGATGTCGAGATGCTGGATTCCGTCGGTTTAGGGATTGCAATGGGTAATGCCAAGCCGGAAGCTAAAGCTGTAGCAAAGCACATCACGGAGCATATCCTGGAGGAAGGTCTTCCTAAAGCGGTGGATTATATCCTCAGTTTAAATCAAAAATAGTACTACTATTCTGCTACTGCTCTCTACTCCATTCCACTTTTAAACGCAAAAAAAGCGAGGTTTTTAAGTGGAATGGAGTTTACTTTCCGCTCTGAAAGGGAAGAGGTCATGAAGAAAGAAATTGAAATTGTCAGAGAAAAGATTCGCCTTGCCTGTAGCCGTGTAAACAGGTCGGAAAAGGAAGTTCTGCTGCTTGGTGTATCCAAGACAAAGCCCTATTCCGCAATACAAGAAGCCTATTCCTTAGGGATACAGGATTTTGGAGAAAATAAGGTGCAGGAAATTCGCGATAAGTATGAACTTATGCAGGAGGATCGTTTGATGAAAGACTTCCCTCCCCATTTTCATATGATTGGTACATTGCAAAAAAACAAGGTAAAGTATCTTCCCGGAAAGGTAGTCCTCATTCATTCGGTGGATTCTGTTTCTCTTGCCGAGGTAATTGATAAGGAATTTGCAAAGAAAGACTTCATCGCAAGAATTCTTATCGAAGTAAATGTTGCTAAAGAGGACAGTAAATCCGGATTTTACATAGAAGAGTTGGAAGAAAAAGTAGCAGAGATGGCAAAGCTTTCCCATATAGAAATACGGGGGCTTATGACCGTGGCTCCCTTCACCGACAATCCGGAGGAAAATCGTCCTGTTTTTCGCGCTTTGCGAGAAAGCCTGTCTTCTTTGCAAAAAAAATTCCCCTCTCTTCCCTTAATGGAGCTTTCTATGGGAATGAGCGGAGATTATGTGGTTGCCATTGAGGAAGGTGCTACAATTATACGGGTAGGCTCCTTCATTTTCGGGGAGCGGAATTATCAAAAGCTATAAAAGGAGCTGTAAAAAATCAAAATAATTTTTTTACAGCCTCTTTCTTTATGAAAAGCTCAGCATCGTTCTCAAAAACTGCATAGCTCTTCTTTGTTTTACTATTGTATGATATCGCAAATGTGCAAAAGCAATCGCGATGTTCTGCAATGATTCCTGTAATGCTACGGTCTTATCGGATAATGTCAGAAGATAAGCCAGCTTACTGTTCGGCACTCTGGTCGATAAGGGGAACATATGCGTTAAGATTGCTCTCTTTTCCACATGATTTAAGTAAAAATTCTGTTTCTCCGAATTCTCTACCGCATCCTCTCCATGATAGAAGCAATACCATCTTCCATCATGACTTGTACCGTCATCCTTATGATAATCAATCATACAAAAGTCATGGAGCAAACCAATCTTTCCTGCGCTTTCCGCGTCCATATTCCACTTCTTTGCCAATCTGTACGCCATCATTGCGACCCTCACGCTATGCGCATAGGTATTCGTACTGCCGTGTCTTGGGACATTTTTTAGCTTTCTGTACTCTTCATTTTCCACAATATATCTGAATTTCTTCAAAAACTCCAGCTGTTCCCTTTTTACTTTCATTGGGATTCTTCTCCTCTTTATGCCTCGCAAAGTAGTCCCGTGTATAGCTCGGGCCACGTTTATACTTTTTCAAAACTAACTCGTATATAATACTGTCATCGGAGATAAAAAATCAAGAATTTTTACACAATTTTAAAAAAGAACTAGGATTTAACTTTATTTACGATAGATTTGCACTGCTGTAGAAATCCTCCGCTACTATATCGATTTAAAACAAAAAAATATAAATTCTATTCCTTTTTTTCTTTTTAGCCTTTTACCACCTTTCTTATCTTTACGTTGAATAGAGTAAAGATTTTGTCAGTCTTAATAATCTTTACAGTCCTTACAATTAGAAGTATTATGTTTTTTTGTTTTGTAAGGCAATACGTAAAACTATCGGATACAAAAAGGATTTTGAAATACTATGGATATGCAAGAAGAGAAAGATAGAGAACTTAATTCTAAAGTTCTTTCAAAAAAAGGAGAAGGAGAAGGGTATCTTGAAAAAAAGTGGATTCTCTCTGCTCTTGTTTTATTTATTTGCCTTTTTCATTCTTTCTGTACTTCTCTCTTTATTTTCTTCTTAACAACTGGAATGAATTAACTGTTGACGAAATATTGTATCACTTGAAGGCACCCATGGGAGGTGCTAACGGAGATCTTGTACGGCTTTTCCTCTTGTCCGTTCTTTTACCGTCTTCCGTGATTGTCCTGCTCCTTTTTTGTTTCTATATTTTACTGCAAAAATACAAACTTCAAGAGCCCTGCTCAGTTTCTCCCCCTAAAGAAGTGCCTGCTGGAGCTCTTCCGGCTGTAAAGAAAAATCCGCTTTGTGCATTGCATGAAATACTCATTTCGAAAAAAAAGACGATTTTTTTCAAAATCCTTGTTACGCTAAAACACTATTATTTACTTACCTGCTTCTGTTTGGGCTTCTCCTTTTTCATTCTGACCATTGCCGATGCCTGGGAGAGTATTTCTTTGGGAAGCTATCTTCTTTCGCAGATTCAGTCTTCTACTTTCATAGAAGACCATTATGTGGACCCCAAAGGGATTGAGCTTCATTTTCCGGAAAAGAAGCGAAATCTGGTCTACATCTATATGGAATCCACAGAGCTGACTTTCATGGATGAAAAGCATGGCGGGGCTTTTCCTGAGAATTTGCTTCCGGAAATGACCGAACTCTCTGAAGAGGGGGAAGACTTTTCCGGAAAAGGAGAAAAAAGAAATGGCGGAATCTCTCTACCGGGAGCTACTTGGACTATGGGCGCCATCTTCGGGCAGAGTACAGGACTTCCCTTAAAAATATCCATAGAGCAAAACTCCATGGACAGCCAGAAAAGCTTTTTCCCTTCTGTTGTTTCCCTACAGGATATCTTAAAAGAAGAAGGCTATACACAGAAATTTCTCTTGGGCTCTGTTGGCTATTTTGGCGGACGAGAACTCTTTATGAAGGATCACGGCGATGTTAAGGTAGAAGACTTCAGCTATTGGAAAAGAAAGAATAAGTTTCCAAGAGACTACTGGGTAAACTGGGGCTTTGAGGACGAAAAGCTCTATACTTATGCAAAGGAAGAACTGCTTTCTCTTGCCAAGGAGGATAAACCCTTTAACCTGACTCTACTCACTGTAGATACACATTTTCCTGACGGCTATATCTGCAGACTTTGTAAAAATACCTATCCGGATAACCAATATGCCAATGTATTTAACTGTGCTTCCAGACAGATTGCAGACTTTGTAAATTGGATGAAAGAACAGGATTTTTATGAAAATACTACGATCGTCATTTCCGGTGATCACCCCACAATGGATCGGGACTTCTGTGATAATGTACCGAAATCCTACCAAAGAAAGGTCTATACCGTCTTTTTAAATTCTGCTGTAGCACGAAAAGAACGGAAAGAACGGGAATACTCCACCTTTGATTATTTTCCGACTACCTTAGCTGCTATGGGAGTGGAAATTCCGGGAGAACGTCTTGGACTGGGGACTAATTTATTCTCCGATGAATCCACTTTGACAGAACGGTTTGGTAAAAAGGAAGAAAAGAAAGAGTTGGAAAAAGCGCTCCGACTTTATGATAAAACTTGGCGGAATTGATAAGAATTCTGCATTCAAACAAAAGGAAGAAAAGGAACTGAAAAAGAAAAAAGAGAAAAAGGCGGAAGAGGAGAAGAAAGCAAAAGAAAACGAGGAGAGAGAACGGAAGAAAAAACAAGAATCGGAAAATGCAAAATAATCCATTTAAAAAGAGCTTGGCACTTTGACTATTGTCCATTACCAAGCTCTTCCTTTATTTTCAAGAAAAGCTTTTCCTACCTTGCTCTTCTTGTATTCACTTTTAGCCTCATACATCCTCTGATCCGCTTTTTGTATTACAAGGCCGGTTGTAACGATTTCTCCCTCCAGGCGAATCTCCGCAGAAACTTCACTATAGGTGGCTGTACCGAGAGATATACTGACCGGGAATCTTGTCTTTTCCTTTTCTTTAATGTTTTCCAGATTCTCCAAAATCTGTTTGGAAACTTCCTCCAGATACTCTTCCGGACTGATTACCGCAATAAATTCATCTCCTCCGTTTCTACCGCAAAATCCGCAACTTGCGCTTACTGCTCCTTTAATTGCGAGGGCAACCATGCGAATCAGCTGATCCCCTGATTCATGGCCAAAGTGATCATTGGTATATTTTAAATCATTGATATCAATAAAAATCACTCCATAGTCCGTTAAGTGCTGATTATCCAAAACATCCAGTTTTCTTTGCAGATATTGCCGGTTTCCCAAGGCAGTCAAGTTGTCTGAAAAAGCCAAAACCCGCAAATGCTCATCCTCCAGGTTTTTCTGCATCACAAGAATCAGCTTAAAGGAGAAAGCGGTGATAAATACAAATATCATTAGAATAATTAAAACCTTTGAATAATGTACTTTTTACAAACCATTGTAAAAGTAAGTGCCATTTATGCGTTACACTTGCGGATAAAAATAAGTCTAACCTGCTCCATAATTCCCAGTATAGCAACATAAACCAAGCCTACACCAAGAATATGGTCAGAACTGTTTTTCACCACTCTACCGGGGAAAATCAAGCTGACGATGGTCGAAAGTAACATAACAATCTGAACGCCCCTGTGCCCAGCGTAAATGCCAAACATAAGTATAGCCTGTAGGCAATAAGTAAAGAGCAACAGAGAGAAGAAAAAGTAAGAAAAGAATGGAGCCGGCAATTCGCAGGTATTTTTTTACCAGCGGGCGCTCCGTTTCATAGCTTGCATAAAGCGGAGCCGTAGAAAGAAGCAGGTACATACCGATATACTCTGCAACCGCATTCATATCTTCATAATTGGTCAGCATATACATCATTCCGGAATTTCCCAGATGCCAAAGCGTAATGGCAAAGATCATGCTCATAAGCCAAAATCCTTCACGAGCATAGATATGAATGCTTGAGAAAAATGCAAACATCATCATGGCCAGAAAAGTCGCAACAACGGTCATGACAAATATTGCATACGATGTTTCCTGTCCGATGATGGTAAAGAAAAGAGAGTCCGACTCTGCCATCATAACCGGGGAATCAAAGTTGTTTTCCATGTAAGGCATCTTCGGAAATATTTCTACGCGTATTTCATCACCATAGGCCTCTATAGGAACCGGTATACATACCTTTAGGTTTCCTATCATATGTCTTTTCAGATGTTCTCCAAACGAAACAATCAATTTATCCTTATAATAAGCCTTTACCACGCTGTTATAAAAAAAGAAGTTAATTGCCTGATGCTCCTTTTTCCAGCTTTCTTTCAGCGGGAGATGCAATATGATTTTGTCCTTGTTGGAAGAAATTAAATAAATGGCTGTCAAAGTGATCGATACTGCCATCCTCATGCAGAACTTCCACGGACATTTCCGTAAGAACGCGATAGTTTGTAGCAGGAACTCTTCCCCATATACTTAAAAAGAGACGCAGAAAGAGAATCCCCGATAAAACGGAGAAAAACAATAGGATAAACGTTCTATTTTTTTTACACAGTAGATATAACTGTTTCATTTTTCACCCTACTTTTCTCTATTCCTACTTTTCTCTATCCCCGCTTTTCTTTATCCCTGCTTTTCTTTATAAAAACTTCTTCCCCTTATATCTACACTTTCATTATACCCTCTTTAATAAAGTTCCGTTCCATAAAACTATTTTATGCCCAACGGTTGCTCGACCTCTTATGAATACATTTATCTTCATACATGCGGGCATCCGCCTTTCGGATTACATGACTGGTTGTAATATAATCCTCTCCTGCAAGCTTAAGCTCCGCTTCCACTTCCTTGTAACTGGCAATTCCCAAGGAAAGGCTGACAGGAAACGGAACATGCTCCGATTCTTTTACACAGGCAAGATTCTCTCGAATCTTTTCTGCAACTCCTTTGACCTTTCCGGCCGGGCTGATGACCGACAAAAATTCATCTCCGCCATTTCTTCCTGTAAAGCCTCCTACACTGTCTACCGCATCCTTTATCGCAGAAGCCACTATTTTAATCAGTCGGTCTCCGGCCCCATGACCAAAATGGTCATTGGTATATTTCAAATCATTGATGTCCGCAAAGATAACAGCATAGTCCGTACTATGGCTGTTGTCCAAAAGATCCAATTTTCTCTGCAGATACTGCCGGTTACCTATAGAAGTAAGATTATCCGTATAAGCCAGTATTTTCAGATGCTTCTCTTCTAAGGTCTTCTCCAAAATATAGGCCACTTTAAAGGCATAAGAAGTCAGGAAAGTAATGAGCAAACTATATATTAAAAATCTGGCAAAGGGTGTAGAAGTAAACCACTGTAAAACCGGATGGCAACGTTCTGTAATTCTGCTTGCAAACATGATTCTGATCTGCTCCAAAAGACCAAAAACCGCCACAAAAATCATACCGTACTGCATAATATAATCGCCTCTTTTCTTCGCCTGCTTTCCGGGGAAAAGCAAGCTGATTAAAGACGAAAAGACCATTATAATCTGTATTCCCTGTGCCAAGCGAAGATAGGTCACAAAGCTATATCCGGTCGGCAAAAGATAAAGAACTAAACAAAGAACAAATACCCCACATAAGAATCTTCCGGAATATGTGAGATATTTTTTTCACTATCGGACGTGAGGTTTCATAGCTGGCATAGAGTGGAGCACTGAAAAACAACATGTACATTCCTATATACTCCACTACCGCATTAAAATTCTCGTTGGACGCAGATGCATAAATCATACCGCTGTTTCCCATATACCAAGAGACTATGCCATTAATTAAAAGCATCAACCAGAATCCTTCTTTTGCATAGTCTTGCGTAAAATACAGACAAGCTAAAATGATGAGTCCGATATAACTTCCGATTAATACCATATAGAAAAAAGCAAAGGAGGTCTCTACTCCCAAGATAGGGAAAAATAAAGCATCGTTCATCGACATTAAGACCGGAAAATGAAAGTTGTCTTCCATAAAATTCATTGTCGGCTGTATTTCAATACGAATCTCATCGCCATATGCCTCTATCGGCACGGGAATAAAGATTCTCAAATGTCCAATCATATGTCGATCTACATTCTCCCCGTAACTTGCCAAAAGCTGATCCTTATAATAGGCCTTTACTACTGAAGAATAGAAAAAGAAATTGATAGACTGGTATTCCGCCTTAAGATTTTCCTCTAAAGGAAGATGTATGGTGAGCTTATCTTTTTTACCGGTATAATTAAACAAATTACTCTTAAAGATGTCTACTGTACCATCCTCATGCTTAACCTCCACCGTCATCTTAGAAAGGCGGTGAAAATGGTCTTTCGAAACCGCTCCTTTTAATCCAAAAAAACAGTACAGCAAAAAAAGAGCAACAAAAAAGATGACAAGGACATGAACTATACTGTTATTCAATTTAACATTGAAAAGCCTGTTTCTCACTACCCCACCCCATACTTTCCTAAAGTGAACAAATGAACATCTAAAGCCTTTTCGTATGGCTTCTATCCACATTTAAGAGCTCTTTTTTCTCCTTTTTCTTAAGACTTACCCTAACACTATCTCGACAAATTCACCCCCTCTTATAAGCTTCTCTTCCTCTGTATTACTCGCCCTAAGCAAACCTTCCATAGGTTCTAAGCATCTCCCTCATAACTGCCTTTTTTTCTTCCGTAAAGGCATTCTTCTCCATCCTCCACTGCCAGTTTCCTTCATCCGTTCCCGGTGCATTGATCCGACCTTCTGCAGAAAGCTCTAAGTAATCTCCTACAGGAATAACGGCAAGAAAAGACGTAGCGGATAAGGCTTTCTTAATCAAAAGCTCCGTCATGGCATTCCAATCATTGTGAGAGCGAGAAAGATAACGGTAGATTCTGTTTCTGGAGTCCTCAGAAACAGTCTCAAACCAGTGCATTAAAGTATCGTTGTCATGTGTACCGGTATAAATGACAGAATTGTTATCTTCATACATGTGCGGAAGGTAGACATTTTCAAAATTGGAATCAAAGGCAAACTGTAAGACCTTCATGCCGGGGCAACCGACAGCACGTATAAGATCCCGCACTCCTTCCGTAATAACTCCCAAGTCCTCGGCAATCATCGGCAATTCTTTCTTATTAAAATACTTTTGAAAAGCTTCAAACAGAGCTAGTCCCGGCCCTTTTCTCCACTCCCCGTTTATTGCCGTTTTTGCTGCATAGGGCACGGCATAATAGCCTTCAAAGCCTCGAAAATGGTCCACTCTAAGAAGGTCAAACTGGTTAAGGCAATACTCCATTCGCCTACACCACCAGGCGTAATTGTCTTTTTCCTGGGCTTCCCAGTCATAAAGAGGATTCCCCCAAAGCTGGCCGGTTTCCGAGAACGCATCCGGCGGCACACCTGCAACAAATCCGGGATACCCCTTTGCCTCCGCATCACAGGCAGATTCCTCTTCGATATTTCTCCCCTTCCAACTGAAGTCAAACATTTTACGGTTTCCCCAGACATCCGCACTGTCCATCGCACAATAAATCGGGATATCTCCTAAAATCCGGATTTCCCTCTCATGGGCATAATCCTGTAAAGCCTTCCACTGCTTTTCATACTGCTGCTGCATGAAGGCATAAAAGGCAATCTCGTCTTTATTCTCCTCTATAAACCGCTCAATGGCGGAAGCTTCTTTATTTCGGTATTCCTTCGGAAACTCCAGCCAGGAGCGACCGTCAAACTTTCCTTTTAATGCCATAAAAAGACAGTAATCGAAACTCTCTTTGCTGCGCGTTGCTAAAAGAGAGTCCACATCTCCTCCCTGTATCTTCCAGTTCTCATAAGCCTTTCTAAGAGTCGGAAAACGTCTTGTATAAAGCAGTCCGTAGTCTATCTTATCCTTACAGGAAGAAAAGCTCTCCCTCTCTACCATAAGATCTTCCTCTGTGAGAAGTCCTTCTTCTTTCAAGGTTGGAAGGTCGATAAAATAGGGATTTCCCGCAAAGGTTGAAAAAGACTGATAGGGTGAGTCTCCAAAACCTGTCGGTCCCATGGGTAAAACCTGCCATATCCGATTTCCCGTCTCCTGTAAAAGATCCACAAAGTCTCTGGCTTCCTTTCCGAAACTACCGATTCCATATTCTCCCGCTAGGGAAAAAACAGGCATAAGAATTCCTGCCTCTCGTTGTCTATTCTTCATTACTACTCCTCCATTCCCATACTTACTATGCTTACCATACTTACTGCCCTTACTTTATTTACTTTTTTAACTTGTCTCGCGGAATATCCATTTTTTAGCTTTCCGCTCTTCCCGCAATTGCCAGAATATACACTTCCTCTGCTCCTGCATCCAAAGCTTCCTGCTACAGGCTTCCATCGTTGCTCCTGTTGTGAATATATCGTCAACAAGGAGTATTCTTTTTAGTTCTTCAGGTAGCTCTCCACAATCCATCGCGGAAAAGAGATTTTGCAAACGCTCGGCAGGACTGCAATCCTTCAGTGCTTTCGTCTTTTTATTTCTTTTTAAAAAATCACTGTATAGCGGAATTCCCTGTCTGCTTTTTCCAAGCCTTTTTCCGATGATTTCCGCCTGATTGTAGCCTCTTTTTTTCTTCTCCGCTCTTTGTGAATGGGGACAGGAACAATCCCTTGGATTCCCAAGTCCTTTAATTTTTTTCTTGGAATCGCTCTCCAGCCCGCATCCCGAAAAAAACAGTCCCTTATCCTTTCTCCCGTGGTACTTTAGCTCCGTTATCGCCCCTTCTATTTCCTCCGTCAATTGATAAAGCATCATTCCCCAGAGAAGGAAAAAAATGATGGCGCTTACAATTTCCGCAAAAGGCTTTCCTCCTGCCGCAGAATACTGCGACCGCAGCTTTTGCAGGAAGGCTCTTCCATAAAAAGTTCCTTTTCCCTGCATAGAGAGCAGATATAGCCTTTTTCCTCCAAAACTTCATCGCAAAGAATGCATCTTGGAGGGAATAAAGCATTTAGAATTCCCTCTTTCCACCTTTCCTTGAAATCCATCTCATCTCCTTTTTCATATGGATTCTATATTTTTTCTAGATTTCCCATCCCTTTAATCTTGCTTGTCCTAATCCTCGTCTCCTGCTAAGCGAGATTCCGCAAGCTTTTCAAGCGATACTCACTGTGAGCATAAAGGCTCCTAAAGATCGGATAATCGTTCCTGCATTTCCTTAATCTGCTCAGATAGACCGGAATAGCGTTTTTGCTCCGTTGCATTATGAACCATGGATTGAAAAGACATAGGGATCTCCCAACAGGCAAACACAGGACTTAGCTCTAGTCACAGCCGTATATAGAAGATTCCGGGTCATAAGGAGCCTTGGTCCCCTGTACATAGGAAGAATCACCGCTGCATATTCCGATCCTTGCGACTTATGAATGGTGATGGCATAGGCAAGCTCCAAGTCTTCGCAATCCGAAAAGGAATACTCTACTTTCTTCTCTTCAAAAAACACAGTGAGCGTCTGCGCATAGTGGTTGATTTCCGTTATACGACCTATATCTCCGTTAAAGATTCCTTCCCCTTCTTCAATAGGGATATTGTATTTTCCGGGAATCTCCCAGGCGAGCTTGTAATTGTTCTTAACCTGCATAACCTTGTCGCCCAAGCGAAAAAAACCGTTCCATACAATTCTTTTCTCCGCCTTGTTTTTTTATCCTTCGGATTGAGATTCTCTTGTAAATAGCGATTTAGGTTTTCCACTCCCAAAGCACCCTTTTTCTGCGGAGACATCACCTGAATCGATAAAGGATCAATGTGCAAGTATTTCGGTAGCTTTTCCTTCATCAGTACCGCTATGTCGGAAAAATATTTTTTTTCAGCCTTATCTCCCCGTATAAAAAGAAAAATCTCTGGAACGTTTCCCAAGTTCAGGCTCGATGCCCTCATTAATCTTATGTGCATTCACTACAATATCCGATTCCAGTGCCTGACGGAATATTTTCTTTAACTGTATCGTTTTAATGCATTCGGAGGAAAGGATATCTCTCAGCACATTTCCGGCACCTACAGAGGGAAGTTGGTTACTGTCTCCTACAAGAATAAGTCTTGTTCCGGGATTTACAGCCTTTAAAAGAGCGTCCATCAGATAAAGGTCTACCATGCTCATCTCATCCACGATGATGACATCTACCTCTAGGGGATTCTCTTCATTTCGTTGAAAATAGCTCGTAAAGCTCTCTTCGTCTTCTTCCTCGCCTTCTTTCCCCATATACTCGAGGAGACGATGTAATGTTTTTGCAGGATAGTCGGTCGCTTCTCCCATGCGCTTTGCCGCTCTTCCTGTTGGAGCTGCCAAAGCGATATTCTTTCCTCTTTCTGTAAACAATCTGAGTATTGTCTTTATCGTTGTTGTTTTTCCGGTTCCCGGACCTCCGGTAATCACCAGTATACCGGATTTGGCTGCAAGACTTACTGCCTCTCTCTGCAAAGAATCTAACTCCAGTTTTTCATTTTTTAAAATCTTCTCTATCGACTTCTCCCAAGACTCGCTGTATGCTTCTCCCTCCTCTATATTTAACGAAAGAAGCTTCGATGCCACACGCATTTCCCGATAAAAAGTGCTGCTTCGGTAAACTCGCTCTCCCTTAAGCTTGACCCTTCCCTTTATCTGTAAGTCCATCAGTTCCTCTTCAAAATCCGGAAGAGGCATCTCCAGGATTCTCTCCGCTTCCGACTTTAAAAGAGAAAGAGGCAGATAGCAGTGTCCCGCCAGTTCCGCCTGCAAAAGAGTATAGCTGATGCCGGCTTGGATACGAAAAAGAGAGTTCGGTTCTATTCCTACCCGCCTCGCAATACTGTCACACTTTTTAAAGCCTACCCCTTCCAATTCTTCCGCAATACGATACGGATTTTCCCGCAGAATGGTGTAGATTTCTCCCTGAAAATGTTTATAAATCTTGTATGCCAGGTTTAGGCTTATGCCGACTCCCTGCAGGAATAGAAGCGCATCCTGCCTGTCCTTTTTTCCGGACAGCTCTGCTGCGATGTCTCTTGCCTTTTGTTCGGAAATCCCGCGAACCTCTGCCAGTCTCTCCGGCTCTTCTTCCATAATTCTAAGGCTGTCTTCCCCGAACTTCTTTACGATTCTTTGGGCTATGGCTTTTCCGATTCCTTTGACTGCTCCGGATGCCAGGTATTCCTCAATACCGAAAATGCTGTTCGGTTCCTCCAGAACATACTCCTCCACAAAGAACTGCTTCCCATATGTCGGATGATCTTTCCATCTTCCCTTAGCTTTTATCTTTTCGGAGACCACAATATGGGAGAAGCTTCCCACACAGGTACACTCTTCTCCCTCTCCCTCTATAGTAAATACGGTATACCCGCTTTCTTCACTTCGAAAAACAATGTGGCTTATCTTTCCTTCCAGCTCTTCCAAAGTAGAATTAGAAGTCATCATCATCGCCGGCTAAATCAATGGATTTTCCTGTGCCAATTGCCACTGCGGTTAACGGATCCTCTGCAAGCATTGTAGTAATACCGGTTTTCTCTTGCATCAACTTATCAAAGCCGTAGAGAAGGGCACCGCCCCCCGTCATGACGATTCCACGTTCATAAATATCTGCAGCAAGTTCAGGCGGCGTTCTCTCCAAGACATTGTGTACGGCATTGACAATCATCATGGCAGGCTCAAGTAAAGCTTCCATAATCTCATCCGAACTGACTACGACAGTCTTTGGAAGTGCGGTAACCAAGTTTCTGCCTCGAACTTCCATCGTTACATTTTCAGGACGCTTGCTGGCACAGCCAATATTGATTTTAATATCCTCCGCCGTTCTTTCTCCAATCAGAAGATTGTGCTTCTTTCTCATATAACGGAGTATTGCTTCATCGAAATCGTCTCCCGCTATCTTAATGGATTCGGAAACCACCGGACCGCCCAATGCAATGACCGCAATATCCGCTGTTCCTCCTCCGATATCGATAATCATATTTCCCTGTGCCTTGGCAATATCAATTCCGGCACCGATTGCCGCAGCTACAGGTTCTTCTACCACGCTCACTTCTCTTGCACCGGCATGATTCGCAGCGTCCATAACCGCCTTTTTTTCCACCTCTGTTGCACCGCTGGGGATGCAAACACAAATACGCGGTTTACGAAGTGTCCTTCTTCCTACCGCTTTATTGATAAAATACTTCAGCATTTCCTCTGTAAGGGTGTAGTCGGAAATCACCCCCTGCCTCAAAGGCCGAACAGCGGCAATATTTTCCGGAGTACGCCCCAGCATCAATCTGGCATCTTCTCCATAAGCTACAACATCATTGTTGTCTTTATTAACCGCAATCACGGATGGTTCCTTCAGAACCACTCCTCTTCCTTTTATATAAACCAAGATACTTGACGTACCCAGATCAATCCCTATGTCATTTGAAATCAGCGAAAACATGGATTCCTCCGTATATGATAAACGAGTTATACCTTTATTACTGTATTCCTCGGAAATGAGATGCTGCCTGCTTAAGGGCAACATTTATTGTGTAATATAAAAATGTCTTTTTTAGTATAACTGAAAGCCCTTAAAAGGAAAAGCCCCTCCTAGCTTGTTTTCGTGTGTTTTTCGCTTTTGTACAGTTCCTTTATTACAAAAGATATCATATTGGTAAATATCCATCCTTTGCCCGATTCCCAACACTAAAACAATTATATTGGATAATGCGTCAATTTCCTCTTCTTGCTTTCTAAGAGAAAATATGGCAAGATTTTACACAGAAAATTTAGGGGGTATGAAGATGGCAAAGCTTGTGGATTCAAAGGAAACCATTGCCGTTTTACAGAAGACAAATTTCCAATTCAAAAAACAATTCGGTCAAAATTTTTTAATCGATTCTTCGGTTCTGGAGCATATCTTAAGCTTTTCCGAAATCAATAAAAGACGACTTGGTTATTGAAATCGGTCCCGGAATCGGAACTCTTACGGAGGCTCTTTGTGAGAGGGCAGGATTCGTTGTGGCAATTGAAATCGATGACAAGCTGATTCCCATCCTGGAAGAAACTCTTTCCTCCAAGGATAATTTTAAACTCATTCACGGCGATGCATTGAAAGTCGATTATCTTTCCCTTCTGGCAGAGCACAAGGAGTTCTCCTCCATAAAGGTTGTAGCCAATCTTCCTTACTACATCACGACTCCTATCCTGATGGATCTTTTGGAAAAAAGGCTTCCGCTTAAGTCCATCACGGTGATGGTACAGAAGGAAGTGGCGTTTCGTATGAAGGCGGCTCCGGGAACAAAAGATTACGGTGCACTCACTCTTGCCGTGCAATACTATAGCGATCCCGCCATTGTACAGGAAGTGCCACCGCACTGCTTCATTCCCAGACCAAATGTAAGCAGTGCGGTGATTCATCTAAGCCTACATGAAAAAACACCGGTATCCGTTCAGAATCCGGCTCTTTTATTTAAAAACTATTAAATTTTTCTTTTTATGCAAAGACGAAAAAAACTCTTGTAAATGCACTTTCTTCCGGATTTCATATAGAAAAAAAAGACCTGCAAGCAATGCTCGGCTCTCTGTCCTATCCGGAAAATGTCCGCGGGGAAACGCTCAGTCTGGCAGATTTTGCCCTTATTGCCGATGGAATCGAGGAGTTACAGAAGAAAAGCTAGATCATCCTTTTTGTTATATTAAATTCCTCATTTTAATACAGGAGCTGTAGGGTTGTTTTACAGCTCCTGTTCATTTCTCGGAATCTACGTCTTCGGCAAAAATGCAAAGAAAGCATTGTGTACCATGTCATATCTTGCCGTAGCATCTTCCTTTTTCATAAGATTGGGAGAACTGCTTCCTCCCAGAATATAGCTGGTAATCTGACTTCCGTTATAGCCGGTGATCAGTTCCCAGTTGTCATCTATACGAATCATGAGAGGGTAGCCTTTAGAAGTATAATACAGTGCAGCATTTAAGTTTACTCCGTAAAGATTCAGAATCTCTCCTCCATTGCTCTCTATGCTGCTTCTTACATCGGGAATTTGGGCAATAAAATCTGTTACCTCATCTTCTCGAGGCTTCCCTATAATAACACTCGGTCTATCGGTTCTGTTCCACAATATTTCCTGCTTTTCATTCAGAATATAGCCAAAATCATCATACACTGCCGAAATAGCCGTTTCCATATTTTGATAATTTCCCCTGTAATGTCCCAAGGAATAGGCATAAAAAACTGCCTTATCAGTCAATTTACTTTGACTCAGTTCTATTGAACCTGCCTTCTCTATGGAAAATTTCTCCGGATTTTGCATGCTAATCTTTTCTATATTTTTTCCCGGAAGCGGGAGAGTATAGACCTTTCCGAACGCTTCCTGCTGCTTTGCCTCAGGAACAAGCTTGTTTTCTTTCAGCTCCTCCTTATTGGAAAGCACACTGTCCTTTCCGAAGTATGCATATCCGTTTTCATTGTGAGTATATTCGTCAAAACGCAACTGATTTCCGACGATGGAAAAATTGGAAAAATATAAATTCTCTTTCTTGTAAGATAGCTTTTGTTTCAAATCCGGACCGATTATGCGAATTTCCTCCATAGGGATTTCTCCCTGCGGATTCCATTCTTTACCTTGCTCCTTACTCTGCACCCCCAGTACCAAATCATCTTCAATAAATCCGATAACCGAGAATAGCTTATTTTCCTCTGTAATGTTTTGACTCTTATCGGATTTTAAATTCCGAAAGACCACGGTCTGGCTCAACTCGGATTCTCCATTTTTTTCCTCATAGGCCAGATACTGTCCGCCATCGCTGGAGGCAAGTTCCGATTTTTTTAAAGAAGAAGCCATGGTCAGCACTTCAAAGCTGTTGGTATCAATCCCGTAGACCGTTCCTCCATAATACAGGTAAAACATCTTATTTCCTGCATGATAAGAAAGTCTATTCATGCTTTCTTCCAGTTCCTCTTTATTTTCCTTCAAAGGAAGAAAGAAATTCTCTACTACAGTATTTTCCGAATTGTCATAAGTGTAGAAAACGATACCCGTATATCCTTCATGTCGTCCTCTGCTGATGTAGCCGTAGACCATAAAGTCTACATCTCCGTTCGTTTTTACATCCATGAGTCGAATGCCGTGAGAGAGAAAATCTCCTCGGAAGCTATCATTTTCTTCCGTAAGATAGCTAAAAATTCGAGTCAGCATTCCCTCGCTATTTAATCTATAAAGTGCATTTCCTTTGGAAAAGGCATAAAATGTCTTATTATCCGAGTATTTCGCCTGCACTCTTTCCGGGCTATCCACGCCCAATAAAATTTCTTTGTCGCTAAAACGAAAGCTTTGTCCGTCAAAGATTTCCGTACTTTGTCTATCGAAGTCCATCAGATAGATTCTCTGGCTGTCATAGCGCATAACAAAATTATCCTCGTTAAAGAACCTTCTTGTATGCCCATTCTGGTCGTTCGCCTTAGATGCGTAACGTACCTGAACCAGTCCCATGATCCCATTGATTTCCTTCAGACTGATTTCCGGTTCCCCATCCATAACCATTGCAGTATCACCCCAGGTAATCTGTTGAAAAGAGGAGTGAAGGTTTACATGCGAGAGGTCGGAATTGTCCATCGTATCATCCGATTCCAGATACGTGCTTAGGGATCGTGCCTCCGATTTGGAAAAAGATTTTCGGGTAAAATCTTCTCCCAAACTTAACATTTCTTCTGCCATCTTATCCTTAGCTAAAATAATCCGGGTATAATAATGCAGACTGGTTTCTCCCATATCCAAACTCAGACGCAGTTGGTATTCCTTTCCCTCCTGAATCAAGTTTTGAATGGGAAGAATAATTTTGATTTCCTTGCCCGACTTCTCCAGCTCCGCTTTTCCGTCCTTCTCAATCAGCTCAGATCCGTCCAGACTTCGAATATCATAGTGCGCAGATTCAACGGAAAACTTTTCTGCATCTGCCACAAGGGTTAATTCCCGGTCATAAGGAAGAGCGGCAATACTGTCTCGAATACTTGAACCGTCCATTTCCTGATAAAAACCATGCAGAGGATTGATTCTTTTATCTCCCATTTTCACATAAAGGTATGGAAGCTTGGACTCACCCATATTGGCATAAACCCGGCTGTTTCTATCCATGGAACGATACGCATGGATAAAATAAAAAAGAAGAGCGACTAAAAAAATGCCGCTCAGAACCAGCTTTCTTGTTCTCCTTTTCGTCCAAAACTTTTTTTTCTTATAAATTCCGCTATTCACGAAGAGTCCTTTCTCAGTCTTTCTTCCTTCTGTAGCCCAGTGCCTCTTCTAAGGCCAGTTTTTCTTCCGCTCCCAACTCCACTGAGGTACTGCCTTCCACAACTTCCTTGATATACAAGAAGCTGCCCTCCTTGGCATGAACGGAGTTCATCACAAATCCCGTATTATCATAGTTTAATATTGCAAGCGCAAAGGAAAGATTACCTCCCAATCCACTGTAAGCATTGTAGCGAATGAGTCCTGACTTCTGAAAAGCGATTCTGTTATTGTTATGAAGAACCTTCAGCATCTCTCTTTGGTCCTCTAAGAGGTCCTCCGACTTTTCTACATGCCTCTGCAATTCTATAAAATAATCTTCCAACGTCTCTGCATCTTTTCCTCTCATAAAATAGTCATATTGTCGATACAGCTTCTTATACTTGGATTCCGCTCTTAGAGCAAAGAGGAGTGCAAGCAGAGAAACCAGCAGAGAAATCAGCAACAAAGCGGGAAGAAACTGTTCTATCATTGTACTTATATTTCCCATTTATCCCTTCGCCTTTCCTTCCAGTAGGACATATATTCTTTCCAAATCCTCTTGGGAATAATATTCAATTTCCAATTTCCCTTTGTTCTCGTTTTTCGGAATGATTTTTACCTTTGTTCCAAGGTTTTCTCTCATTTTTTCTTCCAAATCTTTAAAAATACTGCTTAATTGTCCGGACAAAGGCTTCTTTTTCTTCTTTTGGACAGTTTGTTCTTGGCTTCTCTTTTCTACTTCTCGAACAGAGAGCTTCTTCTCCACACATTCTCTGGCGAGCGCGAGGCGCTTCTTTCCTTCCGGTATAGCAAGAAGGGCTCTTCCGTGTCCTTCTTTTAACTTTCCCTCACGGATATAGTTTAGAATTTCCTCTTCCAGTTTCAAAGACGGAGACTGTTTGTTATGGTTGTTCTCTTTTTAGACAGTCTCTCCGCAAGCTCTTCCTGACTCAAATCATATTCCGAAATGAGGCTTTGGTAAGCCAGCGCCTCTTCTACCGCATTCAAGTCCTCTCTTTGAATATTCTCAATAATAGAAACTTCCCTACTCAACTTCTCGTCATAGCTACGAACAAGAACAGGTACCTCTGTAAGTCCCGCAAGCTTTGCAGCACGGAATCTTCTCTCACCGGCAATAATTTCGTAAATCGGACCCTGTTTTTTTACAAGAAGGGGCTGAATCACTCCAAACTGCTTAATACTTTCGGAAAGCTCCTTCAACTCCTCGTCGGAGAAACGCTTTCTGGGCTGAGAAGGGTTCGCCTGTATCAGAGAAATCTTTAGAAGTTTTGCCTCCTCTCCACCCTCTTTTTTTTCTATTTTTCCGGAATTTGCAGCAAAAAGGCTGTCTACACCTCTCCCTAGTCCGTGCTTTGCCATAGCTTCTCCTTTATAACTTCCTATACTTCTTTTTCCAGAATTTCCCCTGCAAGCTTACGGTATGCATCCGCACCTGTGGAGCCGCCATCATAGAGGTTAATCGGCAGACCATGGCTTGGTGCTTCAGCAAGTCGCACATTTCTGGGAATTATGGTATTAAAAATTGTTACAGTAAAATGTTCTTTTACCGCACGAACAACATCCTGCGAAAGCAGATTTCTGCCGTCATACATGGTAAAAAGAATTCCTTCGATACTTAAAGCTTCATTAAGTGCCTCTCGAACAGTTTGTATCGTCTCCAGCATCTGGCTTAATCCCTCCAGAGCATAATATTCACACTGTATCGGAATCAGTACCGAATGAGAGGCGGTAAGCGCATTAATCGTCAAAGTACCAAGACTTGGAGGACAGTCAATAAAGATATAGTCATAATCTTTTTCTATCTTATCTAAAACGTCCTTTAAAAAGTAATTTTTATTTTCTTCATTGGCAAGCTCCGCATCCATGGCGGTCAGATTTCTGTTTCCCGGCAGAAAATCCACATTTTCCACGATTTCCGTCTGTAAAATATCCTCTATCTTAAGCTCTCCGCTCAAAACTTCATAAATGCTTTTCTCCGCATCCCGTACACCCAAACCGCTTCCCTGCATTCCCCTGCGGATCAAAAATCCAGAGCAGAACCTTTTGTTTCGCTTCCCCAAGGGAAAGCCGCTAAATTTAGCGCAGTGGTCGTTTTCCCAACCCCGCCCTTTTGATTTGCAATGGTAATAATTCTTGCCATTTTCGAACCTTCCTTCTAAAATGTTTCACGTGAAACATTTATACTATATCCATAAAATCCATGCAAGTCTCGAAAAAAATATCCTTTCAACTTTCTTGAAATTTTAACCGAGCGGTTCTTTGCTCGGAATTCCTGCCTTTCTCGGATATTTTTTTGCCGTATTCTCTATCTTTTGAATAAGGAGCAGAGACCGCCCGATGTCCGTCTCCGGAAGCGTATATTCCAAGATTTCTTCCAGCTTTCCGCCCAGAAGATGTATTGCTTTCTTCCCTTTTTTTCCATTTCTTCCGAAATGTCCATAGACTTCATAGCAAGAAAAATACCCTCCCTTCTTTACAAAAGGAAGATCGTATTCACTTAGGGTGGAAAGATTGGCCACTGCTCGTGAGAAGACGAGATCGTACTGTTCTCGAAGTTCGGGCTTTTTCCCCAAATCCTCCGCCCTTCCATGATGAAAATCCACTCCTTTAAGTTCCAGTTTCTGCACAACTTCTTCCAAAAAGTGAATTCTCTTTTGCAGCGAATCGCTTAAGGAAAGGAAATACCCGGAAAAGCGATTTTTATGGCAAGACCGGGAAATCCTGCCCCTGTCCCTACATCCATACAACGCTTTCCTTCTATCCAATTGGAAAATGTTTCACGTGAAACATTTAGCTTTGCCATTGCGAGAGAGTCGATAAAATGCTTCACAATGACATCGTCTTCCTCCGTAATAGCCGTAAGGTTCATAACCTTATTCTTTTCTACCAGTAAAGTATAGTAGCTATAAAATTGCTGTAGCTGTACTTCTTGTAGATCTATGCCTAGCTGCTTCGATAAAGTAGAAAGGCGACAAAAAAAATCTTCCCTTGCCATAGAATACTCCTTATACCTGTCATTCTTTCCTGTACTTTTCCAAATAAACCAAAAGTACGGAAATATCCGCAGGACTCACACCGCTGATACGGGAGGCCATGCCGATATTCTCAGGACGAATCTTATCCAGCTTTTGCCTTGCCTCAAGACGCAGATTTTGCATGTTCTGATAATCTATTTCCTTCGGAAGCTTCTTTCTTTCCAGCTTCTTAAAGGCCTCTACCTGCTGAATCTGTCTCTTGATATAGCCCTCGTACTTGATTTCAATCTCCACTTCCTCGCAAATAAAGGCGGAGAGAAAAGGACGCTCCGGATCCAGCTCTTCAAGGTTCTTATAACTACACTCCGGTCTCTTGCAAAGTTCCAATAGAGAAATCCCGGACTGAATGGGAGAGGAACCAAGACGACTTAGTACAGCATTGTTTTTTTCGTTTGCCCCGACATAGGTATTTCCCATCCTTTCCACTTCTTTCTGAATGCTTTCCCGTTTTTCCCGGGTTTTTCGAATCTCCTCTTCGGAAATGAGCCCCAGGCGGTAACCTTTTTCCCGAAGGCGAAGATCCGCATTATCCTGCCGAAGCAGAAGACGATATTCCGCACGACTCGTCATCATACGGTACGGTTCTTTATTTTCCTTGGTAACCAGATCATCGATTAAAACGCCGATATAGGCTTCTGAGCGGTCCAGCACAAAGGCTTCTTCTCCTCTTAAGTGCTTCACGGCATTCACCCCCGCCATAAAGCCCTGTACGGCAGCTTCCTCATAGCCGGAGGAGCCGTTCATTTGTCCTGCAAAGAAAAGCCCGGCGATTCGCTTCGTCTCCAGATTGTTCTTTAATTCCAGAGAATTTAAGCAGTCATACTCTATGGCATAGGCATGGCGAACCATTTCCGCCTTTTGGAAACCGGGCATGGTATGGAGAATCGCAATCTGCACATCCTCCGGAAGAGATGAGGAAAGGCCGGAAAGGTACATTTCATTCGTATATCTTCCCTCCGGCTCCACAAAAATCTGGTGGCGGTCTTTGTCCGGAAACTTCATCACCTTGTCTTCGATGGAAGGACAATACCTCGGCCCTGTTCCCTCAATGCTTCCGTTATACATCGGAGCACGATGAATATTTTTCCGAATGAGACTATGTCCTTCTTCATTCGTATAGGTTAAGAAGCAGTCGTCCTGCTCAATCTGTACCGACACGGGATCCGTCGAGAAAGAAAAGGGAACTACCGGAACATCTCCCTTTTGCACTTCCATCTGAGAAAAATCAAGGCTTCTTCTATCCACTCGAGCCGGTGTTCCGGTTTTAAAGCGAAGGAGAGGAAAACCCAGCTCCCGAAGGCTGTCGCTCAGCTTTTCCGCCCGTCTTAATCCGTTCGGGCCGGTTTTCTCTGAAACCTCTCCATAGATACATCTCGCATTTAAGTAAACTCCCGTGCAGATAATTACCGCTTTAGCCAAATACCTGGCTCCGGTACTGCTTTCTACCCCTCTTACTTCTTTCTTCTCTTCATCCGTCAGAATGGATACGACTTCTCCCTGCCGAATATGGACACGCTCCTGATTCTCCAAAACCTCTCGCATATTTTGTGAGTAAAGCTGCTTATCCGCCTGCGCTCTTAAGGAATGCACCGCGGGGCCCTTCGATTTATTCAACATTCTGGACTGAATAAAGGAACGGTCGCAGACCTTTCCCATCTCTCCTCCGAGAGCATCCAGTTCTCGCACGAGATGCCCCTTCGAACTTCCGCCGATATTCGGATTGCAGGCCATCATGGAAATGGCATCCGGGCTTAAGGTAAAAATCAGCGTTTCCATCCCCATTCTGGCGGAGGCGAGTGCCGCTTCCACTCCGGCATGTCCTGCGCCCACCACAATCACATCATAGTTCTCTTCAATTAAAGACATTTTCTTCCTTTCAACGCTGAAGCGAATCCTATTTCTATACTGAATTGGAAAGTCTATTTTTCACTACAGACTATTTAGAAAAAAATCAATATTCTAAAAATCAAGTTATTTTCCCATACAAAAACTTTTGCAAAAAAATCTCGTTCACAAGGTCCTCGAAACTTCCTCTCCCAAAAATTCGTCCCAGTGTGCTATAGGCACCCATCAGATCAATACTTAAAAAGTCCTCGGAAAGAGATAAGCTAAGTCCGTTTTCTCACTTCGAGAAATGCCTCTCTTCGCTTCTTCCAGATCCACTCTCTGTCTCTCGCTATGAATAAATATCTCAGAGGAAAAGGAGAGTGAGCCGGAGAAGAAGAGTTCCCGAATTTTTTCTCCCAGCTCCTTTATTCCCGTCCACTCTTTAGCGGAAATTGCAATAACGGGAAGGCCTGTTTTTTCTTCCAGCTCTTTTTTTGTTAAGACTGTTTCCTGATCTGTCTTATTCAGTAAAACAATGGTCTTTTTCTCTTGCACAAGAGAAAGGATTTCTTCATCTTCCTGTTCAAATGCCTTTAAGGCATCCACCACAAAAAGGAGCAAGTCCGCGTGTTCTATGGATTTCTTTGCCTTTTCGACCCCGATTCCCTCCACGATATCTTCCGTATTTCGAATGCCCGCAGTATCCATAAGGTGCAGGGAAAGACCGTCCAGACGGATATTTTCTTCTACCGTGTCTCTCGTTGTACCCGGTATATCTGTAACAATCGCTTTTTCCGCACCGACAAGAGCGTTTAAGAGAGAGGATTTTCCGGCATTGGGCTTTCCGATAATTGCGGTATGAATGCCTTCCGTAAGCATTCTTCCTTCCTCACGAAAGCGGAGGAGTTTCTCTATTTCTTGCAATATATATTCCGTGTGCTGAGCGCATTTTTCCGAAAAACCGTCTAGGGAAATGTGCTCAGGATCATCGAGAGCCGCTTCGATAAAGGCCGTATCCTCTAAGATAAGACTCCTGCATTCCTTTATTTTTTCTCCCAATGCACCCTGAACGAGTGCCAAAGAGCTTTGAATCCCCGCCTCGGTTTTCGACGCGATAAGGTCTGCCACTGCCTCCGCCTGCGATAAATCTATTCTTCCGTTCAGAAAAGCTCTTTTTGTAAATTCTCCCGGCTCTGCGGCTCTCGCCCCATGTTTCAGCGTTAAGGTAAAAATCTTTTGCATGAGAAGTACACCACCATGACAGTTGATTTCCACTACATCTTCCCCCGTATAGGACTTCGGCGCTAAAAATGTAGATACCAAAACCTCATCCACGGCTTCCTCTTTATCATAAACAAAGCCATAGCGAATGTGATGACTTTCTCGAATATCCAAGGGCTTTCCACTCTTGGTTCTCACTATTTTTTCCGCAATGGGGAGGGCTTCCTCTCCACTTAAACGGATGATACCGATTCCGCTTTCCACTAGTACGGTAGCTAAGGCACTGATTGTATCCACAGTCTCACCTCCTAAGCCTTTTATTTTACTCATATTCTTTCCGCTTTGCAATCTGAGAGAAAAAATCCCTTCGTGAAAGAAATACTTCGACTTGTCTGTCTACGCCTTCCTTTCACGAAGGGATTCTTATTCATAACGAGTATCGCTCGCAAAGCGTGCGATATCTCATTTCATTAAAAAATCCGATATTCCATGATTCTCTAACTCTTTAGTCATGCATTAATACTTAATTTAATTTTCAGCCCGATTCTCTTTTCGGATATCTGTTTTTAAATCTTCTATCCTGACGGAACTTTCCACCATTCTTAGCAAAAATCACTACATGACGGAATGGATCATCACCCTCAGACTTAGTCGATACTTGAGAATCATTTTGTAAAGAAGCATGAATAATTCTTCTCTCATAAGGATTCATCGGCTCTAAATTTACGGGCTTTCTCGTCTTCTTGACTTTATAGGCAATGTTCTTAGCAAGGCTCCTAAGAGTCTGCTCTCTTCTCTTTCTGTAGTCTTCTGTATCCAGCTTTACACGAAGATAGTCTTCCTTATGGTCTTTATTTAAAACTAAAGAACAGAGATACTGTAAAGAGTCTAAAGTCTGTCCTCTTTTTCCTATAAGGATTCCCATATCCGGTCCTACAAGATTGATATAGAGCTCATTGCTGTTTTCACGGAATTCCATCTGCATCTCTACATCCATTTCCATACCGGATAGGATAGAAGATAAGAATTCTTTCGCTTTTTCCTTATTTTCCGCAACTTCCTCTTCTGTTAAGGGGTGGAATTCTCTCTTTTCAGGAACTGCATTCTCTATAGCCTTGTTGTCCTCAAAGCGTCTATCTTCTCTTCTTTCTCTTGGTGCAGGAATCGGATCATAACCGCCGCGACTAAAATTCTTCTGCGTTTCACTCTTCCTATTGTTCTGCTTCTTTTCCTTGAAAAAATTCTCTTTCTTGTTCTCAGAAGCTGTTACCGTCTCGTTTGAAAGCTCTTTATCTTCTGTTTTTTCAGCTTTCTCTACTTTTTCCTCTTTCCTGCTTTCCTTCACATCATTGCTTGGCATCACTTTCTCTACAGGCTTTTCTTCTACTGCGCCTTCTTCCTTTGGAAATGCTTCAATAATCCATGGCTTAGCACCGATTCCTAAGATTCCCTTGCTTCCCTGCACAAGTACGGTATATGAAATTTTATCTGATGTGGTATGTAACTGAATGGTTGCCTTGGTAATGGCTTCGTCCATTGTCTTTGCGGATACTCTGATTTTATCCATAGCTTTTCCCCCTAAGCTTTATGACTTCTTCTCATGTTTTTCATTATATAGCTGCACCATATTTGCCTTACTTGCTAAAGATCCTTCTTTTGCATTTTTATTATAATACTCGGTGGAATCCTTTGTCTTCTGGCTCTGCTTTGCAATGCGCTCCATTCGATTCTTCTCCTCGGAATCTTCTTTCGCCTGCATTGATTTTAAACGGTTTTCAATAGACTTTTCATCTATAGGAGGAAGTCCTCTTTTTGCTCTCTTTTCATTTGCTTTTGCCATAGCTTCCTGTAAAAGCTGTTCGTTGGTTTTCTTCCCGAAATACCAGTTCAGAATAAGCTGCTGAATCAGCATAAATAAGGAAGAAGCAATCCAATATAAACCGATACCGGATGCAAAGGAGAAGCAGAACCATACAGACATTAAAGGCATCATAACATTCATGCTTTTCATCATCTGTGCAGACTGGTCTCCCTCTGCGGCCTGCGGCATACTTTGCTTTTGCATAAGCACAGTAGATGCCCACTGTGTAAGACCTGCCAAAATCGGAATCAGCCAGTAGATATTCGGCTTAAGTCCATAAGCGGAAGGTGCTGTTGCCAAGTTTAATCCCAAAAAACTGTTAATTTCTGCAGACTTTGTCGCTGCAGTTTCAATAACGGAAGTCGCCTGTGGAAAAAGCTCGGGGAGCTTAGCCCACTGTGCAGGGTTTAACTTATATAAAAAGTCTATCACAAAGTTATGTATTGCTGTACTGTCATACTTTTGCGGATCATCCAAACCCAAATTATGTAAGGTTTTTAAAACAGCCTTAAGACCGTTATTCTCGCCCAAAAAGTTACCAGAACTGCGCTGCATCTGCACCGCCGATAGCGGAAGATACATTTTCATAAATTGTTTTTACGTACGGTACATACGCCGGAATATTCATAATAATACGGTACAAAGCAAAAAAATGATGGGCATTTGTAAAACCAAAGGAAGACAGCCTGCTGTCATCGATGTGCCATATTTCTCATAAATAGCGCGCATCTCCGTCTGCTGAGCCATCATAGATGCCTGGTCTGTTCTATCTTTATATTTTTTTCCTGAACCGCCTTAATCTCCGGCTGCATAATCTGCATCATCCGAGAAGATTTTTTTGCTGCTTTAAGGAAGTCGGAAATAGAATAATTCTTGTTACAAGGGTAAACAGGATAATTGCTAAACCGATATTCGGAATACCGATTTGATCCAAGAAACTGTAAATTGAGTTCATTACCAGACCAAGGAAAGTTACGATAAAGTTCCAAATTGGTCCAAAAAAATAGGAAAAATTCCAAGTATTTTTTTCGTTAACAAAATTAGATAATTCAAGTTTTCTCCCTCCATCTTTAGGGAACAGGATCATATCCGCCTTTTGGCAAAAAGGATTACAACGAAGAATCCTCCATATTGCCAACCATAAACCTTTCACACAACCGTATTTTTTTGCACTGCTTCATAGGCGTATTGAGAACAAGTCGGTGTGTATTTACAAGAGCCGTGTCCCTTTAAAGGAGATAAAAAAACTTTTGATAGAATCGAATCATTCCTAAAAAAACGCTCTTCATACTCTCTCCTTTTCTAGGATAATCATATTTTTTTGAACTGACTTTCTTCCTATTTAAATAGATATTTATTTTACTATACCAAAAAGTCAAAATTTTTAGAAAAACTACCTTCCATACTAAAAAAAGAGTAAAAGTCTTTTTCTTTTATTCTTCTCTGTCTATTATATGATGCCTGCTACATAATTCCAGATATGCTTTTTCAAAAATCAAAGTAAGAACAATCTTTTTCCCTTTTGTCTTACCACAAGTATGATGTCTTTACCCAAAACAATTTCCTTGTGTAAACGGAATATTTCACGAAGCTTTCTTGCTATTCCATGTCTGACAACGGAATTCCCCACCTTTTTAGAACAAGAAATTCCCAAACGGTTAAAAAGAAAGATGATTATCAATCACATACATCACAAAAACAGGAATTGGCACAAGACCGTCCTATTCTATAACAATGTTGAAAGTCTACATTGGATTTTATGGATGGAAATCGCTTCATTAAATATCTCCATGGTTGAAGAAAGACCGCTTTACAGCGGCCTCAAATTTTCGTATTCTACATCTTATGCAGATAATCTAGCTCTACCCTTAGCTCTTCTGGCAGACAAAAACCTTTCTACCATTTGCAGTGGACATTCTCTTTCTGAATCCATGCACTTTGGCTCTTTGTCTGGTCTTAGGCTGGAAAAGTCATTTTTCCCTTATGCATACGGACACCCCCTTTTTATAGTGTATGGCATAAGCCACCAATCGTTTCTCCGGGAATTATTCGTCCTTACGAAGGTCCCGAATAAACTCCTAATTTTGGGTAAACATCGTTGTTTATTATACTGAGCCTGTCTATACTCGTCAAGAAAAAAACTTGAAAGAAAAAAATCTATAAATTAATTCCGTATTTATCCACATTTTTTTATCCACTTATCAACAAATAAAAATAGATATCCACATTTTGCTAATTTTTTTGTGGATATCTGATATTTTTATCCTCTCAATTTTTAACAAATACACGGTTTATAATGGTTTAAATGTGGATAAAGAATTATCAACATTTAAACATTTTTTCATCCACAGATAATGTTCAAAAAAATATCGATAACTATGCTCATGTAGAACTCTTTTACTCTTAAAAACAAAAAAATCACATTTTTAAACTTATGACTTTCAAACTTGATAAAGAATTCCCCATGCTGTAGAATGAATAAGCTATTCTTCTATCTATTCATAAATCATTAAAAGGGTGGAGTATGACAAAGGATTTAGAGATTATTAAAAAAATAAATGGAATGAAATATTGGATATGTTAAGGGAAATCACGCCCGTGGCAGATGTCACATACGAATTATGGATAGCTCCTATGAAACCGTATGATTTTGTTGATAACAAAGCTTGTCATTTTAATGAACACAAAGGAACATTTTTTTCTCTTTCAATTATAAGAAAAAAAGATATAATGATTCTTTTTCGTATAGCCATTATGGAAGTTACGGAAATTAATACCGAAGTCTTGATTATTGATGAAGCCGGATTGGATTCTCTCTATAAAAAAAGGAAGAAAAAGAAGATTTAAGTCTTACAGATGCACTAAAAAAATGCAAATCTAAATTCCCGTTATACTTTCGATTCCTTTTGTAGTAGGTTCTTCCAATGATTTAGCCCATGCTGCCTGTGTAGCAACTGCAGAGCTTCCCGGAGAACAGTACAATCCTCTCTATATTTATGGAGGCGCAGGACTTGGAAAAACACACCTTATGCAATCCGTTGCTCACTTCATTTTACAGCAAAACAGAAATGCAAAGATTCGCTATGTTACATCGGAAACCTTTATCAACGAGTTTGTAGACAGCATTCGAAAACAAAAAAATAACAGCTCTCCTGCTGAATTCCGAAAAGAAGTATAGAGAACTCGATGTTTTGCTGATTGATGATATTCAATTCCTAATAGGTAAGGAAGGAACACAGGAAGAATTTTTCCACACCTTTAATACTCTTTATGACAATAGAAAGCAGATTATTATTGCTTCCGATAAACCGCCCAAGGACATTGACAACCTGGAAGAAAGACTTCGCTCGCGATTCGAGGTCGGACTGATTGTAGATATTCAGATGCCCGACGTGGAAACTCGTATGGCAATTCTTCGTAAAAAGGAAGAACTCGAAGGCTACAATATTGATAATGAAGTAATTAAATACATTGCAGATAATATTAAGTCCAATGTAAGAGAGTTGGAAGGTGCATTGACTAAGGTCGTAGCAAAATCGAGACTGGTTAAACAGCCTATTACCTTGGCTCTGGCGGAAGAACTTTTAAAGGATCACATTACGCCAAGTGAAAGAAGAGAAATAACTCCGAAGATTATTATAGAAATTGTAGCGGATTATTATAACTTAAATCTTTCAGACCTGGCCTCTCCAACGAAAAAGAAAAACATTGCTTATCCCAGGCAGATTGCGATGTATCTTTGCAGAGAGATGACCAATGTTCCCCTAGTTACTGTAGGAGAACTTTTAGGGGGAAGAGATCATTCTACCGTGATTCATGGTTGCGAAAAAATATCCACAGAATTACCAACAAACGAACAATTGCAATCCACAATAGAAAATTTACGGAAAAAAATCTCCCTGATTCCGCAATGAATCCTGAACTAATTCACAAAAGTTTTTTTCTTCCGGAAACAGATAAAACAAAGGGAAAAATAGAGATTTCACATTTCCACAAACCCTAGTAATACTACTAAAGAAAAAGAAAGAGAAAAAGAAAGAAGGAGAATCCATGAAATTATACTTTCAAAAAAATGACCTAATTTCGGCTATTCAAGTCGTAGGACGAGCAGTAGCCTCCAAAAACAACAATAAGTATTATGGAATGTATCCTGATTGATGCTACAAAGGGACAAATTGTTCTGATTGGTAATAAATCAGAATTTGGAATAGAGAGTATTTGTAAAGGTGAAATCGCAGAACCCGGAAAAGTGGCATTAGAAGCAAAACTGTTTCAGGAAATCATTAAACGTTTACCTCAAAATGAAGGAACAAAGCTCTACATTGAAACGGAAGACAACGGAAATTGTATTATTCGATGTGAAAAAAATCGGTTTTTCAAGATTATGGGAAGAAATGCAGATGAGTTTCCTTCTTTACCGATTGTAGAAAAACAGGAAGCTGTTGTTGTTTCTCAATTTTCTAAGAAATATGATTAACCAGACTATTTTCTCTACTGCAAACGGAGAAAATAACAAGAAAATGGCGGGAGAATACTTTGAGATTAAAGATAATCTATTTTCCGTTACTTCTCTAGACGGTCATCGTATTTCTATAAGAAAAAAACCTGCTTAAAGGATTCCTATTCAGAGCAAAGCGCAATCGTCCCAAAGGAAGTTTTGGCGGATTTATCGAAGATTATGTCCGGTGGATTGGATGACATGGTGGAGATGTATTTTTCAAAACAGTATCTTCTTTTTCACTATGAAGATACCACAGTCATTACGCAGCTTGTCGAGGGAGAGTATTTTCATGTAAAGCAGATGCTTTCTACTGACTATGAAACAAAAAAATAATTGTAAATAGAAAGCAGCTTTTGGAAGATATCGACAGAGCAAGAATCATGGCAAGGGACAATGATAAGCAACCGCTTATTTTAAAGATTGCCGAAGATAACTTGTCCTTAAAGATTATTTCCGACTTGGGAAGAATGGATGCCGAGATTCCGGTAAAGCAGGAAGGAAAGGATTTGTTAATCGGTTTTAATCCGAATTTCTTGATAGATGCTTTGCAAAATATAGATGAAGAAGAGGTTTCTCTTTATTTTACGATTCCTCGTTCTCCTGTATTTATAAGGGATAAGGAAGAAAGCTATATTTATATGATTTTGCCGGTTAACTTCAATGCGGATCAAGTAGAATGATTATTGAGTCCATAGAGCTACAAAATTACAGAAATTATGAAAGTTTGAAGCTTTCTCTGGGAGAAAAAAACAATATCTTCTACGGGGATAATGCGCAGGGAAAGACCAATTTACTGGAAGCAATCTTCTTTGCGGCCAGCTCCAAGTCCTTTCGCTTTTGCAAGGATAGAGATGTGATTCGATTTTCGGAAGAAGAAGCGCATATCAAGATGATTTTACAAAAAAAAATCACATAAGAATCGCATCGATATCCATTTAAAAAAAAATAGTGTAAAAGGGATTGCAATAAATGGTTTTTCGGTAAAGAAGGCTTCCGACCTTTTCGGACTGGCCAATGTAGTTATTTTTTCTCCGGAGGATCTAAGCCTTATTAAAGACGGTCCGAAGGAAAGAAGAAGATTTGTTGACTTGGAACTTTGTCAGTTAAATAAATTCTATTTGCATAATTTAGCAAGATATAATCGTGTTTTAATGCAAAGAAACAGATTACTGAAAGATATTGCCTTTAAACCGCAGCTGGAAGACAGTCTTTCCGTTTGGGATGAGGAACTTGTAAAATATGGGCAGGCTATTATCCGTCTGAGAAGAGAATTTATAGAAAACTTGCAAGATAAGCTGATACGAATTCATAAAAATATCAGTGGAGGAAGGGAAGAACTTCTTCTTTCTTATGAGGAAAATGTAAGAGAAGAAGCATTTTCCGAAGCAATCATAAAAGCAAGGGATACGGAAAAAAAGCAGAGAATTACATTGGTTGGACCGCATAGAGATGACCTTTTGTTTCAAATTAACGGAGAAGACATTCGAAAGTTCGGTTCGCAAGGGCAGAAAAGAACGGCGGCTCTTTCTTTGAAGCTTGCAGAGATTGAGCTCGTAAAGGAAAAGATAGAGGATTATCCTATTTTACTTTTAGATGATGTTTTTTCGGAACTCGATAAAAAAAGGCAGAATTTTTACTGGATGAAATTTCCGATGTGCAAAGTATCATCACATGCACCGGTTTAGAAGATTTAATAGAAAATCGTTTTCCCATAGATAAGCTTTACTATGTGGAAGGCGGAAAGATTGAATGTCCATAGAGGAGGGTTCATGGCAATAGAGAGAGAAGATCAGGATCTGAATGAACAGTTTCACGCATCGAAGGAATACGGTGCGGATCAGATTCAGATACTGGAGGGTTTGGAAGCGGTAAGAAAACGTCCCGGAATGTATATCGGCAGTACCTCTACCCGCGGTTTACACCACTTGGTTTATGAAATAGTGGATAATTCCGTAGATGAGGCTCTGGCCGGTTTTTGCGACAATATTACCGTTACTATCCATAAGGACAATTCTATTACCGTAGAAGACGACGGTAGAGGAATTCCGGTAGACTTGCAGAAAAAAGCGGGAAAATCCGCTCTAGAAGTCGTATTTACCGTGCTTCACGCAGGAGGAAAATTCGGCGGATCAGGCTATAAGGTTTCCGGCGGACTGCATGGGGTGGGAGCAAGTGTCGTAAATGCATTATCAACATACTTGGATGTTACGGTTTGTAAAGACGGAAAAATCTATACTATGTCCTTCTCGAAAGGAAAAGTAACGAAGGAAATAGAGTGTATCGGAACTTGTACGGAAGAAGAGCACGGAACCAAGGTTCATTTCTTACCTGATTCTGAAATCTTTGAAGAAAGTATCTATGATTTTGATATCTTAAAGGTGCGTTTAAGAGAAACAGCTTTCCTCACCAAGAATCTTCGCATCAAGCTTGTGGATGAAAGAGAAGAAGAACTTAGAGAAATGACTTTCCACTATGAAGGAGGAATTAAGGAGTTCGTTACTTATTTAAACAAAGGAAAGGAAGCGCTCTATCCCGATGTTATTTACTGTGAGGGGGAAAAGGAGCAGATTCTTGTTGAAGTAGCGATGCAGCACAATGATTCCTATACGGAAAACATTTATACCTTCGTAAACAACATCAATACTCCGGAGGGCGGAACGCATCTCACCGGTTTTAAAAATGCATTAACAAAAACCTTTAATGATTATGCAAGACAGAATAAGCTTTTAAAGGACAGTGAGCCGAATCTTTCCGGAGAGGATATCCGTGAGGGCTTAACCTGTATCATTTCCGTAAAAATTGAAGATCCGCAGTTTGAAGGACAGACCAAGCAAAAGCTTGGCACTTCCGAAGCACAGGTTGCCGTACAGGGTATTGTTTCGGAACAGTTGACCTATTTTTCTGGAGCAAAAACCCGTACCGTAGCCAGAGTCATGTGTGAAAAATCCATTATGGCGCAAAGAGCAAGAGCCGCGGCAAGAAAGGCAAGAGATTTAACGAGAAGAAAATCCGCACTGGACGGTGTTGGACTTCCCGGAAAGCTTGCCGATTGCAGTAGTAAGGATGCGGAACGTTGTGAAATCTTTATCGTTGAGGGAGACTCTGCACTGGGAGTCTGCAAAGGAAGGAAGAAATCCGGAAACACAAGCGGTACTTCCCTTCGCGGAAAGGTTCTGAATGTGCAGAAAGCAAGACTCGATCGGATTTATGCCAATGAAGAAATCAAAGGGATGATTACCGCTTTCGGTACAGGAATCAATGAGGACTTTGATTTGTCAAAGCTCCGTTATCATAAGATTATCATTATGACCGATGCCGATGTGGACGGAGCGCATATTTCCACCTTGATGCTGACTTTTATTTATAATTTTATGCCGGATCTCATTAAAGAGGGCCATGTCTATCTTGCACAACCGCCTCTCTTTAATATCACCAAGAACAAAAAAAGCATTACTATGCCTATTCAGACGAAGAGTATCAAAATATTTTAAAAGAAATCGGAGCGGATGGAGCGGATGTATCCCGATTTAAAGGTTTGGGAGAAATGGATACGGAAGAGCTTGCGGAAACGACGATGGATCCGGAAACGAGAACCCTTCTTCGTGTCAATATGGAAGAAGACGACAAGGCGGAGCTCGATATTACCTTTACAACTTTGATGGGAGATCAGGTAGAACCCAGAAGAGAGTTTATTGAGAAGAATGCCCGCTATGTTAAGAATCTGGATGTATAGGAGGTAGATTTTGGAGCCGAATATTTTCGATAAGGTGCAGGAAGTTGATCTAAAAAAGACGATGGAAAATTCCTACATCGACTATGCCATGAGCGTTATCGTATCCAGAGCGATTCCGGATGTGCGAGACGGTCTTAAGCCGGTACAAAGAAGAGTGCTCTATGCTCTGCAAAGCCTTGGAGTAACACCGGATAAGAAAACCAAGAAATGTGCGACCATCGTAGGAGAGACCATGGGTAAATATCACCCGCACGGAGACTCTTCTATTTATGGATCCTTAGTATATATGGGACAGCCCTGGTCCATGCGCTATGTTTTAATCGATAAGCAGGGTAACTTCGGATCAGAAGACGGAGACAGTCCTGCGGCTATGCGTTATACCGAGGCAAAGATGTCCAAGATGGCAGCGGAAATGCTGTCCGGTATCAATAAGAATACGGTTGACTTTATGCCGAACTTCTCTAATGAATACGATGAGCCAACCGTGCTTCCTGCGCGTTTTCCGAATCTTCTCGTAAACGGAGCAACCGGAATTGCAGTAGGTATGTCCACCAATATTCCTCCTCATAATCTTCGAGAAGTGATTGCCGGTGTAGATAAAATCATTGAGAACCGCATTGCGGGAAGAAAGACGGAAATAGACGAGCTGCTTCCCATTGTTAAGGGACCGGATTTTCCGACGGGAGCCACCATTCTCGGAAAAAGAGATGTGGAAGAGGCATACCGCACCGGAAGAGGAAAGGTGAAGATGCGCGCCGTTTGCGAAATTGAGACCATGCCAAACGGAAAGCACAGAATCATTGTGAAAGAACTTCCTTACCTTGTTTACCGTTCCCGTGTCATTGAAAAAATTGCAGACCTTGTTAAAGATAAGAAGATCGACGGCATTACCTATATCCATGATGCGGCAGGAAAGAATTCCAATGCCAAAATCAACATCGAGCTTAGAAAGGATGCAAATCCGCAGGTCATCTTAAATCAGCTCTATAAGCATACGCAGTTGCAGGAAACCTTCGGTGTCATCATGCTTTGTATTGTGAACGGAGAACCGAAGATTCTCAATTTACTGCAGATTTTGGAGGAGTTCCTAGGACATCAGGTCAATGTTGTACGAAGAAGAACAGAGTACGACCTCCAAAAAGTGTGAAGACAGAGCACATATTTTAGAGGGACTTTTAAAGGCGCTTGACCATATCGATGAAATCGTTGCCATGATTCGTGCTGCAAAAAATGTGGATGAAGCAAAGCAGAATTTAATCAGCCGTTTCGGCTTCTCCGATGTACAGGCGCAGGCGATTGTGGATATGCGTCTCCGTGCTCTCACCGGTTTGGAAAGAGAAAGACTGGAGAATGAGTACAACGATCTTTTGGCAAAGATTGCATACTATAAAGAGATTTTAGGAAATGAAAATAAGCTCCTCTCCGTAATTCAGGAAGAACTGGATACCATTGCGGAGAAGTACGGCGATGATAGAAAGACGGAGTTCACCTTTGATAAAGATTTTCAGGCGGAAGACTTTATTTCGGACGACGATGTGGTCATTACATCTACCAGTCTAGGATACATCAAGAGAATGTCTCCGGAGCATTTCCACCAGCAAAATCGAGGCGGAAAAGGTATAAAGGGTATGCAGACGATAGAGAATGACTATATCGAAGACCTCTTTATGACGACAAACCACCATTATGTCATGTTCTTTACAAACCAGGGAAGAATCTTCCGTATCAAGGGATACGAGATTCCGGAGGCAAGCAGAACGGCAAGAGGAACAGCGCTGGTAAATCTCCTCTCCTTACAGGAAAATGAGAAGGTTACGGCGACTCTTTGCTTAAGAGATACCAATGAGGAAAAATACCTTATTCTCACAACAAAGAAGGGTGTTATTAAGAAGACGGAACTTTCCCAGTTTGCCAATGTGCGGAAGAACGGCATGATTGCTATTACCTTAAATGAGGGAGACCAGCTGATTGAAGCAAAGCTTCTTTCTGAAGATGAAGAAATCTTCCTGGTTACGAAGAAGGGTATGGCGATTGAATTTAATGAGAAAGATGTTCGTGCAACCGGACGCTCCTCTATGGGTGTACGCGGTATTCGTTTAAATGCAGGTGATGAAGTCATCGGTATGCAGAAGGCTTCTCAGGGAGAACATTTCCTTCTGGTTTCTGAAAAGGGTTACGGAAAAACTGACGGACAAGAGCTGCTTTAAGGCACAAGCTCGAGGCGGAAAAGGGAATTCGTTGCTATAAGATTACGGAGAAAAACCGGGAGATATCGTAGGCTTTAAGCTCTGTGATAAGGATAGAGAACTGCTTCTTATTACCACAGAAGGAATTATGATTCGAATTAATCTCGATAAAGTGAGCATTTTAGGAAGAAATACTTCCGGTGTTAAGCTGATGGATATTGATAAGGATACCGATACTGTAATTGCTTCCGTTGCCAAGGTTAGAGAGACAGAAGATGAGGAAGAATCCGAAGAAGCAACTGCTTTAGAAAATACAGATTTGAGGGAAGAAAAAGAAAATCAAGAAGCCGGAGAAAGTCCGGAAGAAAACTCCTAAAAATTTCCTTGACATAAAAAAATCTGAATTTGATACTCTAATAAAGCACCTTTCTAGGTGAATCCCTTTTGGCAGGGATAAAAGGAGTAATACTCAAGAGGCCGAAGAGGCGCCCCTGCTAAGGGTGTAGGTCGGGAAACCGGCGCGAGGGTTCAAATCCCTCTTACTCCGTTTTCGGGAAACCGAAAAAAATGCTTGACAAAGAAACTCTCTTTGTTATAATAGCATGGCTGTCCTGAAGAGGATTGCCAACAGTACCTTGAAAAATCA
>BNJU01000617.1_pt1 | contig 104145 bp, 99 predicted proteins | sample 8539281 | NCBI WGS metagenome assembly BNJU01 (sample SAMD00202456, study PRJDB9452) | human saliva metagenome | isolation source: human saliva | place: Japan | reverse complement strand
CTGCGCTGACGAGCACGGGCCGGGTCCCGCGCACTGCCGGACCCGGCCCGTGGCTGGTCACGAGCAACCAGTCCGTCGCCTCTTCTGGTGCTTGGACGTCTTGAACAGGAGGTTGACCTGCTCGTTGTACGTCGTCAGCGTTGAGGCCGGCACCCGGTTGGCCCACAGGTCGTCCGTCGCCGGCTTCATGATGGCGCCCACGTCCGCCCCGAAGTAGGTCAGTGGGAAGAAGAACGTGGACTTGTCCTCCAGGTGCTGGGTGAAGGGCTTGGTGGGAAGCTCCCGTTGCCTCGAAGACCTTGACGGCCTTCTTCGTGGAGGAGGCGATCGCCGGGAAGACGATTCCGTGAGAGGCCACGATGTCCTGCGCCCTCGGCGGTTCCCAGGAAGGCCACCCACTTGGAGGCGTTGTCGATATTGGCCGACTGCTTGGAGATCGAGTCGCCCAGCCCGTTGAACAGGGAGACCGACTTGCCGTTGGGGCCCACGGGGTTCGCCGCGATCCCGACCTTGACGTCGAGCCTGGCGTAGGTGCCGAACATCCACGAGCCGTTGAAGCACATGGCGATCTTGCCGCTGCCCGAGCTGGACATCGGTGCTGGTCGTGAGGAGAAGGCGCCGCGCGGAGGCATGTATCCCTTGTCCACCAGGCCGAAGTACCAGTCCATCGTGTCCTGGAAGACCTTCTCGTCGTAGCGGTAGTGGTCGCCCCAGGTCTCCTTGTTCGTGTAGAACCAGTCGCCGGCCGAGCCGGTGAAGGGGCTCCACTGAGTCTGGCCGTCCCCGGTACCGGCGTCCTGGATACCCAGGCCGTAGACGGCCACTCGGTTCTTATCGAAACCGGGCTCGTCTCCGCGCACGCCGTTCTTGTCCACGGTCAGGTGGGCGATGACCTTCTCGAAAGGTTCCGCCGTCTTCGGGGTTCCAGGACCAGTCGGCCAGGTCCGCCTCGGACAGGCCGGCCTGGGCGAGCATGTCCCGGTTGTAGAAGACCGCCACGGTGTCCCAGTCCTTGGGGCAGCCGTACTGATGGCCGTCCTCACCCTTCCACAGGTCGATGAGGCCCTCCTGGAAGGCGGACTCATCGACGCCCGCCCAGGCGGCCTGCTTCTCCAGTGGGAACCAGGACCTCCAGGTCCACGAACTGGGCGAACTTGGAGATGTGGTCGGTGAAGGCGTCCGGACCCTGTCCCGGCGATGAAGCCGGCCGTCAGCTTGGTCCAGTAGTCGCCCCAGGCGATCTGGGTGATGTTGACCTTGATGCCGGTCTTGGCCTCGAAGGCCTTGGCGCATGCCTCATAGGCGGGCAGCTGGCTGGCGTCCCACATCCAGTACTCGACGGCGCCGGGCTCCCGACTTCCTGGAACCGCCGGAGCAGGCGGCCAGGGTCAGTGCGGCCGCTCCCGAGGCCAAGCCGCACAGGAGGCCTCGGCGCGACAGTGAGGAGCGAAGAGGGCTGATCGGTTGAGTCGTCATCTGGTGCCTCACTTGATTCCGGTAAAGCCGATGGAGTTGACGATGCGCCGAGCAAAGGCCATGAACAGCAGGAGCATCGGGAGGGCGGCCACGAGCGTGGCGGCCATGAGCCCGGCCCAGTCGGGACCGGTCTGAGGGGCCTGGGAGCGGAAGACGGCCAGAGCCACCGTGAGTACCCGCGAGGAGTCCGTGTAGGAGACCAGCAGGGGCCAGAAGTAGTCGTTCCAGGCCGTGATGTAGGTCAGGATCGCCAGCGTCGAGATCGGGGCCTTGGCCATGGGCAGGATGAGGGTGAAGAACACCCGGACCTTGGATGCTCCGTCGAGCAGTGCGGCCTCCTCCAGCTCGCGCGGGACATTCATGAAGAATTGCTTAGGAAGAACACCGCGAAAGGGCGTCATGAACATGGTCGGCAGCGCCACCCCGAGGAAGGTGTCGATGAGGTGGGAGCTGCTTGACCAGCACGAAGTTGGGCAGGAGCGTGAAGATCGAGGGGACCATGAGGGCGCCCAGGAACACGGCGAAGACCGTGTCGCGTCCCCTCCAGCGCAGGCGGGAGAAGGAGTAGGCGGCCATCGCCGAGAAGAACACCTGCCCCACGGTGACCAGCGTGGAGATGATGACCGAGTTGCGCAGGTAGAGCCAGAAGTTGATGGCTGCGCCGCTGCCGCCGTCGGCCAGCGCCTCCTCGGTGGACTGCATGCCGAAGACGCGGGCGAAGCCGCGCAGGTTGATGTCCACCGGCAGCAGGCTGGTGGGGTGGGCGGTGATGCCCGCGTTGGAGGACAGCGCCGTGCGCAGGACCCAGTAGAAGGGCAGAAGCGTGAACAGCATGATGAGGATCATCGCCGCCCAGGCCAGTGCCTTGCCGACGGTGAGCCGGCGACCCGGGAGCCATGGAGGACGCCGCAGCGGCCGCCTTGGGGGACTGCGCGGAGGAAACGGATGCGGTTGTCGTGGTCATGGGCTGGTCCTCCTTCAGTCCAGGTCCGTCTCGCCGGCACGGGTCATGCGGTACTGCAGGATCGTGATCGCCGCCAGGACGAGCAACAGCCCCACCGCCATGGCGGAGGCGTATCCGAACTGGAAGCGTCCGAAGGCCATGTCGTAGATGTAGTACTGCAGCACGCGGGTGGCGTTGACCGGGCCGCCCTGGGTGGCCACCGAGACGGTGTCGAAGACCTGGAAGGAACCGATCATCGTCATGATGAGCACCAGAGCCAGGATGGGACGCAACAGCGGGACGGTGATCCGCCAGAACATCCGCCACTCGCTGGCGCCGTCCATCTTGCCCGCCCTCATAGACCGTGTTCGGGATCGACTGCAGACCCGCGAAGATGAGCAGGGCCGTGTAGCCCACGTGCCGCCACACGTTGATGATGGCGATGGTGGGGATGGCCATCGACGAGGAGAAGAAGTCGACGGCTGAGCCCGTCAGGGACTCCAGGAGCTGGTTGGTGATGCCCAGCGTGTTGTCCAGGATCCACAGCCACAGCATGGCGGCGACCACGTTGGAGACGAGGTAGGGCGTCAGCACGATGGATCGCACGAAGGTGGACTGGGTCAGGCGCTGCATGAGGACGGCGATGAGGAGTGCCAGGATCGTCTGCAGACCGATGTTGATGACCACGTACTCCACAGTGACGACGACGGCGTTCCAGAAGGTGTCGTCCTGGACCATGCGCTTGTAGTTGTCCAGGCCGGTGAACTCCTCGGGGGTCAGGAGGTTGTACTCGGTGAAGGACAGCCAGATGCCTCGGATGAGGGGCCAGATGTAGAAGGCGACGAGGCCGATCGTCGCCGGGAGGATGAAGGTGAGGCCGAGCTTGAGATCGGAGCGTGGCTTGCGTTGCCGACGCGATGGTCGTGCGACCGGGGTCGAGGTTGACATCGGGTCTCCAAATCGACGGTGATGAGGGAAAACGGGTCGAAGACGGATGGGTGGGGTAGGGACGGGTGGAGGAAGGCAGGACGGACCGGCGACTCGGAGGGGCGCCGAGTCCTCAGTCGACGGCGCTTACGCGCAGCAGGACGAGGTGGTCGGGGTGCAGCACCGGCAGTGCCAGCCCTGTGGTGGTCAGGTAGGAGCCCGGCAGGGTGACGCCCTGGGCCATCCAGCCTGCCGCCAGACGCAGCTCGGGGTAGGCCGGCGCAGCCAGGCGCACGTGATAGCAGCGCGAAGGATCCAGGCCGGGCAGTGGGCGCGGCGCCGTGGGCCAGGCCAGGAGCTGGCCCAGCGAGGCGATCTCGAACAGGGCGTCGGAGCCGTCAGAGGCGACGACCCCCTCAATGCGCAGCACGTCGTCGTCGGGCAGGTCCGCATGGACCGTTACCCCCGAGTGCAGCAGGCCGCGCAGCTCCTTGTGCAGCGCGATGATGGAGGCCAGGCGCTCGCGGATGGCGTCATCGGCCTCGGTGAGGTCCCACTCCACACCCATATGGCCCCACAGGGCGGTACTGGCCCGGAAGTCGAGATCGAGGTCGCGCAAGGTGGTGTGGGCCCGTCCCGAGCCGACGTGGGTTCCCATCATCTCGGGAGGAAGCAGCAGCGTGGTGCCGCGCTGGATGTTCTGGCGGTCATGGGCATCGATGCAGTCCGAGGCCCACACCCGCTGAGTGCGCTCCATGATCCCCAGGTCGATGCGGCCGCCGCCGCCGGCGCAGGACTCGATCTCCAGGGAGGGGAAGCGCTCATGGAGTGCATCCAGGAGGCGGTAGACGGCCAGGGTCTGGTCGTGGACGGCGGCCGCCCCCTGGTGCCCCGCGGTGGGGTCGGAGACCTCATGCCCCGTGGCCAGCAGAGGGGAGTTGTGGTCCCACTTGAGGTAGGCGATGCCAAGGCGCTCCACGAGGGTGGAGATGGCGTCGAACAGGTAGTCCCAGGCGCCGGGTGCGGACAGGTCCAGGACCCGCTGGTGGCGGTGCTCGGGCGCTCCACCGGCGCCGTCGGACAGGATCCACTCCCGGGTGGGTGCGGGCCACTCGGAGTCGACGTTGACCATCTCCGGCTCGAACCACAGGCCGAACTCCATGCCCAGGGCGTGGACGTGCTCCACGAGTGGCTCCAGGCCGTTCGGCCAGGCCTCGGGGGAGACCTGCCAATCGCCCAGTCCTGAGGTGTCGTCGCGGCGGGATCCGAACCAGCCGTCGTCCAGGACGTAACGCTCGATACCGACCTGGGCGGCGGCGTCGGCCAGGGCCTTGAGCTTTGTCCAGGTCGTGGTCGAAGTAGACGGCCTCCCAGGTGTTGAGCAGCACCGGGCGGGGGCGGGTGGGGTGGGACGGGCGTGAGCGCAGCCAGGCGTGGCTGCGGTGGGCCAGGGCGTCCAGGCCCTCGCCCCAGGAGAAGACCGTCCACGGAGAGGTGTAGGTCTGCCCCGGGGCCAGCGAGACCTCGCCCGGCAGGAGCAGCTCTCCGGCTCCCCAGGAGCTTTGCGGCCCGAGGCCGGGTTCATCGCCAGGTGGCGGACGTTGCCGGACCATGCCGCGTGAACGCCGTGGACGCGCCCGCTGCGCCATCCGAAGCCGGTGGGGCCGGCTGCCAGCCAGGTGACGGCGTCGTGCCCCGGGCGTCCCTCCCAGGACTCGCGAAGGCGAGTGCCCGGGGTGAAGGGGGTGCGCACGAGCCGACGCTCCTGGACATGATGTCCGGTGGTGTCCAGCAGCTCGTCGGCGCTGTCGGGCAGCGGCAGTACCGGCGTGAGCTCGCCGACGACGAGGTCGGCTCCCTGCTCACCGTCGGACTCGGGGCGGTCATTGCGTACCCAGGCGCGTAGACGTACCAGGCCGCAGGGTTCCAGGCGCAGCTCAGTGCCCAGGGTCAGCGCGTGGGCGGTGTCGGTTCCGCTGGAGCGCACAACGAGGGCGGTCCCGGCCGGGGTGTCCTCGGAGCCCTCCTCGTGGGTGAAGGCGGTGGGGTGGGGGAGAAGGCCGAGCCGTCGGTGCGTGAGAGCGCCACAGCGGGACGTGAGTTCCAGCCCAGGTGGGCCAGGGGCAGGATCGGCAGGTCGTTGGTGATCCAGGCGGTGTTGGTGCCCAAGGACGTCTGCGCGGCCAGGGCCGCGTCGGACAGGTCGTCACCGCTGACGTCACCCAGGTCAGGGCCCCAGTGGCGCACCACCGGGAAACGGTCGTCGGGCAGGTCGAGGACCACGGAGGTGTCGGCGCATCGCAGATGGAGGGTCATCATCGTCCTTCCAGGGGAGGGGGAGGAACCGGGAGCGATTCCTTGTAAGATGAAAATAATTGACAATGCTAGATTTTGCAAGGGTTTGCTCTACAGTGTCGGTACGACGTGGATGGCGGTGAACGTCGTCCCAGGTCACAGGCCGTGCGGCCCCAGTGGCAGCTGACGACGATGGGATTGGGGGTCGACGATGGGCGGTGGACGCAGCCTCGGCGCCAGGGCGCTGCTCGCCCTGATCTCCGCCGGCCCCATGAGTCGCGGCGACCTCGCCGAGCGCCTGGGGCTGTCCGCGGCGACGACGACACGCACGGTGCGCCCCCTCATCGAGGCGGGACTCATCGAGGAGCAGCCGCCGGTGGAGGTGGCCGGGCCGGGACGACCCACCCGCCTGCTGGCCGTCGTCCCGAGCAGTGCCACCGTTGCGGGCATCAAGCTCACGGATGACCGCCTCTACGCCGTCCTGACCGACCCTCTGGGCGAGGTCCTCATCAGTGACTCGCGGCCGTTGACCGAGACCGATGCCGGCTCCGTGACCGCCCTCATCGCCTCGGTGGTGGCGCAGCTGGCCGAGCGCGGCGGGCGGCGGCCCGACGCCATCGGAATCTCCCTGGGGGCGGCCGTCGTCGGGAGACGGACTGTGGTGGTGGCCAGCTTCCTGGGATGGCGCAACGTACCTCTGGCCGCCATGGTCACCGAGGCCACCGGGCTGCCCTGCGTCGCGGCCAATGATGTGCGCGCCTTCGCCTATGCCGAGGCATGGTTCGGGGCCGGTCGCGGGAAGGACCCTTCGCCATGGTCACCCTCGGCGCCGGGATCGGCTGCGGGGTCGTGGTGGCCGGTGAGGTCGTCTCCCGGTGCGCAGGGGCGGCCGGCAGCGTCGGGCACCTGCCGGTGGATCCTCGGGACCCCCTGCGAGATCGGGCACCCCGGGTGCGCTCGAGCCCTCGCCTCGACCCCCGGGATCCTGCGGGCGGCCGCCGAGCGCCTGGGGTGTGAGGTCGGCGAACTGAGCCTCGATCTGCTCCTGAGTCCCGACATGCGTCGCCACAACGGCGTCGACGACGTCCTACGGCGCGCGGTGCTGGCGATCGGAAGGGTCGTAGGGACTCTCATCGCCTACGTCGATCCCGAGCTCGTCGTCGTCTCCGGGGAGGGGGTCGCCGTGGTGGAGACCTACCGCGAGATCTTTGATGAGGAGGTGGGCGACCTGCGGCACTGGGCGGCGGCGCCCGTGCCCGTCCTGCTGCGTCCCTTCGAGTTCGACGAGTGGGCGCGAGGGGCGGCCGCTCTGGCCCTGGATCAGTGGACGGTGGTCGCAGGCGGCCGGTGAAGGCGGCTCTTGGCCGGGCACGGCACTGTGACAGGAACCATGTATAGGAAATAGGTCCTAGCGAGATCCTGGAATAAGGGTGCCCTTAGATTGTGCCCATGAGTCGTCGCACCACCATTGCCCTGTCGACCGCCGGCCTCCTGGCCGCCGGAGCCGCCCTCGCACTGGCCGTACGTCCGGCCCGCCACGACGTCCCCGACGTCGCCGTCGGCACGGGCAGCCGCCGTCCGCCCCTGCGTCGTCATCGCCGGTGGCGGCTACGTCGGCTTCTGCGTCGCCCGGGCCCTGCGCGCCCAGCTCAACCTCGACCAGGTCGAGATCGCCATCATCGACTCGCGCGCCTACATGACCTACCAGCCCTTCCTGCCGGAGGTCGCGGCCGGCTCGATCCAGCCGCGCCACGTCGTCGCCCCCACCGCCGTAACCTCGACGGCGTCACCATCATCACCGGCGCCGTCACCGCCATCGACCACGCGGGCCGCACCGTCACCGTGCGTCCCCCGACCCCCCAGTCCACGCACGAGCGGGTCGAGCCCTACACCCTGACCTACGACCACCTCGTCATCGCCCTGGGCGCCGAGGCCCGCACCCTGCCGATCCCCGGCCTGGCGGAGCAGGCCATGGGCTTCAAGCAGGTCGAGGAGGCCACCGCCCTGCGCAACCGGGTCCTCACCCGCATCGAGGACGCCGCCTCCACCTGGGACACCGAGCGCCGCAGGCGCCTGCTCACCTTCGTCTTCGTCGGAGGAGGCTTCGCGGGCGTCGAGGCCATCGCCGAGCTCGAGGACATGGCACGCGCGACCGTGCGCACCATCCCTTCCATCGAGCAGCGCGACGTCCGCTTCGTCCTCGTCGAGGGCTCGCGCCGCATCCTGCCCGAGCTCACCGAGGAGCTCTCCGGCTACGGGCTCCAGCAGCTGCGCGAGCGCGGCATCGACGTGCGGCTCAACACCTTCCTCAACTCCTGCGTCGACGGCCACGTCGTCCTGTCCGACGGCACCGAGTTCGACGCCGACACCATCGTGTGGACCGCCGGCGTCAAGGCCGCCCCGGTGCTGCAGACCGCCTCCGACCTGCCCATCGACGCCCGCGGCCGTGTCACCGCGCTGCCCACCCTCCAGGTGGCGCGCGACGGCGCGCCGGTCGAGGGAGCCTGGGCCGCCGGCGACTGCGCCGCCGTCCCGGACCTGACCTCCGAGGACCCCGAGGCCACCTGCGCCCCCACTGCCCAGCACGCGGTGCGTCAGGCCACGCTGCTGGCCGACAACCTCGTGGCCGTCCTCGCCGCCGGGGACGAGAACGGTGTGCCTTTGAAGTCCTACGCGCACGCGAACCTGGGTACCGTGGCCTCCTGGGCATCGGCAAGGGCGTCGCCCGCATCATGGGCTGGGACCTGCGCGGCTTCACCGCCTGGACCGCTCACCGCGGCTACCACGTCTCACGCGATGCCGACCCTCAACCGGAAGGTGCGCATCATGATGGACTGGCTGGCCGCCGTCGTCTTCCGTCGCGACCTGGCCTCCTTCGGCTCCATCGCCGAGCCCGGCGCGGCCTTCGCCACGGCGGCCCGTCACGACGCCGACCTCGCCGCCCGCCGCAAGGCCGCCGACAGCGGGGTCCTGAGCGCTCAGCCGTCGACGACGGCGTCGAACTTGTCTGCGTAGTCCTGGGCGCTGAGCAGATCTCCCTCAGCGCTGACCGTCACCGTGAACAGCCAGCCGGCGCCGTAGGGGTCCTCGTTGATGGTGCCCGGCTCGTCGACGACCGCCTCGTTGACGGCGACGACGGTGCCGCTCACGGGCGAGACGAGGTCCGAGACGGACTTGGTCGATTCGAGCTCGCCGCAGGGCTCGCCCGCCTCGACCTGGGCGCCGACCTCGGGCAGGTCGACGAAGACGACCTCACCGAGGGCGTCGGCGGCGACGGTAGTGATGCCCACGCGTGCGGGCTCACCGTCCTCCAGCCACTCGTGGTCGATGCTGTAGCGCAGGTGAGCGCGCACGCTCTGGGCCATGATGGGGTCCTTCCTGTCAGGTGGTGGTGGGTGGTGCGGGACGCCTTATCGGATCCGCTTGTAGAAGGGGGAGTCGACGACCGTGACCTCCAGCGGCCTGCCGCGCACGTCGGCGACGAGCGCCGTGCCCACGGGCCAGGCGGGGGCGTCCTCACGCCAGGGACGCAGGAGTGCCAGGGCCACGGGGTGACCCAGGGTGGGTGACAGCAGGCCGGAGGTCACCGTACCGAGCCCCTCGCCGTCGTCGCCCAGCACCGGCGCACCGGCTCGGGCCGCACGCCGACCCTCAGCGGTCAGAGCGACCAGCACCGAGGTTCCCTCGGCGCCCTCCTGCTCGGCCCGGGCGGCCAGGGCGTCACGTCCGACGAAAGCACCCTTGTTGAGCCGCACCACCATGCTCAGGCCGGCGTCGTAGGGCGTCATCCCCTCGTGGAGCTCGTGCCCGTACAAGGGCATCCCGGCCTCCAGCCGCAGAGAGTCGCGTGCCGCCAGCCCACAGGGGGTCAGCGCCGGCACCGGCTCGCCGTCGATGACGGTGGGCTCCAGGGCCGCCGCGGCACTGGTGATGACCGTCCACAGGTCCACGGCGTCCTCCGCGCCGCAGAACAGCTCGAAGCCGTCCTCACCCGTGTAGCCGGTACGGGCCAGCAGCACCGAGTGCCCCGCCGCCGTCGCCCTGACCGCAGCGTAGAAGCGCAGGCGCTCCAAGAGCGTGGGACCGCACAGCACGTCCGGTCCGCAGTCTTCCTCCTCCGAGCCCTCAAGGGGCCTGAGGGCGCCGGGCATGGCGGCACCGGACTCGACGACGCCGACGAGCACCTCCTGCGCCCGCGGCCCCTGGACGGCGATGAGGCAGGTGCGCAGAGAGATGTCCTCGACCGTGCAGTCGAAGCCCGCGCAACGGGCGACCAGCTCGGCGGCGACGCGCTCGCGGTTGCCGGCGTTGGGCACCACGAGGTACTTCCTCGTCGCCCACGTGGTAGACGATGAGGTCATCGATGACCCCGCCGGAGGGCGAGACGATCATCGTGTAGCGGGCGCGCCCCACCGCCACGGCCGACAGGGCCCCCACGAGCGCGTGGTCCAGGGCGGCGCCCGCCTCGGGGCCGGCGACCTTGACCTCACCCATGTGGGACAGGTCGAAGATCCCCGCGCTGCGGCGCACCGCGTGGTGCTCGGCCAGGTCAGAGGTGTAGCGCAACGGCATCTGCCAGCCGCCGAAGTCGGTGAAGGACGCGCCCAGGGCCGTGTGCACGCGGTGCAGGGGCGTGGTGCGCAGGACGGCTGCGCCGGTCTCGGTGTGCTCGCTCATCGCTGTCTCCTCGTCAGACGTGGTCTCGGCTCAGGCCTCGTGCGCCTCGAAGGCATCGGGTGGCGGGCAGGTGCACATCAGGTGGCGGTCGCCCCACGCGTTGTCCACCCGCGAGACCGGGGGGAAGTACTTGTCCGTCTCCATGCCCGCCAGCGGGAAGGCCGCGGTGGCGCGCGAGTAGGGCCGCTGCCACGGCTCGGCCGTGACGGCCGCCAGCGTGTGCGGCGAGCGGCGCAGCACCGAGTCCTCCAGCGCCACGGCCCCCGAGGCGACCTCGTCGATCTCGGCACGGATCGAGCGCATGGCCGCGATGAAGCGGTCCAGCTCGGCCAGGGGCTCGGACTCGGTGGGCTCGACCATGAGCGTGCCGGCCACCGGGAAGGAGAGGGTCGGCGCGTGGAACCCGTAGTCGATGAGCCTCTTGGCCACATCCTCGGCGGTCACGCCGGTGGCGGCGGTGAGTGCACGCAGGTCGAGGACGCACTCGTGTGCCACGTGCCCGCGATGGGTGTACAGGGTGGGGAAGACGTCGGCGAGCGCCTGCGAGAGATAGCTCGCGTGGGCCAGCGCCGTGAGGGTGACCCGGCGCAGATCGGCGTCGGTGAGCGTGGCCAGGTACGTCCAGGCCAGCGGCATGACCCCCGCCGAGCCGAAGCGGGCCCCCATGGCCGCTGCTCCGCCGAAGCCCCGGTCGTGGTCCTCGTCCGTCGGGAGGGCCGATCCGGCGGGGCCGGCCGGAAGGTAGGGGGCCAGGTGCTCCTTGACGACGACGGGCCCCACGCCCGGGACCGCCGCCGCCGTGAGGGACGGCGAAGGTCTTGTGCAGGTTGAGGTGGGACACATCGCCACCGAGGTCACCCGGGCGCAGCAGCCCCGTGAGGGCGTTGAGGTTGGCGCCGTCGATGTAGACCTGGCCGCCGGCGTCGTGGACGAGGGCGGTGACCTCAGTGACCTGCGGCTCGAAGACGCCGTGGGTGGACGGGTACGTGAGCATGATGGCCGCGACGCGCTGACCGTACTCGGCCAGGAGCTCGCGCAGGTGGTCGACGTCGATGGAGCCGTCCTCGGCGGTGGCGACCACCGTGACGCTGAAGCCGGCGCCGGCGGCCGAGGCGGCGTTCGTGCCGTGGGCGCTGGCGGGTACCAGGACGAGGTCGCGTTGCTGCTGCCCGGTGGCCCGGAGGTAGCCGCGCACCGCCAGCAGGCCGGCGAGCTCGCCCTGGGCGCCGGAGGCCGGCTGCAGGCTGCACCGGTCGTAGCCGGTCAGCCGCGCCAGCCGCTCGGCGAGACCGTCCAGCAGCAGGCGCCAGCCGCGCGTCTGGGTCGCGGGGGGCGTAGGGGTGGATGCCGGCGAGCCCTGGGGCTGAGCCACACGGCCGACTGCGCGGCCGCGTTGAGCTTTGAGGGTGCACGAGCCCAGCGGGATCATCGTCCGGTCGAGGGCGAGGTCGCGGTCCGCCAGCCGCCGGATGTAGCGCACGAGGGCGGTCTCGCTGCGGTAGCGGTGGAGCTCGGGTGGGTCAGGAAGGTGCTCGTGCGCGCCAGCGAGGTGGGCAGGGGAACCGGGAGACGCCGTCGGTGCCCGGGGCGGGATCCTGCGCGGCGCGGGGGTTGGAGTCGGCGAGCGCTCGCAGGACCGTGGTGACGTCGTCATCGGTGGTGGTCTCGTTGACGCTCACGCCCACGTGGTCGGCATCGAGCAGGCGCAGGTTGTAGCCCAGCGCCTCAGCGCGCTCGATGGCTCGGGCGGGCGGCGCCGGGCAGGCGCACGCTCACCGTGTCGAAGAACTCCTCGTGCTCGAGGGCGAGCCCGAGCGCGCAGGCGCCGACGGCCAGGTGCTCGGCCCGGCGGTGCACGTGCTCGGCGATGGACACCAGGCCCTCGGGACCGTGGTAGACCGCGTAGAAGGCCGCGACGACCGCCAGCAGGGCCTGCGCGGTGCAGATATTCGAGGTGGCCTTCTCCCGGCGAATGTGCTGCTCGCGGGTCTGCAGGGCCAGGCGGTAGGCCTCACGGCCCTCGGTGTCCCGGGAGACGCCGACGACGCGTCCCGGCAGCTGGCGCCGCAGCGCCTCGGTGACGGACATGAAGCCCGGGTGGGGGCCTCCGAAGAACAGGGGCACCCCCAGGCGCTGCGCGGTACCGACGGCGATGTCCGCGCCGACGGCGCCCGGCTCGGTCAGCAGCGTCAGGGCCAGCGGGTCGGCATCGACTGCCACCAGGCCGCCGCGGGCGTGGACGGCCGCGACGGCACCGGCGAGGTCCTGGACGAGTCCGCGGCTGGTGGTGTGGGCGAGGACCGCCCCGGTCAGGGGAGCGCCGTCTTCGGTGATCGTGGAGATGCAGACGACGTCGACGTCGATGCCCAGGGCCTCGGCCCGGGCCGAGGCCACCTCGATGAGCTGGGGGTGCAGGCCGGAGTCGAGGAGCACGGGGGCGCCGGGGCCGCGGTGCGCGCGCGTCATGAGCAGGACGGCCTCGGCCACGGCCGTGGCCTCATCCAGCAGGGAGGTGCAGGCCACCGGGAGGCCGGTGAGATCGGCCACGACGGTCTGGAACAGCAGCTGGGCCTCCAGACGCCCCTGGCTGATCTCCGCCTGGTAGGGGGTGTAGGCGGTGGTCCAAGCGGGGTTGGACAGGACGTCGCGCACGATGACGGCGGGGGTGACGGTGGGGTGGTAGCCGCGCCCGATCATCTCGGTGTGCGGGTCGTTGAGAGCGGCCAGGGACCTGAGGGCGCCGACGGCCTCGTCCTCGCTCAGCCCGCCGCCGACGGCATCGGGTCGCTCGGGCTGCTGCGGGGGGTCGAGGACGGGCAGGGTGGTGGGGACCACCCGGACGGCCAGGTCCTCCAGGCTCCGAGCACCGATGCTGGGTCAGGACCGTGTCCAGGTCCGCTCCCGTCGTGCCCAGGTGCCGGTCCAGGAAGCGCGTAGGTGTGTGGGGCGCCGTCATAACCCTCCCTCTCATCGTGTGGCGCGTCACATCCTAGTGAAGGAGCCCGCATCCGCGCAGCAGAATGGAAGCGGCGCTCCGTGAGGCCCAGGTCGAGGACCATCAGCCGTGCATCTGGTCACGACGCTGCGCCAGGGCTGGGGCGGGGCCCCGCCGCCACCTACACTGCTCGGCGATGACCACGCTGACCACCTCCGCCCCCGTTCTCGACGCCCGAGGCGGCCTGCCGCGCACCTACCACGTGCGCACGCTCGGCTGCCAGATGAACGTCCACGACTCCGAGCACATGGCGGGACTGCTGGAGAGAGCCGGCTACCTGCGCGTCGAGGACGTGCCCGAGGCCGCCGCCCGCGCCACCGACGCCGGCGACGGAGGGGCCGATGTCGTCATCATCAACACCTGCTCGGTGCGTGAGAACGCCGCCACCCGGCTCTTCGGCAACCTGGGCCAGCTCGCCGCCGTCAAGCGTGAGCGCCCCGGCATGCAGATCGCCGTGGCCGGCTGCCTGGCCCAGCAGATGGGGGAGGGGATCGTCGAGCGGGCCCCCTGGGTCGACGTCGTCTTCGGCACCCACAACCTCGACGTCCTGCCCGCCCTGCTCGAGCGCGCCCGGCACAACTCCGCGGCCGCCGTCGAGCTCGAGGAGTCCCTCAGGGTCTTCCCTCCACCCTGCCCACCCGCCGCGAGTCCTCCCTACGCCGCCTGGGTCTCCATCGCTGTGGGCTGCAACAACACCTGCACCTTCTGCATCGTGCCCTCCCTGCGCGGCAAGCAGCGCGACCGCCGCCCCGGCGACGTCCTGGCCGAGGTTGAGGCCGTCGCCGCGCAGGGCGCCATCGAGGTGACCCTCCTGGGGCAGAACGTCAACTCCTACGGGGTCGGCTTCGGGGACCGCGGCGCCTTCGCCAAGCTGCTGCGGGCGGCCGGCTCAGTCGAGGGCATCGAGCGCGTGCGCTTTACCAGCCCTCACCCCGCCGCCTTCACCGACGACGTCATCGAGGCCATGGCCACCACCGAGGCCGTCATGCCCAGCCTGCACATGCCCCTGCAGTCCGGCTCGGACCGGGTGCTGCGCGCCATGCGCCGCTCCTACCGCACTCAGCGCTTCCTGGGCATCCTGGACAAGGTCCGCGACGTCATGCCCGAGGCCGCCATCACCACCGACATCATCGTCGGCTTCCCCGGTGAGACCGAGGAGGACTTCCAGGCCACCCTCGACGTCGTCGAGCAGGCCCGCTTCGCCTCGGCCTACACCTTCGAATACTCCCCGCGCCCGGGCACCCCCGCCGCCGACCGCGACGACCAGGTCCCCACCGAGGTCGTCAAAGGACCGCTACCGGCGGCTCGACGCGCTCGTGCGCCGCATCGCCCACGAGGAGAACGAGCGCCAGGAAGGGCGCGTCGTGGAGGTGCTCGTCGCCGAGGGCGAGGGGCGCCGGGACTCGGTCACCGCCCGCATCTCCGGGCGCGCCGCCGACAACCGCCTCGTCCACGTCGCCCTGCCCGAGGACCTGGCCGAGGACGACTACGCCGGCGGCGCCCCGCGCCCCGGCGACATGGTCACCGTGCGCGTCACCCACGGCGCCCCCCACAACCTCATCGCCGACTCCGCCCGCTGCGGGCGCGAGCTGGACCCGCGCGCCGCGGCCGCCAACGAGGCCCTCAAGCCCGGTGACCGCCTCTGGCTCGACGACGGCCCCGCCCTGTTCCAGGTGCGACGCACCCGCGCCGGGGACGCCTGGGAGCGCCGCCAGGCCGAGGCCTGCGCCACGCCCGAGCCCGACACCGCCCCGGTGAGCCTGGGCCTGCCCACCCTGCGCGTGGGCGCACCGGTCTGAGGCGGACCGCGGCTGATTGCGCTGACGGTGGAGCGGGCCGGGCTGGGCTGGGGAGCAGCCCGCAGGCCCCGCTAGGCTGGGAGACATGCCCAGCTTCGACGCCAGCTCTGCTGCCGCCGCCACGGTCCCCAGGCCCGTGGACGTCGACCGTATCCACGAGTGCGTCAAACGACTGGGGCTGCGCTACTTCATCGACGACGAGGGCGACATCGGCATCCCTTGGCGCTACGTCACCGTCCACGCCATCTTTCAGGACACCAGGGCCGTCCAGATGCGCGGGATCTGGCACCGCATCGCCGACACCGAGCACCTGACCCAGCTGCGCGCCCTGGTCGAGGACTGGAACACCACCCGCATCGGCCCCAAGGCCTACCTCACCGTCGCCGACGGCGGAGTTGTGCGTCTTCACGGTGAGTACACCTACCCCCCTCGAGGCGGGAATGACGGACCGACAGCTCGAGGACTTCGTCTTCGGCGGCTGCCGGCTCATCGTCGCCCTCATGCACGAGGCCGAGGAGCAGTTCCCCGACGAGCTGCGCGGAAGCCTGGAGCCGTGATGCCCAGACTGCAACGCCTCACCGACTTCATCGCACGTCTCCTGGGCAAGGAGTGGGATGTGCGGGCGCTGGACCAGCGGCGCAGCAGCCGGCCGGTCGACTCCCAGGGCCGATCCGACGAGACCCCCGACCATCTCGCCGTACGTCACAGGTCACGTGGAACCCTCAGCCTCAGGGGAATCAGCCGACTCAACCACTCCGACCGACTCCAGCGGTCCATCGGAGCCGGCCAGGACAACCGCCTCGGCGCAGACCCTGGACGCCTCACGCAGCTGGTCGAGCACATCGGGCCGACCGGAGGAGGAGCCGGCAGTGGAAGGACGGGGCACCAATCACTCGTCGGACCTGGAGCCGGCCGACGAGGAGCCCCAGGAGCTGACCCTGGCCCGGATCGAGTCCATGCTCACCGGCCCCATGGAGTACAACGTCCAGCTGACCGAGGACCGCGAGCACCCCTGCCTCCTGGGCACCTGGGACTCCTTCCCCTTCGTCATCGAGATTCCTGAGGGGCACGACGGCTGGCTCCTGGTCTCCGGGGACTGGGAGGAGGCCGCCCCCGCCTCCCAGAGGGACGAGATCGCCGCCAGCGTCAACGACTGGAACCGGGACAAGTTCTTCCCCACCGTCGGCGTCGTCGACACTCCCATCGGTCCGCTGGTACGCGCCACCTACCTCACCGACCTGTCCGCCGGGGCCACCGACGCCCAGCTGCGCCTCCACCTCGACACGGCGCTGTCCGCCTGCACCCAGGCGCTCAGCCTCGTGGGCCCCCTCCTGCCGGAGATCTGAGCCCCATGAGCCCAGGGTCCCCGCGCGCCCCCCGTCTGCCCAGAGTCGTCGTCGTAGGCCCCACGGCCACCGGCAAGTCCGCCCTCGCCCTCGACCTCGCCGAGAAGATACAGACCGACGAACCGGCGACCCGTGCCGAGATCATCAACGCCGACGCCTCCCTGCTCTACCGCGGCATGGACATCGGCACCGCCAAACCCAGCCCCGCCGAGCGGGCCCGCGTCCCCCATCACCAGATCGACGTCCTCACCGTCAGGGACAGGGCATCCGTGGCAGCCTTCCAACGCAGCGCCCGCGGAGACATCGACGCCGTCGAGTCACGGGGCCACTTGCCGATCATTGCCGGAGGCTCCGGCCTGTACGTGCGGGCCCTGACCGACGACCTCGACTTCCCCGGCACCGACCCGGCCGTGCGCAGCCGCCTGAGTGAGCGCGCCGAGCGGGAGGGGACGGCCGCCCTCCACGCCGAGCTGGCTCGCCTCGACCCGGTCGCCGCCGAGCGCGTCGAGGCCTCCAACATTCGCAGGATCGTGCGGGCCCTGGAGGTCATCGAGATCACCGGTCGTCCCTTCTCCGCCTCCCTGCCCCGCTACGAGGACATCGCCCCCACCGTCCACATCGCCCTGCGCTGCGAGCGTCGGCTCCTGGATAAGCGCATTAACGAGCGGGCCCGCGCCATGTTCGACGGCGGCCTGGTCGAGGAGGTGGAGGCCCTCATCGACCAGGGCATCCGGGAGGGGGGAGACCGCCCCGCGCGCCATCGGCTACGCCCAGGCGCTCGCGGTCATCGACGGGACCATGAGCGTACCCGAGGCGGTCGACTCCACCGCCCTGGCCACCCGCCAGCTTGCCTCCCGCCAGATCAAGTGGTTCCGGCGTGACCCACGGCTGCACTGGATCGACGTCGCCCTCACCGAGACCGGGCAGTGCACCGACTCCGAGCGCTCCCGGCTCACCCGGCGGGCATGGGAGTTCGTCAGCGAGCATCGCGGCGTCGCTTAGGCTAAGGGCCATGCCGCACTCGACAGGTCTTCGCGGTCGTGAGCTCATCAAGGGCCACGCGACCCTCAACGACTTCCTCATGCTGGTCGACCCCGGCTGCGAGGTCGCCATCAGCGGCGCCGACATCGCGGCGGTCTGCGACCGCCACCGCGGTATCGGTGCCGACGGCTTCGTGCGCGTCGTACGGACCACCGCCCTGCCCGGAGCCGGGGCCTTCGCCGCCTCCGTGCCCGAGGCCGAGTGGTTCATGGACTACTACCGCGCCGACGGAACCGTGGCCGAGATGAGCGGCAACGCCGCCCGTCTGTTCGCCCACGTCCTGGACGGTGAGGGCCTGCGTCCCATCGCCGACGGCGAGTCGGTCGTCATTGGTACCCGAGGTGGTGCGCGCACTGTCACCCGCCTGGGCGAGCTGTGGACCGTGGACATGGGGCCGGCCCGTCTCACGCGCCCTCGTCAGGCGCAGGACGAGGGCTGGGACACGACAGTCGTCGTGCCCGGACTGGCGGGTGAGCGAGCAGCCCTGAGTGTTGAGATGTCCGCCCCCCACGCCGTCGTCGCCCTGGGGGAGGAGAGTGAGCTCGAGGCGGCCGCTTTCACCGGGCTCACCGACTCCGCGGCCCCGGTCGTCTACGACCCCGTTCCCGAGTCCGGCACCAACCTCGAGCTCGTTGTGCCGCTGGGGGAGGAGACCGACCCCGACACCCAGTCACCGGTGGGTATCGCCCGTATGCGCGTCCTGGAGCGCGGTGTGGGGGAGACCCTCTCCTACGGAGCGGGGTGCTGCGCCGTCGCCGTCGCCCTGCATGTCTGGACCGGTCCGGGCGCCCCCGAGGACTACCGGCTGCTCGTTCCCGGCGGAGAGATCGGGGTGCACGTGGGAGCCAGCCCCCTGGGTGAGGACAGCACCGTGCTGCTGACCGGACCGGCCACGATCACCGGACGGGTCACCATCGCCTGAGGCCCTTCAGACTGCCGCCATCCACACTGCTCCCGGACGTCGCACTGACGCCGCATCCGAGAAGAGAAACCAACCACCACTATGTCCCAGCCATCCAGTCGCTCCGCCGTCGGCACCATCCTGCCGACCGGTCTGATGCTCTTCGCCCTGTTCTTCGGGGCCGGCAACCTCATCTTCCCGCCCTTGCTGGGGGCCGCCTCGGGCAGGTCCTTCATCCCGGTGATGGCGGGCTTCCTCGCCACGGGGGTACTCATGCCCACTCATCACCGTGGTGGCCGTCTCCACCTCCGGCGAGGGCATCCTCGGGCCTGGCCCGCAGGGTGGGGCCCCGATTCGGCTCTGGTCATGCCGCTGGCGGTCTACCTGGCGATCGGCCCGCTCTACGCCATCGCCCGCGTGACCACGGTCGCCTACGAGCTGGCGACCCGTCCTGTTCTTGAGATGTGGGGCTTTCATGACTCCCGCCTGGCCCTGCTGGCGCACGTGACGGTCTTCATGGGCGTCGCCTTCGGCATCGCCCGCAGCCCGAGCCGTCTGGCCGACCGCGTCGGGCGCTGGCTCACGCCCGCGCTGCTGGCCCTGCTGGCACTGCTGTGCGGGGTCACCCTGGTGATGGCCCCCGGGGTGGAGCGGGAGGCCATCGAGCCCTACGCGAGCGCGCCCTTGACCACCGGGCTGACCCAGGGATACCTCACCATGGACGTCCTGGCGGCCAGCGTCTTCGGTATCGTGGTCATCACCTCCCTGCGCGAACGCGGCCTGACCTCGCCCAGGAGACTGGTACGCGGCACCATCCTGTCCGGAGGCATCGCCGCGGCGCTGCTGGGGCTGGTCTACATCGGCCTGGCCGTGCTGGGCACCCGCACCCGAGGGCAGATCACCACCGACACCAAGGACGGTACCGAGCTGCTGCGCAACGCGGCCGCCTCGACTCTGGGGACCTCCGGCGTCGTCATCTTCGCCGCCATCGTCATCCTGGCCTGCCTGACCACAGCGGTGGGCCTGCTGGCCTCCTGGGCCGGCTACGCCTACACCGCCTGGCCTGCGGTCTCCTTCAACCGTCAGCTCGCCGCCTGCGCCATCGTCTCCTTCACCCTGGCCAACCTGGGACTGAGCGCCATCCTCAAGATCGCGGGGACCGCTGCTGAACCTGCTCTACCCCTTCGCCATCGCCCTGGTCGCCGTCACGCCTGGTCGACGCCCTGGCCCCCGGGCGGCTCCGGGCCGCCTACCAGTGGTGCGTCATCACGGCCGGGATCTTCGGATCCGTCTCCGCGATCACCGCCGCCGGTTGGGACGGCCCCAGCAGGCTGCTCGCGCGCACCGGCCTGTGGAGCGACTCCACCGGCTGGATCCTGCCAGCGCTCATCGCCCTGGGCATCGGGATCGCCCTTGACGTGCGCTCAGGTGCGTGGTCCACGCCTGTGCCTGGGGAACCTCCCAGTCAGGTCCAGCACGACGTCGAGCACGCGGCGGCCTCACAGCTCTGAGAGGCGTTGAGGGGCCCTGGGCGGCTCTGAGCGACACTGTGCGCGTAGCCTCTGCGTGCCCACCACCACCCCGGCCCGCGATACAACTGCGCCCGAGCACCAGCGGCTCTTGCCGACACTGCTCATCCCCGCCTTCGTCACACTGCTGGCCGTCTCCTCGGTCAACGTCATCCTCCCGGCCGTCTCCCAGGACCTGAGCGCGGGCACCGCCGGACTGCAGCTCGTCGTCTCCGGCTACTCCCTCGTCTTCGGCGTCGTCCTCGTCCCGGCCGGTCGCGCCGGTGACGTCATGGGCAGAGGCCGGATCTTCGTCATCGGCATGATCCTGTTCGGGGCTGGCTCACTGGCCTCCGGGCTCGCCCCCTGACGTCGTCACCCTCAACCTGGCCCGCGTGGTCATGGGGAGTCGGCTCAGGGCCTGCTCAATCCGCAGGTGGCAGGCATGATCCAGCAGTACTACAGCGGGTGAGTCCCGCGGCCGGGCCTTCGGACTCTTCGGTGCCGTCATCGGGGTCTCGGTGGCGGTGGGGCCGGTGCTCAGCGGCGGGCTCATCGGCTGGCTCGGGAGATGACTGGGGCTGGCGCGCCTCCTTCCTCATCAACGTCCCGCTCGTCCTGCTCGGCGTCTGGGCCGCGCACCGCTACCTGCCGGACTCCGCCTGGCACAGGCAGGGACGGTCAGGCAGCGGCGCCGATGCCGCCGGGACCGGGTCGACCTCGACCCGGTGGGGTATGGTGCTGCTCGCCGCGGGCACGCTGCTGATCATGATCCCCTTCATGGAGGCCTCCGCGGGCGCCTGGGTCTGGGGCCTGGAGGCGGCCGGCATCGGCATCGTCTCAGCCTGGGTGGCGTGGGAGAGGCGCTACCGGGCCAGGGGCGGTGCGCCCATGGTGGACCTCAGCCTCCTGACCATCCCGTCCTTCGCATACGGCAGCCTGGCCATTGCCGTCTACTTCCTGGGCTACACCTCGGTGTGGATCATCGTGGCCCAGTACGTCCAGGCCGGCCTGGGATCGACTGCTCTGGTCAGCGGCGCCGTCGGGTTCCCCGCCGCCCTGGCCGGATCGGTCGCGGCCGCCGTCGCCGGCCGGCGCGTCATCCGGGTGGGGCGGGTGATGGTTCTCGGTGGCATGGCTGCGGGTATGGCCGGCCTGCTGGCCAGTGTCGGCATCATCCACATGCACGCACGGGCCGGTTGGAGCCCCTGGTGGCTCACTCTCACGCTCCTGCTGCTCGGCGTGGGGCAGGGACTCGTGGTCTCCCCGAACCAGACCCTCTCCCTGGTTGACGTCCCTCTGGAGTACGCCGGCGCCGCCGGCGGCATCCTCCAGACCGGTGAGCGCATCGGTACCTCCATCGGCATCGCAGCCATTACGGGACTGACCTTCCGCGTCTCACACTCCTCAGGCTGGGACGTCGCCGCCCAGGTGGGACTGCTGGCCGTTGTGGCCGCCATCGCAGTGTCGGCCGCGATCGCCGCCGTCGACCTGCGCCTGTCGGTTCGACGACGCCGGTAGCCGCCCAGGCTGCGCGCCGATCGTTCAGGCGTCCACCGGCCCATCCGGCCCGCGGCGCACCCGTAGCACGCGGAAGCCCTTCGACGATGCCTGCCGGCTGACCTCCCAGCCCTGACCGGTCAGCCACGTCGCCAGTGAGTCGGCGCCCAGGTTCTTGAGCACCACCAGCCAGGCCTCGCCGTCGGCTGACAGGAGCGCCAGCCAGGACAGCAGGAGCTCGTGCAGAGCGTCCTTGCCGATGCGCACCGGCGGGTTGGACCAGATGAGGTCCACCGGTGTCGAGGTCTGACGCAGCTCGGCCAGCAGCGCCTCGGCCTGGGAGGTGCGCACGTTGTCCAGGCCCGCGGCGGCCGCGTTGCGGGCGGTCAGGGCCAGAGAGCGCTCATTGACGTCGGTCGCCAGGACCGTGGCCCCAGGGGCGGCTGCGGCCAGGGCCAGCGTGATTGGGCCCCAACCGCATCCCAGGTCGAGGAAGGTCCCGGTCTTGGGCGGATCGGGGACGTGGTCGAGGAGGACCTGGGTCCCCTTGTCGAGACGATCGGCGCTGAAGACCCCCGAGGCCGTCACCACCGCGTGCTCCACGCCGCGGATCGTGAAGCGGTGGGCGCGCTCCTCGGCCTCGACGGCGGGGGAGGCGGTGAAGTAGTGCTCGCTCACACCCGCCAGGCTACCCGCGTACCCCTGACGGGCATGAGCGCCCCGCCCAGCTCCGCCGGCAGTCCCTCGCCCGGGCGCTGTTCGGGCTCCCCGAGCGGGCCACCTGGCACTGGCCGTGCTCGTCGTCGAGCTGCTGGCGGGCATGCAGGTCTACCTCAACCAGACGGTCCTGCCGCTGCTGGCAACCGAGATGGGGGCCCGCAACGCCTACGGGCTGGTGACGGCGGCGGCCCAGGTCCCCGCCTTCCTCACGATGCCGCTGGGCGGGGCCATGCTCGCCCGGTGGCGGCCGGACCGCCTCATGACCGCGCTCACCGCCCTGCTGGTGGTCGGCGCCGTCGTCGGAGCCCTCGCCCCGAACGTCGAGGTCTACGTCCTCGGGGAGATCCTGCGGGGTCTGGCCGCCGGGGCCCTGGCGACCGCGACCATGGGGGTCATGGTCGCCGGTCTGCCCGATGCCTGGAGGCGACTGTGCCTGGCGGGAGGATCGGGCATGTGGGTCGTGGCGGCCCTGGCCGGCCCCGTCTACGCCTCCGGTGTCAGCGCCTCCTGGGGCTGGCGCTGGGCCCTCGTGGTCTACCTGCCCGTGCTCATCGCGGCCCGCGCCGTCATGGCCGGTCAGATCCACGACCTCAGGCTGGACGAGGAGACGGATCACGATGAGACGGTCCCGTGGCTGCCCGCCCTGGCCATGGCCTCTGGCGTGGCACTCATCGGGGCGCTACGAGCCTCCAGCCCCTGGTTCTGGCCCGGCGTCGGCGTCGGCACTGCGCTGGTGCTCTGGTCCTGCTCATACGTCCTGCCGGATGGGACCCTGCGCCTAGTGCCCGGCCGGCGCGCGGGCATCGCCACCCTGCTGTGGGTGTGCGCCTTCTTCCTGACCCTGGACTACCTGGTGGCCCCCAGCGCCCACGACGTCCTGGGCCTGACGCCGACCCAGACCGGCTGGGCGCTCACCGCAGGCGGCATCGGCTGGTCGGCCGTCGCGATCGCCTGCGGGGCACGTCCGGCGCGTGAGCCGCAGGCCTACCGGCGTCGCACCATGCTGGCCACGGTCTTCTTCGTGGTCGGAACGATGCTCATGGTGGTCACGGTCCTGGAGAAGGCGGACTGGTGGGGGCTGCCCGTGGGCTACGGCGTGGCCAGCATCGGCATGGGCCTGACCCACCTGGACACCATGAACCGCATCGTCACCGATCCCGTCGAGCCCGACGGCATCACCCACGCCCAGGCCGCCACCGCCGTGACGATCGCCGGTGCGGCCCGGCGGCGCCGTCCTGGGGACGGCCACCACGGCCTTCGTCGCCCCGGCGGCGGCCGGCGTCGAGACGAGTCGGTTATGGCCGACGCTCGTCCTGCTCGCCGTAGGCCTCCTCCTCACCCCGCTGCTGGCCCGACGCGCCGCCTGAGGACGCGAGTGGTCACACCGGCTCGCGGGCAGTAGCATCGCCCCATGTGGATCCTTCGTATGCGCTGAACCAGCGGCAGAGGCCGCCCCCGGACGAGTTATCGCGCCCCATCGAAGGGGCGCAGGCATACGATGAAGGACTTCTTGTGACCCATCACCACCCAGCCACTTCCACCACACCCGAGGCCGCCGCTGACGTCCATGACGTCGTCGCCCGCGTTCTGTCCCGCACCGGAACCGCCCTGGCCTCCACCGCCGCCCAGCACGAGCATGCGGACGGTGTTGACGACGGCTCCCTCGAGCGTGAGGCCCGTGCCGCCCGCCGTCGCGTGGTCGGCCTGTCCACCGAGCTGGAGGATGTCAGTGAGGTCGAGTACCGGCAGGTCCGCCTGGAGAAGGTGGTCCTGGTGGGTCTCGAGCTGCCCCGGCACGCCTCCTCACCCGGTGCGCCAACCGGTAACGCGCCGGGGGCCCGCGACTCCCAGGACGCCGGCACCTCCCTGCGCGAGCTGGCCGCCCTGGCCCAGACCGCCGGCAGCGAGGTCCTCGACGCCCTCATCCAGAAGCGCGACCACCCCGATCCCGCCACCTACCTGGGCAGCGGCAAGGCGCGCGAGCTGGCCGACGTCGTGGCCGCGGCCGGCGCCGACACGGTGATCGTCGATGGCGAGCTCGCCCCCTCCCAGCGCCGAGCCCTGGAGGACGTCGTCGGCGTCAAGGTCGTCGACCGCACCGCCCTCATCCTGGACATCTTCGCCCAGCACGCCAAGTCCCGCGAGGGCAAGGCCCAGGTCGAGCTCGCCCAGCTCGAGTACCTCCTGCCGCGCCTGCGCGGATGGGGTGAGTCCATGTCCCGACAGGCCGGAGGCCGCGTGGCCGCCGGTCAGGGCATCGGCTCACGCGGCCCCGGAGAGACCAAGATCGAGCTCGACCGGCGCCGCATCCGCCAGCGTATGGCCCGCCTGCGCCGCGAGATCCAGGCCATGGCGCCCTCACGCGAGACCAAACGGGGCTCGCGCCGACGCGGGGCCATCCCCTCGGTGGCGATTGCCGGCTACACCAACGCCGGCAAGTCCTCCCTCATGAACCGCCTCACCGAGGCCGGCATCATGGTTGAGGACGCCCTGTTCGCCACCCTCGACCCCACCGTCCGGCGGGCCGAGACCTCCGAAGGACGCACCTACACCCTCACTGACACCGTCGGTTTCGTGCGCAACCTGCCCCACGAGCTCATTGAGGCCTTCCGCTCCACCCTGGAGGAGGTGGCCGGGGCCGACCTCGTGCTGCACGTCGTCGACGCCGCCCACCCCGATCCCCTCAGCCAGGTGGCCGCCGTGCGCACCGTCCTGTCCGAGATCCCCGGCGCCCTGGACGTGCCCGAGCTCATCGTCCTGAACAAGACCGACCTCGCCGATGCCGTCACCCTGGCTGCGCTGCGCACCGGCCTGCCCGGGGCGGTCGCGGTCTCGGCCCGCACCGGGGAGGGGATCGAGGAGCTGCGCGCCCGCATCGAGCAGATGCTGCCTCACCCGCAGGTGAGCATCGACGTCGTGGTGCCCTACTCCCGTGGGGACCTCGTCTCCCGGGTCCACGCCGAGGGGGAGATCGACACGGTCGACTACGTCGAGGCGGGCACTCACGTCGTCGCGCGCGTCGGCGCCGCCCTGGCGGCCGAGATCGAGGGCGCCGCCGCAGGCGTCACCGTCGACTGAGAGGCGCCGTGACCCCGAGCGAGCCGAGCCGCACGGACCGGCCTGACACTGACGGCGCCGGGCGACCGCAGGGTCCTGGACGTCCTGGACACCGCGGTGCGCACCATGGGCGGCAGCCCCCGCCAGGGGCAGACCACCATGGCCCGGGAGGTCGCCCAGACCCTGGCCGACGGCACCCACCTCCTGGTGCAGGCCGGCACCGGGACAGGGAAAGTCACTGGGCTACCTGGTGCCCCGCCATGGTCCACGCCGTGCAGGCCGGTGCCCGGGTCGTGGTCTCCACCGCCACCCTGGCCCTGCAACGGCAGATCCTCACCAAGGACGCGCCTCTGGCCGCCGACGCCGTCGAGCAGGTCACCGGCACCCGCCCCGAAGTTGCCCTGCTCAAGGGCTGGCAGAACTACCTGTGCCGCCACCGCCTGGACGGCGGCTACCCGCCGGAGGAGGACGAGGCCGCGCTCTTCGGCGTCGGGGACGCCATCGCCCAGCCGGCCGCCGGGCACGGGAGCGACGCGAGCCTGGGCGAGCAGGTGGTCCGCCTGCGCGAGTGGGCGGCCAGGACGGACACCGGTGACCGCGATGACCTTGTCCCCGGCGTCTCCCAGCGCGCCTGGGCCCAGGTCTCCGTCTCCCGGGCCGAGTGCCTGGGGCAGTCCTGCCCCCTGAAGTCCGAGTGCTTCCCCGAGCTGGCGCGCGCCGCCGCCTCCCGGGCCGATCTCGTGGTGACCAACCACGCCATGCTCGGCGTGGTCGTGGCCGGCAACCCCGGGGTCCTGCCCGACCACCAGGTCCTCATCGTCGACGAGGCCCACGAGCTGGCCGACCGCATCCGCTCCCAGGGCACCATCGCCCTGTCGGCGGCCGCCGTGGCGCGCACCGCCGCCACCGCCCGCAAGCACGCCTCCGTGCTGGTCAGCGAGCTGGAGTCCGCGGGCCAGACCCTCCAGCTCGCGCTGGCCGAGCTGCCCGACGGCCGCCTGGAGGCGCCCCTGCCCACCGCCCTGCACGACGCGCTCGTGCTCCTGGACGGCGCCGCCCGCCAGGTCGCCTCCGACGTGCGCGACCAGGCCCGCGCCCTGGGGCCGCGACCGCTCCAGCGAGGCCGCCGGGGGCCTGGCGGTCGCCCGCACCGCTGTCGCGGACCTGGTCGACGCCCTGGACCGCATGACCTCGGACTCGGTGGCCCAGGGACGCGACGTGGCCTGGATCGAGCGTCCCCGCATGGGCGCCGAACCCCCACGCCTCCTCCTGGCCCCCATCGAGGTCGCCGGATCGGTGGCCGGCCACCTGCTCAACGGCCGCGCCAGCGTCATGACGTCGGCGACCCTCGCCCTGGGGGACAGCTTCGACCCCATGGCCCGCTCCCTGGGACTGACCCTGGCCGAGCAGCCCTGGAGAGGCCTCGACGTCGGCTCCCCCTTCGACTACCCCCGTCAGGGCATCCTCTACGTGGCCGCCCACCTGCCCCGCCCCGGTGCCGGCATCTCCGAGGCCGCCCTGGATGAGATGCTCGCCCTGGTCGAGGCCTCCGAGGGCGGCATGCTGGGCCTGTTCTCCTCTCGGCGCGCCGCCCAGGAGGCCGCCGAGGTGCTGCGCGGAGCCACCGACCTGCCCATCTACGCCCAGGGCGACGACCAGCTGCCCACCCTGGTGCGGGCCTTCGCCGAGGACGAGGCGGCCTGCCTGGTGGGCACCCTCTCGCTGTGGCAGGGCGTGGACGTGCCCGGGCGCACCTGCCGCCTCGTCGTCATCGACCGCATCCCTTCCCCCGGCCTGACGACCCGGTCGCCCAGGCCCGCACCGACGCCGTCGTGGCCTCCGGCGGCAATGGCTTCATGAGCGTATCGGCCACCCACGCGGCCCTGCTCCTGGCCCAGGGGGCGGGGCGCCTCATCCGCCGCAGCCAGGACCGCGGCGTCGTCGCCGTCCTGGACTCGCGTCTGCGCACGGCGCGCTACGGGGGCTTCCTCACCCGCTCCATGCCCGCCCTGTGGCCGACGACGAAGCCCGACGTGGTCCGTGCCGCCCTGAGGCGCCTGGCTGTGCGGACTGATACCCCGGGGGAGGAGTGAACCCGTCGGCTGGGCCTTTGGGTATGTGCCCCTCGGGAGGATCTGCACGTAGGCTTGGCGCGAGCGGGTGCTCGCGCCCCTGCGGTCCTGCCCAGCAGATCCCATCGAGGAGAAGAACGTGTCAGACCACATCACCACTACCGCTGAAGGCTCCTACCCCACCAACCGTTCCGGCCGCCCCTCCAAAGTCGCTGTCATCGGTGCCGGGGCCGTCGGCTCCACCCTCGCCTACGCCTGCGTGACCAAGGGCGTTGCCCGCGAGGTCGTGCTGCAGGACATCGTCAAGGAGAAGGTCGAGGCCGAGGCCCTCGACATCGCCCAGGGAATCCAGTTCACCTCCGCCGGCTCCGTCTCCGGCTCCGACGACCCCGAGATCTGCCGCGACGCGGACGTCATCGCCATCACCGCCGGCGCCAAGCAGAAGCCCGGCCAGTCCCGCCTCGAGCTGGCCGGCGCCACCGTCGGCATTATGGAGAAGATCCTCCCCAAGCTGGTCGAGGTCGCTCCCAACGCCATCTTCGTCCTCGTGGCCAACCCGGTGGACGTGGTGACCTACTGCGCCAAGAAGATCACCGGTCTGCCCGAGAACCAGGTCTTCGGCTCCGGCACGGTGCTGGACACCGCCCGGATGCGGTACCTCATCTCCCTGGAGACCGGCACGGCCGTCCAGAACATCCACGGCTACATCGCCGGTGAGCACGGCGACTCCGAGGTGCCCCTGTGGTCCTCCACCGAGATCGGCGGTGTGCCGATCACCCAGTGGGGCACCACCCTCGACGGCGGCGTGTTCGACGAGTCCAAGCGTGAGCGCATCGCCCACGACGTGGTCCGCTCCGCCTACCGCATCATCGAGGGCAAGGGCGCCACCAACTACGCCGTCGGCCTGGCCGTGCAGCGCATCATCGGCGCCGTCCTCAACGACGAGCAGCGGGTGCTCACCATCTCCCCGCTGCTGGACAACTGGCACGGCATCTCCGACGTGTGCATGGCCGTCCCCACGATCGTGGGACGTGAGGGCGCCGGGCGCCGCCTCGAGCTGCCCCTGACCCCCGAGGAGAAGGAGCGCCTGACCGCCTCCGCCGACCACCTGCGCGAGGTCGCACGCGGCCTGGGCTACTGAGCCACCGGTCTGAAACACGGAAGGACCGCCCCGGTCAACGGGGCGGTCCTTCCGTCATGCGGGCCTGGCGTGCCTACAGGGCGCGCAGCACCGTGACCACCTTGCCCATGATCGTGGCCTGGTCTCCGTCGATCGGGGCGTAGCTGGAGTTGCGGGGAAGCAGCCACTGGTGGCCGTCGCGTCGCGAGAGCACCTTGACCGTGGCCGAGGCGCCGTCGACGTCCTCGATCATGGCCGCCACGATCTCGCCGTTGGCCGCGTCGGGCTGGGAGCGCACCACCACCCAGTCGCCGTCGCAGATGGCGGCCTCAATCATCGAGTCCCCGTGCACCTCCAGCATGAAGAGCTCGCCCTCGCCGGTCAGGCGGCGGGGCAGGGCCATGACATCGGTGACCTCCTGCTCGGCCAGGATCGGGGCCCCGGCGGCGATGCGTCCCACCAGCGGAACGGCGACCGCCTCCCCGTCCTCGACGCCGGGGACGCTGGGGGAGTCAAGAGAGGAGACGTGAGCGCTGCCGGGGGTGGCCGCGCGGCCGCTCGGTGCGCTGTCGGCGCAGACGACCTCCATCGCCCGAGGCCGATTCGGGTCTCGGCGCACCAGGCCCAGGCGCTCGAGCTTGTCCAGCTGGTGCTTGACGGAGGAGGGGCTGGTCAGGCCCACCTGCTCGCCGATCTCACGCAGTGAGGGCGGGTAGCCGTGGGTGGCGATGGCCGCGCGGACGGCCTCATAGACCGCGCGGGCGCGCTTGTCGAGGTCGTTGATGACCTCCGCGACCGCTGCTGCGCTGATCTGCTCAGCACCGCCGGCTCCGGCATGCGGCGCCGGGCTGGGTGAGTCGCCCTGGCGTGCTGTGGTGCTCATGGTCCTGGCCCTCCCTGCTGGACGGCCCTCAGGCCCCGGGGGCGTCAAGGGCACGGAATAGATGTCGGTGGTCCGTGATCATCTTGGACATGACCAGCCTACCGGCGAGACGACCACGATTCAAACACATGTTCGAAGACGTGCTGGACGTGTCGCCCATCAGGCGCTAGTGTATCGAACAAGCGTTCGTCGAACATGTGTTCAGGAGGTTGCTGTGAGTGCCATCGCCATCCCGCTCCCGTCCCGCCAGAATTCTCGGGGGCGGACTGATGAGCCTGTCGCTGGGTCGGCCAGCAATCGGGGTGCCAGGCAGTCCTCCCGTCGGCCCAGGCTGAGGCTCGTCACTGACGACTTCGTCCCCGAGGTTCCTGTGCGGCGAAGCCTCGAGGGTGCGCGGCGTCCCGTGCCTGCATCCGCAGGCGTTGCGACACTGCCTGCGGTGTCGGAAATGCGTCGCCCTGTGGCGCCCGTGGCACTGCGGGGTCGTCGCACGGATCTGGAGCGCCTGGCTCCTCAGCACCCGGCAGTGCGGGCTGCCGGGCTGCGACGTGCTGCCCAGCAGGAGGGGATCCGGCGAGGCGGCGCCACTCAGAGTGTGGGTAAGAGAGAGCCCGTCGTGTCCCGCCCGCGGGAGGTGGCGGAGGTGGCGGTGCGCTCCCGGGCGGGCTGCGGCTTCTTCGTGGCGGGCTCGCGGTCATCGTCGCGGCCTTCGTGCTTGCCTGTGGCGGACTGGTCGTCGGGGCTCTGGCGGGCCTGGTCTCTGCGGCCCCCGCCACGGCGGTTGCGCAGGTGTCGGCTGATACCACCACCACCGTTGTTCGTCCTGGTCAGTCCCTGTGGGACATCGCCGAGGCGAGCGGGACCTCGGACGTTCCGGGGATGGTGGCCCGGATCGCCGAGCTCAATGACCTCCAGGGAACCACCATCCGTGCCGGACAGACGCTTGAGATTCCTACGGCGTGAGAATCGGTGCGGGGTCGCCCTCGAGGCGGGCTTGCGGGGCGGCCTGCCGGGCGTTTACCCTCCGATGGACTGACACGTAGTCCAGTGAGTTCGGAGGTTGTAGGCGTGCACTGCCCCTTCTGCCGTCATGACGGCTCACGCGTTGTCGACTCCCGGACCGCTGAGGACGGCACCTCCATCCGTCGTCGCCGTGAGTGTCAGCAGTGCGGGCGCCGATTCACCACTCTGGAGACCGCCAGCCTGTCGGTCCGCAAGCGCTCCGGCGTCGTCGAGCCCTTCAGTCGGGACAAGGTGGTGGTCGGAGTCAGGCGCGCCTGTCAGGGGCGTCCCGTCTCCGATGATCAGCTCGCGCTTCTGGCGCACCAGGTTGAGGAGGCCATTCGCGCGGGAGGTCAGGCGCTCGTCGACTCCCCACGACGTCGGACTGGCGATCCTGGGCCCCTTGCGTGAGCTGGATCAGATCGCCTACCTGCGCTTCGCCTCGGTCTACTCCTCCTTCGACTCCCTGGAGGACTTCGATAAGGCCATCGCCGAACTGCGCAGTACTGAGGCGACCTGCTGACCTCGTCTGCCGACGAGAGTCTGCGAGGCGTGAGGTACCTGTCAGGGGCTTGCGTCGAAGAAGGACGTGGCAGACTTGAAGCCATGCGCGTCCTCATCGTCTCCGACTGCTATGCGCCCAGGCTGGGCGGCATCGAGACTCAGGTGCGGGATCTCGCCCGCAACCTGAAGCTGGCCGGCCATGAGCCCGCCGTCGTCACCGCCACGCCGGTCGGTGACGGTCGTGGCCGCAGCGTCGAAAGGGCTGACGGCTTCCCTGTCTACCGCACCACCGCGCACCTGCCCAAGGAGCTGCCCGTTCACCCTCGAGCAGGCCGTGAGCTCGATGACCTCCTGTCCCGCCTGCGTCCCGACGTCGTTCACGCTCACGTCGGCGTCGTCTCACCCTTCGCCTGGTCCGGCATTGCTGCCGCCCGGCGAGCGCGGCTCCCGCTCGCCGTCACCTTCCACTGCGTCCTGGGGCCCTGGGGGCGTGTGGCCGGAGCGCTGGGGCCTGTCAGTCCTGTGCGGATGTGGCAGCGCGGCGGCGCCGACCTGACGGCCGTGTCCTCCATGCTCGCTGCCGACGTTCATCGTGCCGGGGCTGACGACCCTGTCACCGTTCTGCCCAACGGCATCACCGTTGAGAACTGGCGCCTGGAGCGCCCTGGTCCCCAGGAGCGACGGCCTCACCGGCCGGTCACGGTCGTGGCCTCCCTGCGATGGGTTGAGCGCAAGCGGCCCCTGCAGGTCGTGCGCGCCTTCGCTGAGGCCGTCAGGAGCGTTCCCGGCACCGATGCGCTCCTCAAGATCTACGGGGACGGTCCGCTGCGTGAGCGACTCACCCGGGAGGTTGCCGAGTCTGGCCTGGCCGACCGCATCGAGCTCGTGGGTCGTGTCGAACGCACTGAGCTCGCCCAGGCCTTCACGCACGCAGACATCTACCTGCAGACCTCGCCCGCCGAGTCCTTCGGTATCTCCACCCTGGAGGCCCGCAGCGCCGGGCTGGCCGTCGTCGCTCTGCGCTCCAGCGGAGTGCGCGACTTCATCACCGACGGCGTCGATGGTCTTCTTGCCGACGATGACGCCGGTCTGGCCCGTGAGCTCGCGAGCCTCCTGGGGGACGACGAGCTCCTTGAGCGCATCAAGACCCACAACTATGAGAACGCCCCCTTGCCCGAGTGGGGCACTGTGGCGCAGATGCACGTCGATACCTACCGGCGTGCCATCGACCTGGCGGGTGCCTGAGGAGCGTCTGGATATGCGAGTCGGTGCGGAGGTGAGGGCGTTATCGGATTCCGTCAGGCGGTGGTGATGTCGGTGAGCACCTCGGAGAGCCGACGCGCCGCAGCCATGACCACGTGCCCGTGAACCCGACCGGGCTGACGACCCATGCGCTCAATAGGACCGGAGATCGAGATGGCGGCCACGACCTTGCCCCCGGGGCCGCGTACCGGCGCCGAGACGGAGGCGACCCCGGGCTCGCGCTCCCCAACTGACTGAGCCCACCCCCGACGTCGGACCGCCGAGAGCATGGTGGCGGTGAAACGGGCCCCCACCAGGCCGCGGTGCAGACGGTCGGGCCCTCCCAGGCGAGGAGCACCTGGGCGGCCGACCCGCCCCTGCATGGACATCGTGGCGCCCACGGGAATGGAGTCGCGCAGCCCGATCGGGCGCTCGGCATTGGCCACGCAGATGCGCACGTCCCCTGGCGGCGGTAGAGCTGCGCCGACTCGTGGGTCTTGTCGCGCAGGGCCGCCAGCACCGGGCCCGGCGGCGGACAGGAGATGGTCCTCGCCCGCGGCGCTGGCCAGCTCGGTGAGCCTGGGGCCCAGGATGAAGCGTCCCTGGGAGTCACGGGTGACCAGGCGGTGGAACTCCAGGGCGACCGCGATGCGGTGAGCCGTGGGGCGGGCCAGGTGCGTGGTGGACACGAGCTGGGCCAGGGTTGCCGGCCCCGACTCCAGTGCACTCATCACCAGGGCGGCCTTGTCGATGACGCCGACGCCGCTGCTGTCGTTCTCCGGGGAGTTCTCTGAGGGGCTGTCCATAATCTGATACTGGCATTTCAAGGTATGAGATTTCAGTTAGGGTCCGCCAGGGAAGCGGCGCAGTGTCAGCATCCTTCAGGTCAAGGCTATGGCCTCGGATGTGGCGCGGCCGCCTCGTGCGGTCTGCGCGGGTCAGTGGCGTCGTCGGGTGCTGCTGAGCGCGGGCGGATCGGGAACACTGTTGCTGAGAGGATGAAGTCGATGGGAATGACTCTCGCCGAGAAGGTCTGGCGCGATCATGTGGTGTCCAAGGGTAGCGACGGCGCCCCCTGACCTGCTGTACATCGACCTTCACCTGGTCCACGAGGTCACCAGCCCCCAGGCCTTCGAGGGGCTGCGTCTGGCCGGACGCCCGGTGCGTCGTCCCGACCTGACGATCGCCACCGAGGACCACAACACGCCCACTGTGGACATCGACCTGCCGATCGCCGATGTCACCAGCCGCGCTCAGATCGAGACCCTGCGTGCCAACTGCGCCGAGTTCGGGGTGCGGCTGCACTCCCTGGGCGACGCCGACCAGGGGGATCGTCCACGCCGTCGGTCCGCAGCTGGGGCTGACCCAGCCCGGCATGACGGTGGTCTGCGGCGACTCCCACACCTCCACTCACGGCGCCTTCGGGGCCCTCGCCTTCGGTATTGGCACCTCCCAGGTCGAGCACGTCCTGGCCACCCAGACCCTGCCCATCGCCCCCTTCAAGACGATGAGCGTCACCATTGACGGGGACCTGCCCTCGGGCAGCGGGGCCAAGGACATCATCCTGGCCATCATCGCCAAGATCGGCACCAACGGGGCCCAGGGGCACGTCATCGAGTACCGTGGACGGGCCATCGAGCAGCTCTCGATGGAGGCCCGAATGACGATCTGCAATATGAGCATCGAGGGTGGGGCCCGGGCCGGCATGATCGCCCCGGACCAGACCACCTTCGACTACCTCAAGGGCCGTCCTCACGCCCCCGCCGGCGAGGACTGGGATGCCGCCGTGGAGTACTGGTCCAGCCTGCGCACCGATCCCGACGCCGTCTTCGACACCGAGGTGGTTCTCCAGGCCGAGGACATCGAGCCCTTCGTCACCTGGGGCACCAATCCCGGGCAGGGCCTGCCGCTGTCCGCGCGGGTCCCCGACCCCGAGGACATCGCCGACGCTACCGAGCGGCTGGCCGCCGAACGGGCCCTGGAGTACATGGACCTCGTACCGGGAACGCCCCTGCGCGACATCAAGGTCGACACCGTCTTCATCGGTTCGTGCACCAACGGCCGTATCGAGGACCTGCGGGCCGCCGCCGAGGTGGTGCGTGGGCGCAAGAAGGCTGAGGGGCTGCGCATGCTCGTGGTGCCGGCCTCGGCCCGAGTGCGTTTGCAGGCCGAGGCTGAGGGCCTGGACCGGGTCTTCACGAGCTTCGGTGCCGAGTGGCGCAACGCCGGCTGCTCCATGTGCCTGGCCATGAACCCCGACAAGCTCTCCTCCGGGGAGCGTGCGGCCTCCACCTCCAACCGCAACTTCGAGGGGCGTCAAGGAAAGGGCGGACGGACCCACCTCGTCTCGCCCGTCGTCGCCGCGGCCACCGCCGTGCGCGGGGCACTGTCGGCCCCGGGGGACCTGCCGCCGCGTCCGGAGGCCGCGCAGAACTCGGGTGATATCCCGACGGTCCCGGCGATTGCGCCGGTCTCCGCCGCGCCGGAGGCAACCGTCCAGTAGGGGCCGGCGCGCAAGAGATGAAGGCAGACAGGCGAGGACAGGCCCGGTAGGGGCCGCATAGAGGCAAGGAGCTCAACGACCGTGGACAAGTTCATCCGACACACCGGCATCGGCGCCCCGTTGCGGCGCAGCGCCGTCGACACCGACCAGATCATCCCGGCGGTGTATCTCAAGCGCATCACCCGCACGGGCTTCGACGACGCCCTGTTCGCCTCCTGGCGGGCCGGTGAGCCCGACTTCATTCTCAATCAGGAGGCCTACAAGCGGGCCTCGGTGCTCGTCGCCGGTCCCGACTTCGGCACGGGCTCCTCACGGGAGCATGCCGTGTGGGCGCTCAAGGACTACGGCTTCAAGGTCGTCCTGGCGCCCCGCTTCGCCGACATCTTCCGCGGCAACGCCGGCAAGCAGGGACTGGTGGCCGGCGTGGTCTCCCAGGAGGACTGCGAGCAGCTGTGGAAGATCCTCGAGACCGAGCCGGGCACCGAGGTGACGGTGGACCTGGAGAACCGCACGGTCGAGGCCGGCTCCTTCCGCTGTGCCTTCTCCATCGACGACTACGTCCGCTGGATTCTCATGGAGGGACTCGACGACATCTCCCTGACCCTCACCCAGGAGGACGCCATCCGCGCCTACGAGGAGGCTCGCCCGGCCTTCAAGCCGCGCACGCTGCCGGCCAAGCACCTGCCGGCCCAGGAGGTCGTCTCGGCCCGGGCCGCGGACATGCCCCGGCCCTGAGCAGGACCGGAAGGCTCGAAGTCGGCGCGCGGAAGAGCTCCTCCTCCGAATTTCATCGGTATTGGCACGGTCTACGATAGTATTAATTGGGGCTTTCGTGAGTCGAAGGCCACCTGATACGGCCCTGAAAAAGGTCATGGGAGTCCCTTCTGTGCGCTTATGCTGGGACGGCCTCGCGCGCCTGCGCGGGACGGGTGAGCGGCTCACGTGCGCGGCACGCCCAGATGACGTCATGGAGGTGTGCATGGTCGACGGTCTGCTCCAGGTCGAGGGTGGTCGCCCGCTGACTGGTGAGATCACCGTCCGCGGAGCCAAGAACCTGGTTCCCAAGGCGATGGTGGCGGCGCTGCTGGGCTCGTCTCCCTCGGTGCTGCGCAATGTCCCGCTCATTCGTGACGTCGATGTTGTCTCGGGGCTGTTGAGCCTGCACGGGGTGAGCATCGACTACGACCAGCGCGAGGGCGTCCTCCAGCTGGACCCGTCCAAGGTCGAGTCGGCTCACATGGCTGATATCGACGCGCATGCCGGCTCTTCGCGCATCCCGATCCTCTTCTGCGGTCCGCTCCTGCACCGCCTGGGGAGGCCTTCATCCCCGACCTGGGCGGGTGCCGCATCGGTGACCGCCCCATCGACTTCCACCTGGAGATTCTGCGCCAGTTCGGCGCCGCGGTGGACAAGCAGGCTCAGGGCATCCGGCTCACCGCGCCGCACGGTCTCAAGGGCACCGTCATCGAGCTTCCCTACCCCTCGGTCGGAGCCACCGAGCAGACCCTGCTCACCGCTGTGCGCGCTCACGGACTCGACCGAGCTGCGCAACGCCGCCGTCGAGCCCGAGATCATGGACCTGGTCGACGTCCTGCAGAAGATGGGCGCCATCATCTCGGTGGACACCGACCGCACCATCCACGTCGAGGGCGTCGATGAGCTGTGCGGCTACACCCACTCGGCCCTGCCGGACCGCATTGAGGCCGCCTCCTGGGCCTCGGCCGCCCTGGCCACGCGCGGGGACGTGTTCGTGCGCGGAGCCCACCAGAGCCACATGACCACCTTCCTCAACACCTTCCGCAAGGTGGGAGGCGCCTTCGATGTCACTGATGAGGGCATCCGTTTCTACCACCCCGGTGGGGATCTGAAGTCGATTGTGGTGGAGACCAACGTCCACCCCGGCTTCATGACCGACTGGCAGCAGCCTCGTCGTGGCGCTCACCCAGGCCCAGGGTCTGTCCATCGTCCACGAGACCGTCTACGAGAACCGCTTCGGCTTCACCGGTGCCCTGCAAGATGGGGGCCACCATCCAGGTCTCACCGCGAGTGCCTGGGCGGCACCGAGTGCCGCTTCGGCCAGCGCAACTTCTACCACCCGCGGTCATCTCCGGGCCCACGCCGCTGACCGGTGCCGACATCGTCGTGCCCGACCTGCGCGGTGGCTTCTCCCACCTCATCGCGGCCCTGACCGCCGAGGGCACCAGCCGGGTCGAGGGCGTCAACCTCATCGACCGCGGCTACGAGCACTTCATGTCCAAGCTGGAGTCCCTCAACGCCGCCGTCACCCGCCTGGCCTGAGGCGGGCCGGTCCCGTGCCCGAGGGCTCGCGAGGCCAGGGCCGTGCGGGCCGCGGGCTCGGCTCGGACAGCCGCGTTCAGAGCGCTGAAGCCGATAGAGTTCACCCGTGCCTGCAACACGCCCCATGACCCCGTTCTACCGCTTCGCCGCGCGCGGGGCGATCATCCCTGTTCCTCAAGATGGTCTCCCGGCAGAAGGTGACCGGCCTGGAGAACATCCCCGCGAGGGCGGCTTCATCGCCGTGGCCAACCACCTGACCGACCTCGACTCGCTCACGGCCATGCGAGCCCTGGTCGATGCCGATGTCCCCGTCTACTCCTGGCCAAGTCCACGCTGTTCAAAGTGCCGGTGCTCGGCTCCATCCTGCGGGCCGGCGGACAGATCCCGGTCCAGCGGGGCACGCAGAACGCGGCCACGGCCCTCAAGGCGGCCAGCGAGGTCCTGGGCCGACGGCGGCGCCATCATGATCTTCCCCGAGGGCACGCTCTCCCGCGACCCCCTCGTGGCCGATGGTGGCCAAGACTGGGGCGGCCCGGCTGGCCATGACCAGTGGTGCCCCCGTCCTGCCCATGGGGGCAGTGGGGCGCTCACGAGATCCTGGACACCTACGGGCGTTCCTTCCATCCCTTCCCCGCAAGGACGTGCGCGTCACCATCGGTGAGCCTCATGGACCTGTCCCGATTCGGCTCGGACACCCAGGACCGTGAGGCCGTGCGCGCCTGCACCACCGACATCATGCGGGCCATCACCTCCCTGGTCGAGGAACTGCGCGGCGAGAAGGCCCCCCGACCCTTCGACATGCACTACGACGGCGACCCCGGCAAGGGAAAGATCGGCGTGCGTCGCCCCTGACCCGCTGCCCGAGGCGGACACTCAGGAGGAGGGCCAGTGAGCAGCGACGAGCACGCAACGAGTGCGCCGCTGCGCCCGGCCGCGGCCGTCATCGGCTCAGGCGCCTGGGGAACCACCTCGCCAGCCTCCTGGCCCAGGCCGGCACTCCCACAACGATCTGGGCCCGGCGCCGGGAGGTGGCCGAGGAGATCAACGCCGGCACCAACGAGCGCTACGTCCCCGGTCACCGCCTGCCGCAGGGCCTGAATGCGACCACCGACCTGGCTCGGGCAGCCGCGGGGGCGAGCGTCGTCGTCGTGGCCGTGCCCTCCCAGGAGGCCCGGAGGGTCCTGGAGCCCCTCCGGGGCGCGCTGGCCGACGACGCCGTGGCCGTCTCCCTCATGAAGGGCATCGAGCTGGGTACCGGGCTGCGGATGAGCGAGGTCCTGGCCGAGGCCTTGGGCATCGACACCTCCCGCGTCGTGGTCGTCTCCGGCCCCAACCTCGCCGACGAGATCGCTGCCGGCCAGCCCACCGCCACCGTCGTGGCCGCCGACGATGAGCAGGTCGCCGCCCGGATCGCCTCGCTGTGCGCCACCGGCACCTTCCGCCCCTACACCAACACCGACGTCCTGGGCGTCGAGCTGTGCGGGGCGGTCAAGAACGTCATCGCCCTGGCCGTCGGCGCGGCCGCGGGCCGGGGCCTGGGGGACAACTCCAAGGCCACGATCATCACCCGGGGCCTGGTGGAGATCACCCGGCTGGGCCTCAAGCTCGGGGCTCGCCCGGAGACCTTCTCCGGGCTGGCAGGCATGGGGGACCTGATGGCCACCTGCTCCTCGCCCCTGAGCCGCAACCAGACCTTCGGCCGCCACCTCGGCGAGGGGATGAGCGTGGCCGAGGCCGCTGCGGCCTCCCGGGGCGTGGCCGAGGGGGCCAAGTCGGCCCGCGCCGTCCTGGACCTGGCCCGGGCCCACGGCGTGACATGCCAATCACCGCCGGGGTCGTCAGCGTCGTCGAGGGCGCCGCCAGCGTCGCGCAGGTCACTGACGCGCTGCTGGCTCGCCCCCGTAAGGCCGAGGGCGTGCACGCGGAGCCGTCTCAGGCGTAGCCTCCCCGGCCCGTGAGAGCCGGTTTTCTTCCGGGTTTGTTGTGTGTTATCAGCATGTGGGGCGCCGCGCGGTAGCGTGGGACCTATGACAGTCCTCCAGGAAGCCGGCCCCTCCGTGCCCAGTTCTGACAAGTCCACCGTGCGTGTCGCCGTCGTCTTCGGTGGACGCAGTGGTGAGCACACGATCTCCTGCGCCACCGCAGCCGGCGTCCTGTCAGCCATTGACCGCAACCGTTACGAGGTCCTTCCGGTGGGCATCACGCCCGAGGGCCAGTGGCTGCTCGTCGAGGACGATCCGGCCGCCCTCGAGCTCAGCGACAACCGCCCCCCGGTGACCATCACCGCCGAGGGCTTGGGACGCGGGAGGCTCACCGCACCCCTGGGAGGCGGCGAGCTCACGGTCCTCGGTCCCACGGGGCCTGAGGTCCTGGGGCAGGTCGACGTCGTCCTGCCGCTGCTGCACGGGCCCTACGGTGAGGACGGAACCATCCAGGGCATGCTGGAGATGATGGGCATTCCCTACGTCGGCTGCGGGGTGCTGGCCAGCGCCGCGGGCATGGACAAGCAGGTCACTAAGGTGCTCCTGGGGGCCGCGGGCATCGCCACGGCGCCGCACGTCGTCGTCGGTCCCCATGCCTGGAAGCGGGACCCCGAGGCGATCCTGGAGGCATGTCGGTCCCTGACCTACCCCCTGTTCGTCAAGCCCGCCCGTGCCGGCTCCTCCCTGGGCATCAGCAAGGTCGACCGCCCCGAGGACCTGGCCGGAGCCATTGAGGCGGCCCGCGCGGTCGATCCCAAGGTCCTCGTGGAGAGCGGCATCGTGGGACGAGAGGTCGAGGTCGCCGTCCTTCAGGGCCGCGGCGACGACGCCCCCCGAGTGGCCGAGCCCGGCGAGATCGCCATGGACGCCTCCCAGGGCGCCGGCGAGTTCTACGACTACGAGACTAAGTACCTGGCCCACGACGCTGTGGCCATGGTGTGCCCGGCGCGCATCGACCCTGAGGCGCGTGATCTCCTCATGGACACCGCCGCCCGGGCCTTCGAGGCGCTCGGCTGCGAAGGGCTGGCTCGGGTCGACTTCTTCCTCACTGAGGCCGGCGAGGCGGTGGTCAACGAGATCAACACGATGCCCGGTTTCACCCCCTTCTCCATGTACCCTACATGTGGCAGGTCTCCGGCCTGGGCTACACCGAGCTGGTCTCTGAGCTCATTGAGCTGGCCGTGGCTCGATCCACCGATGTCAACCGCTGAGCAGGCCACATCCGGCGCAGAGGCAGCGGGGCAGGGCGCGCGGGTCGGTGACCTCAGCGAGGAGGAGCCCTCGCCGTCATCACCCCTCCCTGCCCCTGCGGTCTGCAGACCCCCGTCGGCACGGGGGACGACTGCGCGGTCCTGTCCTTCCCCGACTCGCGCACGGCCGTGAGCACCGACGTCCTGGTCGAAGGGCGCCACTTCCGCACCGACTGGTCCACGGGCCGCGACGTCGGGGCCAGGGCCGCGGCCCAGAACCTGGCCGACGCCGCCGCCATGGGGGCCAGGCCCGTCGCGCTCGTCGTCGGCCTGGTCATGCCCGCGTCCACCCCGGTCGGCTGGGTACGGGACTTCGCCCGAGGACTGGCCCAGGGCTGTGAGCCCTGCGGGGCGGGCGTCGTGGGCGGTGACCTCAGCTCCGGTGACTCGCTGATCGTGTCCGTCACGGTCCTGGGTGACCTTGAGGGCCGGGCCCCGGTTCTGCGAAGCGGGGCCCGGCCCGGTGACGCCGTCGTGCACGTTGGAACCCTGGGACGCAGCGCAGCGGGACTGGCCCTGCTCAGCGCGGGCACTGACTGCGTACCAGGTTCAAGTGCCGCTGTCCCCTCAGGTCAGGAGCACCCCCAGGCTCAGGCCTGTATCGAGACCTTCCGTGCCCCTGCCCCGCCCCTGGCGGCGGGCCGAGAGCTGGCGCTGGTCGGCGCCACCTCCATGTTGGACGTCTCCGACGGTCTGCTGCGCGACGCCGGCCGGATTGCCCGCGCCAGCGGTGTCGTCATCGATCTCGATGATCCCGGTGACCTGCCGGACGCGTCCTTCCTCGAGTCGGTGGCCGTGCTCGTGAGCGGTCACGACGGATCGGCCGCTCGTGACCTGGCCCGCAGCTGGTTGCTCGCCGGGGGAGAGGACCACGGACTGCTCGCCACCGTCCCGGCGGACGGTCTCGATCGGTTACCTGCCGGAGCCCGGGTGATCGGCCGGGTCCTGAGCCCGCAGGAATCATCGGCCGGGATGCCGGGGTGCAGGCCGAGCGTTCTCCTGGCAGGAGAACCCGCGCAGGAGCACACCGGATGGGACCACTTCTCCCACACCTGACAGGCCGTCACCCGTTGAGGGTTGAGGAATGCCGGGTACGACAAAGGCCGCCGACTGCTTGCGCAGCGGCGGCCTCGTGCTCGAAGGACTCGAGATGATGCGCTCAGATGTTGCGCGTCACCTTCCCGGCCTTGAGGCAGGACGTGCACACGTTGAGGCGCTTGGGGGCGCCATTGACGAGAGCACGCACACGCTGGATGTTGGGGTTCCACCGGCGGTTGGTCCGCACGTGGGAGTGCGAGACGCTCTTGCCGAAGATGGGGCCCTTGCCGCAAACGTCGCACACAGCAGCCACGGTCTCACTCCTGATCTTCAATGCTTCAACGCACAGGCCGATGCCTGGCGCCAGGTCTTACCGCCCATGCGCGGGGCACTGGGCAACCCGAACACAATAGCGGACCCTGCGTGCAGCGCCCCAAGCCGCAGCGGCGTGCGTTCGGGCACATGCCATCGTGCTTGGGGGCTGGGGAGTAAGTGTGAACTAAGCAGAAAACGTGATGAATGTCATCATATGAAGAACGTGTGCTCTATCCGGATGTGGTGGTAGGGGTCTGACCAGCGCGCCGGTGTCCTTCATGTCCTTTCGGCTCTCCGTCGCTCTGGGTGAGGCCCTGGTGCGGGCGTCTCGCTCGGGTGGGAGGAATGTGATCGGGCAGGTACTCTGAAACCACATATCAAACCAAAGGCTCGGCCCAGCCATGAACCAGGCTCGCTGAACGCCTGCACATATGCAGATCATGCAATGGAACAGAAGGTGTTCACAGCGTGACACACATGGTGTGCTGGTCGTAGCCAGGAACCAGGGGAGGCGAAGATGGCGCAGTCTCAAGGACATCGCCCCGTTACCCCTGTCTCAGGGACCCATGTGCTGCAGGGGGCCGCAGTACGCCGCTGGATCGCGCTGGCGGAGATCGTTGCCGACCAGACCCGGGACCTGGTGGATGTCCTCAATGTCTTCCCCGTGCCGGACGCGGATACCGGAACCAACGTCCTGCTCACCCTGCGCTCGGCCTCCGACGCCCTCCACCGACTGGGGCGGGCCGCTGACGCCGCCCAGGTGGCCCGCGCCGCAGCTGACGGCGCCGTCCGGGGAGCTCGCGGGAACTCGGGTCTTCTGGTCTCCCAGGCCCTGGCCGCCTTCGCCGACGTCTGTGCCGAGGCTCCGGATCCCGCCGGTCTGCGCCCCGTCGAGCTCGTGCACGTCTACGAGGCCATGGCGGACACCACTTGGGCCGCGGTCTCCCGTCCGGTCTCGGGGACCCTGCTGTCGGTCGCCCGGGACGCGGCCACAGCGGCCCGCTCCGCCCTGGAGGAGGCGACGGCGACTTCTCCCGCGAGCCTGAGCTCATCGCCGCTGCTGCCGCCTTCGGTGCTCAGGAGTCCGTTGTGGAGACCGCGGGCCTCGGGCACGGCCCGGTGGATGCCGGGGGAGCGGCCTTCATGCTGCTGCTGACCTGTCTGTCGGACACCATTGACGCGATGCAGGACGCGGGTCCCGGGGCGACTGAGGCCCCGGAGCTGCGTCAGGGGCACCAGGACGCCGATGAGCACGCCCCCTACACCGCCGTCGCCCGTCAGATGCTCACCGACCTGGCCGCAGGTGGGGTGCCGCACAGCGTTGGTCCCGAGCCCCTGGGCATGTCCACCGGCGAGTTCGAGGTGATGTATCTGCTGGAGGCGACTGCAGTCCAGGCTGGTCAGCTGCGTCGGGATCTGGAGCGCATCGGCGACTCGGTGGGCGTCGTCGGCACCCCGGACGCCCTGGGAGTGGGCCTCTACCAGGTCCACGTCCACACCGACACTCCGCGTGCCGCTCTGCCGCACGCGGGCCGTGCCCGCCAGATCTGCATCCACCACCTCCACCCCACAGCCCTGGTGAGCTCCACGGACGAGCCTCCGTCCCCGTGGGAGGCGTTCGACTCGGACCCCACGGGGCACGTGGTCTCCTTCGAGCGTCTGGCTGCGCGCCGGGCCGAGCGCAAGGCGCAGTCGGTGCGCATGCACCCCTCCCAGGCGGCCTCTGCCCGTCCCGCACCGGCGCAGGCCCCGCATCTGGCCGTGCGCTCGCGGCAGTCCGGCGTCGGTGTCATCGCCTGTACCCGGGCTCCTGGGCTCATCGAGCAGCTCGCCCGCTCCGACGCCGCCGTCGTCCTCAACCCTGATCGGGAGGGGATCGCCCGTGCTGCAGCGGACCTGGGGTCCTCCCAGGTCATCGTGCTGCCCTGTGACGCCGCCTGTACCGAGGCGGCCCATGACGCCGCCCGCTTCCTGGCGGCCCGTTCCGCGGTCTCCACCGTCCGCCCGCCGGTGGGTACCACCCGCAAGGCGGGCGCCGCTCGAGAGACCGCCCGCGCCGGGGTGGCCTCGGAGCGCTATGAGGCCGAGGGTATTCAGCTCCTCGTGTGCGACACCGACGACGAGGCCCGGGTCCTGGCCGCCGCGGTGGCCCTTGCCGGCAGGAGTGAGCAGGCGGAGCTGGCTGAGCTGGCCCGCCGCGCCTGGAGCGCCGCTGCGGGGTTGCGCACCATCGCCCTCAACGGCACCCAGGCCGAGGCCGAGGCCGTGGCTCGCGCCGTGGCCTCGGCGCTGCGCCCCTCCGATGAGCTGCTCACCGTCATCACCGGCCGCAATGCCGGCCGTGACGTCGGTGCCCTGGCCGCCAGCGCGGCGGTGGGGGCCCGGGGACACGTGGTTGGTGAGGACGTGGAGGTCGCTGTCCATGCCGGCGGCCAGGAGCACCCCGACGTCCTCATCGCCATCGAGTAGCCCTCTCTGCGCGCTGCCATGTCTCGAGGCGCCCGCATATGCAAGCGCCTCGGGTCATGAAGGGCTCCCAGGCTCCTTCGTCATAGGGTGGGGCCGTGTCCGGCTCGTCTGATCGCTCAACCCGCACGCTCCGTCCTGGCAGCGTCGGCCTGCTCGAGCGTCCCGTGACCCGGCTCGTGGGCAAGCGCACGGCCGCACAGCTCGCCAAGCAGGGGGTGGAGACCGGGGCGGACCTGCTGCGCCTGCTGCCCCGGCGCTACGATACGTGGGGGGAGCTGACTGACATGCGCACCCTCGTCGAGGGTGAGCAAGCCACCATCCAGGCCCAGGTCGTGCGCGCCTCCTCCCGGCGTACCCGCTCCGGACGGGTCCCGGCCCTTATGGAGGCCACCGTCACCGACGGCGCCTCCACCATGGACCTCGTCCAGTTCGGTGCGGCCGGCCAGATGCGCACCCGGGCTGCCCAGCTTGCCCCCGGAACCACCGTCCTGCTCAGCGGCAAGGTAGGACTCCACCGCGGACGCAAGCAGCTGTCCAACCCGCGCCTGTACGTCCTCGACGAGCTCGATGAGGGCGAGCGCGCGGCCCTGCTGGCCCGACCCATGCCCATCTACCCCGGCACGGAGGCTCTCCCGTCGTGGCTGGTGGCCAAGGCGGTGCGCAGCGTCCTGGACCAGCTCGAGTCGGGCGACGTCGCCGACCCCCTCCCCGAGGAGCTGCGGCGCGAGGCGGAGCTGGTCGACGCCTACACCGCCTACCGCTGGGTGCACCGGCCCGAGGACTCCGGGCAGTGGAAAGCCGCCCGGAAACGGCTGCGCCACGAGGAGGCCCTCATCCTGCAGGTCGCCCTGGCCCAGCGTCGAGCCCATCATGAGGCGACCCGCACTGCGGTCGCCTGGCCCGTACCGGAGACGGAGGGCTCCCTGAGAGCGGACCTCGACGCCCGCCTGCCCTACGACCTGACCGCCGGGCAGAAGCGGGTCGGTGAGGAGATCTCCGCCGACCTGGCCCGCACCGTTCCCATGCAGCGCCTTCTTCAGGGCGACGTGGGAAGTGGTAAGACCCTCGTGGCCCTGCGCGCCATGCTCCAGGTGGTTGGAGGCGGCGGGCAGGCCGCCCTCCTGGCCCCCACCGAGGTCCTCGCCGCCCAGCACCACTCCTCACTGGAGGTGGTCCTGGGGCCCATGGCCCGCCTCGGGATGCTTGGCGGCGCCGAACGCGCCACCCGCGTTCACCTGTTGACCGGCTCCACCCCCGCCGCTCAGCGCCGTCGGATCCTCACCGATCTGGCCGCCGGTGAGCCGGCGATCGTCGTGGGTACCCACGCCCTGCTGTCCGACACGGTGCAGATCCCCTTCCTCGGCCTGGTCGTCGTCGATGAGCAGCACCGCTTCGGCGTCGCCCAGCGCGACGCCCTGCGCGAGCGCGGCGGTCTGACTGACCCGGCCACTGGACAGACCCATACGCCCCACCTCCTGGTCATGACCGCCACCCCGATCCCGCGCACCATCGCCATGACGGTCTTCGGGGACCTGGCCACCTCCGTCCTGGACGAGTTGCCCGCCGGGCGCAGCGCCATACCCACCCACCTCGTCCCGTGGTCGCGCACCTCCTGGGTGGAGGGCATCTGGCGGCGTGCCGCCAAAGAGGTCGCCTCCGGGGGGCGGGTCTATGTCGTGTGCCCACGGATCGAGGTCGACGACGAGCCCCGGCAGACGCCGATGGACGGCGCGGCGGCTGTCGAGACCGATGACGGGCCGAAGCAGGAGGCGCTCGCGGAGGAGGGGGACGGCTCGCATCCCGACCGCCCGCTGGCCGCCGTCGAGGACTGGAGGCAGCGACTGGCCGGCGAGCCCGCTCTGGGGGGCATCGGCGTCGGAGTCCTCACCGGACGCATGAGCAGTGACGACAAGGCTGCCTCCATGGCCGACTTTGCCTCGGGCAACACCCCGGTCCTGGTGTCCACCACCGTCATCGAGGTGGGGGTGGACGTGCCCGAGGCCTCCATGATGGTCATCCTGGACGCCGAGCGCTTCGGACTGTCCCAGCTCCACCAGCTGCGTGGGCGGGTCGGGCGTGGCGGCAGGCCGTCTCTGTGCGTGGCGGTCACCGGTGCGGAGGTCGGCTCCATCGCCTTCTACCGGCTCAAGGCCTTCGCCTCCACCACGGACGGATTCACGCTGGCCGAGGCCGACCTCGAGCTGCGCAGCGAGGGCGATGTCCTGGGGGCCTCGCAGTCGGGGCGCACCTCCGGGCTGGACCTGCTGCGCGTGACCCGCGATGCCCGCCTCATCGCCACCGCGAGGCGTCAGGCCGAGCGGATCGTGGCCGCCGATCCTCAGCTGAGCGACCACCGGGCCCTGGCCGCAGCGATCGTCGAGCGCCTCGATGAGGAGTCCCAGGCCTTCCTCGAAAGAGCGTGAGGCACCAGGGTGCGGGCCGAGGAGCGTCCCCGGCTCAGGCCGGCTCGGCGAACCAGACCGTGGTCTCGCCGTACCGCTTGTCCGCGAAGCGCTCCAGCCCCGCCGGCCAGGTGGGTTCCGGTGAGCGCGTCGAGCGCTCGACGACGACGACGGCGCGCGGCGCCAGCCAGGGATCCTCGCTGCGGACCAGGGCAGTGAGGATCGCGGTGAGCTCCTCCTCGCTCAGCTCGTAGGGAGGGTCGATCAACACCAGATCCGCCGGGGCGCCCGCCGGGCCGGCCAGGAAGGCGGCCGCCTTCGCGGTCACCACCGACACTCCGCTCAGGCCCAGCGCCCGGATATTGCGCCGGCAGGTCTGCGACGCACCGCGCGAGGAGTCCACGAGCGTGACGTCGCGGGCTCCTCGGCTCGCGGCCTCCAGGCCCAGGGCCCCGGAGCCCGCGCACAGGTCCAGCACCCGAGCGCCGTCGAGTACCCCGTAGTGGTCCAGTCTGGCGAAAAGAGCCTCGCGGACGCGCTCGGAGGTGGGGCGCGTCCCGGACCGGGGCACCTCGATCCTGCGCCCGCCCACGGTTCCGGCCACGATCCTCGTCATGGGGAAGACCCTACCCGGCCCGCAGGCCGCGTCCCCTGTGGCTGCGGTGCTCAGCCCTCCTCGGCCGGGGCGTGCTGACCGTAGCCGGTGTCCCGGATCTTGCACGTGACCGACGAGATCTGCTCAGCGGTGAGGATCTTGGGACTGCCGACGGCGAGCGTGCGCAGGTAGAGCTCGCAGACCCACTCCAGCTCCTGGGCCAGGACGTAGGTGGAGGGTAGGTCCGGGCCGGCCACCACGGAGCCGTGGTTGCTCATGAGGGCCGCGGTGCGTCCCTCGAGGGCCTTCTCGACATTCGCGGCCAGCTCGGGGGAGCCGTAGATGGCGTAGTCGGCCACGCGCACGTCGCTGCCGCCGAACATGCAGATGTAGTAGTGCACGGCCGGGAGCGCGCTCACGCCCTCGAGGCTGGCCACGGTAGTGGCCGCGTAGGAGTGGGTGTGCACGACCGACATCTGTCCGGTCGCCCGCAGCGCGGTCAGGTGCAGGTCCAGCTCACTGGCGGGCTTGAGTGGCCCTTCGACCTGCTTGCCGGTGGCGTACTCGACCACGGCGACCAGGTCGGGGCGCATCTCCTGGTAGGGCAGTCCTGAGGGGGTGATGGCGACCAGGTCCCCCTCCCGAACGGACAGGTTGCCGGCGGTGCCGACGACCAGGCCGTCGTCGGACAGGTGGGAGCAGGCATCGGCGATCTGCTGTCGAGCGTCGTTGAGAAGCATGATGGGCTCTTTCCCCGGGGCGTACCGCTGCGCGCCCCGTTGCGTCAGAAGTGGTACCGAGGCATCGTCTCATGTTGGCGCTCTCATGTCTACGGTTTCGCTTTTTTGTTTTCGTACTTGACATGACCGTTCGGTTGGGGGCATCCTATGTTTGCGCTCACATTGATGTGGGTCCTGGTCATCGTCGCCCAGTGAAAGGAAACCTGCCATGTCCGCTGCGTCTTACCCCGCCATCGGAATCCGCCCCCTCATTGACGGACGCCGTCGTGGTGTGCGGGAGTCCCTCGAGGACAAGACCGCTCAACTGGCCAAGGATGTCGCCGAGCTCATCTCCTCGCACCTGACCTACCCCGACGGCAGCCCGGTGCGCTGCGTCGTATCCGAGACCGCGATCGGAGGTGTGGCCGAGGCCAACCGCTGCAAGGAGCAGTTCCGCACCGAGAACGTGTGCGCCGACCTGACCGTCACCGCCTCCTGGAACTACATCACCGAGGTCCTCGACCTCGACCCCTCGATCCCGCACGCCATCTGGGGCTTCAACGGCACCGAGCGGCCGGGGGCCGTGACCCTGGCCGCCGCGGCCGCCGCCTACAACATGCTGGGCATCCCCTGCTTCGGCATCTACGGCCACGACGTGCAGGACGCCGACGACTCGGGCCTGACCGACGACGTCGTCGAGAACATCCTGCGCTACGTGCGCGCCGCCCTGGGGGTCGGCCTCATGAAGGGGCGCAGCTACCTGTCGATCGGGACCGTCTCCATGGGGATCGCCGGCTGTCGCGTCCCCGAGCAGTTCTTCGTCGACTACCTGGGCATGCGGGCCGAGTACATCGACATGATCGAGATCGACCGCCGTATCGCCCACGGCATCTACGACCACGAGGAGTACGAGACCGCCCTGGCCTGGGCCCGGGAGAACCTCACCATCGGGGAGAACCGCAACCCCGAGGCCAACCGCTTCACCCAGGAGGAGTACGACGAGCAGTTCGACTATTGCATCAAGATGCTCCTCATCGGCCGCGACCTCATGGAGGGCAACCCCGCCCTGGCCGAGTGGGCTTCGTCGAGGAGGCCGAGGGCCACGACGCCATCGCGGCGGGCTTCCAGGGGCAGCGGCAGTGGACGGACTACAAGCCCAACGGGGACATCCTCGAGACCTTCCTCAACACCACCTTCGACTGGAACGGCAAGCGACCCGACAAGGTCTTCGCCACGGAGGGCGACGCCGGCAACGCCGTGGCCATGCTCTTCAACTCCGTCCTGACCCACCGTCCCCAGCTCTTCAGCGACGTGCGCACCTACTGGAGCCCCGAGGCCGTTGAGCGGGTCACCGGGTACAAGCTCGAGGGGCGCGCCGAGAACGGCTTCATCGACCTGCGCAACTCCGGGGCCACCACCCTCAACGCCACCGGCGAGGAGAAGGACGCCGAGGGCAACCCCATCATCAAGCACTGGTGGGAGATCACCGAGGCGGACATCGAGGCGGATCTGAAGGCCTCCACCTTCCACGCCGCCACCCGCGAGTACTTCCCCGGAGGTGGCTTCTCCACGCACTTCACCACCGCCGGCGGCATGCCCGTCACCGCGACCCGCCTGAACTTCGTGGCCGGCCAGGGACCGGTCCTCCAGATCTCCGAGGGCTGGACCGTGGGAGCTTCCCGACGACGTGCGCGACCAGATCGTCAACCGCACCGACCCGACATGGCCGACGACCTTCTTCGTCCCGCGCCTGACCGGCCAGGGTGCCTTCACCTCCGTCTACGACTGGATGGCCAACTGGGGCGCCAACCACACGGCCACCGGCTACGGGCACTTCGGCGCCGACCTCATCACCCTGGCCTCGATGCTGCGCATCCCCGTCTACATGCACAACGTCGAGCCCGAGAGGATCCTGCGCCCCAAGGCCTGGGTGCCCTTCGGCACCGCCGAGCCCGAGAGCGCCGACTTCCGGGCCTGCGCCACCTTCGGCCCCCTCTACCGCTGAAGGATCGCCGCCATGACGAGCACCGACGAGCACCGTCAGAACATGAGCCCGAGCGGCGCGGGGAAGGATGGGCAGAAGGCCGAGTTCCACGCGCTCGCCCTCGACCTCGGCTCCAGCTCCGTGCGAGCGGTCCTGGGAAGCTACCGGCAGGGCGTCGTCAGCACCGAGGAGGTCTTCCGTCTCCACCACCAGGCGGTGGACGACCACGGCACCCTCACCTGGGACCTCGAGCGCATCATGGATGGTGTTCGTCGGAGCATCGCCATGGCGACGCAGCGCCTGGGGCGGGCCCCCGACAGCATCGGCATCGACACCTGGGGAGTCGACTACGGCCTGCTCGACGCCGAGGGGAGGCTGCTGCGCGCACCGCGCGCCTACCGGGACCGGCGCATGGCCCGCTGGGCCGCGGACCTGGACCGGGCCCTCCCTGTGGAGACGGCTTGGAAGGAGACCGGCATCCTGCCCCAGCAGATCAACACGGTCTACCAGCTCTACGCGGACCTGAGGCAGGAACCCGACCTCACCGAGCGGGTGGGTCGCTTCCTGCCCCTGCCGGACCTCGTGGCCCACCTGCTCGGGGCCCCCGCGCAGGCGGGGCGGGCGATCGCCTCGACCACAGGGCTCGCCTCACCCGGGGCGCGCGAGTGGTCGGCTCCCGTCCTCCAGGCCGCCGGGATTCCCGAGGGGTGGATGCCCCCGCTCGTCGACGACGCCACGGTGGCCGGGACGACCCCGGAGGGGATCAGCATCGTGCGGCCCGGCGGGCACGACACCGCCTGCGCCGTCCACGCGCTCGGCCTGGCCGGTGACGAGGTGCGCCTGTTCATCTCCTCAGGATCCTGGAGCCTCATCGGGGCCGCCGTTCCCAACCCCGTCCTGGATGAAGCGGCCCTGCGAGCCGGCCTGACCAACGAGGTCCGCACCGACGGAGGCATCCGGCTGCTGCGCAACCTCACCGGCTTCTGGCTGCTCCAGGAGTGCCAGCGAGCCTGGAACGAGCCCGACACCGGTGCGCTGGTCGAGGCGGCGGGGGAGTGCTCCTCCCTCGGGGTCGTCATCGACCCCGACGACGAGCTCTTCGCCAGTCCCGGCGACATGCCGGACAAGATCGCCCAGTGGTGCCGCAGTCACTACAAGGTGACTCCTGAGGGACCGGCGCAGACGGTCCGGCTCATCCTCGAGTCGCTCGCCTGCGCCCACGCCGCCTACGCCCAGGGATTGCAGGACATCGTCGGCGACCAGCTGGACCCGGCGGCGCCGATCCACCTGGTGGGAGGCGGGGCACGCAACAGCCTCCTGCCGGCCATGACGGCGGCGGCCTGCCACCGTCGGGTGATCGTGGGCACACCGGAGGCCAGTGCCCTGGGCAACATCCTCGCCCAGCTCGAGGCCGCCGATGTCCTCGCCCCCGCTGCTCGCGGCGAGGTGCTGCGCCGCAGCGTCGGCTCCGTGGAGGTCGACGCCTCCGGGGCCATCGCCGATCCCGCTGCCTTCGACGCCATGCGGGAACGGCTGGGCAACGCCACCGCCGACTGACCGCCAGGCACGTCGAGCGCAACCACACCATTGAACTGAACACCCACCACACGAAAGGAGCAATGATGCTCCGCAACATTCCCGCCAACCTGTCACCCGAACTCGTCAAGATCCTGCTCGAGATGGGCCATGGGGATGAGATTCTCCTGGCCGATGCGAACTTCCCCGGGCACCACCTCCACCCCACCACGGTGCGGGCCGACGGTCTGGGGATCCCCCGACCTGCTGAGGTCCATCCTCACGCTCATGCCCCTGGATCGGTACAGCAGCTACCAGGTGGCCCTCATGGAGACGGTTGGCGACGACCCGCGGCCTCCGGTGTGGGACGTCTACGAGCAGATCTGGAACAAGGCCGAGAAGGATGCCGGACCGGTGAGCGTCAAGACGATTGAGCGCATGGCCTTCTACGACTACACCCCCAGCGTCTATGCCGTCGTCCTCACCGGGGAGACCGCCCTGTACGGCAACCTCATTCTCAAGAAGGGCGTGCTGTGATGACTGCGATCCGTGAGTCCGTGGCTGAGGAGGCCCCCGTCCAGGAGGGGGCGGCCAAGCGGGGGTTCCTGTATCCCGGCATGGTGCTGCCCTTCTGTCTGCTGGTCTCCTGCTTCGCGGCGTGGGGAATGGCTGGAGACATGACCGCACCGCTGGTCAAGGTCTTCCGCTCGGTCTTCTCCATGAACAATGCCCAGTCCTCCTTGGTGCAGTCGGCCTACTACGGGGCCTACTTCTGCCTGGCGATCCCGGCGGCCTTCATCAACAGTCGTCTGGGATACAAGGGAGGGGTCCTCATCGGACTCGGTCTGGCCGCCGCGGGGGGGACTTCTGTTCATCCCTGCGTCCCACGTCATGACCTACTCGATGTTCCTGGCCGCGCTGTTCACCCTGGCCTCAGGGCTGTCCATTCTGGAGACCAGTGCCAACCCCTTCGTCATGTCGATGGGGCCGGAGCACAATGCCACGCGGCGCCTCAACTTCGCTCAGGCCTTCAACCCCATCGGCTCCAACCTTGGGGTGCTGATTGCGACGACGCTCATCCTGCCCTACGTCAATCCCGCGACGGCGGAGCAGCGAGCGTCCATGAGTGAGGCCGAGCTGCTGTCCACCCGCTCCTCCGAGCTGCAGGCCGTCATGGGGCCCTTCGTGGCACTCAGTCTGTTCTACATCGCTCTGGCGGTATCGATCGCCTTTGTCAAGGTGACTGAGGCGCCTGTGGCCACCTCGGGGCAAGAGACCTCATCTGGTGGACGGCTTATGCGACTGCTGGGCAATAAGCGCTACAGCTTCGGGGTCGTTGCCCAGTTCTTCAACATTGCGGCTCAGACTTGCATCTGGACCTTCACCCTTCACTACGTCACAGATGCTCTGGGGGTGTCGGACAAGGTCGCCGGATACTGGTTGCAGGCGAGTCTCATCGTCTTCCTGGTCTTCCGTTTTCTCATGGTGGGGCTCATGGGACGATTCGATGCCCGCACGCTCATGATCGTCATGTGCCTGTTTGGTGTCGGTCTGTCGCTGTTCGCGATGGTGAGTGTCAATATCGCTGGAGCCGTTGCGGTAGCGATGATGTCGGCCAGCATCTCGCTGCTGTTCCCCACCATCTACGGTGAGGCGCTCAAGGGACTGGGGGAGGACACCAAGTTCGGGGCCGCCGGCCTGGTCATGGCCATTATCGGTGGCGCGACGATGCCTCTGGTGCAAGGGTGGATCATGGACCGCACCTCGGCGTCGTTCTCCTATGTGACGGTGGGTGTCTGCCTGAGTATCGTCGCAGCCTACGGGTTCTACACGCTGCGTGCGGACCGCGAGGACACCGCGACGGCCGCCGTGTCCGGGACCTGAGTGGTTCGGTCGGAGCAGGACTGCGCCGAAGAGAACCGCGCCGAAAGAACCTGCTCATACGGGTGGGGGCTGCCTGGAGCACAGGGAGCCCCCACCCATACTTATGACGATGTCACCCGGGACCGACTGGTTGTGGAGCCTCGAATCACCAGTTGCGGGGTCAGGGTGACCCTGCGAGGGGTGCCGCCCTCTATGAGCTCATCGGACAGGCTCAGTGCGGCCCTTCCCAGGGCGTCGAAGTCCTGCGTGACGCTGGACAGGGACGGGGTCGCCCAGCGCGCCAGGGGGATGTCATCGAAGCCGACGACGGCGACGTCGTCGGGGATCCTCACGCCGGCGGCGAGCAGCTCGTGGCACAGCCCCAGGGCGATGTCATCATTGGAGGCGAAGACGGCGTCGGGCAGGCCGCTGTCGAGCAGGCGCGTGGCGACCTTGGCCCCGGCCTCTCCCGTCCAGGCGTCCGTGCCCACCCAGCGGCCGGGAACTCCGGCCTGGGCACAGACCGACTGATAGGCGGCAAGGCGCTCCGAGGCGTCCTGCCAGGACAGATCTCCGGTGACATGCAGCAGGCGGCTGCGCCCCTGAGCCAGAAGGTGCTCCGTTGCCAACCTGGCTCCCAGGGCCTGGTCGATGGAGACGGTGGACAGCTCGGAGAACTCGTGCTGACCCGAGATGATGGCCACGACCGGGCCGCGGTGGCGCTGGGCCGAGAGGATGGTCAGGACGTCGGCGCGCTGAGCCAGGACCACGATGGTCGCCACGCGGTGGCCGTGCAGATGGGCCAGTGCTGTCGCACAGATTCGGGGTCGTCGCCCTCGGCGGTGGCCAGGACGAAGGTGTCCCCCCGCTCGCGCACCGCCCTGGCGATCGCGGAGAAGATGGAGGCCATCCCGTGTGACAGCCCGGCAGTCAGCAGGATTCCCACGGCTCCGGAGGAGCCCGAGGCCAGCGAGCGGGCGGCGAGATTCGGCTCATAGCCCAGTGCCTGAACGGCTGCCAGAACCTTCTGACGTGTCTCGGGACGGACCGACGGGTGGTTGTTGAGCACGCGAGAGACGGTCTGCGCTGAGACTCCGACTGCCTCGGCCACGTCACTGAGGGTCACGCGTGTGGACACAAGGGAAATATAGCAGTGCCGCCCCAGGAGCCCGGGATGCCCGACGCCCGTCGGGGCGCCGCGTCGGCGTGCTGGCGCGGGTGGTGCGGCGCGCGTCCCGCACGGCGGTGGGCCCAGCCAGTAGCGTGAGCGTATGAGCCTGGCCGTCTACCCCGGAAGCTTCGATCCCCTCACCCTGGGGCATGTCGACATCGTCGCCCGTGCGACCACGCTCTTCGACGTCGTCGTCATTGGGATCGCCCACAACGCCGCCAAGGCCGGACGTCACCTGCTCGACGTCCACGAACGTCTCCGCCTGGCCAGGGAGGCCACCTCCCACCTGCCCGGCGTCGAGGTGGACATCGTTCCCGGGCTCCTGGCCGACTACTGCAGCCGGCGCGGGGCGAGCGCCATCATCAAGGGCCTGCGCAACGGCAGCGACCTGGACGCCGAGCTGCCCATGGCCCTGCTCAACCGCGACCTGGGGGCGCCCGAGACGGTCTTCCTGCCTGCGTCCGCCGCCTACGCGCACATCTCCTCCTCCCTCGTCAAGGACGTCGCGGGCTACGGCCGAGACGTCTCCGCCCTCGTGCCGCCCGCTGTGGCCCACGCCCTGGAGGTCCGGCTGTCCCAGGCCCCCGGGTCTGCAGCCCACGACGGCGTGGACTCAGGACTCGTCCCGCCCGGGACCCCGCCAAGCCGCTTCGTCGGCGCCGACCACACTCGAGAGGACCTACCGTGACGACCAGCCGCGACGCCGGAGACGACCTGCTGCGCATCCTCGATGAGCTCGACGAGCTCATCAGCAACGCCCGATCCATGCCGATGAGCGCCTCGGCGATCGTCAACCGGGAGAACGCCCTGCATCTCATCGATCGGGCTCGTGACGCGGTCCCGACCGCCGTTCGCCGCGCCGAGAAGATCGTCGCCGATGCCGACGCCGTCCTGGCTGAGGGGCGGGCCGAGTCCGAACGGCTCGTCCAGTACGCCCAGGAGGAGTCCGAGCGTCTCGTGGCCGGGGAGAACATCGTGCGCATGGCCAATGACCGGGCCGACAGCATCGTGGCCGCGGCGGAGGACAAGGCCGCCTCCCTGCGTCACGGGGCCGACGAGTACTCCGACCGGACCCTGGCCTCCCTGGAGGCCGAGGTCGCCAAGGTCGCCGAGCAGATCCGCGCCGGCCGGGAGGTCCTGGCCGGCCGCCTGGGGGACGGTGCGGGCCAGCCGGTGGAGATCCAGGAGCCCGTCCGCCGCCGTTCGGCCTGGTCCGTGGACCCCTCCGCCCACTGAACCAGTGGCGCCGCCCCACCGGGTACGCTCGCGCCAGACATCACGTCCATCAACCCCGCCCACCAGCCGCCCAGGACCGTGTCCATCGCCTGGGCATCACGCGGACACCATGCCGCTGGGGCCCCTCGGTCATCGCCGGACAGGGCGCGGTCAACCCGCTGTGGAGGAACTCATGTCAGGACTCGTCGTCGATATCGTCGACCTGCCCCGCGCCACCGGCTCGGTCAAGAACCTGCAGATCCGCACCCCCGCCCCCGCCGACCTGGGGACCGAGGTCATCGGAGTGCCCGAGGGCAGCGACCTGGCCCTCGACGTCACCCTGACCTCCATGGATGACGGCGTCCTGGCGCAGGCCGACGCCGACCTGCACGTTCACGGCGAGTGCGTGCGCTGCCTGCGCGACCTCGACGAGGACCGCAGCGTGAGGATCGACGAGCTCTACCTCTTCCCCGAGGTCATCGAGGCCCAGCGGGCCGAAGGCGACGAGGAGGCCGAGGATCTCCTGGCCGTGGGGGAGACCACACTGGACCTCGAACCGGCGCTGCGCGACGCCCTGGTGCCCACGCTGCCCTTCCAGCCCCTGTGTCGCCCCGACTGCCCCGGACTGTGCCCCGACTGCGGTAAGCGGCTCGAGGACCTACCCGCCGACCACCACCACGAGGTCCTTGACCCGCGCTGGTCCGCCCTGGCCGGCCTGCTGGAGACCGACACCGGTCAGGAGGGCGAGCCGGACGCGCCCACGAGCAGGGAGGAGCAGGCCTGATGGCCAAGCGCCGCAGCGCTCCGCCCGCGCGCACCGACACCGAGGCCCTCGTCTACCGCTGGGGGCCGAGCATTGATGCCCAGCTGCTCGATCTGGCCCTGACCCACCGTTCCTACGCCCACGAGAACGGCGGCCTGCCCACCAACGAGCGTCTGGAGTTCCTGGGCGACTCCGTCCTGGGCATCATCGTCACCGAGTACCTCTACCGCACCCACCCGGAGGTCCCTGAGGGCCAGCTCGCCAAGATGCGCGCCGCCACCGTCTCCGAGCCGGCCCTGGCCGCCGTCGCCCGCGACCTGGGGCTGGGAGAGTTCATCAAGCTCGGCAAGGGCGAGGCGCTCTCGGGCGGGCGTGACAAGGACTCCATCCTGTCCGACACGGTCGAGGCCCTCATCGGCGCCACCTACCTCACCCACGGTCTGGAGGAGACCCGCACGGTCGTCACCCGGCTCGTCTCCCGCTTCCTGGACTCGGCCCGCACTCGCGGTGCGGGCCTGACTGAAGACGAGCCTTCAGGAGCCTCACCGCTGTCCACCGACTCGGCAACCCCGCCTACGAGGTGACCGGAACCGGCCCCTGATCACCAGCGGGTCTTCACCGCCAGCGCCATCGTCGACGGCCAGATCCTGGGGCAGGGGCACCGGAGCTCGAAGAAGGTCGCCGAGCACGACGCCGCCGAGGCCGCCTACGCCACCATCCTGGCCGCCCGGGGCGACGGCGGCCCTCAACCTGCCCTGGAGTCAACGAGGCCCTGCGCGCCGACCTGCTCACCGGGCAGACCCCCCCAGACGAGCCTGATGCCAGAGCCCGCCCTGAGGTCGAGGTGGTGCGCGCCGGTCTCGCCCGGCACGTGGCCGGACGCACCGTCACCCGCGTCGAGGTTTTTTTGACCCGCGTCCGCTGCGCCGCCAGGACGGGGGAGCGCAGGCCTTCATCGACCGACTCACCGGGCGCACTCTGACCGCGGCCGTCCGCCGCGGGAAGTTCCTGTGGCTGCCCCTGGACGACGGACGCGCCCTGTCGGCCCACCTGGGCATGAGCGGCCACTGCTCGTGCGCGGCACCACCGTCGCGACCGCTCCTGACGCTGCCCCGGAGCCCAACCGTGCCGCGGCCTTCCTGGCCGACCCGGACACTCTGCCCGGCGGGCGCCCACCGGACCTGAGTGCTACCGAGCAACCCCGCTACGTGCGGGACATCTCCACCTCCGCTCGCCACCTGCGAGTGCGCCTCCACCTCAGCACCGACGGCGACAACGGCGACAGCGACAACGGCGACGACGGCGCCGGGCGCCGCGGTCCTCGACCTGGTCGACCAGCGCATGCTCGGCGGCCTGCACGTCGTCGACCTGACCCCCACCGCCGACGGCGCTCCCGGCGGGATGGGCGACCCGCGGCCGCTGCTGCCCGCCGACGCCACCCATATCGCCCGGGACCTGCTCGACCCGGCCCTGGAGCTGAGCGGCCCCACCGGCGTCGTCGCCCGGGTGCGTGCCTCGAGGCGCGCCATCAAGACCCAGCTGCTCGACCAGGGACTTGTCTCGGGCATCGGCAACATCTACGCCGACGAGGGCCTGTGGGAGGCCGGGGTGCACGGCCTGCGCCCGGGAACCGGTCTCGGCCCGCGGGTGGTGGCCCGATCCTGAGTCCACCGCTGAGGTCATGCGCCGGGCCCTTGAGGTCGGTGGCACGAGCTTCGATGCCCTCTACGTCGATGTCGAGGGTGCCGCCGGGTTCTTCGCCCGCGAGCTGGGCGCCTACGGGCGCCAGGGACTGGAGTGTCGCCGCTGCGGGGCCACCATGGTGCGTGAGACTCTGGGAGGGCGTTCTCACACCCTACTGTCCCCGTTGCCAGACCCGTCCGCGCCGGCACCGGTAGGCGCCGCCAGTGCTCGCAGGGAGCCTCCACAACGGCATCACCGCAGCATCGCCACAGTGCCGCCAGGGTTGTGACGTAGGGTTTCCATACCCTGGTAATGTCGCGAGTATGGCACACACCCCATCGTCGGAGATCGTCCGCGTCACGATCGTGGACGACCACGAGATCGTCCGTCGCGGCATCGCCGAGATCATTGACCGCGCCGATGGGCTCGACGTCGTCGCCGAGGCGGGTTCTCGGGCTGAGGCGGTGCGTCGGGCCGAGCTGGTACGCCCCGATGTCATCCTCGTGGACCTCCAGCCCGCCCGACGGCACCGGCATCGAGTCTCATGCAGGAGCCCTGAGGGACTCCGTGCCCCAGGCCCTGCCGATCGTGCTGACGTCCTTCGACGACGACGAGGCCCTGGCTGAGGCCCTGGCGGCAGGTGCCCGGGCCTACCTGCTCAAGACGGTCCACGGTGCCGAGATCAGCGACGTCGTGCGGGCAGTCGCCTCCGGACGCGTCCTGCTCGATGAGCGCACCGTGACGCGCCGCCGGGCGGACCACGACGACCCTACCGCCGACCTGACCAACGCCGAGCGCAAGGTCCTCGACCTCATCGGCGACGGCCTGTCCAACCGGGAGATCGGTGAGCGGCTCGGGAGTCGCAGAGAAGACGGTCAAGAACCACATCACCTCCCTGCTGGCCAAGATGGGCTTGCAGCGACGCACCCAGGTCGCCGCCTGGGTCGCCGGTCAGCGGGCCTCAGGCTGGCGCAACAGCTGACGGATCCTTCTGCGCGCTGAGCCCGCCACTGAGGGGCGCACGCGGACTCAGCGCACCCGGCCGCCCCCGTCCAAGGGCACTCGCCAGGTGAAGCAGGTGCCGCGCCGCTCGCCGTCGGAGCGGGCCCGTGGACCAATGACGAAGCTGCCGCCGTGACGGCGGGCCCGCTCGGCCATGTTGGCCGTCCCCGAACGGCGCGTCACGGAGGGATTCACCCCGACGCCGTCGTCACGGCAGACGATCTCCACCACCGGGCTGCCCCGGAAGGGCTCGGCGTCTCCCGAGGCGTGACCCTCGTCGTCGCCCGGGCCGCAGCACTGCTCCGAGCCCGGCTGCACCCCCTCGATCTTGACGTCCACCGTCACCGAGGAGGCGTGGGCATGACGGGCCACGTTGCTCAGTCCCTCACGCACGACGGCGACCATGTCGTCGGCGATATCCGGTGCCACGGCGGCGTCGACCGAGGAGATGAGCCGGTCCTCCTCGTCGCGGTCCACCTGGGCCAGACCCCGGCCGTCGACGCTCAGCAGCAGGGAGGGGGCGTAGCCCAGGGCGTTGCGGGCCAGGGAGGCCTCGCGCCGCAGCCGCTCGATCACCCCGACCTCTCATCGCGATCACGCAGGGAACGCACGATGGAGCGGATCTGGCCCACGGAGTCGTCCACCGCCCCCAGGGCGGTGCTCAGCACGGAGCACACCGCATCCAGGTCCGCCTGCGCGCTGGAGGCCAGCCGTTCCCGGGCCGCGGAGATCTGCATCCCGGTGGCGAAGAGCTGCTGAATGGCCAGGTCGTGCAGATCCCGGCCGATCCGGGCCCGCTCATCGAGCAGCGTGGCCATCTCCTCGGCGTGCTGGGCGTCGGCCAGCTCGAAGGCCATGGTTGCCTGTCCCGCCACGAGCTCGGCGATCTCCAGGTCCTGGGCGGTGAAGGGTGCCGCGCCGGGGGAGCGCAGCAGCAGCATCACCCCCACGCCCCGCCCCCGGTGGATCATGGGGGCGTAGAGGGCCGGCCCGAACTGGGCCAGCCTGGGGGACCATCAGGTCGCCGTCGCCCCAGGCGTCCTCCAGGGAGTCCACGACCAGGCCGGTCTGATGGGCCAGGGTGGTCAGGGCCCGACCTCGGGCGGGAAGAAGGTGCCGATCGCCTCCCGGGCGTGCTTCGCCGTCGGCGATCTCGCAGATCCAGCGCTCCCCGATGCTGGGCAGGATGAGGGCGGCGGTGTCGGCGTGAGCGACCTGGCGGACACGGTGGGCGATGAGCGTCAGCGCGTCATCCTCCTCGGCGCCCGAGAGCAGCAGCGTCGTCAGCTCCTGGGAGACCACCATCCACTGCTCGCGGTCACGGGCCTCGCGGTACAGGCGGGCGTTCTCCACGGCGACGGCTGCGGCCTGGGCCAGGGTCAGGACGGCGTCGGCGTCCGAGCGGGTGAAGCCCCCCGGCTTGTCACACAGGTAGAGATGTCCGTAGACCTGGCCGTGAAGGCGCAGCGGGGCCGAGAGCAGACTGCCGGTCTCCTCACCCTCGATGGCACCGGTGAAGGCCGAGGCCCTGCCCAGGTCGTTGTCGATGACCATCCCGGTTCCCTCGAGTCCGCTGAGCAGGGCATCGGCGGAGGAGTGTGAAGCGCCGGCGGTATCGGGGGCGCCGGCCATCTGGGCGAGCTCATCGAGGGTCGCCGTGGGCACCCCACTGCACAGCCCGGTGCCGGAGCCGGCTGCCGAGGAATCGGGTGAGAGGGCGCCGGCCGGGTCAACATCCATGTCCGCGTGGTTGAGCACGGCGATGGTGCCCCACGAGGCACCCGTGATGGAGCAGGCCGACTCCACCAGACGGCGCAGCGCGTCGGGGACCCGCAGGGAGCTGGTGAGGCTCAGGGCCGCCTGGATGAGGGCGACGGTCGCCTCGTCCAGGCTCGGCTGAAGGGCCGACACCCGGCGGCCACGGGTGGAGACCAGCTGGTCGGCGTGGACGGCGTAGGCCAGACGCCCCGCCGCGGCGTTATCCTCCGAAGAGTTCGCCAGCGCCTCCTCACGTCGCTCCGGGGGGCCGTCAAGCTCCTCCAGGGCGTCCTCGGGCACACCGGGGAAGCCAAGACTCTCGCCGAGAGTGTCTGCTGCACGTGGGGAGGGGGTGTCGTCATTGTGCTCAGCTCGTTCAGCTCGTACCGGATACCTGGTCCTGCTGCCTGTCCTGATCCTCCTGGGAGAGCGACCACCGGTAGATCTCGGAGACGTCCTGGAGCTCGCGGTGGCTGCCTCGATTTAGGATAGTCGCCGGCGCCTGCACGCCGGCCTGCGGCCGGTGCCCCATGACAAGGACCTCGTCTGCGTGCTCCAGGGCGCTGAGGCGATGGGTGACCAGGAGAGTGCCGCGGCCCTGGTCGCCCGCCGTCAGCAGGTCGGTCACGAGCCGGTCCGCGGTGAGGGCATCGAGATGCTCACCGGGCCTCGTCCAGCAGCATCAGGGGGCCGGAGCCGCCAGGGCGCGGGCCAGCAGGAGCCGACGTCGCTCGCCACCTGACAGTGTGGTGGCATCGGTGCCGATGGTGGTCTCGACACCCTCGGGAAGAGCCTCGAGCCAGTTCCCCAGGCCGGCCCGGCTCAGCAGCTCGCCGGCCTCGGTGGGGGTGACGTCCCCGCGCGCCACGCGCAGGTTCTCCAGCACACTGGTGTGGAAGACGTGCGCGTCCTCCGCGGTCAGGCACACCCGGGCCGCCACCTCTGAGCGGGCCGCCTGCCACGGGGGGACGCCGTCGAGCGTCAGCGTGCCGCCCCGAGGCTCCAGCAGCCCCGCCAGCGTGGCCAGCAGTGTCGACTTGCCGATCCCCGACGGCCCCACGATGGCCACCCGGCGACCGACCCGCAGATCCAGGTCGATGCCCTCGGCCACCACCGGGCCGCCCGGCCAGCCCACCGCCAGGCCCCTTGCCTTGAGGTACGGGCCCTGGGCGGAGGGCTCGGGCAGCTCCCGAGGCGCGGAGGACATCGCGGAGCCGCTGGCGGCACTGGCTTCAGCGGCCTCGATGAGCTCCACGATGCGGCAGGCGGCGCCGGCCGACCTGACTCAGCCTGCACGCTGGCCGGGCCGAGCGCGGAGGTGGCTTCGAAGGCCGCCAGCGGAACCAGGACGATCACTGCCAGCCAGACCGGGGCCAGCTGCCCGGCGGAGACGGCGCTCACCCCCACCACCAGGTTGCCCAGGACCGCCAGGCCCATGGCGGCCACGTCCACGGCTGCTGCGATCGCCGCCGGCACTGCGGCCCGGTCCCGCAGACGGGTCAGGCTCTCCTCCCGGGAGGCGACCTGGTGCATCGAGCCGGCCAGACGTCCGGAGACGGTCACCAGGAGCACCCTCCAGGACTGCCAGCACCTCCGCGGACAGCTCAGTGGCCTGCCTCTGACGGGCCTGCTCGGCGATTCTCGCCGAACGGATGGTGGCCAACGGCCCCACCAGTCCTGACAGCAGCAGACAGGCCAGCAGGATGAGGCCTGCCGGCCAGTAGACCAGGGCGATACCAAGGCTGGTGGCCGCGCCCAGGACGGCGGCGACCGCCGCCGGCAGATAGGCGCGCACGACGAGGTCCCCGACCGCGTCGATGTCGCTGCCCACTCGCGCCAGGACGTCGCCGCGGCGCAGGCCCGCAACCGTGTCCGTGCGTGCTGAGGCCAGGGACTCATAGAGGCGGGTGCGCAGCGCGCCCATGCCTCGCAGGGCTGTGTCATGGGAGACGAGCCGCTCGCAGTAGCGCAGGACGGAGCGCGAGATACCGAAGAGCCGCACCGCCACCGGCGCCACCCCCAGCGCGACGACGTCGGGCATCTGTGAGGCCCTGGCACTGAGCCAGGCCGCCACCCCGGACAGGGCCATGGCTGAGGCCATACCCGCCGTCCCGGCGACTACGGCCAGGGCGAAGCGTGAGCGATCCAGGTTCAGCAGGCCCACTGCCCGGCGCAGGGAGCGTCGCTCATCGGCGGACAGCGCGGGGGAGAGGGCGGAGGTCGTCGGATGCGCGGGGTTCACGTGGGTCTCAGGGGTCTCAGGGGCCGATGTCCTCGCAGTGCTTGCCGTGCTCACCGGGCCTCCTCCTGCACCGTCGCCGCCTCATGGGCAGATACCTGGTCAGGTACCCGGTCAGGTGTCCGGTCAGGTGCGAGGTCCGCCGGCGGTACCGGTTGGCTCGTCACGGCGATGGTCTGCTCGGCCAGGGCCATGAGTGCGGGACGGTGCGCAATGACCACCACCGTGCGCCCCGAGGCGTGCAGCGCACGGACGGCGTCCAGGACGTGGGCCTCACTGGCCGCGTCCAGGTGTGCGGTCGGCTCGTCCATGACCACCAGGGGTGCCGTCGAGCACAGGGCTCTGGTCAGGGCCAGACGCTGGCGCTGCCCCACGGACAAACCCACTCCTGCGCTGCCCACCGGGGTCTGCCAGCCCTGCGGCAGGCCGTTCACGACCTCATCGAAGCCCGTGGCCCGGGCCGCCTCGACCAGTACGTTGGGTACGTCCTCTGCCGCCGCGGCTCCCGGCTCGGCATGATCCAGGACGTTGTCCAGCACCGTGCCCGGGGTGATGGTGGGGCGCTGGGGCACCCAGGCGATCTGCTCCCACCAGGTGGCTGGATCGATCTGGGCGAGGTCGACCGCGGTGCCGGGATCGCCGCCGTCGGGCACGAGACGCACCCGCCCCCGTTCGGGGGGCAGCAGGCCGAGCAGGACCTGCGTCGTCGTGGTCTTGCCGGCACCTGACGGGCCGGTCAGCGCCACCAGGCTGCCCGGCCGGATTGAGGCACTGAGCCCGGCGGGGGCCCACGCGCCCCGGGAGGCGACGGACACCCCATCGATCTCAATCGTCGATGAGCGCAGGTCGGGGGCCGGCAGGTCGCCGTGCTCGGGAACCGGGGTCTGAAGAACCTCGAAGACGGCGTTCGCCGCCGCCACCCCGTTGGCCGAGGCGTGGAACTGGAAACCCACCTGCCGCAGCGGCTGATAGACCTCAGGGGCCACCATGAGGACGAGCAGGCCGGTGAACAGATCCATCCGTCCGGCCACGAGCCGGAAACCGATCTGGACGGCGATGATCGCCACCGACAGCGTCGTGATGAACTCCAAGACCGCCCCCGACAGGAAGGCGACCCGCAAGGTCGACATGGTGGTGCGCCGGTAGGAGCGGCCCAGGGAGCGCACCTGCTCGGCCGGTTCGTGCTCGCGCCCGAGGGCCTTGAGCGTGGGCAGGCCCGAGATGAGATCGAGTACCTGATCGCCCAGGACCTGCATGGTCTTGAGACGCTCCTGGGAGACGGACTGGGTCATCCTGCCGATGAGAATCATGAAGATCGGAATGAGGGGCAGGTGCACACCACGGCCACCGCGGCAGACCAGTCCTGGGTGAGAAGCACCAGCACCGTAGCCGGTGTCACCGTGGAGGCCAGCACCAGCTGGGGAAGGTAGCGGGTGAAGTAGGGCTCGAGGTCGTCCAACGCGCGAGTCAGCAACGTGGCCGTCTGCGTCCCGTGAATCGCCTGCCAGCGGGGGCCCAGCCGGGCTGCGTGCTCCAGAACCTGCCGGCGCAGCTCGACGATGGTCTCCGTGGCGGACCGGTGGGCATGAACCTCCTGAAGCAGGACCACCAGGGCCCTAGCCGCCAGGACCCCACCCAGCGCCACCGCCAGTGCCCCTGATAGCCGACGGTGCAGCCCCTCGGAGATGACCGAGGAGACCGCACCGGAGATGAGGAAGGCCTGAGCCACTACCAGCACGGCGGTCACCATCCCAGTGACGGCAGTGGCGGCAATGTATCGGCGGGCGGAGCGTGCGTAACGCATCAGCCGGGGATCGAGGGGCTTCACCTGCTCAAGGATAGGGGAGTAGGTCCAAGGGCCCGGAAATTCCCGGTCGATGCGTCGCGCTGACGGTCAGTACCCGAAGTGCGCCTCGGGCTGAGCCGAGTCACGCACCAGCGTGGGGTGCAGACCGCCCTGGTCGGGGTCGATGCTCTCGACGCTGATGCGCGAGGCGAAGACCTTGTAGCCCAGATCGTGCAGGCCAGGACCCCGGGGACGAACACGGCTGCGGCGACGCTCATGATGAGCAGGGTCGTCGGCGCTCGCGGCCTGCTGGATCGTCAGCGAGTAGGCCGGGTCCACCGAGGAGCGCATGACGTTGGGGGCCATCGCGGCGAAGATGAAGACGACGGCGAAGGCGATCCCCACAAAGTGCAGGGCGAAGGCCCGTCCCTCCTTCCCAGTGCGTCCCATGAGCAGGGAGCCAATGAGTCCGGCAGCGGCGACGACCAGCGGAATCCAGGACAGAGCGCTGCCCGAGTAGGCCGCCTGCGCCCACAGGGCCCAGGCGGCGGTGACTGCGGTGGCTGCCGGGGCGAGCCGGCGTGACATCTGCAGCGCGCGCTGCGACAGATCCCCAGTGGTCTTGAGCGCCACGAAGAGCGCACCGTGGTTGAGGAAGAGCAGGCAGGTGACGACGCCTCCCAGCAGGGTGAAGGGGGTCACCATCGTGAGCAGGCCCCCGGTGATCTGGTGGGCGGCACCGGGCACCAGGGAGTCGGCCGGCACCTGGGAGGCCGGGACGACGGCGCCGTTGGAGGTCTGACGACCTCGATGTGCATGCCCTGAACCAGGTTCGCGAAGGCCACGCCCCACAGGATGGAAGGCAGCCAGGCGCTGATCGTGTGGACCCAGTCCCAGCGGTCGCGCCAGGTCTGGGAGTTGACCTGGGACGCCACTCGATGGCGCATACGCGCACGATGAGGCACAGCAGAATGATGAACAGGACGACGTAGGCCCCGGAGAACAGGGTGGAGTACCACTCGGGGAAGGCGGCGAAGGTCGCCCCGCCGGCGGTCAGCAGCCACACTCGTTACCGTCCCAGTGGGGGCCGATGGTGGACAGCGTCGCGCGCCGCCTCGCTCGTCGCGGCCCAGGATCTTTCAGGATCATGCCGACGCCGAAGTCGAAGCCTCCAGCGTGAGGTAACCGATCCACAGGACAGCGATGAGGATGAACCAGAGGATGCTCAGTGTCATGGGGTTTTCTACCTTCCTCGGCTCAGTAGGCGAAGGACAGGGCCGGGGCGGCCTCGGAGGAGTCAACGGAATCGTCGCTGGAGTCCGTGCCCTGCCATCCCGGTCCGTCTGCTTGGACTTCTCGGTCTTGTCCGGCACCGGCGTGCACCCTTCACGGATGTAGCGCGCAGCAGCACGAACCAGATCACGCCGAGCGCGGCGTACAGCAGGGTGAAAATGACCATGGAGGCCAGCACCGTGCCCGAGGAGACCACGGAGGAGACGCCGTCGGCGGTGAGCATGTAGACCTGCGAGACCGGATCGACAGGGTTGGGGACGATGACCCAGGGCTGACGGCCCATCTCACGGAAGATCCAGCCGAAGGAGCAGGCGATGAAGGGCAGCCACATGGTGGCCAGCGCCGCCTTGCCCAGCAGCGGGCGGGAGATGAGCCGATCGGAGCGGGTCAGCCACAGGGCCAGAGCCCCCAGGGCCATCGAGGCCATGCCCAGCCCGACTCGCGAGGCGGAAGGACCAGAAGTTGACCATGACGTTGGGGCTGTAGTCGACGGCGTTACCGCGCGCGTCGGTGGTGCCGTACTGCTTGTAGATGTCACCGGTCTCCTTGAGTCCGGTGACCTCGGCGTTGAAGTCATTGGTGGCCATGAAGGAGTAGACGCCGGGAACCGAGATGAACCGGACCATGCCGTCCTCGTTCTTGCAGTCCCCGAAGGCGGCCACGGTGAAGGGGGCTCCGGCCTCGGTGTGGCACAGCCCCTCGGCAGCGGCCATCTTGCCCGGCTGGTACTCGGCGACCAGCTGACCCTGCATGTGGCCGGTGCCGGCGGTGACCAGACCCGCGGCCACCATGGTGACGGCCCCTGAAACGGGCGACCCGCCGCCACACCACGCGCCTCGAAGTCCTGCTTGGCCTGAGCGGCCTTGACCATCCACCACACGGACACGCCCATGACGACGGCTGCGGCCACCAGCAGAGCCGAGGAGATGACGTCAGCACAGTGGCCCACACCCGACTGTTGGACAGGAGCCTGAGGAAGCCGCTCACGCCATCGAGCTCGGCGCGGCCCGTCTTGGGGTTGACGACGGCGCCCACCGGGTGCTGCATCCAGGAGTTGGCGGTAAGGATGAAGAAGGCGGAGAAGTTCGTGCCGGCGGCCACGGCCCACATGCACAGGTTGTGCAACCTGGGGGACAGGCGGTCCCATCCGAAGATCCACAGGCCCAGGAAGACGGACTCCATGAAGAAGGCCAGCAGGGCCTCGAAGGCGAGGGGGGCGCCAAAGATGTTGCCGACGAACCTGGAGTACTCCGACCAGTTCATGCCGAACTGGAACTCCTGAACGATGCCGGTGGCCACACCGAGCGCGAAGTTGATGATTAGGATCTTGCCGAAGAACTTGGTGGCCACGAGCCACTGCTTGTTGCCGGTCCTGCGCCAGAGCGTCTCCATGAGAGCCACCAGCGGGGACAGTCCGATGGTCAGCGGAACCAGGATGAAGTGGTAGACGGTGGTGATACCGAACTGCCAGCGCGCCAGATCCAGAGAGTCCAGCGCCATGGGAGAGATGGCCATCAGTGCCACCTTTCGGAGATGACGATGAGATCGATAGGAAATACTGTAGAGCGTTCTACAGGTCAATAGGGTCAGTGTAGGTCATCGATGACGTCATGTCATGAAACGTGTGGGGTGTGACGCTCCTGAGGCATGCGGTCCGACCGGTTCTTTTCTTGTGAACGCATCGCTGGGGAGACGTTGTCGCGGTAGATCAACGACTGAACGTTGAATGGTGTGTATGCCGCGAGAGTGGGCCGAAAGTCCGCCGCGCGACGGTAGGGCTTCCGCGTGTCTGGCTGAGGGGTGGAAGGTTGCTGCGTGCGATGAGGTCAACGCACAGAGATTGGGGCACCACGAGTCGCACAAGCGCTTATCTGCGTTTGTGTGGGATACTGAGCCGGCATCGGGTGCCTCGTACCAGTACCCGGAGCCACGCCTTCCGACCGACCCTGTCCGAGGACCTTGCGCCGCCTGAGCTGCGCCGCTGCGAGCCCGGTCTGTGTGGATGAGAGGCAAGGCGTGCGTCCTCCCGGGCGCGCTCAAGACTTTTTCGCTGCTCCCCCTGGGAGCACAACCGCGCTGACGCGTCGAGGGTACGACGACGGCGTCGGCCCCGGAGAGTGCAAGCCCCATGGCACGTCGCACCACATCAGAATCAACAGAATCGTACGAGCAGGAGCACGCCGACGGTGACGCCGTGAACGCGCCGACTCCGCGCCGTCGCCGCAGGGTCACCGCGGCAGCGGCCGCCCCCGAGAAGGCTCCTGCTGCCGAGCAGCCCGGTTCGGTAGGGGCCGCCGATGCCGTCACCGCCTTTGGGGCTGAGGAGCCCGGCGTGCAGCAGGCCCCGCAGGCCGCGGCTGTTGAGTCGGCCCCGCCTCGTCGTCGTCGGAAGGTCGTCGCGGCCTCTGCCGCCCCCGAGAAGGCTCCTGCTGCCGAGCCCCACGTCACGGCCGGGGCGGACGAGCCAGATGACACGCACGTGACCGAGGATGCAGCCGATGCTGCGCAGGAGGATGCCGAGCAGCAGGTCGACACCGAGGGGACCGACGGCGAGGGGCTCGAGATGCCTCAGGAGGATGACGAGCTCACCGGGCGGACTCGGGTGAGGAGGAGGACCTCCAGGCCCCCCTGTCTTCCCGCCGCCTCGCTCCTGTTCCAGGCCCCCGACCTCAAGTCGGGCCCGCCGGCGCCGTCGGGTCACGCGGCCACCGCCGCCCCCAGGCGGCGCCGAGCGCCTCGCGCCACCAGGGCGCCAGGGCGACTCGGGCGGACGAGGAGGACGCCGACGCGCGGACCGGTGCCCAGGGACATGACGAGGATGCTGGAGTCCGAGTCCTCCTGTGCCGACCGCAGTGGCGGTCGCGGCCGTCGGCGTCGGCGGGCCGCCGCCGGTACTCGGGACCCCGCAGGAGTCCCGCGAGGACTCTGCCTTGACAAGACAGACGCCGAGGTCGCTGAGGCCGACGGCCCTGACGGGGCCGATGAGGCCCAGGCCGAGTCCTCGGAGGACGGCCGTGAGCGGGGTCCGCCGCAAGCGTCGCCGCGGTGGTCGCGGTCGGCGCTCGCGCTCGCGGGTGAGGACTCGACGCGCACTGACGCCGATGACGAGTCGCCGCCGTGGAGGATGACGGAGCCGATGAGGCTCTATCGCGCGAATCCTCCTCCGATGCCGCCACGGAGATCGCCACGAGCGCCGTGTCCGGATCGCGCCGCCGGGCGACGTCGCTCCTGCACCCGCTCGGAGGGTGGCGACCTGCGTGACGAGGTGACCGCCCCTCAAGGGCTCCACCCGCCTGGAGGCCAAGCGTCAGCGCCGCCGCGAGGGCAGGGCGGCCGGGCGTCGTCGTCCCATCGTCACCGAGGCCGAGTTCCTGGCCCGTCGCGAGTCCGTGGACCGACAGATGATCGTGCGCGAGTCCGACGGCTCAACCAGATCGCCGTCCTGGAGGACGGGCCTCGTGGAGCACTCACGTCTCCCGGCACACCCAGACCCTCCATGGTCGGCAATGTCTACGTCGGCCGGGTTCAGGAACGTCCTGCCCTCCATGGAGGCCGCCTCGTGACCTGGGCAAGGGCGCAACGCCGTCCTTTACGCCGGGCGAGGTCAACTGGGACGCCGCCGCCTGAGGGCAGGCCCTCGCCGCATCGAGGACGCCCTCCAGGGCGACACCGTCCCTGGTCCAGGTCACCATGACCCCATCGGCCACAAGGGCGCTCGTCTCACCAGCCAGATCACCCTGGCGGGTTGATACCTCGGGTCCTGGTCCCCGGAGGAACCATGACGGGGATCCGCGCGCCTGCCGGACACCGAGCGCAGCCGCCTGAAGAAGATCCTCAAGCGGATCGTGCCCGACTCGGCAGGAGTCATCGTCGCACCGCCGCGGAGGGGGCCACTCAGGAGCAGCTGACCGCCGACGTCGAACGCCCGTGGCCCAGTGGGAGGCCATCGACAAGAAGGCGTCCCCGTCATGAAGCGGGCAGCGGCAAGGCCCCTGTCCTGCTCAGGGGGAGCCTGAGCTCGCCGTGAGAGTCATCCGCGACGTCTTCAACGAGGACTTCCGCAGTCTCATCGTCTCCGGCGACAACACCCTGGTCCACGATCTCCCAGTACATCGACGAGGTCAGCCCGGATCTGTCCGAGCGCCTCGAGCACTGGGTCGGGCCCGAGGACGTCTTCGCCGCCCACCGTGTCGACGAGCAGCTCGCCAAGGGCTTCGACCGCAAGGTCTGGCTTCCCAGCGGCGGCACCCTGGTCATCGACCGCACCGAGGCGATGACCGTCATCGACGTCAACACCGGGCGCTTCACCGAGCGGGAGGCACGCTGGAGGAGACCGTCACCCGCAACAACCTGGAGGCTGCCGAGGAGATCGTCCGCCGACCATGGCCTGCGCGACATCGGCGGCATGGTCGTCATCGACTTTGTCGACATGGTCCTGGAGTCCAACTGGACCCGTGCTGCGCCGCTCGTGGAGTGCCTGGGCGCGACCGCACCCGCCACCAGGTCACTGAGGTCACCTCATTGGGGCTGGTCCAGATGACCCGCAAACGGGTCGGCCAGGGCCTGGTCGAGGCATTCTCCACCACCTGCGAGCACTGCAAGGGCCGGGGCTTCATCGTCCATGACGAGCCCGTGGAGAACCAGCAGATCGACATGTCGGCCTCCGCCTCACGCGGCGGCGGATGCTCGCGCGGACGCAAGAACCGTGAGGAGCAGGCCACCGGCGGGGGGCAAGAAGGAGACCAAGAAGGACCCCAGGAGACCAAGGGCTCCAAGAGCCCAAGGGCTCCGGTCGCGGCAGCATTGGCAGGGCGCGACGTTGCCGCATCGCCCGAGTCCGGAGTAGACGACGAGGCCCGGGCGGCAGTGCGCGGCGCTCTGGCCCAGATCGCGGCCGCCGCCGAGCAGGCTCACAAGCGACAGCCAGCAGGAGGGGCAGGACCCTCATGAGGGTCAGCCGTTGAGGTCGCGGGCGTGAGCAACAGTGTCCATGACGCTGCGGGGCTGCGGAGGACGTGGAGCCCGTCGGCGGGCAGGACGCTTCGGACCCCTGGCCGAGGACAAGCCGGTCAAGCCCCGGTCGAGGAAGGCGGCTGACAAGAAGTCGGCGAAGAGGACCAGTGAGAAGAAGGGCGACAAGGCTGACAAGAAGTCGGGACGGAAGACCGGCAAGAAGGTCGAGAAGAAGGCTGCCACGACCTCCGAGGACCCCGCTGAGCCGCAGTCTGGGGAGGCGTCGGCGGAGCCGGTGGAGGAGAAGCCGGTGAGGAGAACGCGACGGCGGGCCACGGCCAAGAGTGCTGCGCCCGCGCCGGAGAATTCTTCAGACGCCCCGAGGCATCGGCCTGACGAGGTCTCCGTGCCCAAGAACACAGGGGTGGGTGGATCGGAGGTTGGTGCTGGCGACATGATCGCCCAGAGTTATCTGCCGGCGCTTCTGCGCCATTGCTCAGACAGGGCCCTCCTCGGCGAGGCCGATCCCGGTCTTGCAGCGAGTGAGAGCCTCGAAGAATCTACAGAGATGAGCATTCGCTGGTCTACGCGATCGTCAAGGCCGGCGGCCGTCAGGAGAAGGTCTCCGTCGGCGACGTCGTGGTTGTCGACAGTTTCGTTGGTGAGATCGGCGACGAGGTCACCTCGCCCCGTCATGCTGGTGGACGGCGACAGGTGACCACCTCTGCCGCCGATCTGGCTAAGTCCTCCGTCACCGCCGAGATCATCGGCGACGAGAAGGGCCCCAAGATCAACATCCTCAAGTTCAAGAACAAGACCGGCTTCCGCAAGCGCCAGGGCCACTGCGCTCGCCTGACGGCCGTCAAGGTCACCGCCATCAGCGACCGCCCCGGCGTCAGCCAGTACGCGGGCATCCTGAACGCATACGCTCGAGAAGAAAGAAGCCTTCAACCATGGCACACAAGAAGGGTCTTGGTTCCTCCCGTAACGGCCGCGACTCAACGCGCAGCGCCTCGGCGTCAAGCGCTTCGGCGGCCAGTTCGTCAAGGCCGGCGAGATCATCGTCCGCCAGCGCGGCACCCACTTCCACCCGGGCCGTAACGTCGGCCGCGGCAACGACGACACCCTGTTCGCCACCGCCGCCGGTAACGTCGAGTTCGGCACCTTCCGCGGTCGCCGGGTCGTCAACGTCGTGCCCCCCGAGGCCTGAGCCCCGAGCATTACACGTCACGAGAGTGGCGGACGGCACCTGCCGTCCGCCCTTCCGCGCTATCCCGGACTCACAGGAGACCCCATGCCCGCCTTCATTGACCGAGTGGTCCTCCACGGGCCGGCGGCGACGGCGGTAACGGCTGCACCTCCGTGCACCGTGAGAAGTTCAGCTTCCCTGGCCGGGCCCGACGGCGGCGACGGCGGTCATGGCGGCGACGTCGTCCTGACCGTCGACCCCGGGTGACGACCCTGCTGAGCCTACCACCGCTCCCCGCACCAGCGGGGTCGGCAACGGCACCCCGGCATGGGGGACTGGCGCCGCGGTACCGACGGCAAGAACCTCGTCCCTGCCCGTTCCCGAGGGCACCGTCGTCATGACCTCGCGAGGCCAGGTCATCGCCGACCTCGTGGGGAGGGCGCCAGCGTCGTCGTCGCCCAGGGTGGCACCGGCGACGCGGCAACTCTCCCTGGCCTCCTCCAAGCGCAAGGCCCCCGGCTTCCACCTCCTGGGAGAGCCCGGTCAGGCCCAGGACATCACCTGGGACTCAAGACCATCGCCGACGTCGCCCTGCGGGCTACCCCAGCGCCGGCAAGTCCTCCCTCATCGCCGCCAGTGAGCGCCGCCCGCCCCAAGATCGCCGACTACCCCCTTCACGACCCTCGTACCCAACCTCGGGTCGTCGAGGCCGGCGACGTGCGCTACACCATCGCCGACGTCCCCGGCCTCATCCCCGGAGCCTCCCTAGGGCAAAGGTCTGGGACTGACTTCCTGCGGCACATCGAGCGCTGCGCCGTCATCGTCCACGTCCTGACTGCGCCACCGAGCCGGGGCGCGACCCCCGTCCGACCTGGACACCATTGAGGCCGAGCCTCGCCGCCTACTCCGAGCGCCTCGGCGAGCAGGAGGACGACCCTCCCTCACCGGCCGGGTCCCCTCATGGAGCGCCCCTCATCGTGGTGCTCAACAAGCGTCGATGTCCCCGATGCGGCCGAGCCTCGCCGAGTTCGTGCGCGCCGACATCGAGGCCCGGGGCTACCCGTTCACATCGTCTCCGCGGTCGCGCACACAGGGGCTGCGCCCCTGTCCTCCGCCCTGGCTGGGGAGGTCGAGCAGGCCCGAAGGCTGCTCCGGCCACCCTCCCGGCGCGACGGAGAGGCCGGTGGGACTGACGGTTCGGGTGAGCTGCGCCCGATCATCCGGCCCGCGGCGGTCGGGCGCCGGGAGAAGGAGAGCGTCGCCCAGGTGCGTCTGCTGGCCCATCCCAGCGAGGGGCAGGTCTACCAGGTTCGCGGGCAGCGCCCCGAACGCTGGGTGCGTCAGACCGACTTCACCAATGACGAGGCCGTCGGTTACCTCGCCGACCGCCTGGCCGCGGCCGGGGTCGAGGACGAGCCTGTCAAGGCCGGGCGCCCACGCCGGCGACACCGTCCTCATCGGCGAGGTCGACGGGGAGTGCTCTTCACCTGGGAGCCCACGATGACCACCGGCCCCGAGCCTGCTGGGCGCCCTGAGGCACTCGACCTGCGCCTGGAGACCAGTCGGCGGCGGACCAACGTGAGCGGCGCAGCCAGTACCACGAGATGATGGATGCCATGAGGCCGCGCGCCAGCAGCTTGCGCGACGAGGCCGCCGAGGGCCTGTGGACCGATGCCGCCTCCCTGGCACGGGGACGACGAGGACTGAGGCGCGAACCCATGACTCCAGCAGCAACCGGTGCCGGCTCCGACCACGGACAGGAGCGCCCAGGACGGCTGCCTGCCGGCGCCTGCGTCGTGGTCAAGGTCGGCCTCCTCCCCGACGCGCGCCGATGGCGGCCTGGATCTCAACCGCATCGACATCCTCGCCGGCCCTCATCGCCGGTATGCGCAGTCGCGGCCACGACGTCGTCCTGGTCTCCTCCGGGGCCGTCGCCCTCAGGGCTGGTGCCCCTGGGGCTGAGCCGGCGCCCCTGACGAGCCCCTCAGCCTCCCGCAGGCGGCCGCCTGTGGGACAGGGGCGGCTCGCCGCCCGCTGGGAGACAGCGATGAGCGCTCTACGGACTGGTGACCGCCCAGGTCCTCCTGACCGCCCACGACGTCGCCATCCGCAGCCACTACCGCACGGTGCGCGCCACCTTCGACTCCCTGCTCGCTGGGAGCCGTCCCCATCATCAACGAGAACGACGCGGTGGCCACCAGCGAGTTCAGCCTCGGTGACAACGACCGCCTGGCCGCCCGTGGCTCCACTTGGTGACCGCCGACGTCCTCGTGCTGCTCACCGACGTCGACGGCCTGTGGACCGCGCGCCCCTGAACCCCCGGCGCCACTCCCCATCCGCCACGTGCGTTCCTCAGCGGATCTGGAGGGGGCTGCGTCTCCGGGCGCGGCTCTTCGTGGGAACCGGCGGCATGACCACCAAGCCCAGGCCGCCACCATCGCCTGCGCCTCGGGAACCACCACCCTCATCGCCCGGGCCGATGACGCCGCAGCGCTCCTGGGCCAGGAACAGGTTCCCCTGCAGATCTGGGCACCTGGTTCGAGCCCACTGGGCCTCACCGCCCCAGCCGACGGCTGTGGATGGCCCACGCCTCCCAGCCCGAAGGGGCGTGTTCTCATCGACGCTGGGGCGGCCTGGGCCCCTGACCGTGGGGGAAGAAGTCGCCCTGCTGCCGGGCCTGACCGGCCCTCGACGGCGACTTCGAGTCGGGCTCCGTCGTTGACGTCGTCGGCCCCTGGGGCGTCCTGGCCCGGGGGATATGCCGCCACGCCGCCGCCGAGCCTGCGCGAGGTCCTGAGGCCCAGGCCGAGGGCGCCCCTCGCCCCCGATCACGTGGCACCCGTGATCCACTCGCGACGATCTGGCCGAGCCTGCCCCGCATCGCCGGAGTCTGAGGACACCATCGGCCCTTGCTCTTCAAAGTGTCCCCATGAACGACGTTGAGGCCCACGAGTTCGTCACTCGCAACTGCCCGCTCCGCCCGCGTGGCGCAACGGAGCCCGGCCAGGGCCCCCGCGCGCCGTCAAGGACGCCGCCCTGGAGGCCATGGCCCACAGCCTGACTCGAGCACGGCGAAGCGATCCGCGGCCAACGCCGCCGACCTGGAGCGCGGACGCTAAGGCGATGAAGGCCGCTCTCGACCGTCTGGCCCTGACCGTGGGCGGCTGTCGGCCATCGCCGACTCCCTGCGCGAGGTGGCCTCCTCGCCCGACCCCGTGGGCCAGATCGTTGACGGCTCGGTCATGCCCAACGGGCTGCGAGTGCGACGGGTCCGGGTGCCACTGGGCGTCGTCGGCATGATCTACGAGGCCCGCCCCAACGTCACCGTCGACACCGCCGCCCTGGCCGTCAAGTCCGGCAACGCCATCATCCTGCGCGGGGCAGCGCCGCCCAGGACCCAACGCCGCCATCGTCGCGGCCCTGCGCAGTGCCCTGAGGCGCAGGGCCTGCCCGCAGACCTCGTCACCAGCGTCGATGCCGCCGGTCGGGACGGGCACGCGCCCTCATGCGCGCCCACGGCCTGGTCGACGCCCTGGTGCCGCGGGAGGGGCTGGCTCATCCGCACCGTCGTCGAGCAGTCCACCGTCCCCGTCATCGAGACCGGATCGGGCAACTGCCACGTCTACGTCGACGCCAGCGCCGACCTGGAGGCCGCGGTGGACATCATCGTCAACGCCAAGACCCAGCGCGTCGGCGTGTGCAACGCCGCCGAGACGCTCCTGGTCCACGTCGACGTCGCCGCCACCCTACCCGCCGGCCGCCGCCCGCGCCCTGTGGGACAAGGACACCGTCCTGCACGCCGCACCCCACCGCCCACCGGATCCTGACCGAGGCTGCTGACGACCGCTGGACGTGACGACCTCCCTGACCCAGGCCACTGAGGCCGACTGGGACACCGAGTACGGCTCGCTGACCCGGCCGTGCGCGTCGTGAAGAGCCTGGAGGAGGCCATCGACCACATCCGTGCCCACACCACCGGGCACACCGAGGCGGTCCTCGCCCAGGACGTCAGCGTCATCAACGACTTCATCGCCGGCATGGACTCGGCGGCCGTCATGGTCAACGCCTCGACCCGCTTCACCGACGGCGGACGCCTGGGCTAGCCGAGTTCTGGGCATCTCCACCCAGAAAGTCTCCACGCCCGCGGGCCCCATGGGACTGAGCGAGCCTGACGACGACGACCTGATCGTCGAGGGAGACGGCCACATCCGTCCCTGAGCCTCGCACGTCTGCGAGTAATGCTGGGCGCTGCAGAGTTGCGCCGACTGCAAGAAGCCTGCGGATCGCCTCTGTCATCCCCCGGCGCCGTGCTCCGGTGCTTTGTCCTCTTATTCATGTTACGGTCGACAAAAAGTCGGGCAGGTCCCGCTCGGCCAGAGCCGGAGAGAAGGGGGACGCTGGAATGGCGAGTCTGCTGCATCGTTTCGGACGTGGCCGCGTCGTGGCCGCCACCGTCGTCATCGTGACCGCGGGTCTCCTGCTCGCGGTCACCCGCATGGTCTTCTCCCACCCCGCCGAGTCCGCGAAGGAACCGGGAATCGTCCTGACAGCAACCCCACGGGTCACCTCGTCCCAGTCCTCTGTAGACGGCCACGCCGAGCTGGAGTGCTGGCGGTGCCGCCCACCCAGCACGAGCCCAGCGGCCTGAGGCGGACTCCTGGACCTCATCGGACTCTCAACGCAGGGCCACGCGCCCTCAGGGCGGTGGAGCCCGACCCGCCTGTCGCCGTCGACCACGGCCATCGCCAGCCGGCCCCCGCCGAACCGGCTGCCCCGGCCGGGACCGCCGCACCGGCCGCCCCCGGACGCACCGAGGTGGACGATGATGACGACGACAAGAAGCCGGCCAGGAACGGTGTGAAGGGAACCCGATGACGACGACCGCGACATCGATGACTGAGCGGACGGCTGACGAGACGGCCGGCGCTGCGGATCAGATGAGCCGGTAGCCCATGCCGCGCACGGTCTCCACCCGCCGCCTTCCCAGCCTTGTTGCGCAGGTAGGAGACATAGACTCCACCACGTTGGAGCCGGGGTCGAAGTCCAGCCCCCACACGGCGCTCAGCGCACTGCTCGCGGCTGAGAACCCGACCGGGGTGGCGCATGAAGCTGTCTCGGCCAGGGCGAACTCCCTGGCGGAGAGCCTCCACGGTCCTCCCTCCAGCGTCAGGGTGCGGGTGCGCAGGTCCAGAACCATGTCGCGGTGAGTCAGGCGCATCTGGTCGGGGCCGGTGGCATCCGGGCGCAGCCGTACCCGAATGCGGGCCAGGAGTCTTCGAAGGAGAAGGGCTTGGGCATGAAGTCGTCCGCGCCGCCCTCCAGACCGGCGGACGCGATCGGCCACCGAGGAGCGCGCCGTGAGCATGATGACCGGCGTTCCACTCCTTGGCCGCGCAACTGCTGGAGCACTCGAGCTGTCGATGTCGGGCAGGCCCATTATCCAGGATGATGAGGTCGAAGTCCTCCTGACCGCCAGGGCCACGGGCCTGCCTGCCCTCGGCAGTGGTGTGGTGAACCCGGCCGCCTTGAGACCCTTGGTGAGGAAGGCGACGATGGGGGCCTCGTCCTCAACGATGAGGATGCGGCTCATGGTGAGTGACCTTCGGGAGGCTGTCAGCTGAGCGGGAACGAGTCCCCTGGCAGGTGTGAGGGTGTCGCCCGGGAGGAGGCCACGGCGGTGGGGGCTTCAGAGGGATCACCATGGTGAACACCGATCCCTCGGCCCACCTCAGAGAGTATAGTCCAGCCTCCCGCTGTGCGCTGCGACGATCGTCTCGACGATACTGAGCCCCAGTCCCGTTCCGGAGGCGAGTTTCTGAGCGCCGGCGGTGCGCTTGAACCGCTGGCGCACCAGGTCGATATCCTCAGGGGCGATCCTGATGCCCCTCGTCCCCGACCCATTATCTGCAGGTGGCCGTCGCGAACGGCAGAGCCCAGGGACACGGTGGAGCAGTGCTCGAGCACCACCGCGTTGGCCACCGACCCGAGCCAGGCCTGGGTGATCCGGTGGAGTCGACTATGGCCCGGTGAAGGCCGCCGACTCCATCTTCCAGCGGCGCTCACCCAGGGCGAGGGATCGTGTCGAAGACCGTACTGGTCACCTCGGCGACATCCGTGTCCACCGGGTGACGAAGTCGCTCTGGACGCTCTTGGCCAGCAGGATCAGGTCGCCCACGAGCATTCCCATCCGGTCGAGTCTCGTCAAGGGCCAACATGCGTCTGGCGCACGTCCTCGGGGTCCGCAGGATCGGTGGTATCGAGGTGACCGCGACCACGGCGATCGGGGTAGCGTGGCCGACGTCGTCGAGCAGGTTGCGCTGGGCCTCCACCGAGGTCTGGACCCGGTCGAGCATCCGGTTGACGGCCCGGCCAGGCCGTCAGGTCGTCCCGGCCCCTGACCGGCACCCGGTGGTCAGGTCCTCCTCGCCGATGGACCTGGTGGCTCGGCGCGCCTGCTCACTGGGCGTAGGAGCCGCCTCGACGGCGAACCAGGCTGCACCCGTCACCAGGGCGACGGTGAACACGGGCCGCCGCCGCGTAGAAGGCCGCGGTGCGCCGGGAGCCTGGGACTCGGCGACCTTGAGGTCGATGACGTGCACGAGCGCGTCGGCGCCGGGCGCCGCCCCTGCAGTGGGACGACGAGGACCCGGTAGGTCGAGGTGGGGGTGCGCACCGTCTCGATGACGGACCGCGGAGGCGGCGGCCTGGGAGGAGACCCGAGTGAGCAGCCCTTGTCCTGCTCGGGGCGGAAGGAGACGTTGTCCGCGGAGACCCAGGTCGCCCGTGCCGGGCGTCGGTGCCCACGAAGCCGAGCCTCGGCCTCACCGCGCCCCTCGGCAGTGCGCTGGATGTGGGTGCGCAGAACCGCGGAGACGTCCTCCGCTGGCTGACTGCTGAGGGGGTCCTGCCTGTCGGCGGCCACTGGCGATCCGGTCACGGCTGTGCTCGAGCCGGTTGCGGCATCGGCCGACACGCTGGAGAGCCCCAGCGCTCCACACGATCGCCCCGCACATGACCAGCGCGCGATGCTCGACACCAGCACGATCGCCCACATGACGCGGGTTCCGATGGTGACGGCACGATGGGCAGCAGTGAGGTCACTCGCCATTGTGCCTCGATCCACTGGGCTCCGCCCCATGGATCCGGGGCACGAGCGGAGCCGGGAGCCTGCCCGATTCAGCGTCCCACCCCCGCATAGGTCCACCCGGCCTCGCGCCAGGCCACCGGGTCCAGGGCGTTGCGTCCGTCGACGATGACGCGCTCGGCGACGCCGGTGGCGGCCTCAGCGGGATCGAGGGCACGAACCGGTCCCACTCGGTCAGCAGCAGGACGAGCCTGGCCCCTTGAGCGCGGCGCGGGGGTCGTCCTCCAAAGTGAGGTGGGGGTGGGAGCGAGCCATTACGGGCAGGGCCTGCGGGTCGCAGACCGTGACCTCGGCCCCGAGGTCGGCCAGACGGGAGGCGACGTCCAGGGCGGGGAGTCGCGCACGTCGTCGCTCAAGGGGCTTGAAGGCCGCCCCCAGGATGGTGATGGCCCGGCCGGACAGGTCGCCGCCCACGGGGTGCGGGCCAGCCGACGATCCGGTCGCGCTGCTCGCGGTTGATGGAGTCGACCCGGCCCAGCAGGTCCCGCCAGGTGCACGGCGTCGTGAAGGTCGGCGCTGGCCCGCAGCGCCCGGATGTCCTGGGCAGGCAGCCTCCGCCGAAGCCGACGCCGCCTGGAGGAAGCGCCTCGCCGATGCGCGGTCGTGCCGATGGCGTCGGCTGCAGACGGTGACGTCGGTTCCCGGCGGTGTCGCACAGGTGCGCCATGGCGTTGATGGAGTCTCTGATCTTGGTGGCCAGGAAGCGAGTTCGCCGCTCCTGACCCGACCGGCGGTGGGGTAGTCGGTGACGATCCGGGGGATGCCTCCTCCAGCAGGTCCTGGTAGACGGCGTCGAGCACGGCTCTGGGCCTCCTGGGCGTCGGCGGGTCGGTGGGGACCCCGTAGACGATGCGGTCGGGTGGAGGGTGTCGGCTACGGCGAAGCTCGCGCAGGAACTCGGGGTTCCATAGCACCAGGGCGCGTCCGGCCAGGCGCTCGGCCACCTGCTGGGCGGTACCCACTCGGGACAGTGGACTTGCCCACCACCAGGCTGCGCCCGCCCTGGGGCAGGGCGTCGAAGCATGTCGACCACGCCCACGCCTGGCCTCAGGTCGGCCTCCCCTGCCGGTGGCGGACTGCGGGTCCCCACAGCGATGAAGTGGATCGTCGGCCTCGCCAGCCCCGGCCGGCGTCGGTGCTGAGGTGAAGCGCAGGTCTTCCTGCCGAGCCCTGCGACCAGCACTCGGGCAGTCCGGGGCTCATAGAAGGGCGCGGCCCTGGGAGAGGGCCTCGACCTGCTCGGGTCGGTATCGATTCCCAGGACGGGTGTCCCAGGTGGGCTGCGGCGGCGGCGTGGACGGCACCGAGGTATCCGCAGCCGATGACGGTGAGCCTTTAAGCGTCATGAGTCGTTCGCACCGTTGGTGAGGTCCAGGGGCATGAAGGGGGAGGCGTCTCGCCAGGCAGTGGCGCACCCAGATCGGCAGCCACTCGTGGGCGGCGGGCCGGAAGGCGTGGACGAAGACGAGCCGCAGCGCTGAGGAGCGGTAGGTCTCCAGGCGCTGCTCCGTCACGGGAAGCGTGGGCCAGGCCGTCAGCAGTCCGGGACCCGCGGGGCCTGCAGATCCGGCCGCGAACCGCCATGAGGTCCGCGTGTGGGCCCAGAGGCTGCCCAGGTCGAGGCCGCCTCGGCCATGGCCGCGGTGTCCAGGTCGAGCAGGGACAGGTCGGTTCCGTCCTGCGTGAGCCTGGGCTGTCGGGAGGTCGCGGTGGGTGAGGACGCACCCCGCTCGCCTCTGTCAGGCTCAGGCAGGTGTCCACCACCTGCTCGTGCAGAAGATCCTCGCTGGTCGATGAGGCCGTAGCGGGGCGCGGAGGCCAGCCAGCGCCGCAGCACCCGCCTCCTGACGCGGCCTCCGTGGACGGGCAGGTCCGCCTCACGATCGCCCAGGAGCGACCATGCTCCGTGAGCCGTTGCCACCCGGGGCAGGCCGGCGTCACCGAGCCTCGTCGAGACTGCGGGCCCGGCAGCGACCGAGATCAACGACGTCGTCCCTGCTGCCGAGGATCCTGGCGTGCTGCAGACCGGTGACCCGCAGCACCGAGGCGGCGGTCGTGTGGGCCTGCACCAGGGAGGCGGCCTTTCGTGGGCCGCACGATCTTGCGGACCCGGGAGGTCTCCATGACGACGGCGCGGCGGGTCGGCGCGGTGGACGACGAGTCTCCCGGTCGACCTGCCTGACAGGGCCGTGCAGGGCCGGGTCACTGGCGTAGGCAGCAGGTCGGGGCGCCCCCACGGTGACGTGCCTGGCGCGCAGGCGGCCCCGGCCGTCGACGCACCCTCGATGCTCACGCTCGCCGGCTCCGAGTCCCGGCCGGTGGGTTGGGCCCGCCGCAGTCCAGGAATGGCTCTGCAGCGTGCTGAGCATGTCGGCCGCCTCCGTCGTCTGTGCCATCTCAGCCGCTGGTGTTGTCCTCGTCGTGTCTGTCATGCGCCCAGCCGGCCTCTTCTCCGGAGACCGGGCGATGCGCCGATGGCGGTCAGGTCCGCGCTGATGCGCTCATGCCAGGACGGGTGGGCCTCGTCGCAGGGGGTCGGCCAGTCGCGCCAGCCGGGACAGTGCGATCGCCCACCCGCGCCTCCTCGTCGCCCGGTACGGGCCGGTGCGCGGCGTAGCCCTCCAGCAGCGCATGCCGCTGACAGGACGGTGCCTCCGCCAGGTAGGAGCCCAGGTCCATGGCCGCCGGCGCCAGGCGCACCCGGTCGAAGTCGGTCAGCCAGATCCGCCCGGTCGAGCACTCGTAGAGCACCTGGTCGGGGGAGGCATCGCTGGTGAGAACCGGTGTCCCGGACAGGTGGGAGGGCAGCATGTCGCCCACCGCCCGCACCCTGCGCCACCAGGGCCAGGACATCGAGCCTCGACGAGCGTGGACCTCGCGCCACCCCCGGAGCCGGCAGGCTGATGCGGCAGGCGGCCGACGAGGTCCGCCGCGCCTGCCCGGCGCAGGAGTGCAGCGCGGCCAGCAGAGCCCCCACACGCCTGGTGGCCTCCTTCAGGCCCTGAGCGGAGGCCGCCCCGTCGGCCTCGTCCGCATGGAAGTCGGCCAGGTTCGTGTCTCCGCACCACTGCTGCACGCTGAGACGGCCTCGCACTGCGCCACGGCCTGCGAGTCGAGCAGACCGGGACCGGAGGCGCCCGGACAGGCGCGGTGGACTCGTCAGCAGGTCCCCGCCGTCGGTTCGCAGCCGAGACCGTGGCGCCGTCCTGCAGGACCAGGCGCCGTGAGGTTGTAGCGCAGCACGTCCCGGGCCTCCCAGGTGCCCAGCACCCCAGCCTGTGGCCTGGGCGAGAGGCCCAGCCGCCTGGGTCGGTGAGGACTGCACCGCACTGCAGCAGCAGGCCCCTCCCCCAGGACCGGGTGACGGGGGACTGCGCCAGCCCCAGGGAGGCGGCCAGGCGCTCGGCCTGTGCGGCCTTGGAGGCGAGACCGGCCAGAGCAGCACGGGCCCAGCCCACGGTGAGCCCGGTGCCCGGTCCGTCAGAGAGACCAGGACCGAGACCTAGGCTTGATGCGCAGCCTGAGCGCCCGCACCGGGCGCTGAAGGAGCTACACTGAGCCGATCGGCGTCGAGGACCGCGGCGACGGCGTCGGCCGTGGTCATCGCTTTGATGAGCGAAGAAGCTCATGATCCGCTCCCTCATCATAGCGAAGCGAGTCCGCCAGGTGACTGTTAGCCCACCGACGGAACTCGGCCGAGGACTCCATGAGGTCCTGAGGGCTGCCCTCCAGGCGGATCCGCCCTGTCCTGATCCACACCACCCGGTCGGCGCGCATGGCGGCCTGCGGGTCGTGAGTGACGGTCAGGTCGCGTCCGGCCACCACTCACTCGATCGCCTCCAGTACCGCCGAGGTCGAGGCCGGGTCCAGCCCGGTGGTCGCCTCATCCAGGATGACGATCGGCGAGTCACGCAGCAGCGCCTGAGCGATGGCGATAGCTGGCGCTGGTCGCCGGAGAGGGTGCCTCCCCGCTCGCCCACGGTCGTGCCGTAGCCGCCGGGCATCTGGGGTGATGAACCGTGCGTGGGTCTGCGCGCGCGGCCGCCTCCACTGTCGGAGGCATCGTCGGCCCAGACGGATGTTCTCCCGGATCGTGCCGGTCAGCAACACCGCCTCCTGGTGCAGTGACCGAGGCCTGTGAGCGCAGGGAACCGCAGATCGAGTCCCTCATCCAGGCTGTGCCCGTCCAGGCTCACTCGTGCCCGACGTCGGATCCAGGGCCCGCACCACCAGGGACACCAGGGTGGACTCTGCTCGAACCCGACGGCTCCCACGAGGGCCACCGTGCTCACCGGGAACCATGCAGGTTCACCCTGTGCAGCACCGGGCGACCCGTAGGCGGCGTGCACGTGGTCGAAGCGGGATCATGCCGTGGACCCGGTCCAGCACTGACGGCGTCAGCAGGGGAGACGATGTCTCGCTTGACCGCCATGAGGTCGGCCACCCGCTCACCCGAGGCCGTTGCCCGCGATGCGGCCGGTGTACTTGGCCATGTCCCGAAGCGGCTTCATGGTGGTGCGCAGGTAGGTCGTGAAGAGCACCAGGTCCCCCGGGGACATGGGCACCGCCCAGGACCCGGATGCCTCCACCGACCATGACCACGGCGGTCGCCACGCCGACGATGACGTCCGTGGAGCGCCCAGGCGCGCGGCGATACGGCGCGAGCGCACCCTCACTGAGGGGACACCGTGCTGGCGCTCGTGAAACGCTCATGCAGCAGCGGCTCCAGACCGTGGCCTGACCACCTTGATGGCGCCGAGCGCCCTGGGCGGTGCAGGCTGGGTTCCCTCCGACTTGTGGCTGCGCAGGGAGGCCGCGGAGATCCGCCGCGAGTTGCCCGAGGAGGCGAGCATGAAGGCCACCACCGCCAGGAGCACGATCATGGCGGCAGCGGGTCCAGGAACACCATGACCACGACCATGACCAGCAGGGTCAAGGTATTGGCGGCATCGGCAGTAATGGGCAGACAGCTACCTCTGCATACGGTTGACGTCGGCGATGAGCCGCTGGAACCGTATCCGCGCTGCGGCGCGGGCGTGGAACCGCTGGGACAGTCCCCGACATGGTGAAGGCCTGCTGCGCAGGGAGGCCAGTGCGAGCCCACCAGGGCGAAGGCCAGGCGGCCAGGTAGTTGCACACCGCTCGCCCGGCCACGATCACCAACAGGGCGATACCGAGCCCCACCCAAGAGAGACCGTGGCGGGGCAGTACCGTGTGGCGTGCCCAGCGCCGCCACCAGGGGAGTCGATGGTGACTCTTCAGTGGCCAGGGCTCCAGCACCCGAAGACCACCCGCCAGAAGCACCGGGTGGTGCCCCCGGCATGAGGCGCCACTCAGCGCGGGCGTCAGGGCCCACCAGCCGCAGAGTCTGCCGCATGGGGACTGACGCACACGGCCGCGCCCTGACGACGAGGAAGCGGAGCCATTACCGCCCACCACCTCAGCGACGCCGCCAGCCCCAGAATCCGAGGACGACCCGACCCAGGAGTGGCGTCCTCAGCCAGAAGACGACCGTCTCAGCCCCATCCGCCCGCTGCTGGGGGGAGGCCGCCAGATCATCCAGGGGCCGCGGCCAGCGCCGGGGTCCGAGGGCGCTACGAGCACGCTGGCGCTGCGATCCTCCCGCGCCTCGGGGGATCCGACCGACGTCGGAGGCCACGACCAGCCCCGCGGCCAGGCAATCCCAGGACCTTCATGGGGAGCAGCATCGTTGCCCAGGCCCCCAGATCCGACAGGGCCACCCCGATCGCCGAACCCGCCATGTGAGTGGGGATCTCTCCGGGCGACCGCCCCACGGAAGTCCGCCTCCACCCCCAGGCGCTCGGCCTGCGCCCGGAGCGTCTCCATCTCAGGGCCGTCGCCACTGATCCGCAGGCTCCACCGCTGACGCGCCAGGGCCGCCGCCGTGATGAGGTCGGCCACCCGCGCCAGGGCTTGAGCGTCCCCACGAAGGTGACGACCACCGCTCGGGGTCCGCCGGCCGAGGCTGGATAGGCGCACGTCACGCCGTTGGGGAAACCGTGGATCCGGTCCACGACGTCGTTCGCATCCGGCAGATCGGCGGTGCGACGACGCACCCAGTCGGCCACCGGTCCGAGACGCACACTGCGACTCCGGGCCGCCCCGACCTGACGGCGCAGCGCCTGCTCGGCGCCGGAGGCGTCCACCAGCGAGCGGTGACGACGCTGCTCGTCAATCAGCGGAGCGTTGACCTCCAGGATCCCCGGCACCCCGGTGGCCGCAGTGATGTCGGCCAGAGCCGTGGAGAACAGAGTAGCGCTCAAACCAGGTCAGCGCCGTCGGCGATCACCCAGGCGATCCTCTGGGCGGCACGCACCCGTTCCTGCTCCCTGCTCAGCGGGGGCGACGTCGGCGACCGTCTCCAGGTGCAGCTCGAGATCGGCCAGGTCGGCGGGCACGTGTTCGCCTGAGCGCAGGGCGTAAAGCACCACCGTGGTCGCGCGGCCCGCGTACCGCGAACGATTCCTGAATGTGCACCGAGGCGCCCTTGGTCCCGAACACCGAATGCCCGGTCGCAGCAGATGTAGGCGATGCGCATCAGGCGGCTCTTCCCGATCGGCCAGGCGCATGCCGGCAGCGGGGCTGGGACCCGACCGCCAGGCGGCCAGCACCGCGGCTCGGGCCCGAGTCGAACTGTTCCTCATCAGTGCTCGCGCACCGCGCGACAGCGCGACGGTGTCCACCTCACCCTGTGCGATCCCACGCAGGCTGCGGCCAGCGAGGCCGGGTCACCCGGGGGAAGAAGAATCCTGGTGACGCCGTCGTGAACCACCTCCGAAGTCCCGACACCGCCGTGGTTCACCACCGGCGTCCCGCAGGCCATCGCCCAGGACCACCGTGGCAGACCATCGACGCTGCCGTCGGTCGCCTCGATGCAGGGCGCCGCGAACACGTCCTGAGCGCGCCAGCAGATCGCGCACCTCGCCTGCGTGAGCGGACCCAGCAGACGGATCCTGTCGGCCAGTCCCAGGCGCTCAATCTGCTCGGTCAGGCGCTCACGCTCATCGCCGTCACCGCCGCTCCCCACCCTCGATATCGACACTCGACCTCACCAGAGATCCTCACCGCCTCGACCAGGTCGGCGAAGCCCTTCTTGGGCACCAGGCGACCCACGGCGCACACCCGCAGCGGCTCTGCCCTCGTGGCGGACACCGGCTGCGGGGCACGGTAGGAGAAGCGATCCAGCTCCAGGGCGTTGTAGCGCAGCGACACTGCTGGCCCCGCCAGCACGGTTCCCAGGTAGTCCTCGTTGTAACGACTGATGGCGATGACCCGCTGGGCGTCGGAGCAGATCCGGCGCAGCCACATCGGGTCCACTGACCCTGGAAGATGTCCCTGGCGTGGGTGGTCACGGTGGGGATGCCGGTGAGGCCGAGGCGATCCACGCCACCCGCTCCCTGCCAGGGACGCGAAGTGCGCGTGCAGGTGGGTGATGGAGTCCCGGCGCGCCTGGCGCGCCAGCTCCACACCCTGGGCCACCACGTCACCGGGCAGCTCGGCCAGGACCGGCATGATGGCGGCGAAGCGCTCGCGGTCCTCCTGGCGGGTCAGGGCCTCGGTGAGCCTGGCTCCATAGGTCAATGGCCCGGTTTGGTCGGCCCACCCAGTTGACGCGAGCGGCGACCCGGGCGATCTCGGTGGAAGCGCGCGTCCGTTGGGGACGGACGCAGGATGCTCAGGTCTCGCCCTGGGCCTGCGGGGCCAGGATCCGGTGGACGATGAAGGCTCCGAGAAGCGGGGGTAGACCTTGAGGACGTATCCGATACGGGGGCGCCCTGGTGGGGCTGGTGGGTGTCGAGCGATTCATGCGATCTCCATCCCGGGTGAGGCTGGTGGCGTGGCTGGTGAGGTCGGGCTCGCGGTAGGAGCGTCATGTCGGTGGTCCATGCAGTTCGGCGGTCAGCAGGGGACCGTGGCCAGGCCGTCCAGACGCAGACGACGTCGCCCCATCGACTGGCGACGGGCGGCCTCCCTGGTCGCCCAGCGCCTGGGAGAGCCGGTCCTCCAGCGCTGCGGCACTCAGATCCGTGACCTCAGGAGGTCGGACGGCGCCTTCATGGCCGGAGGCCCGATGAACTGCTCCAGACGAGGCGTCTCGCGCGGACGAGGAGGGCCAGTCCTCGGAGGCGAGGATCCGGTGACTGTAGCAGCCGGCCATCGCGATGACCGCTGCGGCCCGCTGGATGTGGGCGACCCGCGCCGCAGTTTGACCGGCGCACCACGGTGCGGGACCGCCGCCTGAGCGACCTGGTGCCGGTGGGCGGCGTCGAGCTGGGGCCGGTGACCACGACATGCCGGTAGCCGTCAGGAACGCGTACCGCGCGGCGGCACGCAGCAGGTTGATGCCGTCGGAGCCGCCACCGGCGGTCGTCAGGATGAAGGGCTCGGGGTCCAGGGCGTTACCGGCCAACGCGGATGAGGCTCGGAGCCGTCCCTGGGCTCGGCGATGTCGCACCGTGGGCGAGGTAACCGGTGGTGCATCCGCCTCCAGCGCAGGCGGGGCCGCCGGTCGGCGCCCAGGTGCGGACAGCGGCGTCCCTGCAGACCCAGACCCGTCGATGAGCCGGCAGCAGGTCGGCCTCGCCGACTTTCATCCCATTCGCGCTGCACGGTTGCGCGTGTCCAGGACCGCGCAGACCGAGCACCACGCGTGTGGAGGGTGAGTGCGGCGCAGGTGAGTCAGGGGCTCGCGCAGCTCCTGGTGCACCCCGTAGGCGTGTCGGTCGATGATGAGCAGATCCGGGGCGAAGGTGCTCAGGACGCCGTTCAGCAGGGCGCTACGGACCCGCCCAGGTCCTCGTGGTGATGCGCAGGCGCTGGGCTGGTAGATGCCCTCAGACTCTTGATCCCCGGCAGCACCAGCCAGTCGAAGCCATCGAGGGTGGCAGGCGCTCGGGTCGGCCAGACCGACAGGACCAGGCCGGCGACGTCGTGGCTGCGAGCCCCGGCAGCCCGGCCAGGTGGTGGCCCAGAGCGAGGTTGCGGCGAAGGTGTCCCAACCCCGGCATCGTGGCTGTAGAGGCCACGTAGGGGATCGTTGTCATGATCGTCTCTTCTTCCCCGGTGTCGGTTCTGGATCGTTTGAAACGATCCCGATGACCGGCCAGAAGAAGATGACGATTAGGGTGGATGAGAAAGTTTCTCAGGTTTGTCGGATGCTGACCGCCTGCACTCTGATCCGGCTCGCCGCAGGGCTCGACCGTCGGCGCAGGCGCCGTCGTCGGTGATGACCGTATCGATCCTGGAGGTGGGGCAGATGAGGGCGAAGCGCCAGCGCCGAGCCTGGTGCCCGTCACACGATGACGACGTGCTCGGCGGCCCCACTCAGTGCGGCGTTGATGGTCGCCTCCCGTCGTGCTGCGCGTAGGCGCCCTGCTCCATCAAGTCCTCGACCCCAGGAAGAGCGTGCCCACACTGATCGAGGGAAGCGATGAGAGAGGCCAGAGGGCCGGTGAGCTCGAAGGACCGGGCTCGCGCGATCCCCCCGGTGACGACGACGCGCACGCACTGGCGCACGGCCATCTCGTTGGCGATGTTGACGGCGTTGGTGACCAGGGTGACCGGCACCTCCGGATCGGTCATGCCGCCAGGAGCGCGATCTCGCGAGCCACCCGGTCGGTGTCGTGCCGTTAGACCGACGGAGCCAGTGCACCAGCGCGCCGCCGCCTTGGCGATACCGGGGTCTTCTGTCGCCATCTTGGAGGTGCGGTAGCGCAGAGGCGGCTCGGTGGGAGGTGTTGGCGATGGCTCCGCCACGGGTGCGGCTGACCGCCGCTGGTCCGCCAGATGGTCGAGGTCGCGTCGCGCGGTGGCCGCCGAGACCCCCAGCCGCGTGATGATGTCGTCGATATGGACGCTGCCCTCGTCCATGATGATGTCGAGGATGGCCGAATGGCGATCATGCCGAGACATCTCGATCCTCCTGTCAAGTGGTGCGACGGAGAGGGGATGGGGTGGAGGGGATGCACGTTGATTTGTGCATCAACCACTTGCCGTATTCTAGTGACCGTGCGGGCAGGTAGTCGGTGTACCGACGTCGCATAGTCTCAGATGTCCCCGGTTGCCTCTTGAGAGCGACATGCATCGCGATATAAACCTGCTACCGTCGTCGACATCAATCACGTCAGGTGTGTGAGTGGTGGCCCCGTGGCTCGCCATCCCGCCTCGAGAACAGAGAAGATATGGGTTGTCCCGCTGACCCATGCCGCGCCCCTCCGCCGTGGGAGGGCGCCGTCGCCATAGGGGGTCGATGTCAGTGCCGACGCCGTCACCGCGTTGTCACTCGATGGCCGGGGGAGGTCATTCTCCGTGGAGCGGCTGGTTCCCAGGCAGGCCGCGCAGACGCCGACCGCTGGCCCAGGATCGGGAGCGCGATCCAGTCTTGTGCGCGCGCCTCGCCGGCGACCTCAGTACTGAGGTGTCTGAGGCGGCGGCCCTCGTCGTCGGGGGTCGTGCGTGCCCGGCGTCGTCGACGAGGACGAGGCGGCGCGTGCAGCGACTCTGGGTTGCAGGTGACGCTGCTGGTGAGTCTGGTGAGACGGTCGTCTGTCGTCCAGGCCTCCGGGCTCACCCGGACTCTCCGGAAGTCTCGAGGTGAGGCTCTATCAGGATGCCGGTTGCGCGCGCCGGGCCGAGAGTCGGTGGGCGCGCCGGAGGAACTGCTCTATCTGGCGGTCGGCGAGCGGATCTCCGCCGTCCTGCTGGGCGGCGCCCTGTGCTCGGTGAGGGCTGGGCCGGTCAGGTCGGTCGGATCCCTGGTTCCCGATCCGACTGAGCGGGGAGTGGGCCTGCCTGAGGACGCCGCCCGTGTGTGAATGGTCAGGGCGGGCACACCGCCGGCATGCTCGATGACCCGCCGGCCCTCGGCTCGGTCCGCCGCGCTGGAGCCGGTGGCTGCGACGACGCCTGATGAGTCAATCACCCAGTGCGCCTCGGGTCTGGAGTCTTCCTGCGCGATCGCCTCGGGGGACCGGGAGGCGCGCCGCGTCTGGGACACCGGCCTGACTCGCCTGGCTGGTTCTCATCGCTCAGGGCGTGGGTCTGCTCGGCTCGGACGTCGTCGTCAACCCGAGCCTGATGCGGGCGGACGAGGCTGCATTCCCGGAGCTCGGCGAGGCCGGGTGACGGATCCGGGCGACCCGCTGGCGCCGCGGCTGGTGGCGTCGGTCGGGGGCGACCGCCCGCGCTGCGCGCGCGCGCCCCGGCCGACTGGAAGTAGCTCGACAGCAGCCCGAATGCCACTCGCGTCTCTGCGCCCTTGGCTGATAACTCGCTTATGGCGTTGCGGGAGACCCACAATGGGGCAGCGTGGGCAGTATGTTCGCCAACCGTAGTTGTCCGCCGTTTGCTGAGGAGAACCAAAACGTGTCCCCCAGGAGAGAAGCGAGGCAGCGCGTGACCCCGTTCGCTCGTCCGCTTTCGCATCGGCATCATGGGTGAACCTGATCCGATCCACCATGGGCACCTGGTCGCAGCGCCAGTGAGGTGCAGAACGTCTTCGCCTCGACGAGGTCATCTTTCGTGCTCTACCTGGGCCCAGCCCTTCAAGAAGGAGCGCAAGGTCTCCCCGGCTGAGCACCGGTACTTTCATGACGGTGATCGCCACCGCCTCCAACCCGCGGTTCACGGGTCTCCCCGGTCGATATACGACCGGGCGGGACGACCCATTACGATCGACACTCATGACATCGCGGCCGAGTACCCGGCGCGCGTTTCGTAGCTCACCACTGGAGCCGACGCGCTGGCGCAGATCCCCACCCGGAAGCGACAGTGAGGAGACCTTCTCGACCCGCTCATCTGGTGGGTGACGCGTCCCGGCACGGTCCTCAGTGACCTGGGGGTTCCCTCGTGACCGGATCCGCTGGTCGAGGTGCCGGCCATGGCGATCTCTGAAAATCGACCGACCGCCGCCAGCGGCGAGGCCCTGTGTGGCACCCGGTCCCCGACGGTGTCGTGCAGCAACATACGCAAGCACGGGCTTCCACTCGCATGGCCTGCAGGCTCGCGTCGCCGGCGACGTCGATGACGGGCGAGAGGGCTCATGAGCAGTCTGAGGAAGGAGGAACGACGGTGAGCACTGAGCAGACCGGCGTCACGCCCCCACGTCCGAGGAGCCGACGCAGGATGGCGCATCGCTTCCACGCGGCGGTCGTCGTGCGATCCGGACAGGCGGAGCGCGCCGCGGAGCGCGAGAGCGATCCTGACCGGTCAGCAGCCGCTCGACCCGGCGTGAGATGCGGCGTCTGCGCGAGGAGGCCAAGGCGCTCAGGCTGCCGTCGAGGCGGGCGAGATCACCGAGCAGGCTCAGCGCTCCAGGACCCCTGCTTTAACCGATCCTGCGTCGGTCACCTCCTGCTCCCTCCGCCACCTCCGGGTGACGAGTGTTTTCGAGTCCGGCCGAAACCGGCCGAGCCCACCGCCCTGGACGGGGGTGACCATCTCATGAGCAGGCGGGCAGAACCCGCCCCTGAGCATGTCCGTCCTCGAGGGGCCGCCGTTTCTGCTCTGAGCCTGGCGTCTCGCTGCTCGGCGCAGAGGCCGTGGCGATCTCCGAGATCGAGACGGGCCTAATGGAGGCTGCCGACCCGCCGGTGGCTACCCTTGACCACGACGCTCACTGGGCCGCGAACGCCGCCTGAGCCGGCGCCGGTCCCCACCCGGGCTTCCTCACTCAAGGACCGTCTTGAAGCGAGGCTCCGTCTCCGGGAGGCGGGAGGGAGCCGGAGAGCCCACAGGACAATGAGCCTCAGGCGCCGTCGAGGTGAGTGGCGGCGTTGAGACCGGAGGAGCCCGCCACCAGCGCCGACTACCGGGAGGGTCTCGAGCCGGTGCTCGTGACGACGTGCGCCTCGCAGTCCTCTTCGGCGCAGTCGAGGCCGTGCGCGCTCAAGCGCTGCTCGTCTCCGGCAACGCCCCCGGTGCTGCCGACGTCGCCGCCTACGGGCAGGCTGGGGCCATGTGGAGCGCCGTAGACTACCCGCAGTGGGGTCAGTGCTGGGTCGGCGTCCTCCGCTCGGGCTCGCGCGCCGACCCATCGCGCGATTCCGCCCGCTGCGCAGTGCGCACCGTGAACGCTCTCCACGGAGAGCCTCGCCCTCGGTTCAGCCCGTTGGACAGCCGTTGCCGTCGGCCCAGGAGGCCGCTGACGTGCAGTGGATGCCCCACGGCACCCCTCCATCGAGGAACCGATGGTGCACGATGACGCCGGAGGTCGAGGTCGACATCGAGGTGCGCAGACCATGGTGGTGTCGACGTCGATGCGCCTCGACTCAGGGGGCACAGGACCTGAGTTCCGGTGCGCCCGCCCCTGCAGTGGGAGGTCGCTGCATCAGCGCAGGCGTGGCAGCCCAGGAGGCGATCGTCGATCGGAACGGCCGGGAGACCGCAGCCGTCTCCGGCGATGCCGTCAGCCCCTACGCCTTCTACAGCGACGAGGCCGAGGAACGGCAACGGTCCGATGGGCCTGAGTGGGACTCCCGTGGCGGCCCCTGGCTGCCGAGGTCCCTGAGTGAGCCCGCCTGGCTCCCGTCAACGAGGTGGTGCAGACCGGGAAGGGTCCCCACCCGGATCACGCGTCCCGCCGATGGAGCAGCCTGCCTCCGCGTACCGGCAAGCAGACCTCGCGGCCGCACTCATCATCATCGTCCCTGTTGCGATTATCATCGCTGTTGTCCCGGCGCTGCTGATCTCCAACGGCAAGCTCGGTGGTGGCACGAGCGCCATGGCGCGTGCATCGTGGCAGTGAGGATCCGCGCCGTTCGGACGGAGGCAGCGGCATCGACAGTCGCCGCTGCCGCATGATGTCCGACCGACCGTCCCGAAGGGAGATCCGTGTCCGCCACCGAACATCGCCACCGGCCTGAGCGATCGCTGCGCGCGCTGCGCGGCGGCTGATACAGGCTGAGCACCTGCCGCCATCGACGCCTCCGAGCCGACTGGGGCTCACAGACGTCTTCCTGCTGGGCTCCCTGGGCGAACGACCGCCACGTCCACGCCATCGTCGATGCGGTCGATGAGGCCATGCACCGGAGCCGGGGTCAAGCGCCGCACCCGGGAGCGGGTCGCCGACGCCCACTGGGTCCTGGTGGACCACGGCGACGTCGTCGTCACGTCCTGCAGAATGAGGACCGGAGTCTCCCACCGCTCGAACGCCTCAGTGAGGCGACAGCCCCGCCATCGAGCCTGCTGCCGGGCGGACCCGGTACATACGAGGGCAGCCAGATCGGTGATTCCCCGGCGGTCGGGAGGACCACCGCGCCGCGATGGACGGATCCCATTCTGCATGCCACGGCCAGACCGACTACAACACAGTCAAGGGCGCATTCAGGCCGGGTCGACGTCCCTCTCAATGAGACCGGTCGTGAGCCCGGCCCGCCGCCGAGGACATCGCGGCCCTGGGGGCCCACCTGCATCGTCTCTCCCTCCCGCTGACTCCGCAGACACGGCCGAGGCGCCGGCGTCGCTGACCGGACTGGAGCGTCGAGATCGATGAGGGGCTGGCGGGAGAAGTCCTTCGGGACCGAGGGGCCCAAGCGCCGCTGACACTTCGGCAGCTGCGGCCGGAGCACTCACGCCACCTGGCGGCTTTCCGGGGAGACCTCCTGAGTTCCGGATCGAGCGCCGCCAACCGCCGAGAGAGGGAGAGGCGCTCAAGACCATCGCCGGCAGGTTCGCTGACAAGGACGACGTCATCGTGGCCGTCTCCCCACGGTGCGGCCACTCAACTCGAGAGCCACGTACCTCGGGACGGACGCTCAGCAGTGGTTCGGCTGGCGTGGGATGAGAGCAACTGCCGCTACGCACTTGCGGACCACCAAACGGCATGGCTGGGCGGTGGTGACGGAACGCCGGACCACCGGTGATTCCAGACGCTGCAGGATCCTACGAGTAGCTGAGCAGCGCACGTGGTGCGGATTTGTCGACGGGTCCGGAACTTCACACAGTTATCCGCGTCGCCGCACGGCGAGCGACGCCCGAACGGGGCTATGGCGCGCTATAGCGCTCGGGTGGCATGCGAAGAGGTCAGGTCTCGAATCTACGCCCACGATCCTCGCCGGAGCGAACGCCGAGTGGACACCCTTCACGCCATGGCGCAGCTGGTAGCGCGCTTCCATGGCATGGAAGAGGTCAGTTCGAACTCTACCCAGCACCATTAACATCACTGAGCGGGAGTGCCCCGCCGAGGCGAGGGCAAATGTTTATTCTGCCGCCCGCGTTGCCGCGTGCGGCACAATGTGGGATGGCTACTGCTGTGTTTCATCAAGGCGCTAGGCGCCTTCTTCGCGATCAGAACCCTTTCGTCAACTCCGCCCCTGTTCCTGAGCCTCACCCAGAACAGGATGCTGCGACCCAGCGGCGTACAGCAGTTCAAAGTACCACGATCTCTTCCACCGTCATGTGCACCGTCGTGCCGCTTCTGCGACGATCCTGAGATTCTTCGGCATTGGCAGTCGACGATTTCCGGACTGCGGCGGAAACTGTCCGCTCATCATCTCCTTGTCCATGCTCAATGGCAGCGCCCAGCGCTCATGAGGGGCAGTGCGCGCTGAGAAGACGCAGCACAACGTCGTTGCCGGTGGTGGAGCGACGTCTCCTTCACCCCATGACCCTTCTCATCCTGGGGCCGGAACGATCGCAACCATCATCGTCATCCAGTCCCAGGCCCAGGGACTGGCGGCATGCGGCGGTTGCGACCGCCCTGGCGGCTGTCCTGACGGTGCGTCGATCGTTCTTACCAGCCAGCATTGGTGCCGTCGTCCATGACGATGCGGCACCATCATGACCCGCCTCATGGGCATGATCCTGGCCTCGATGCGGTGCAGATGATCGTCGTCGGATCCAGCACCTCTCCCCGGGCTGGCTTCGCTGACACGCCCCACGTGTGGTTTCAGCAAGGAACTGCCCTCATCGGGCACATCTGCGGGTAGCCTCACCTTTCAGATGTTGCCCGGAGCACCCGCCCCCACGTGCGGCAACACGGTAGGAAGGTAAGCGTGTGACGTCCGTTCAGGTTCGACATCATGCAGCGTGCCCGGCGCACGGCCCGGCGTCTTCTGGCCGGCAGTGGAGCGCGGCGGTAACGGCCTACCGTATCGACCCTCCGCGCCGGCCGCGTTCGTCGCTCATGCCTTTGCTGGGCGATGGCGGATCCGTCATTGCCGCATGTCTCCCAGGGCACCCCGTTGGCCATCGCGCCCGACGACGTCGCTGTCGACATCCGACTCGATGTCACTCGACGCCGCTGAGCCCGGTGTGCGCATCACGGCTGCTACCGCTCACCTGCTCGGGGAGCCTGACCCTGGGTCGAGGCGAGGATCGCGCCCCTGCTGCTGGCCTCCTCCGGCTTTGCCTCACCACTGCGCCATCGTCGGGGAGGATCCGTTCGAGCGGGTCCGGAGATCGCCGCGGGTCCCGGCGGCCGGCTGGCGTCATCACCTGTGAACGGCTCGCTTTCCACTGCGTCTCCGTCTCCAGCCTCGACATCGAGGAGATCCGACACGATTCGGCTCGACCGATGCCGCTGCGGCTGCCTCAGCCTCCTGGAGCCCTCAGGAGATCATGGACGCCCACGAGGCGGTCGCGCCGTCGGCCGCCGGTCTGCGGGCTGTGTGAGGCCGTGCGCGAGGGGCAGATGCCCGGATGGATCTGCTCCTCCCGCCCTCGCGTCGGTGTGCCCGACGCGGGACAGGACTGCGTGACGTCGATGCGCACGGGGTCACCCTCATGTCCATCACCCATGTGAGGAGGTCACGACACTGTGGTCCTTCGCGCAGGCATCTGGCCGACGCCGGCGAGGTGGGGCACCCTGGAGCGCCTGGCCTCTACGCTCTGCCGCAGCGCCTGACTCGGCCCCTGAGGCTGCGACCAGCCGGGCCGCGACCACTCGGCTGCGAATACCGAAAACGGGGATACCACCATGCTGCAGGCCCCGTCTGGCCCCAGCCGCTCGAGCTGGAGAGCCTTCCGGTCACGGACCTCGTAGGTCGTGCAGGCGCGCGGTGTCGCCCCCGACGGTCACGGCCTCGGCCGTGCACATGAGATCCTTGTTGTGGACGCACTCGAGACGCTGGCAGGCACCCACGTGGCCTCGCCACCGGGCAGGCCGCCGCGGGCGTCGAGGCTGATGAAGGTGTCGCAGGCCGGTGCGCGCGTTGTCGCCACCAACGGTGATGGCAGAAGGCGGTGCAGCCGCCGTTGTTGAAGGCGCAGGAGGTGGTGGCAGGAGGAGATCTCGGTGACGCACATGATGCTTTTCCCTTTCGAGCGGATGTGCGCTGCGGACGTGAATAACGTAAATCCGCATCCACCCCCGGCAACGAAGGCGACAGCCCGCCCTGCCTCCCGGCAAGGTCAAAGAACGTTGAAATGACGCCGCTTTTAGCGGGCTAAGGAGGAGGTGTCTGGCCTCGTTTGCGCACTCGGGGAAGCGTTGGGTTGCGTGTCGTCGATTTTTCGCCATTCCTCGCAGGCGCAGTCCGTGTGAGCGTGGCTGAGGACCTTTCCGCTGCACGGAGGGCAGCACTGACGTCAAGTGGCGTAAGCGAACGCGCCTGCCCCGGCCTCAGGGGAGTCGCTGTTGCCCGGCCGTCCGGAGAGGTCGGCGGGATCGAAGGCCATGCGCCGATCGCCTGTGCGCGGCGCGTCACGGCCAGAAGCGCAGAGAGTCCGGTGAAACGTGTCTCTCGCGCTCGGCGGGCGTTTGGGCAAGTCGCCGGAGTGGCCCAGCAGGTGGTCGGAGACGTGTCAGGATCGCCAGTGCCCGTTTGTCGCACTCGGCGTGGCGACCCCTGCAGAGGGCGGCGGCCTCCATCCCACGCAGGACCCCGTACAGCTGCCTCGGTCTGTCCCTGGGGTGAAGTAGAAGCGGTCCCGCGACATGACAGTGCCCAGGTGGACTCGCCCTTCAGCCCGAGCACCCTCGGGCTGCGCAGGCCTGGTACGCGGCCGCGGCCAGCCGGAAGTCCGCCACGTGCCGCTGAAGCTGACGCCCGCCGCGCAAACGTCCGCGGAGTGAGTCCGTGTGGGCGCCGCGGCCACGATGACGTCGCCGACCTTGACCTTCGGGGACAGTGGCGCCGGCAGTGCCCACCTCGAATGATCCGCTTCACGCCGAACTGGCTCGAACACCTCGGTGGCGTGATCGTGAAGGAGGGGCTGCCCCATCCTCGTTTCTTTCCATGACGCTCAGTGGCCCGCCGTTCACGGTCCCGGTGAAGCCCGGCAGCATCCTGCGGCATCGTCAGTGACGAGACGAGCGTCATCCAGTGAGGGACGCCTCGGCGATGCGTTGCGCCCGTTTGTCGCCGGGCATGAGGACGGCGTAGGGCGTGAAGTCTCCGGGCTCTGCAGCGCGATGTGAGGGTGGCCATGGGGTCCTCTCGCGGTGAATCAGGGTACGAACAGGAGTGTCTCAGTGTGTGCGGATCGCGTGGAGAAAAAGACAGGTGACCACCCTGACGACCGTCCGCGTCGTGGACGTCAGACGACACATCGGCCGCTCGACGAAGCGTCCAACGACAAAAGGGCCTGCGACCAGTCCGCCGCAGGAAGAGGTGGCCCCGGGCCGCCTGCATTCGTCAGGTCACGGAAGGTACTCATGTCCTCCAAGACAGGGGAGAGCGAGTCTCTTCAGGCTCGCGCGCGAGCAGTGGAGCGGGCGCCTGCTTTTCAATCGCCGCCATCGGCCTCGGCGATCGGCCCGGTACATCTGGCGCTTCCCAGGGGTGGCCTACACCAACGGCGGCGGTGCCTTCACCGTCATGTCATCGCGCGCTGCTGGCCGCCGGGCTGCTGATCCTTTTCCTCGACTACGCCCGCACCGCCGCTTCCAGTGGGCTCGCCCGGGCGGTGGCCTTCAGGCGACCGTCCACCATTGCGTCGGGAGTGGCTGGGATGGTTCCAGGTCTTCATCTGCTTCGTCATCACGACCTACTACGCGGTGGTCGTGGCCCGGTCCTTGCGCTTACGTGTTCTTTCTCCGTCAACGTCGCCTGGGCGACGACGCCGCGGCAGGCTTCCTTCAGGTTTCCACATCGGGATGGACCGGCCTCGGTTCTGAGGTCGCTCTACTCGCCGACCGTCATCATGGGCGTGTCTCGCCGTCACAGCCTGTTCGAAGGCGCTTCGGTCTGGTGGCGACCGCCCTGGGGAGTCGGCGGAGGCGTGGACAGGCCAACAAGATCTTCCCGCCGCCGCTGGTCATCATGCTTTGCCGGCCCCGTGGTGCGCGCCCTTCCTGCTCCCGGGCAAGCGGGAGCTCAGTGCGTTCACGCCCGAAGCGGTCCGCCCCTGGCTGGACCACCAGGTGTGGGATGGCGGCCTCGCGCAGATCTTCTTCTCCCGTCCGTGGGCAGCAGCACGCGCTCACCCACGCCTCCCACCCAGCGGCGCCGCTCCGAACCTGCGGGAACCGGCCTCGTGGCAAGGCTTTCTCGCCAACTCCTCCTTCGAGTTCGTTCGCAGTGATCGTGGCGTCTTCGCGCACCCTCGGCTTCATGGCGCACACGCAGCACGTCGATCAGCGAGACGAAGATCACCGGGCCCTCCCGTCCTTCATCACCTTTCACCGACATCGCCCCAGATGCCCGGAGGCGCGCGTTTCTGCGGGTGCTCTTCTTCGCCTCCTTTCTCCAGTGGCGGGGCGACCTCCTTCATCTCTCATCCAGGCAGGTAATGCCGCCGCCGCGTGGGGGAGAAAGCTCGACCTGACGCCGAAGAAGGCCTTCTCGTCGTCGGCGTCCCGCCGCCGTCCCGTCCTGTCTCTCTCGTCCCGTTCGCCACCGCACCGGGCCTGCCGGACCTCGACGTGGTGGACGCCTTCATCAACAACATTGGCGTGGTCGTCCGGCCATCATCGTGCGTGGCGGGTCGCCTGGCTGCCGCGGCGCACGGTGTTTCGCTTTCCAGGACCACCTCAACGCCGTCTCCTGGGAGTCCCGATGATCGGCCTCGTGGTGAGGGTCCTCGTCGAGCTGCCGTCGTCCCCGTCCCGCTGCACATGTTCATGTCAGCATCCCTGTGGAAGACCCGTCCGAAGGAGATGCGAGCCGGGAGGCCCACTCCAGCGGCTTCGTCATGCGTCTTCGGATGGGGATGCCGTCTGGTGGCTGCCTGGCACCGCCGTCATGGAGTCCCTCATCCTGGAGGACCGGGTGGACGAGTTTCGAGGCCCTCACGCTGAGGCCAAGCCTCCCAGAGGAGGACTGAGATGACCGGAAATCGCCGTGCTCATCGCGCTGCCCGCCATCGTCATCATCTGGGCGGTCTGGCGGTGTCCATCACCGCGCTCATCTCGCGCGGACGCCGCGAGGACCGCGACGCCCGGGCCGAGGCCTCCGGCGCGCGCCCGCGAGCTACTACGCTTCACCCCGAGGAGACCGACTGACCGGTGCGGTCCGCTGGAGAAACGTGACGTGACCGCTTGGGAAGAGAGATTGACTCCACCACCCGTCTGGGGCCCGGTTCGGCCGGTTTCAGGCGCGGTGACACAATACGCCTGCGTGACTCAGACTGATGTGGAGGCGGGCGCTGCCCCGCCTGGCGGGCGCTTTCGACCCGGACGACACGCTGGCGTCCTTCAAGTCGGCCACATGCCACCGGCCATGGCCATATGCGTCGGCGGCTGTCGACGTCGTCCCTGTCTGCATCACTCTCCTGCAGATGGGCAGCTCCGGCGACCAGGTCCTGGCCCACCTCGACGCCGGACGCCGATGAGCCTCTCCCGGCTTCACCTCATGCCCACCTGCGGAACGCGCTAACACACCCACGACCCTCCTCCCAAGCCCAGAGCGACGAGGACGCTCTGGACGCTGAGCCCACGCCAACTGACCTCACCCCTGAGCAGATCCGCACCGGTTTTGAGATCGTCGAGGCCCAGGCCCGTCGCTGCCCTGGTCTGTGGGAGGCAGAGACCTGTGCGATCCTGGAGGACCGCGGCAGCCAGATTCACCTCCTCCGCGTTGGGGGCAGGAGGCCCCTGGACGCCAGCCAAGCGTGCGTGGGACCCCACAGGTGAGAAGAAAGCCTCCTGCGTGACGCGCTGTCGCGCTCCCCTACCGACCTGGAGGTTCGCCCAGGCGGCTCTACCGAGCGTCGACATCACCCCCGCGGGTGGACAAGGCCTCACGGCATGAAGCGCCGCCTGGCGGAGGTCACACCGGCATCTCGCTGGAAGAGATGATCTTTGTCGGCGACCGCCTGACCCGAGGGAAACGACCACCCTGCAAGGTGTTCAGGCGTTCGCCAGGCCGTGGACGGCTGGCAGGACACCGTCACCTGCCGTCGCTGGCGAGTCTCATCGCCTCACAGACGCACCGACGCAGCAGGACCTGAGCGCCCAGGGAAACTCATTTCGGGCGCTCGTTCTCTGAGTGTGAGCCGCTCCGGGACCACCTTCAGAGCCCTCACACCGACGCCGGCGCCACCGAAGCAGCAGCCTGTGGGCGTCTCATGACGGCGCGCGACGCGTTGCTGCGCCCTGGTCGTCACGGTGCTGTTGGCGCCGCGCCCGGTAGGCGTCGCCGTCGATCGCGGGACCCGCACGGCGAGATCGCGCAGCGGCGGCCATGATCCCGCCTCCAGCCCTCTCGTCTCCTCCTGCTGGGGTGTCATACGGCGACGGCCTGCACGCCGGTCGGTCCGCATGAGGCGACTCTGGTCGACCACCTCCTGACCCACCGTCACGCTGGACCTCGCCGCTGGGAACCGCCAGTAATGGAGTTCCCTGCAGACTTTCTCGGTGACTCACGGTGGTTCTGGGGAGATCCCATGGCGATCCCGCACCTCGATACAGCCAACGCGGCCAGCGGGGCAGCGTCCCTGTCATCCGGATGCGACCCTCCCTACCTCTCACTGGTCTCCATCCCGATCTGACGAGATCCGGCAGGGCCTCTACGGACTGGCCGGCGACGCCCTGCGCCGGGCCGCCGTCGAAGCGATCTTCCTGTGCTGTGTGGCCGCCTGGCGCCTGGCACCGACCAGCCACATGGCGTGAGACCGTCCGAGCCGGCAAGTCCGCACGCTGGGCCACCACCGTGGCGGTTCTCCGCGGCCGTGGCCACCGTGGCATCCTTCTCCTGGTGCCGGGCCATGCAGCACAGCCACCCTCGCCCGGCTCCACCCTGTCCGTCCTCGAGGGACCCCTGCTGCACCAGGCTCGTTTCTCAGGACGCATCGCCGACGTCGTCACCGCCTACGGCCCTGGGCGCGTACCTCGTGGAGACGAGCGGCGACTTCTACGCCAAGGCGGGACAACACCAACCTGCGTTGGCTGCCTGCAAGGCCGCCCAGCAGACCGAGGGCCTGCGGACGTCACTGTTGCTGACGGAAAAGGGTGGGACACCGAGGACCTGCAGGTCCGCGTGCGCGGCCAGGGCTTTCCTCCGCGAAGCACTCTGGTGAAGGCCGCCGCCGATCCCGGAGTCCGGACGCCGCCCCGCAGGCCTCTGAGAGCCGCGGGCCACCGCGACGCCCTCGATCTCGGTGACCGGGGCCCGATCAGCGCCCGAGCGCGGACGCAAGACCGCCGCAAGCTCACCACGGACCTGCACTGCAAACCCTCGATACGTCATCGCCTCTCCGGATCCCTGGACCAGCCTCGGCGCCGATATCCACATGGGACGACGGCGACTCCGATCATGACCGGCTCGGATCCAGAGCGGCGTGCGCTGACGCGCCGGACCCAGGCGGGTCCCGTAGCCCTCGACGAAGCGTAAAGGTCGCCACGATCGGCAACCATGACTCCGACGCCACGGCTACGCCCGCCTGCGCTCCCCAGGGCTGGACCGTCACCAACGGCCTCGGTCCGGGACCGTCGCCGATCACCGTCTCTCGCACGACGAGCGCCGAGCGACGCCACAGCAGGGCACCAAGCGCACGGGGAGACCGCCCGAGCAGATCGCCGCCGCGCACACGACCAGCCTGCGGAGCACACCGGGTAGCGATCGTCCTCATCGTCAGCCCGCCACTTTTCGACACGCTCACGAAGCGAGGGCTGTGCGCCATTGCCTCCCCGGCTGGGCACCGTCCATGCCGAGCGGGAATGACCACAGCGATCAGCTCGAATCCGCCGCCGCTCGTCACCGATCATCTCGCGCGCGGCAGGGTGGTACGTCACCAGGATCGGTCACCGAGGACGCATTCCTCTCATCGTCACGCGTCCTCGACTCCTGCCGGAGCGCTGCGGCTCTGGCGTGCGGTCATCCTCCACCCAACGCCTCGGTGACGGTGGGGCCTGGCGGCCGTGCCCGGTATCGCCTCGGGGCAGACAGGCGGCCACCATGACAATGACCCCTCGAGCCCGATCGCCTTGGCTGCCCTGGTGCCGACACCCGACCGGGAGCCCCGCAGAGCTACGAGGGCCCGGGAGGATGCCTCGTGCCATGTGAGGAGGGGCAGAGCCCGAGACGGAGAGCGCGATTCCTCGGACGGGCAGGAACACAGGCGATCAGACGTGGCATACGCCTCGTCCAGATAAGCTCACGACACCCAGAAGAACTGCTGACGCACCACTGGTGAGGGAGACTGACGACGTCGCGCATGCCCACAGATGCCGAGATCGATGAGATGAGTGAGGAAGAGCTCGAGGCCTCACTCTGCGCAGCACACTCAAGAGCCTGACCGACGCACCCGTCGCGATTCTGGCGAGGACCTCGCGCGTCCGCCTGGCCTGGCTGCGGCGCCCGCCGAGCGGGACGCCCGCTGGCTGCTCACCGTGCGCACCGACCGATCCCGCCTCGCTGGGAACCTCATATCACCGTCGCCTGACCTGCTGCGCAACCCGGACGCGGAGTCGTCTGCGACGTCGCCGCCCCTGCGTCCTGCGGGACCCTCAACGTGGCAGGTGCAACCTGCTGTGCCCAACTCCTTTCCGTCGGGGCCATCGCCTTCGGGCGCCGCGATCGGCATGGCGCCGTTTCGCGGCGCGCGCCTGCCGCGCTGGATGTGGTGCGAGCGCCGCCAGCCCTCGGTGGGATCGCCTCGCCATCTGGTTCCTGTCCGTGTCCATCATGAACCTTCAGCGCTCTGTCCCTCTGCATGGTCATCTGGTCCGTCACCATCCCGGTGGCGGCCCACCTCGCCTGGGCCGCGGCCGGTGGGCACCTGGGCTGCGTAGACAACCTGGCGCTGGACGTGCCTGGCAAGGCCCGGTGGTGGATCATGGCGGCGATGTACCTGGCGGTGGTTCTCACCATCGTCATCGCCTTCGGCGGCCGCCTGGCCAGGCTCTCGGTGACTGCGCCCAAGCGAACGCGCGGGCTCCGAGCGGGTCCGGTGGGAAGTCCGGTGGCGATTCCTGACCGTCACGCAGGTGGACCACTCTCACAGGTCGTGGGGCCGCCCGCGAGTGGGCGGCGTGGTGCCCGTCACCGGCCCGCAAACGCATGTGGAGGTAGCGACCGCCTCAGAGAACGTGGCTCGCTTCGTGGAGGAGTGGGACTGCTCGTCCATCGAGCCCCACAAGGCAGTCACCCTCTCCGAGGAGGGATCGACGCCGGCCATGGGCATGGATCCGCCGTCACCGGTGCATCCTGGAGACCTACCTGGTCACCTCGGCTCGGCTCGGCTGGATGAGGTGCATGCTGAGGCCGAGGAGCCTCGAGCATGCCGTCTCTGAGCGGTTGCTGGAGAGGCTTTTCTCTCGACGCGTCCTGGGGCACTCACCTGGGTGATCCGGCACGGGGACCCGATCCGCGGCCGACGGTCGCCTCATCGTGCCCGGACCTGCAGGGCTCCGGGAGACCCTCCCGGTGGGTCTCCGACGGCGAAATCGTCGGATCGGATCCAGGACGACGCCGAGACGCTGCGCCGCCGAGCGGGCCGGCATCGGGCCGGACAGCAGGCGTGCGGATCCGAGCGATCGGGGCACCGTGGCACCGGCCGTGGAGGGCGGTAGGCCGCCGCGGGCGACCGTCATCGCCCTGCTGGACGACGACGCTCACATGGTGCAGCGCCTCGGAGTGCCCCGGAGGCCGTCATCCCCGACGGCTC